>ERZ724513.428-NODE-428-length-20238-cov-7.681266_pt1 | contig 20238 bp, 17 predicted proteins | sample MGYA00376046_ERZ724513 | MGnify/ENA primary metagenome ERZ724513 (study PRJEB28724, sample SAMN07190883) | activated sludge metagenome | isolation source: activated sludge of sewage treatment plant in Hong Hong | place: Hong Kong | collected 2016-03-17 ...
GTCGCTGGCGCTCTCGGAGGTCGCGGTGCGCTATCACGGCCGCGAGGCGCACGCTGCGGTCGCGCCGTACCTGGGTGTCAAGGCCGGCGACGCGGTGACCGTCGCGCAGGTGGCGCTCGGGCTGCTGCGCCAACAGCTGGCGCCGGGCCAGATGATGCACGGCATCGTCACCGACGGCGGCGCCGCGCCGAACGTCATCCCGGCCCGGGCCGCGATGCGGTACACCATGCGGGCGGCCGACGCGGCCGCGCTGCGCGAGCTCGAGGACCGGGTGGGGGACTGTTTCCTGGCCGGCGCGCTGGCCACCGGCTGCGACTACGAGGTCAGCGAGACCGAACCCAGCTACGAGGCGCTCGCGCCGGACGCCTGGCTGGCCGATGCGTTCCGGGCCGAGATGCAGCGGCTGGGCCGCACCCCGCTGCCGCCCGACGTCGAGGTGACGCTGCCGCTGGGCAGCACCGACATGGGCAACGTCACCCAGGTGATGCCCGGTATCCACCCGATCGTGAGTGTCGGCGTCGAGGGCGTCTCGGTGCACCAGCCGGACTTCGCGGCCGCAGCGGTCAGCGCCGGGGGCGACGCCGCGGTGATCGACGGCGCGGTGCTGCTGGCCCGCACGGTGGTCGCGCTGGCGCAGGCGCCGCAGCAGCGATCCCGGGTTCTCGAGCTGGCCGAGCGGCGGGCCGCCTCGTGACCACTCCCTTCGACATGCCCGACGTGTCCGACACCGTCGAGTCCTGGCTGGCGTCCAACTACGACGAGCTGGTGGCCTGGCGCCGGCACATCCACCGGCATCCGGAGCTGGGTCGCCAGGAGTACGCCACCACGACGTTCGTCGCCGAGAAGCTGACCGACGCCGGGCTGAAACCCGAAATCATGCCCGGCGGAACGGGATTGGTGTGCGACATCGGTCCGGAGCATCATGAGCGGATCGCGCTGCGCGCCGATATGGACGCGCTGCCGATGACGGAGCGCACCGGTGCGCCGTACAGCTCGACGGTGCCCGGGGCGGCGCATTCATGCGGTCATGACGCGCACACCGCGATCCTGCTGGGCACCGCGCTGGCGCTGACGTCGATGCCGGAGCTGCCGGTGGCGGTCCGGTTCATCTTCCAGGCCGCCGAGGAGTTGATGCCCGGTGGTGCGATCGACGCGATCGCCGCCGGGGCGCTGACCGGGGTGTCGCGGATCTTCGCGCTGCACTGCGATCCGCGCCTTGATGTCGGGCGGGTGGCCATCACGCCCGGCCCCATCACGTCGGCGGCCGACTGGGTGGAGATCACGCTGCATTCGCCGGGCGGGCACACCTCGCGCCCGCATCTGACCACGGACCTGGTGTACGGGCTGGGCACGCTGATCATGGGACTGCCCGGCGTGCTGTCCCGGCGGGTCGACCCGCGCACCTCCACGGTGATGGTGTGGGGGGCGGTCAACGCCGGGGTGGCTGCCAATGCGATCCCGCAGAGCGGCACGCTGTCGGGCACCATCCGGACGGCGGACCGGGAAACCTGGCTGAGTCTGGAAACCATTGTCCGCGAGACGGTTTCGGGTTTGCTGGCGCCGCTGGGCATCGACCATTCGCTGCAGTACCGCCGCGGCGTTCCCCCAGTGGTCAACGAGGAGGTGTCGACCCGCATCTTCACCCACGCGATCGAGGCCGTCAGCCCCGATGCGCTGGCCGAGACCCGGCAGTCCGGTGGCGGCGAGGACTTCTCCTGGTATCTGGAAGAGGTGCCCGGCGCGATGGCCCGGTTGGGGGTGTGGAGCGGGCGCGGCCCGCAGTTGGACCTGCATCAGCCGAACTTCGACCTCGACGAGCGCGCGCTCGGGGTCGGGGTGCGGGTGCTCGCCAATGTCGTGGAGCGCGCCGGAGCCTTCTAACGATCTGTCCGGGGCCCTCTAACGATCTGTTCAGCCCTGGCTGCGACGTTGTTCGAGTGACTTTCGCAGTGGCCGCTGAACAGATGGGAAGTTAGGTGCCCGGGCCGATGTTGCGGGCCGGTCGGGTCTGCAGATCGCGGATGTACTCACCGGGCGCGCCGGCGATCTCGGCGGCATCGGCCATCACCCCCAGATAGCGGGCCGACGGCAGGCCGCCCTCCCAGGCGTCCACCACATACAGCCACGCGAGCACGGGATCGGTTGTGGTGTCGGATGATTCGCGGTCGATGCGCACCTTGATCTTCTTGTGCACCCCGAAGTCGGAGCCCTCCCAGCGGTCGAGGGCCTTCTCGTCTTCGTTGGTCATGTCGTAGAGCACGACGAACACGCGCGCGTCGGGATTGTCCGGGTCCTCGACGACGGTGGCCAGGGCGCCCTCCCAGCCGATGTCCTCGCCGCCGAAGGTCAGTCGCCAGCCGTGCAGCCAGCCGGTTCCGGCCATCGGCGAATGCGGCGCGCGCTGTCGCATCTGCTCGGGATGCATGTTGGAGCCGTAGGCGGCGTAGAGCGGCACGCCGATGAGCTTAAACCCCGCTGGGGCTGCACGTTCGCCGGCAGCGACTAGGTTCTAACCCGTGGCGACGCGGATCGTGATCATCGGCGGCGGGCCGGCCGGATACGAGGCGGCGCTGGTGGCCGCCGGCTACGACCGGGAGAACACCCACGTGACGGTCGTCGACAGCGACGGGATCGGCGGCGCCTGCGTGCTGTTCGACTGCGTGCCGTCGAAGGCGTTCATCGCCTCGACCGGAGTTCGGACGGAGCTCCGAAGGGCCGAGGGCCTGGGCTACGACATCGGCATCGACGACGCGAAGATCATCCTCACCCAGATCAACAACCGGGCCAAGACGCTGGCGGCCTCGCAGTCCGCCGACATCGGCACCCAGTTGCTCACCCACGGCATCACCGTCGTCCGCGGCCGTGGCGAGCTGGTCGACGACGTCGCCGGCATGGCGCACCACCGGGTCAAGGTCACCGCGCCCGACGGCCGGGTGGGCGGTGTGCTGAAGGCCGACGTGGTGCTCATCGCCACGGGGGCGAGCCCGCGGGTGCTGCCCAAGGCGGTGCCCGACGGCGAGAGGATCCTGACCTGGCGTCAGCTCTACGACCTGACCGAGCTGCCCGAACACCTGGTGATCGTCGGCTCCGGGGTGACCGGCGCCGAGTTCTGCAACGCTTACACCGAGCTCGGCGTCACGTGCACGGTGGTGGCCAGCCGCGACCAGATCCTGCCGCACGAGGACAGCGACGCCGCGGCCGCGCTGGAGGAGGTGTTCGCCGAACGCGGCGTCACCGTCGTCAAGAACGCCCGCGCCGACTCGGTGGTGCGGCACGACGACGGCGTCCGGGTGAACCTCACCGACGGCCGCACCGTGACCGGGAGCCACGCGCTGATGTGCATCGGGTCGACGCCGAACACCGCGGGGCTCGGCCTCGAGAGGGTCGGGGTGGAACTCAACCCCGGCGGGTACATCCCCGTCGACCGGGTGTCGCGCACACCGGCGTCGGGCATCTACGCCGCGGGCGACTGCACCGGGCTCTTCCCGCTGGCGTCGGTGGCCGCCATGCAAGGCCGCATCGCGATGTATCACGCTCTGGGAGAAGGGGTTTCGCCGATCCGGCTGCGGACGGTGGCCTCGGCGACGTTCACCCGGCCGGAGATCGGCGCGGTGGGCATCCCGCAGCAGGCGATCGACGACGGCAGCGTGGCGGCCCGCACGCTGATGCTGCCGCTGAGCACCAACGCGCGGGCCAAGATGTCGCTGCTGCGGCACGGGTTCGTCAAGATCTTCTGCCGCCCGGCGACCGGGGTGGTGATCGGCGGGGTGGTGGTGGCGCCGATCGCCAGCGAGCTGATCCTGCCGATCGCGCTGGCCGTGCAGAACCGGATCTCGGTGACCGACCTGGCGCAGACGCTGTCGGTGTACCCGTCGCTGTCGGGGTCGATCGTGGAGGCCGCCCGCCGGTTGATGGCGCACGACGACCTGGACTGAGTCAAATCTGGATCAGGTGGTCGTGCCGCTGTCCCGAATCTGTTGAATCGCGCCCTTGATCTCGCGGTACGCCTGCACCCGTGCCATCACCGAGTCCGCGGCCTGGCTCGTCGGCGAGACGCCCGGAGTGGCCTCGATGCCGTAGAGCATGGCGCTCAGCTTGGCCTGCAGTTCGGCGCGCTGCTCGGCGGTGCGGGCGTCCTCGCGTTCCTGGCGCAGCGAGTTGTCGATGTTCTCGGCTTCCCGCTCGCACTTGGTGATCAACTCGATGCGTTCGAAGGCTGCGGCCTCCAAGGTGGCGACGGTGGTCTTGGCCTCGGCCAGGAGTTTGCGGTCGTCGGCATTTGGGTTGTCGAGCACCGACAGCTGGCCGGCCACCTGGAGTAGTTCATGGGCGCGTTGGAACTGGCTGGTGATCGCGGTGATGTCGGGCTGGAAGTCGACATCACCGAGCCATCCCGCACGCGCGGCCTCGGTCGCGGCGATCGCTCTGGCCGCGCCTTCCGCGCGCTCGACGTACGTGGCATTCACGGTGCCCACGGTGTCGATCAGGTATTGCTTTCGGCGGCGTGCCGCCTCTTGCCGTTCGCGTTTCTCAGCGGCCGCCCGGGCCTGCTGCGCCACTCGCTCCCGTTCTGCGGCCTCGGCGCGGCTCTTCTCGGCCTCCTCGACCACTTTCTTGACGACCCAGACCACGAGGGCAACCGCGACGACGACGCCGATCGTGATCCACACCGGCTTAGGGATAGCGGCGATGACGACGAAAATGGCGAACCAGCCGATGGTCGCGCCGCATCCGTCGTTCGAATTCTTCGCCATTCAGCCCCCCGGTCCCCGATCGTGCGGGCATCGTAACCGGGAGCGCTGACAACCCAGGGAACGGCCGCACCACGTAACCTGGAACTCGCTACTGACGGGTAACAAGGAGGAGCGAGGCAGTGAACGGAGACCCGAACCCGGGTTCCCTCATGAATCCCGCCCAGCGTGCGGTCGCGTGGGACCGCCTCGGATCCGAGCAGTTCGACGTCGTCGTCATCGGCGGCGGCGTGGTGGGCGCGGGCAGTGCGCTCGATGCCGCCACCCGCGGACTCAAGGTCGCGCTGGTGGAGGCGCGCGACTTCGCGTCGGGCACGTCGAGTCGCAGCAGCAAGATGTTCCACGGCGGGCTGCGCTACCTCGAACAGCTCGAGTTCGGTCTGGTGCGCGAGGCGCTGCACGAACGCGAACTGTCCCTGACGACGCTCGCGCCGCATCTGGTCAAACCGCTGCCGTTTCTGTTCCCGCTCACCAACCGGTGGTGGGAGCGGCCGTACGTCGCCGCCGGCATCTTCCTCTACGACCAGCTGGGCGGATCGAAATCAGTTCCGGCGCAAAAACATCTGACTCGGGCCGGGGCGCTGCGGCTGGCGCCGGGACTCAAGCGAACCTCGCTGGTCGGCGGCATCCGCTACTACGACACCGTCGTCGACGACGCCCGGCACACCATGACGGTCGCCCGGACCGCGGCGCACTACGGCGCGGTGGTGCGCACCTCGACACAGGTGGTCTCGCTGCTGCGGGAGGGCGACCGGGTGGTCGGGGTGCGCGTCCGCGACTCCGAGGACGGCTCGGTGACCGAGGTCCGCGGACACGTCGTGATCAATGCCACCGGCGTGTGGACCGACGAGATCCAGGCACTCTCCAAGCAGCGTGGCCGGTTCCGGGTGCGCGCCTCCAAGGGCGTGCACGTCGTCGTGCCGCGGGACCGGATCGTCAGCGAGGTCGCGATCATCCTGCGCACCGAGAAGTCGGTGCTGTTCGTCATCCCGTGGGGGACGCACTGGATCATCGGGACCACCGACACCGAGTGGAATCTCGACCTGGCGCATCCGGCGGCCACCAAGGCCGATATCGACTACATCCTCGACCACGTCAACACGGTGCTGGCCACCCGACTGACCCACGACGACATCGACGGCGTCTACGCGGGTCTGCGGCCGCTGCTGGCCGGCGAGAGCGAGGAGACCTCCAAACTGTCCCGCGAGCATGCGGTGGCGAGCCCCGCGCCTGGCCTGGTGGCGATCGCCGGCGGGAAGTACACGACCTACCGCGTGATGGCCGCCGACGCCGTCGACGCGGCCGCGGAGTTCATCCCGACCCGGGTGGCACCGTCGATCACCGAGAAGGTGCCGCTGATCGGCGCCGACGGCTATTTCGCACTGATCAACCAGACCGAGCAGGTCGGCGTGCGGCATGGCCTGCACCCGTACCGGGTACGTCATCTGCTGGACCGGTACGGCTCGCTGATCGACGACGTGCTGCTGCTGGCCGAGGCGGATCCGCGCCTGCTGGAGCCGATTACCGAGGCGCCGGTGTACCTGAAGGTGGAGGCCGCCTACGCCGCCGCCGCCGAGGGCGCGCTGCATCTGGAGGACATTCTGGCGCGGCGGATGCGCATCTCGATCGAGTACCCGCACCGCGGCGTGGACTGTGCCCGGGAGGTGGCCGAGGTGGTGGCGCCGATCCTGGGCTGGAGCGACGCCGACGTGGACCGCGAGGTCGCGACGTACGTGGCCCGGGTGGAGGCCGAGGTGCTTTCCCAGGCGCAGCCCGACGACGAGTCCGCCGACGCGCTGCGGGCCGCCGCCCCGGAAGCGCGCGCGGAGATCCTCGAGCCGGTTCCGCTGAATTGACGGCCTCGCCCAGAGTCACGTTGTTTGCGGGTGCACTCGTGAAACGCGTACAACAACTCAACTCTCGGCGTGGGCAGGCGCGTTGAGCCGCCGGGCGCCGCTGCCTGTTCGCGACGGCCTCGGCCCGGCGCGGGTGCGGCTGCACGGCGGTTCGGTGTACGACGAGTTCGAGCGGCGCTGGGGCGCCGGTGCCAAAGTCCTTGCCGGAGAGGTCGTTTGCGCCTCTGGTGCGGTGGTGACTCCGGCCACGGTGCTGCCGGCAGGGGCGCACGTGTTCTTCTACCGTGAGCTGCCCGACGAGGTCGAGGTGCCCTTCGACATCCCGGTGCTGTACCGCGACGATGACATCGTCGTGGTGGACAAGCCGCACTTCCTGGCCACCATGCCGCGGGGCCGGCACGTCGCGCAGACCGCGCTGGTGCGGTTGCGGCGCTCGCTGAGGCTGCCCGAGCTTTCGCCGGCGCATCGGCTGGACCGGTTGACCGCCGGGGTGTTGTTGTTCACCGTGCGTCGCGAGGTGCGCGGCGCGTATCAGAGTCTGTTCGCGCGGGGGCAGGTGCACAAGACCTATCACGCTGTGGCGCAAGGTGTTCCGACAGTGGAATTGCCCGTCACCGTCCGGAACCGGATCGTGAAGCGGCGCGGGGTGTTGCAGGCCGTCGTCGAGCCCGGTGAGCCCAACGCCGAGACGTTGGTCGAATCCCTCGGTGGTGAGCGGTACCGCTTGACTCCGCGCACCGGCCGCACCCATCAGTTGCGGGTGCACATGTGCGGGCTCGGTGTGCCGATCTGCGGGGATCCGCTCTATCCCGACGTGATCGACGTTGCGCCCGAAGACTTTTCGTCGCCGTTGCAATTGGTGGCTTACAGCCTCGAATTCGAGGATCCGCTGACGGGGCAGCCGCGGCGGTTCGTCAGTGAGCGTGAGTTGCCCGGGGTCGAGTGACAGCAGCCAGATCCGTACCGCGGCGAGCGTCGACATATGTTACGCCGCAGGCCATTTCGCGTGACATTTGTCGACGCTCGCGTCGCGACCCGCGCCCGACCTCCGTCGCGTCGAGTAACACCTGCCACATCCGTACCTCGGGGGACCCGGTTGTCTTCCTGCCCACCTATGAGCGACAACGAGCGACTGGGTGGGACAGGCCGTTGGGGGTTGGATTCTCGACGTGTCCACCGAGTCGCGCGTTGTCGCTCAGAGCCGGACTCACATCGGAACGCCGTCCGGCGCCGAGGCGCAAGTGACGGATGTGACTGCGGAATGACGCGGCAGACGTGGCCGCCGGGGAGCGCCCGCGCGCGATTCAGTGATCGCTGCGCCAGTTCGCCACGCCGATGATGATCATCTTGAGCTGTTTGACTGCGATGCGGCGGATTTCGTCGATCGCGGCGTCATCGGTGGCGTCGTCGAGGGCTTCGGCGATCGAGATCATCGCGTTGACGATCAAACTCGCCAGGGTGTTGAGGTCCTCACCGCTCCACGAGCGCAGGCCGGGGAACCGGGCCAGGTCGATCGCCAATTCCGAAGTGATCAGCCTGATCTCGGTTCGGATCGCGTAGCGCAGTACGGTCACGCCGCTGTTGCGCTCGCGGGCGACGAACCGCCAGTGCTCGCGTCGCTCGTTCACCCCGGTGATCAGGATGTCCACCGAGGAGTCGATGACGCGGGTGGGGTCGAGCTTGCCCGCGCGCGCACCGCGCAGCATGTCGCGCAGGGTGCGGAACGACTCGTCGATCAGAACGAGGCCGAGGGCCTCCATCGAGTCGAAGTGCCGGTAGAACGCGGTGGGCGAGATGCCGGCCTCGCGGGTGACCTCGCGCAGGCTCAGCGCGGCGAAGCTGTCCTTCTCCAACAGGGTGAGGGCGGCGTCGACGATCGCCCGCCTGGTCGCTTCCTTGCGTTCGACCCGCGACAGGCTCTCGGCGTCCCGGCGGGAATCGCGCGAACGCGACCGGCTCGGGCGGTGTGGCCGGCTGTTCGGTGTACGACTGTTCACTGAGTGTGAAATCTACCACATTCTCGCGAGAATCCGTTGACGGCTGACCGCCGGCGGGTAATGGTGTACACATGTTCACTCAAACTTCTTCCCGCGGACTGGCTCGCCGCCTCCTGCGGTCGCCGCTGGTGAGCGTACTGACCGGACCGCACGGGATCGACACTTATACCGAGCTTGTGGACCGTGCCTGGACCGATCGCGAGGCCCGCGCCACCGTCGTCCGGGTGCGCCGCACCACCCCGCGCAGCGTCACCCTGACCCTGCAGCCCAACGACACCTGTGCACGCTTGTGCTCCGAATTCCGGGCCGGTGGACACGTCAACGTCAGCGTCGAGATCGACGGTCGCCGGCATACCCGGACCTATTCGCCGGCCAACGCGGAGGGATCGGCAACGATCGAGCTGACCGTCGGCCGCCACGACGGCGGCCGGGTCTCGACGTTCCTGAACGACTTCGCCCATCCCGGTATGGTGCTCGGCATCAGCGCCCCGGGCGCCACCTTCAGCCTGAACCGTGACGCCCGGCGGATGCTGTTCGTCTCCGGCGGCAGCGGCATCACCCCGATGATGTCGATGGTGCGCACCCTGCACGCCGAGGGCGTCCGCGGTGACATCGCGTTCGTGCATTACTCGCGGACCCCCGAGGAAGCGGCATACGTCGGCGAGTTGGCGGCGATGCCCGGGGTGCGGGTGCTGCACGGATACACCCGGGAAGGCCGGGGTGACCTCGACGGGCACGTCAGCGCCGAGCATCTGGCCTCGGCGCAGCCCGATCCCGACGCCGTCTACGTCTGCGGGCCGCCGGCCTTGGCCGACGCGGTGCTGGCCTGCCATCCGGGCGCCCAGACCGAGAGCTTCGTGCCGCCGGACCTGTCCGGCAATCAATCCTCCGGTGGCCGAGTGCTTTTCGCGCAATCCGGAGTGGCGGCCGATGACGACGGAAGGCCCCTGCTGGAGCAGGCCGAAGCCGCCGGGTTGAACCCGCAGAGCGGATGCCGGATGGGCATCTGCCACACCTGCACCTGCCGCAAGACCCGCGGTGCGGTCAGGAACCTGATCACCGGAGCGGTCTCGACCGCCGACGACGAGGACGTGCAGATCTGCGTGACCGCGCCGCTCGGCGACGTCGAGCTGGCTCTCTAGAGAACGAAAGGAGTTCACTCATGACTGTTTTGATTGACGAACGGATCGAACGGCCCGGGGTCGAGAAGAAGGTGGGCGACCGCACCGTGCGGATGACCGCCGAGCAGCTCGATGCCTTCGGCGCCGAACTCGACGCCATCCGCGAGCGCGTCATCGCCGACCTCGGTGAGCGCGACGCCGACTACATCCGCGGCATGGTCAAAGCCCAGCGCGGCCTCGAGATCGGCGGCCGGGCAATGCTTTTCCTGCCACCACTGTGGCCGATCGGCACCGCGCTGCTCGGTTTGAGCAAGATCATCGACAACATGGAGATCGGGCACAACGTCATGCACGGCCAGTACGACTGGATGGGCGACCCGACGCTGAAGGGCCAGGTGTTCGAATGGGACACCGCCTGCCCGGCCAACCAGTGGCGGCACACGCACAACTACATGCACCACACCTACACCAACATCGTCGACATGGACCGCGACATCGGCTACGGCATCCTGCGGATGAGCAAGGACCAGAAGTGGAAGCCCTATTACCTGGGCAACCCCGTCTACGCCTTCCTGCTGATGGTGCTGTTCCAGTACGGCGTGGCCCTGCACGAGCTCGAATCCGAGAAGATCGCGTCCGGAGACATCAGTATTCGCGACAAGAAGGACGTGCTGCGCGAGATCTGGGCCAAGACCAAGAAGCAGACCATGAAGGACTACGTGGCCTTTCCGCTGCTGGCCGGGCCGTTCGCGCCGCTGGTGTTCGCCGGCAACATGACGGCCAACCTGGCGCGCAACGTGTGGTCGTACATGATCATCTTCTGCGGCCACTTCCCCGAGGGCACCCAGGAATTCACCGTCGAGGAGACCAAGGCCGAGACCCGCGGGCAGTGGTACTTCCGGCAGATCCTCGGCTCGGCGAACCTGACCGGCGGCAAGTGGTTCCACATTCTCAGTGGCAACCTGAGCTTCCAGATCGAGCACCACCTGTTCCCGGACATCCCCGCGCACCGGTACGCCGAGATCTCCACGGAGGTCAAGGAGATCTGCGAGCGCTACGGCATCCCGTACAACACGGGCCCGCTGCCCAAGCAGTTCGCCAGCGTGGTGCGCAAGGTCTTCCGCCTCGCACTGCCCTGAGATACGCCCAAACGTCCGTCTCGGCGCCGACACGCCGTGTCGGCGCCGAGACGGACGTTTGGGCGTGGTTGGGTGTCGGTCAGACGCCGCTCAGCACCGCCGCCTTCTGGTGGCGGTGCTGGCGTTCGACGGTGGCGAAATAGAACGCGTAGGCGAACGCGCAACTGGTGAAGAGGCTCGAGACGAAGAACAGCCACGGCCGGCGGATGCCGCGCCGCATGCCGTCGACGATCGTGAAGAGCGGCAACAGGATCACGTTGATGATCGTGTAGTCCTGGCTGGCCGAGGCCGCGGCGGGGTTGGTGTAGCCCAACTGGATGAACTGTTGCCAGCTGCCCGGTCCCCAGAACATGTTGCCGCCGGGCACCGCGTACTGCGCGACGAACTGGTGGTTGAAGTAGTAGCCCAGCACGATCGACGCGACACCGATCACGTAGAAGACCACTTCCAGCCCGGACAACCTCGGCCCAGCCGGCACCCGCGAGAAGATCTGCGGGTTGGACCGGATCAGCCAGAACACGGTGGCGACCCCGAGGACGAGGTGGACGATCAGCGAGACCATGCGGTCAGTATGACCCCGACGACGCCCCAGTTTTGTCATTTTTGACATTAGCGCGATGTCTTCGATTGCCAAGAACTTGTCTCCAAGTGTCAAGAATTTCCCCCCCTCCTGCCCGCACCGTAGAGGCAGCGCTCGGCAACGGAATGGACGGAGTGGGAGCAGTGGGAAATATCGTCGCAATCACCGGTGGAGCCCGCGGGATCGGGCGGGCCACCGCACATGCGTGCCTGCGATCGGGAATGCGGGTCGCCATCGGCGACATCGACGCCGACGAGGTCGCCCGCACCGCCGCCGAACTCGGTGACGGAGTGCTGGGCATCCCGTTCGACGTACGCGACCCCGACGCGTTCGCCGCCTTCCTGGACCGGGCGGAGGACCAACTGGGACGCCTCGACGTCCTGATCAACAATGCCGGCGTCGCACCCATCGGCCTGTTCGTCGACGAGGATCCCGCCGACACCCAGCGCCTGCTCGACATCAACCTCGGTGCGGTGCTCACGGGCACTCGCCTTGCGCTGCAACGGTTCCTGCCCAGGGGCAACGGTCACATCGTCAACGTGGCGTCCTCGGCCGGGCAGATCGCGACCGCCGGTGGTGCGACGTATGCGGCCACCAAGCACGGCGTGGTCGGATTCACCCGCGCCATCCGCGCCGAGACCCGCGGCACCGGGGTCCGCACCACGATCGTCATGCCCGGGCTGATCCGGACCGACATGATCAAGGGGTTCGCCAAGGGTCGCGGGGTGCGCATCGTCGGTCCCGACGCCGTCGGCGACGCCATTGTCGGGGCCGTACGGACGGGCCGCGAGGAGGTATTCGTACCGCGTGAGATGGGCCCCGTGGCGCGCTTGATCGCCGGCAGCCCGCCGGCGCTCGGCGACCGCCTCAAGCGGCTGATCAACGCCGACTCCATCATGGCCGCGGCCGATATGTCGGCCCGGGTCGACTACCGGCGCCGGATGGCCGACAGCGTCGGGAACCCACCGCGATGACCGGGCTGCACACTCGCACCGTCGACGTCGCGGGCGTCCGGGGACAGGTGCTCACCGGTGGCTCGGGTCCAGCGTCGGACGCGGTGCTGTTCGTCCACGGCAATCCCGGCGCCGGGGCCGATTGGATGCCACTGCTGGAACCCGTTGCCGAGTTCGCGACCGTGCTGGCGCCCGATATGCCGGGCTTCGGCGCCACCGACAAACGCCCGGAGCAGGGTTTCGCCGTGCCGGACCACGCCGCCTTCCTGGACGGGGTGGTCAAGGAATTCGGGGCGCAGCGTGTGCATCTGGTGGCCCACGACTTCGGCGGACCGTTTGCGCTGGCCTGGGCGGCCGATCATCTGGACCAGGTTGCCAGCATCACGCTGATCAACACGGGCGTGTTGCTCGATTACCGCTGGCACCGGCTGGCCCGGGTGTGGCGGACGCCGGGGGTGGGTGAGCTCGCCATGCGGATGAGCAGCCCGAGTTCCGTCAAATGGCTTCTGCACCATGATAATCCGGGGCTGTCGGACGCGGATGTGGGCGCCATCGCCGGTCATCTGGCGCCCGCCGAAACCCGCAACGCCGTGTTGCGGTTGTATCGCTCGGCCAAGGTGTCGCGGGATATGCCGGCCCTGGCGCAGGCGTTGCGCCGATTCGGCGGAGACACGCTGGTGGTATGGGGCACCGCCGATGTCTACCTGTCGGCGGACCTGGCGCACCGCCAGCTCGACGTCTTCCCCAACGCGCGCATCGAATTGCTTCCGGGAGTTGGGCATTGGGCCTGGCTCGAACAGCCCGAGCGCGTGGCTGAACTGGTGGTGCCGTTCCTGGCCCGCCAGGTTGTTGGAAATACCGAGATCTCCGAAACGGAGCCGAGGAGGAACGCATGACGATCAAAACCACCGAGGACCAGGTCGCAGCCCTGATGTCGTTGCCGCAGGATGAACCTGTGGTGATGGTCAATCTGCTCAAGTTCAAGGAGGGCGACGGCGCGGCCAGCTACCAGCGTTACGCCGAGGAAGCCGTCCCGCACCTGGCACGCGTCGGGGCCAGCGTCGTCTACGGCGGGGCCACTCCGGCGGTCATCCTCGGGGACGGGGCGAAGCCGTGGTGGGACGCCATCCTGCTGGTCCGGTACCCCACCCCCGGCGCCTTCCTCGAGATGGTGGCAGATCCGGCGTACCACGAGGTGCACGAGCATCGGGCGGCCGCGCTCGACCGTGGCGACCTCATCGCCACGGCGGCCTGGGCGTTGGCCGCGGCGATCAACTGAGTCAGCGGCACGAGTTCCGGTATTCGGCTGGGCCACAACCGAACCAGCGTTTGCAGGACCGGGTCAGCACACTCTGCTCGGCATAGCCGAGTTCGCGCGCCAGGTGTGAGAGCGTGATTGCGGTGCCCGACAGCAGCCGGCGGGCACGTTCGCGCCGGATCGTGTCCACGATCTCGCCGAACGTGGCGCCCTCGTCGGCGAGCCTGCGCTGCAACGTCTTCGGGTGCATGCTGAGGTGCTCGGCGATCGACGGCAGGGTGACCGTCCCCGTCGGGAGCAACTGATTCACCAGGACCTCCACGGAGTGGCGCGCGGTGTCGTTGCGATCGGTGATCGAATTGAGGTAGGAGACGACGGCCTCGTGGGCCAGCCGGTCCTGGCGCAGCGGCTGAGCGAGATGGGACTTGGCCAGGGTGAACCCCGGCGCCGCGGCCAGGAAGACCGGTGTGCGGCCGTAGCTGTGCCGGTAGTCCGCGATCGGCGTCAGCGGTTCGTGTGGCAGGTGGACGGCGGCGGGATGAAACCCGGCGCCGATCAGTAGCCGCAGGATCCGCAGGGTGACGGCCAGGGCCAACTCCACCGACTGCGGGATGGTTGCGGCGTCGATGTCGACGAACTCCAACCCGAAGAACACCAGCTCGGGATCCTCGGTGTCGAACAGTCGCACGGCCAGCCCCGGGGTGTATGCCGCCAGGAAGTTCTCCAACACCTTCAGCGCCTCGGCCACCGTCGGCGCGGTCCGGGCCGCGACTCCCACGGGTCCGAGGATGTCGATGCCCTGGCGTTCGGCCAGCCGGCGGCCGAGGTCGGGCACCGCGGTCACCGCGGCGGCCAGCTCGACCGCCGTCGTCGCCCGCTGCAGCGGGACGAACGCATCATGGCGTCCGACGTCGGCGGCGTCGATCCCGGCGGATCTGAACAATGCTGCCGGGTCCCCGCCGAGTTCGCGGACCAGTTCGGGCAACCCCGACAAGGCGGTGCCCCGTACCAATGACATGTCCGAAAATGTCAAAGAAATGTCACCAGATGTCAAGCCCCCGTCGGCGTGGGCGCGGCATCATGGACCGGGGCCGACGAAGGGACAGCAGTGGTAACGGAGCAGCATCGGGTACTCGTGGCCGCTTATCCGCAGCTGAGCGCCGCGCGAAGCGATTTCGACGCTCTGGTCGCCCAGGTGGCGGACAAGAAGCTGCAGATCGACGGTGCGATCCTGGTCGCCAAGGACGACCAGGGCCAGCCGGTGGTCGCCGACACCGGCAGCCATCTCGGCCGTCGCGGCGCGGGCTGGGGTGCCGGCGTGGGGGTGGCGGTGGGCCTCTTCGCCCCCGCGCTGCTGGCGTCGGTCGCCGTCGGTGCGGCCGCGGGTGCGCTGACGGGCCGGTTCGCCGAGCAGCGTGTCAAGAGCGGGCTCGGGGACAGCATCGGCCAGGCGCTGGCGGCCGGCACTGGTGTGGTCATCGTGGTGCTGCCGGCCGAGGGTCAGCTGGCCGCCGAACGGGCGCTGGCCGGATCGGCCGCAAAGTCGGTGGTCGATCTCGAGGGGCGCACGCTGCGCGGCCTGCGCGACGCGCTCGGCGAGGCCATGCACAAGTTCGATCCGGATCGTTCCCGGTTGCCGATCCCCGACCGCACGTTCGGCGGAGTGGCCGGGCGGACGCTGCGCGAGTCGGTCGGCGACTGGTCGATGCTGGCCGGCGTCAAGGCCCCCGACGACGCCCCCAACGTGTTGATCGTGTTGATCGACGACGCGGGGTTCGGCGGCCCGGACACCTTCGGCGGTGCGATCTCGACGCCGACGATGACCCGGCTCGCCGATAATGGGCTGACCTACAACCGTTTTCACGTCACCGCCGTGTGCTCGCCGACGCGGGCGGCCCTGCTGACCGGACGCAACCACCATCGGTGCGGGTTCGGTTCGATCGCCGAGTATCCCGGACCGTACCCCGGCTACTCCGCGACACTGCCGCGCAGCATCGCCCCGCTGCCGAGGGTCCTGCGGGACAACGGTTATGTCACAGGGGGATTCGGCAAGTGGCATCTGACGCCGGACAACGTTCAGGGTGCGGCCGGTCCGTTCGATCGTTGGCCGCAGGGCTGGGGATTCGATCACTGGTGGGGATTCCTGTCCGGCGCGGCCGGTCAGTACGACCCGATCATCACGCAGGACAACGGGGTGATCGGGGTTCCCGCTCACGGGGCGGACAAGCCGTACTACTTCCCGGATGACCTGACCGACAAGGCGGTCGAGTGGTTGCACGACGTACGTGCCCAGGATCAGACCAAGCCGTGGATGATGTACTACTCGACCGGCGCCACCCATGCCCCGCACCATGTCTTCTCCGAATGGGCCGACAAGTACAAGGGCAAGTTCGACGACGGGTGGGACGTCTACCGCGAGCAGACGCTCGAACGTCAGAAGCGGCTCGGCATCGTGCCGCTCGACACCGAATTGACTGCTCGCCCAGACCTTTTCCCGTCGTGGGACAGCCTGACCGACGATCAGCGCAAGCTCTACGCCCGGCAGATGGAGGTGTTCGCCGGGTTCTCGGAGAACGCCGACTGGAATGTCGGGCGCCTGGTCGAGGCCATCGACGCATTGGGCGAGCTCGACAACACCCTGATCTTCTACATCTGGGGTGACAACGGGGCGTCGATGGAGGGCACCATCACCGGCTCCTTCAACGAGATGACGTTCCTCAACGGCGTCGTACTCGAGGCCGATCAGCAGCTCGCCCTCATCGAGCAGTACGGCGGCATCGAGGCGCTCGGCGGTGAGCACACCGCGCCGCACTTCGCCGCCGCGTGGGCGCACGCCAACAACACTCCGTTCCAGTGGGGCAAGCAGATGGCCAGCCATCTGGGTGGCACCCGAGATCCGATGATCGTGCACTGGCCGGCCAAGGTCAGTGCCGACAAGACGCCGCGCACCCAGTTCACCCACTGCATCGACATCGCCCCGACCGTGCTGGACGTCGTGGGTCTGCCCGCGCCGGTGAGTGTCGACGGCATCGACCAGGAACCGATGGACGGCACCAGCTTTGCCGCCAGTCTGACCGACGGAGGTGCGGCCGAGAGCCGGACCGTGCAGTACTTCGAGATGTTCGGCAGCCGGGCGATCTACGCCGACGGGTGGTGGGCGTGCACCCGACTGGACAAGGCGCCGTGGGACTTCAGCCCGGAGACCATCAGTCGGTTCGGTCCCGACGGCGACTACGACCCCGACCACGCCGAATGGGAGCTGTACAGGCTCGACGACGACTTCTCCCAGGCTCGCGATCTGGCGGCCGAGCACCCCGAGAAGCTGGCCGAACTCCAGGAGCTGTGGTGGCGCGAGGCCGAGCGCAACCGGGTGTTGCCGCTGCTGGGCGGCCTGTCGGTGCTCCTGGGGGATCTGCCGCCGCTGCCCACCGCGACGCGGTTCAGCTTCGAGGGCGGGGTGCAGAACATCCAACGGGGGATGGCCCCGCGTGTCACGGGACGGTCCTACTCGATCACCGCGGAGGTCAACGTCCCGGCCGACGGCGCCGAGGGCGTCCTGGTCGCCAATGCGGACTTCATCGGCGGCTACGCGTTGTGGGTCGACGAGGCCGGACTCCTGCACCACACCTATTCGATGCTCGGGGTGGAGACCTACCGGCAGGTGTCGACCACGCCGATCCCGACCGGGGATGTGTCGCTCACGATGTTGTTCGAGATCTCCGCGCCGACGCCCGGCGCGGGTGGGCACGTCACGCTGCTTGCCGACGGCGAGGTCATCGGCCAGGGCGACATGCCCAAGACGGTGCCGGTTGCGTTCACGTCCTATGCGGGGATGGACATCGGTCGCGATAATGGCCTGGTGGTCGACCGTGCCTATGAGGACAAAGCACCCTTCGCCTTCACAGGTACGGTCAAACGGGTCGTGTTCGACCTGCAACCGGTGCACCATGAAGCCGCGATGGCGCTCCATCGGCACGCGGCCGTCCAGGCCGTCGCCGACGGTGCGGCGGGCTGAGATCGGAGGATGTACATGTCCAGAACGACGGGGCGGGCCGCCCTGTGTGCCGCGGCGCTGCTGCTGAGCAGTGCTGCCGCGGTGATCAGTGCACCGGTCAGCGGTGCGGTGTGCGGGTCGATCGGCGGACCGCGCATCGACGTCAGCGGGTGTGCCGATCCGCTCTACGAGATGAACTATCTGCCGCCGCCGCCACCACCGCCGCCACCGGGATACATCCCGCCGCCGCCCCCGCCGCCGGTCTACGTGCCGCCGCCACCGCCGTTGCCGAACGTCAACGTGTGTGCGAACGTCGGCCGCCGGATCAGCGTCAGCGGCTGCATTTAGCGCTGACACGACGGACACCAGTAGGTGACCCGCGGTCCGGTGTCGTCGGTCCGGATGGGTGTGCCGCACCGCCGGCACGGCTGGCCGGCGCGTCCGTAGACCCACAGTTCGCGGCCGCGCCGGGTGTCACCGGTTGTGGTCCGGCTGACGCGTAACCGGTTGGCCCACAACATCTGTTGGGCCCGGGTGACGACGCGCAGCGGGTCGGCCAATGTCGAGACGGCCGCGGTGGGCAGCCGGCCGAACACGAAGCACAACTCGTTGGCGTAGACGTTGCCGACTCCGGCCATCACCCGTTGATCCAGCAACGCCTCGGCCAGCGGCCGGTCCGGGTCGGCGACCAGGTTCGCGGCGGCGGTCGGCGCCGACCAGTCGGGGCCCAGCAGGTCGGGCCCGAGATGCGCGACGGCCTCGAGATCGTCGGCCCGCGGCAGGATCTCGAGCACGCCAAGGTCGACACCGTAGGCGGTGCTCCCGTCGACGCCGAGCACGATGCGGATCTTGTGGTCGGCCGCGCGAACCCGGCCGATCTGCCAGCTACCGTCCATCTTCAGGTGCGAGTGGATGCTGACCGGGCCGACCCGGATGAACAGGTGCTTGCCGCGGGACAGGACCTCGTCGACGGTGTGCCCGGTCAGGTCGACGGTGGCGTGCTGCGGAACCCGGACGTCGCAGCGGGTCAGCACTCGGCCCTCCAGGGCGTCCCGCAGCGCTGCCGCGGTGCGAAAGACGGTGTCGCCCTCCGGCATCAGCGCAACCGTAGACCGCGTGGGGTCCGGCTGAAGCCGGCCGACATCAACGCCTCCGCCGCGGCCGAAGTGGGGCCCAGCACCGGCTCACCGTCGATGCGTTCGACCAGCAGGCCGTCGACCCGGCGGGCACCCACCAGGTCGGCCAGCGCACCCGCGGCGGCCTGATGCGCATCCGGATCCGAGGTGAAGGTCAGCACCGAGCGGCCGCCACGTTCGACGAACCACACCAGCTGCCCGCCGACCAGGGCCACCAGTGCGCCGGCCTTGCGGCCCGGCCGGTGCCCGGCATCCCCGGCCGGCCACGGCAGCGCCGCGCCGTACGGGTTGGCCGGATCGCTCGCGGCCAGCACGACGGCCGGGGCCTCCACGGCCTCTGGGGTCGTCGTGCCGTCGATGCCGCCGGCGAAGCTGCGCAGGGTGTCGACCGTGCTGGCCATCGAGAACTGCGCGCCGCCAAGGGATTCCACGAAGTAGCCGCGCTGGCAGCGACCCGCCTCCTCGAGGGCGGTCAGCACCTTGTAGAGCATCGCGAAGCCGCCCGGCACCTCCTCGGCGGCCACCGAACCCCGGGTGAGCACGCCGTATCGGGCCAGCAGTTGATCGGCTTGGAAGTGGGCGCGCAGCGTCGAATCCGGTTCGGGCACCGGCAGTGCCGACCACCGCCCGGCCACCGTCGGGTCCGCGCTGCGGGCCTGCGGCCGCGCCACGCTGTAGCGGCTGAGCCGCGGTGCGCGGCGTTGCCGGTGCGGCGGTGTGCCGGACCGGCGCGGGCCCGTCAGCTGCGCCCGCACCGGGGCGAAGGTGTCACCGGTGGCATACCCGGCCCGGATCAGTTGCCACAGCGCCTCTTTGAGCTCGGTGTCGCCGACGCCGGGGACCGCGAGCTGCCGAAAGAAGTAGGCGCCGCCGGTGTCCAGGGCGGCCAGCACCGCGCGGTGCAGATCGGTCAGGTCGAGTTCCAGCGGCGGCGTCAGGGTCAGCGGCGCGGAGTCGGCCAGGTGGAAGGCCACCCAGTCGTCGCGCCCGGACCAGATGACCTCGCCGGAAGCCAGCAGTTCGTCGAGCATCGCCGGGCTGTAGTCGGCCACCCGCTGCCCGAACACCAGCGGCTCCACCGCGCTGGCCGGCAGCGGCACCCCGGCGAGCTGTTCGATGACGCCCGCCAGCCCGTCGATACCCGCGGTGGCCGCGGCGCCGACCTGTTGCCAGGCGGGCAGGAACCGGCCGTAAGCCGCGGTGTCGACGGGTTCGACCTGCGCGCGCAGCGCGGCCAGCGAGCGGCGCCGCAGGATCCGCAAAACCTCGCTGTCACACCACTGTTCGTTGCCGGGAGTGTCGACGGCGGCGTCGACGAACTCGCCCGGGGTCAACTTACGATCGGCGGCCAGCCGGCCCAGCACGTCGGCGGCCACCCGCAGCCCGAGCCCGAACCGGCCCGCGACGGCGGCGGTGGTGAACGGGCCGTGCGTGCGGGCGTACCGGCCGATCA
>ERZ724513.430-NODE-430-length-20209-cov-8.161854_pt1 | contig 20209 bp, 17 predicted proteins | sample MGYA00376046_ERZ724513 | MGnify/ENA primary metagenome ERZ724513 (study PRJEB28724, sample SAMN07190883) | activated sludge metagenome | isolation source: activated sludge of sewage treatment plant in Hong Hong | place: Hong Kong | collected 2016-03-17 ...
GAGTGGCAATGCAGCCCGTCCCGCCCGGGTCAGCCTCACCGGCTTCGCAGGCTCCGCCGCTGAGTTGGCCCGGACGCCGGCATCACCACCCGTGACCGGCTCTTTCGTCATCCCGGCGGACGCCGGGATCTCACAGGCCGGGTCTCGACAAGCTCGACCCACGGCTCGCCCCCGCTCGACCTGCTTCACACGCGCCGACGATACTGGGCCCATGCAGCAGCCCAGCGAAACCGCCCGATCGATCGATGGCCGCTGATGGGTCGCGTCACGCAGCCGGTGCAGGTGCTGCGCTTCGAGCACGGCGTCGCCGCCCGCCGTCCTGATCGGCTGGCCGTCGAAGAGCCGCTCGAACTGCGACTGGGTGGGCTGGCCCATGCGGTCACCATGCGCACACCGGGCCACGACATCGAACTGGCGCACGGCTGGTTGCATGCCGAGGGGGTGATCGCCGAAGCCACCGATGTGGTGCGGGCCCAGTACTGCGCGGGTTCGGTGCTCGACGACGACACCGGCACGCCGGTCAACACCTACAACGTGCTCGACCTCACTCTGGCGCCGGGGTGCGCAGCGCCCACGCCGCGCGACACCTACACCACCAGCGCGTGCGGGGTGTGCGGGGCCGACTCGATCGATTCGCTCAGCCGCCACGGCCGCTACGAACTCGCCGCCGACGACACCGCCGTCACCGCGGAGCTGCTCGGCTCGCTGCCCGAGGCGTTGCGGGCCCAGCAGCGCACGTTCGAGTCCACCGGCGGGGTGCACGCCGCCGGCCTGTTCGCCGCCGACGGCACCCCGCTGGTCGTCCGCGAAGACGTCGGGCGGCACAACGCGGTCGACAAGGTGATCGGCTGGGCCCTGCTGGCGGGCCGCCTGCCGCTGACCGGCACCGTGCTGCAGGTGAGCGGACGGCTGTCGTTCGAGCTGGTGCAGAAGGCGTACCTGGCCGGCGTTCCGATCATCTCGGCGGTGTCGGCGCCCAGCTCGCTCGCAGTCGAGACGGGGCGGCGACTGGGGCTGACGGTGGTGGGTTTCGTGAGGGGCGAATCGCTCAACGTGTACGCCCACCACCGACGCGTGCAAACCGTTTGATCGGGCGCGACCGCACGCGCAGATAGGTGATGGATCACCGGAATTTGGCATGCCACGTATTCGTGAGAGAAGTCAATAGAAGCAACATGATCGCGCAGTGAGAACGCTTTTAATGCCGCACCGATCAACAGATGAAGGCGTAAAACAATGCACAACCCCATCAACTATTCGGCGCAATTTGCGTCGTGCCGATGACGTGATGCGCCGAATGGGTCTACGTTCGGGCACATGAAACCCCTAGTCATTCGCTCTGCGATTGTCGCCTCCCTGGGTGGTTTGATCTTCGGATTCGACACCGCCGTCATCTCAGGGACGACCGAAAGCCTCAAAGAGGTCTTCCACCTCGACGACGCCGGACTCGGCTGGACCGTGGGCATCGCCCTGCTCGGTACCATTCTCGGCGCCCTGATCGCGGGTAAGCCCGCCGACAAGTTCGGCCGCAAGCCCACCCTTTTCGCCATCGGCATTCTGTACGTGATCGGTGCACTCGGCACCGCGCTCACCAGCAATCTGGTGGCCTTCGACATCTTTCGCTTCCTGGGCGGCATCGGGGTGGGTGCCGCCTCGGTATGCGCCCCGATCTACACCGCCGAGGTCTCGCCGCCCGCCGTCCGTGGCCGGCTGGTGGGCCTGGTGCAGTTCAACATCGTCTTCGGCATTCTGCTGGCCTACCTGTCGAACTACATCATCGTGAGCACCATGTCGGCAGATGTCGCGTGGCGCTGGATGTTCGGCGTCATGGCCCTTCCGGCCGCGATCTTCCTGGCCCTGCTGTTCACCGTGCCCGAGACCCCGCGCTGGCTGATGAGTGTGGGACGCGACGCCGAGGGCGAAGAGGTGGCCCGACGTCTGGCCACCACCGACGCCGAGGCCGATCAGGTGATCCACGACATTCACTCCGCCCTGAATGCCGCCGAGAACGCGCCCAATGTGCCGTTCTTCACTCGTGGTCACGCCAAGGTGATTCTGTTGGCCTTCACGATCGCCATGTTCAACCAGCTCTCGGGCATCAACGCGGTGCTGTACTACGCCCCCGAGGTGATGCGGCAGGCCGGTGCGGCCACGAACACCGCCTTCCTGATGAGCGTCGGCGTCGGCGCCATGAACCTGGTCGCAACCATGGCGGCGCTCACCGTGATCGACAAGATCGGCCGGCGCAAGCTGATGTTGGTGGGGTCGATCGGCTACATCATCAGCCTGGGCTTCCTGTCGTGGGTGATGTTCTACTACGCCGGTCACTACGACGCGACGTCCAGCTGGCTGGTGCTGGCCGGCCTGATGGTGTTCATCGCGGCCCACGCGTTCGGTCAGGGCGCCGTGATCTGGGTCTTCATCTCAGAGATCTTCCCGAACCGCATTCGCGGCCGTGGCCAGGCCCTCGGCTCGCTCACCCACTGGGTGTTCGCCTGGATCACTTCGACGGCGTTCCCCGCTGTGATCGCCGTGTTGGGCGGTGGCGTGGCGTTCGGCATCTTCGCCGTGTGCATGGTGGCTCAGTTGATCTGGGTGATCAGGGTCATGCCTGAGACGAAAGGTGTGCCGCTGGAAGAGATGGAGCATAAGCTCGGTCTCGTTCACGATCCCAATGATGTGGGTGGGCCCTCCACTCCCGTCATGCACTGACAGGAGTGCCCATGGCCAAACGGAGTCCGGTGCTGGTGCTCGGCGAGGCGCTGGTCGACGTCGTCCACGCCAACGGCGAGATCAACGAGCACGTCGGAGGCAGCCCGGCCAACGTGGCCTTCGGCCTCGGCCGGCTCGAGCACGACGTCACACTCGCGGCCTGGTTCGCCAAGGACGAGCGCGGCGAGCGCATCGCCCAGGCGTGCCGTGACGCCGGGGTGAAGGTCGCCGCAGGTGCAGACCGGGCGCCGCGCACGTCGGTGGCCAACGCCGACATCGACGCCGCCGGCAAGGCCACCTACCAGTTCGACCTGTCGTGGCTGCTGCCCGAACTGCCCCCAGCGGGCAGCTCGGGCCACGTGCACACCGGCAGCATCGGGGCGACTCTCGAACCGGGCGGTTCGCAGGTGGTGAAGGCGCTGCGCGACAACGTCGACGTCGCGACGATCAGTTACGACCCCAACGCCAGGCCGACCCTGATGGGTAGCCCCACGGCGGTGATCGGCCGGGTCGAAGAGATCATCGCGCTGTGCGACGTGATCAAGTCGAGTGACGAAGACATCGAGTGGCTCTACCCCGACCGGTCGGTGGCCGACGTGATGCGGCACTGGCTCAACCTGGGCCCGGCCCTTGCGGTGGTGACCCGGGGCGGTGACGGCGCGTACGTGGCCGTCTCGACCGACGATGCCATCATCGAGGTGGAGCCCCGCACTGTGAGCGTGATCGACACCGTCGGGGCCGGCGACTCGTTCATGGCCGGCCTGATCTCGGGCCTGCTCGACGCCGACTACCTGGGTGGCGCCGAAGCGCGTGAGGCGCTGCGGCACGCGCGTCTGGTGGACGTGATGCCCGCCATCGACCGGGCGATCAGTACCTCGGCCACCACGGTCAGCAAGGCCGGGGCGTACGCGCCGACCAGAGACGAGTTGTAGCGCCTGATCAGCGCGCTCCAGGTCGTCCGGTCGCACCATTGGACGGAGATCCCGCCACTTTCGCCGGGTACGGCGAAAGGGTGGGACAACCGTGCAGTGACGGCGGGTGGCCTTGCGGGGTCGCACCGGGCAGGCTGTGCGCATGGATCTGGAGACCGCGGCCGACGAACTGTACGGGGTGGATCCCGACGAGTTCGTGCCGACCCGCACCCGGCTGGTCCAGCAGGCGCGGGCGGCCAAGGATCGTCCGCTGGCCACCGCGATCGCGGCGCTCAAGAAGCCCACCCGATCGGCCTGGTTGGTGAATCTGTTGCGCGACGACCGGGCGGCGGGGGAGAGCCTCACCGCGCTGGCCGGTCGGTTGGCGAAGGCCCATCAGAGCGTCGACCTGGTCGCCCTGCGCGCAGTCGGCGCCGAACGGCAGAAGCTGGTGGACGACCTGACCCGCCGAGCCGTCGCCGCCGGCGCCGAGCGGGGCTACGTCGCCACCGAGGCCGTGCGGCTCGAGGTGCAGGGCACCCTGTCGGCTGCGGTGGCCGACGCGAGTGTGCTGACTGAGGTGCTGAGCGCGCGGGTGGTCAAGGCGCAGGTGTACTCGGGTTTCGGCTTCACGATGCCGCTCGCCGCGCCCGCGCCGGCCACAGCACCCCCGGCAGCCGGCGCCCCTTCGTCCGACGATGCGGACGCCGAGGCGCAGAAGGCCGGGTTGGCGCAGCAGGCGCTGGCCGAGGCCACCGATCGGCTGCTGGAGGCGCGGACGGCACTCGACCGGGTTCAGGCGACGGCCGACGAAGCCACGGCCGTGCTCGACCGGGCCAGCCAAGAGGTGGCCGACCTGCGCGCCGAGTTGCGCCGGGCCGAGCAGGCCGAGGACAAGGCCCGTCAGGCAGCCACGCAGGCCGCGGACGACGTGCATGACGCGCGCACCGCCGTCCAGCAGACCGAGCGGGCGCTCGCCGAGGCGGCGCGGGCGGTCGGCTGACCGCTCGTCGAGCGTGTCGAGACCAGGACCGTCGGTCGAGCGGGCTGTCGAGACCTCGCTGCCGAGAACCGGTGCTCAGGCCGACTCGGCGGGGTCGTAGTCGATCACGGAGCGTCCGGTGACCCGGGCTTTGATCAGCGCCACCACCGGCAGGTGGGCGGGGTGCACCGCGTACCCGCTCAGCGCGTCGGCGTCGGTGAACACCGAGTACAGGGCCAGATCGAAGCTGGTGTCGAGCCCGTCCTGCGGGGTGATCACTTCGAACTCGAGAATGCCGGGCACCTTATCGGGCAGTTCGCGCAGCGCCTTGGCCGCCAGCGCCACGTTGGTCGCCTTGTCGGCACCTTCTGCTTCGTCGGCGAAGTTCCACGCCACGATGTGCTTGATCATGGGCGTCAATCTATCGGCCGGCCCTGGTACTACGGTGACCCGATGGACGACTTTCTGGTCGATCGCGCGCTGCTGGCGGTGGAGCAGATTCCGCCCGGACGGGTGGCCGCGTACGGCGACATCGCGCGCATCGTCGGCTGCGGGCCACGCAGGGTCGGCACCATCATGCGGCTGTACTCCCGCGACGTGCCGTACTGGCGGGTGGTGGGGGCAGACGGCGATCCGGGCGGCAAGCTGCTCGACCACTTCCGCCCGCACTGGGATGCCGAGGGCATCACGGTCAAACCCAACGGGCTGGGCTGCCGCATTGCTGACTACCGCGCCGATCAGGTCGCCCTGGATCACGCCTATCGGCAGGCGCTGGCCGAGCTGTTGGCGCGCTCGTCCACGCCGCTGCCGCTGATCGGACGCCCGGCGACCGACGCGCTGGCAATCATCGGGGTGACCTGCCTGGAACGGGTGATCGAGCATTCCGAAGCCGAGTTGCTGGGCCTGCACGGCGTGGGGCCGAAGGCGATTGGGCTGCTCGCGGACGAACTCGACCGCCTCGGCTGGGGCTGGAGCCGGCGAGGCGCAGCCTGACGCCGCTGCGATCGCTGGTCGCGCTTGTCGAGACCTCTGGCTACGTGTTTCGACCCGCTGTCGCCGAGGCCGAACGAGCACACCCTCGTCATCGGGGACTTGATCCGCGATCTCACCACTCGCGCGCCGCACCAGAGATCCCGGCCTGCCGCGATGACGGGACGCCAGGCTCGGCCAGCGGTGGTCAGGGCTCTGACCGACCGATCGTGACGGGTCCGGCGCCCCGAATCAGCCAGCTGTCGTCCGCCCCGCTCAGCACGCCACCCTCGACCGACGGACGCGCCCCGCGCAACCGAATCTCGGACGCCTCGCCCGCCAACCCCGGCCCGAACACCAGCCGCTCGGAACTCACCTCGACCAGTTCGGCGTCCGCCATGTCGATCACCCCCAGGCCGGTGACCAGGCCGAGCGGCAGCATCACCCCCGTGCGCGCCGGCAGCGTCAGGGCCCGCGGCTCCGCGCCGCGCCAACCCACCCGCACCTGGGGGCGGTGGCCGGTGATGTTCAGCAGGTGCACCAGCCGCTGGCCGGACTCGTCGGCACTGGTCAGGCCGAACACGCCCGGCACCGAACTGGTCAGCGACAGCCGCGCCGTGGCGCCCAGCCGGGCGAACGCCCGTCCGAGCAGGTGCAGGTTGCTGGGCAGTTCAGCGGCGAACAGCACCACGCGGCCCGAGCCCGCCGACACCTCCACACCGCACGGCACGCCGTCGTGATCGGTCAGCAGCACGGTGCCGGCGCCGGGGTCGAGGTGCTCCAGGCAGCCCACCCGGGTCTGCGGCCAGGGCGCCGCCCAGTCGTGGGCGGTCACGGTGGGAAAGTACTGCCGCTGCTCGGTCACGAAGTCGAGCCCCCGCACGCCCAACGCGTCCGCCAGCACGGTGCAGGGCGCCCCGGTCAGGTCGAAGCACGGCACCCGACCGAGCAACAGCAGGCGCCCGCCGCCGGTCACGAAATCGACCAGCCGTCCCTGCACGCCGCCGTCCAGGTACTGGCCGGTCGACAGCATCAGTACCGCGTCCGGACGCGGATCGTCGCGCTCGAGCCAGACCGCATCGAACTGCAGACCCGACAACAGCGCCGACCGGCTCAGCGCCCGCCGCGGCGCCGCCCCGCGGTGCCGGCGCAGGTCGGCGATGATCGTCGACATCGTCGCAGGTTCCGGCAGTTCGCCGGGCGCTTCCCGACTCACTCGTCGCGGTTGACCACCTCGAGGCGCGGGTATTCCGGCTTCCACATGCGCTGGTAGATGTCGTTGATCGGGTTGTTCAGCGGCGTTCGGGCCAGCCCCTGCTCTTCGGCGGTCTTGGCCACCGCCATCGCCACCGTGGCCGACACCAGCCGCAGGTCGTTCATGGACGGCAGCAGCGACGCCCCCGGCCGGTATTCGTTGACCAGGCCGGCCAGCGCGGCCGCCGCAGCGTAGATCATCTCGTTGCTCACCCGGGTGGCACGCACCACCGATACCCCGAGGCCGAGCCCGGGGAAGATCAAGGCGTTGTTCGCCTGCGCGATGGTGTGGTACACCTCGCCGTGCCGAATGGTGCCGTAGGGGCTGCCGGTGGCGATCAGGGCATGCCCGTCGGTCCATTCGAGCAGGTCGTTGGGGTGGGCCTCCGAGCGGCTGGTCGGGTTCGAGAGCGGCATGATGATCGGCCGCTCGCAGCCCTCGGCCATCGCCTGCACGACCTCGGCGGTGAAGGTGCCCGGCTGGGCCGAGGTGCCGATCAGAATGGTCGGCTTCGCCGCCCGCACCGTTTCGACCAGGCTGATCCGCGCAGGGTTCGCGACGTCCCACTCGTCCACCTCCGCCCGGCTGCGCGCGTACGGCCGCTGAAAGTCGCGAATGCCCGCGCTGTCGTCCACGATCAGCCCGCGGCTGTTGAACGCGTAGAACTGGTCGTAGGACTGCTCGGCCGGTAGGCCGTCGTGCGCCATCGCCTCGCGAATGATGTCGGCGATGCCGACCCCCGCCGTTCCTGCGCCGTAGATCAGCACCCGGTGCTGCGACATCGGCACTCCGGTCAACCGCACAGCCGCCAGCACCGCGGCCAGCACCACCGCGGCGGTGCCCTGAATGTCGTCGTTGAATGTGCAGATCGAGTCGGCGTAGCGCTGCAGAATGCGGTGCGCGTTGCCGGCGCCGAAGTCTTCCCAGTGCAGCATCGCGTTGGGGAACTGCCGGGTGATCGCGATCACGAAGGCGTCGATGAAGTCGTCGTAGGCCTCGCCTCGAACCCGGGCGTGCTGTTCGCCGAGGTAGAGGTCGCTGTTCAGCAGGCCCAGGTTGTCGGTGCCCACGTCGAGCACGATCGGAATGGCGCGCCGCGGGTGAATGCCGGCCGCCGCGGTGTAGACGCTGAGCTTGCCGTTGGCGATCTGAATGCCGCCGATGCCCTGATCGCCGATGCCCAGAATGCCTTCGGAGTCGGTCACCACCACCAGGTCGATCTCGTCGGGGTCGGGCACGTAGTTGCGCAGCGACTGTTCGATCAGATCGGGCCGGTCGATCGACAGAAACAACCCGCGGGTGCCCACGTACTCGTGGCTGAACCGCTCGATGGCCTCGCCGATGGTGGGGGTGTAGATGATCGGCAGCAGCTCTTCGATGTTCTCGCTCAGCAGCCGGTAGAACAGCACCTCGTTGCGGTCGCGCAACTGCGCCAGGTAGATGAACTTCGCCAGCGGGGACGGCGAGCGGCTGTACTGCGCGTAGGTGCGGCGCAACTGCTCTTCGATGGTGATCACCCGGCTCGGCAGCAACCCCGACAGGTCGAGCAATTCGCGTTCCGCAAGGGTGAACGCCGTGCCCCGGTTGGCGATGGGGTTGCGCAGAATCTGCCGGCCGCGGGTCGCCACCTTCAGCACCACGTCACGGCTGTCGGTGGTGTCGAGGTAGAAATCGGGTGCGCGCATGATCGCCCTTCGTCGGTTGCCTGTTGAGCCTATCGACGGCGGCACCACGGTGCACGATCGCCAGGGCGCCCAGGGCCTCGCGGCGCATCTGCGCAGCCGGCCGAGGTGGGCAAGAAGCGGGACCGTTCTTGATCCGGATCGAGAACCGTCCCCATTGCTGCTCAGTGCTGTCAGCCGGTGACCTCGAAACGCACGACGACGGCACGGTTGCGGGCGTCTGTCGGCGGCTGCACGAGCGGCTTGCTGCGCCCGTAGCCGACCACGGAGTAGATCGCCTTCGCGGGTACGTCCAGGTCTTTGAGCAGCACCGCCACCACGGTGGCCCGCTGCTTCGACAACTCCACGGTCGCCCTGCCGTTGTCGGACGGGTCGCCCGAGGTGTGCCCCTCGACCACCACCCGGTAGTTCTCGGGCGCCTTGGCCAGGCACTTCTTCAACCCCTGCAGGGTCTTGCCGCGGTCGATCAGAGTCGGGGTGTTGATGATGAACAGGGCCGGGTTGGGCAGCGTGCACACCACCGCGGTGCCCTCGGTGGCGGTGTCGACGTCGTCGGGCCGGGGAACGGCCACGGCCGGGCCGGTGCCCTGCCCGGGGGTGGTGCCGGTGCCGTCGAAGAACTCGACCCGTTTGGCCCCGGCCGCCTTGGCCAGGCCCTCCCACACCGCGTGCAGGTAGCCGGTCTGCAGGTCGCTCAGTTCGGCCTGATCGCCGGCGACCGGGTTGATCACGAAGCTGACCACACGGCCCTTGAGGTCGGGCAGCGCCTTGGCCTTCTTCACCGCCTTGACCACCTCGGACGGAGTCTCGTCGAAGGCGAGTTCGTTGAAGTCGAGCGGGTCGCGGGTGTCGAGCAGGGGCGAGAACACCCACACCGGAGCTCCCGCGGGTGACTTCAGGTCGCCCAGCGCGGCGAGCACCGAGCGGTCGGTGCCCGCACCGGCGGCGGCGTTGATGCGGTCGACCAGACCCTGGCTGTCGGCCGCACCCACAGCCAGGTCGGTGGTGGTGACGTCGGTGGTGTTGGGCGTACTGATCCACTCCACGCCCTTGCCGGCGGCCTGCAGGGCGTTCCACTGGTCGGCCACGGCCTGCGGCAGCGTGCTCACCATCTGGTTGGTGCTGGCACCGGTGCTGATCACGCTGCCGCCGGCCGGCGGCGCGGACGCGGGCACGGTCGCAGACGGCGTGGTGGTCGGGCTGCACCCGGCCAGCAGGGCCGCCATCAGCAGGGGGATCAACAGTGAGAGGGTGCGCGGACGGCGCAGGTCCATCGGGTTCTCCTTGCCTGGAGGGCTGTTCGAGCGCGAATGGTTCGTTCGCCAGCCTAGGGCGTGTCGCATAACCCTGACCACGCTGCGGCGCACCCGTAACGACCGCTCGCTGCCTTGTCATCCTCGGCGATAGGACCCACTGTCGATTCGTCTTCCGCCGTGCGATCGGCCGCTCCGGGCACGTCCTCGCTTTGCGCCCAGGGTTGTGCGACACGCCCTGGTGGCGCCCATCGTCCACCCACGACTGGAGGCGGCACCCCACGGTTCAGGTGTGGCCCGAGCGAGCCCCACCCCCAGGTAGCTGCCTTTCGGTCACGTCGCTGCCTGCATGCAGGCAGCGACGTGTCACAAGGGCAGCTACGTCGTTGTTCGGCCGGGTCAGAGCAGGCTTCGGGGGTTGTCATGCTCCTTGTGCACTGCGAGGTTAGGAGGGCGAAGAACGCGGAATACCCACCTCGAAAACTCGGTTGAGTCTAGTAGACTCAACTTTATTTCTTCAGGAGAACGACACCACATGGACACTTCCAAGCTCACCGCGAAGAGCCGCGACGCAGTGTCGGCGGCCCTCCGCAACGCACTTACCAACGGCAACCCCAACGCCGAGCCGGTGCACCTGCTGCACGCGCTGCTGATGGTGCCCGACAACACCGTCGCCAGCCTGCTCAGCGCGGTCGGTGCCGACCCCAAGGTGGTCGACGCGGCGGCCCAGGGCGCGATCACCAAGTTGCCCAGCGCGTCGGGCAACTCGGTCAGCCAGCCCACCATGTCGGGCAGCCTGGCCCGGGTGCTGGCCGACGCCGAGACCCGCGCCGAACAGATGGGCGACGAGTTCGTCGCCACCGAGCACCTGATGATCGGCCTGGCCACCATCGTCAGCGACGCGCAGAAGATCCTGCTGCAGTTCGGCGCCGATCCGAAGAAGCTGATCACGGCGTTCAACGACGCCCGCGGCGACAAGCGCATCACCTCGGCCGAGCAAGAGGGCGGCGAATCGACCCTCGACAAGTACTCCGTCGACCTCACCGCCAAGGCCCGCGACGGCAAGCTCGACCCGGTGATCGGCCGCGATTCCGAGATCCGCCGCGTGGTGCAGGTGCTGGCCCGGCGCACCAAGAACAACCCGGTGCTGATCGGCGAGCCCGGCGTGGGCAAGACCGCCGTGGTCGAAGGGCTCGCCCAGCGGGTGGTGGCCGGTGACGTGCCCGACTCGCTGAAGGGACGCCGCGTGGTCAGCCTCGACCTGGCCTCGATGGTGGCCGGAGCCAAGTACCGCGGCGAGTTCGAAGAGCGGCTGAAGGCGGTGCTCAACGAGATCCGCGACGCCGAGGGTCAGATCATCACCTTCATCGACGAGCTGCACACGGTGGTGGGAGCCGGGGCGTCCGGCGACTCGTCGATGGATGCCGGCAACATGCTCAAGCCGATGCTGGCCCGCGGCGAACTGCGCATGATCGGCGCCACCACCCTGGACGAGTACCGCGAACGGATCGAGAAGGATCCCGCGCTGGAGCGGCGCTTCCAGCAGGTGTTCGTCGGCGAGCCGTCCGTCGAAGACACCATCGCGATTCTGCGCGGCCTGCGCGAGCGCTACGAGGCGCACCACAAGGTGCGCATCACCGACGGAGCGCTGGTGGCAGCGGCCACCCTGTCGAACCGCTACATCACCAACCGGCAACTACCCGACAAGGCCATCGACCTGATCGACGAGGCCGCCTCGCGGCTGCGTATGGAGATCGACAGCTCACCCGAAGAGATCGATCAACTGCGCCGCACCATCGACCGCATGACCATGCAGAGCTTCGCGCTCGAGAAAGAGACCGACCCGGCCTCGGTCGAGCGCTACCAGCGGCTGCAGAGCGAGTTGGCCGACGCGCAAGAAGAGCTCCGGGGCCTCGAAGGTCGCTGGGAGGCCGAGAAATCAGGCCTCAACCGGGTGGGCGAGCTCAAGGCCAGGGTGGACGAACTGCGCATCGCCGCCGAGCGGGCGCAGCGCGAGGGCGACCTGACCCGGGCGTCCCAGATTCTGTACGGCGAGATCCCGAGCCTGCAGGCAGAGATGGAATCGGCCGAGACCGAAGAGCAGGACCGGGCGCCGATGGTGAGCGAAGAGGTGTCGGCCACCGACATCGCCGAGGTGGTCGGCTCGTGGACCGGCATTCCGGTCGGCCGGCTGCTGCAGGGCGAGAGCGAGAAGCTGCTGCAGATGGAGGAGCGCCTCGGCGAGCGGCTGATCGGTCAGCGCGAGGCCGTCATCGCCGTCTCCGACGCGGTGCGTCGTTCGCGGGCCGGCATCAGCGACCCCAACCGTCCGGTCGGATCGTTCCTGTTCCTCGGCCCGACCGGTGTGGGCAAGACCGAGCTGGCCAAGTCGCTGGCCGAGTTTCTGTTCGACGACGAGCGCTCGATGGTGCGCATCGACATGAGCGAGTACGGCGAGAAGCACTCGGTCTCGCGCCTGGTCGGCGCCCCGCCCGGGTACATCGGCTACGAAGAGGGCGGTCAGCTCACCGAAGCGGTGCGGCGGCGTCCGTACTCGGTGATCCTGCTCGACGAGGTCGAGAAGGCGCACCCCGAGGTGTTCAACATTCTGCTGCAGGTGCTCGATGACGGACGGCTCACCGACGGTCAGGGCCGCACGGTCGACTTTCGCAACGTGATTCTGATCATGACCAGCAACCTGGGTTCGCAGTACCTGGCCGACCCGAGCCTGGAGCCCGAACTCAAGGAGCAGGCCGTGATGGGGGTGGTGCGGCAGGCGTTCAAGCCCGAGTTCTTGAACCGGCTCGACGAGATCGTCATGTTCACCCCGCTGGGCACCGACGACCTCACCCGCATCGTCGACATTCAGCTGAACCGGCTGAACGCCCGGCTCGCCGACCGCCGCATTCACGTGGAGGTGTCACAGGCCGGCAAGGACTGGCTGGCGCTCACCGGCTTCGACCCGGTGTACGGCGCGCGTCCGCTCAAGCGGCTGGTGCAGACCACCATCGAGGACGCCCTGGCGCGGCGCATGCTGAACGGCGAGATTCTGGACGGCGACACGGTGCGGTTCGACGTGAACGCCGACAACAGCGGACTGGTGGTCGTCGAGGACTGACGCGGAGGGTGGTGCGGTCGAACCGTCGTGTTGCGTTGGGAGATCCCGGCGTGCGCCGGGATGCCGGAGTCGGTGGCTGAGAGCCCGGCGCTCGCCGGGATGACGGAATCGGTGGGCTTGAGACCCCATGGTGCGTTCGGGCTGGGGGTCCAGTACCTGGCGCGCGCCGGGCGTCTCAATGGTGATATGTATTCTCGTCGGGTCGAGCGAGCCGTCGGGAGGTGATCACCGTGGACGTCGGTATCGCCGTGGCCGGCCTGCTGGTGGGCATCGTGGTGGGCCTGACCGGCATGGGCGGCGGCGCGCTGATGACGCCGGTGCTGGTGTTCTTCTTCAAGGTCGACGCCCTGACCGCCATTTCGAGCGACGTGGTGACCAGCCTGTTCATGAAACCCGCCGGTGCCATCGTGCACCTGGTGCGCAGGACCGCGAACCTGCAGCTGGTGCTGTGGCTCTGCGTCGGCTCGGTGCCTGCAGGGTTTCTGGGTGCGGTGATCGTCGACCACCTCAAGGTGTTTCCGGGTTTCGAGCAGATTCTGCTCGCGCTGCTGGGTGCCGCGCTGCTGCTGGCCGCCGGCGGGCTGATCATTCGGGCCTGGTTTCAGATGACCCGCAAGCGCCTGCCCTGGGGCGAAGGCCCGGCACCCATGACCTCAGCCGAGGTCGTGGTCAAGAAGTTGCCCACCGTGGCCCTCGGTGCCCTGGGCGGCCTGATGGTGGGCATGACCTCGGTGGGCGCCGGCTCGCTGATTCTCACCCTGCTGCTGGTGCTCTACCCGGCGCTGAAGCCGTCGCAACTGGTGGGCACCGACCTGGTGCAGGCCGTTCCGCTGGTGGCGGCGGCGTCCCTGGGGCATTTGCTGTACGGGCAGGTGTCGTTCGGCATCACGACGTCGCTGCTGATCGGCGCGATTCCGGGCGCGTTCATCGGCGCGCAGATCTCGTCGAGGGCCCCCGGCGGCATCATTCGTCGCGCCTTGGCCATTCTGCTGATGGCCTCGGGCCTGAAGCTGATCGGCGTGGCCACACCGCTGGTGCTGATCGCCTCGGGGGTGGCGCTGGTCGGCGGGCCGCTGGCCTGGGCCGTGCTGCGCCGCCGCTACAGCTGGACCAACGGCAGCCGGTCGGCACGGGGTGATCCAGTGCCCGAGAGCCAGGCGTCGCGCGACCCCTGACCCCGTTTGCTCAGTCGTCGTGGCGATTGCGCTTCCTGATCCACCAGCGCTTCCCCTCGCGCATCTTGTGCCACACCCAACCGCCGCCCCGCTCGCGTCCGGTGCGCACGTAGAACAGCACGTTCGGGTTGTTCAGCGTGAGCCGCAGCCGGTTCGCGGCCTCGCGCGAGCCCGCGATCAGCAACTGGTCGCCGATCGCGAGCTGATAGCCCGTGGTGGGCAGAATCTCGCCGCCGTCGCCGCGGGCCACCATCAGTACCAGGGCGTTCGCCGGCCGGGACGCGTCGTAGGGGTCGACCAGCAGGTGCCCGATGTTCACCCAGTGTTCGTGCCGAATCGCGTCCGTCACGGCCGCCGCCTGCTCGTCGTTGATCGTCACGCCCCACACCTCGGGCACGTAGCCGTCGTTCACCATGCTCAGCGCGTCGGTGAGGTCGGCGCTCCACTTCTCGGACGCCCCGCGAATCTCGAACCGGAACCGGGCCAGCAGCGGGGTGGTGATCAGAGCCAGGAACTCGCGGGCCACGATGCGGCTGGGCTGCATGCACAGGTCGTCTTGGAAGGCCTCGAACAGCGTCGCGTTGCTCACCTGGTTCTGCCTGGTGACGATGAAGATGTCGGGCTTGAGGTCGCGGGCCACCAGCGCGATGGCCAGGTTCTTCAGGTCGCTGGCGTTGCCGGCCACGATGCCCACCGAATGCTCGATGCCGGCATTGATCAGGCTGGCCGAGTCGGTGCCAGTGCCCTCGATGTCGACGCCCTTCTCGCCGTAGTGCAGCTTGTCGATCACGGTGACCTCGTTGCCCGCCTTGGTCAGCGCGTCACGAATGCCGTGCCCGAACCGTCCATAGCCGCACATGATCCAGTGCCCGCGCGGCGGATGGTGCGGCTCGGGCAGGTCGTCGCCGGGAAAGCCGGTGAGAATCTGCCCCATGCGGTACCGCTCCGGACGGGCCACCGCCAGCGCCAGGTACGTGGCGAACCGCTCGAACGGGTTGGTCACCATGTCGCCGCCGAACGCCCCGCGGGAGTGGTCGGTGTCGGCATCGCCGACCCGCGCCATCACGGCCAGGCCCGGCCGCAGCAGCCGGACGGTCACGGCGATGGCCCGGTTGGTCGCGTCGTCCACCGCCAGGGCCATCACACCGCGGCAGTGCGGCGAGAGCAGGCCGGCGCCGGTCAGCGTGGCCGGCTGGGACGCGTCCGCCATCACGCTGGGCGGGTCGGAATAGAAGTTCTCGAGCTTGATCTGTTCGATGCGGCTGGCGTCCGAATCGATCACCACGAACCGCAGGCCCAGCCGGTCGAGGCCGTGGCAGACCAGGGTGCCGGTCTCGCCCACCCCGCAGACGATGTAGAACGGCTCTTTCAGGTTGCGGATGCGCCGGGCGTAGCGGCCGTGCCGCAGGGCGTTCTGAAAGGCCGGCTCCTGCAGCAGGCCCACCACGGTCACCACCGCGTACGACCAGCCGGTCACGGTGAGGTAGATCGACAGCGTCATCCACAGCCGTTGCGCCGTCGAGTAGGGGTGCGGCAGCTCGCCGAAGCCGATCGTGGTGGCGGTGTAGCTGATCACGTAGAACGCGTTGAACAGGCCCATGCCCTCGGTGGCGTTGCCCGCGTCGTCGACGCCGGGCATGATCGCCAGCCCGAACACGCTGACCGTGTACAGCATGATCACCAGCACCAGCGGCACGCGCATGCGCCGCAGAAACAGGTAGGTGACGTTGTTGATCGCCGTCCGCGGGCTTTGGGTCACCGTCGGTGGCTCACCGTCGTGCGGTGATGATTTCGCTGATCATCAGCACCACCGAGACCACGTTGGCCAGCAGGGCGCCGGCCGACATCGAGACGATCGTCGCCATGTCGTGCGAGGTGACCCCCGCGGGCTGGCTGGCTGCCCACGTCCAGATGATGGCGCCGGCGATCAACTGCACGTCGGCGACCAGCGACGTGGCCAGATGGACGGCGCCGAGCTGCGTGCGGTCGCCGAACTTGAGCACGGTGGCGATCAGGCTGGCCACGATGGCCGCGGCCAGCTCCCAGACGTTGTGCAGTTCGACGCGGTCCATCTCGCCGGTCCAGAAGCCGAAGTTGAGGGCCGCGGCCAAGGTGATGAAGAAGCCGAAGATGACCTTTTCCGAGTTCATGCAGCCTCCCTGCTGGTCGCGGCCCACTCTAGCGAGGGGGCCCGACTGATTCGTGGTGGCGACGTTGCGCAGGTTTGGATTCGTTGCCGCGGTTCAAACCTGAGCAACGAACCCAAAGCTGAGCAATGTGGGCTGCGGCCCGGTCGTCTGCGGTGTCGTGGCGGACGCGCCGCGGCTGCGTTTGGGCCACACTGACGCCATGGACCTGACGATGACCCTGCTGGTCGGCGTGCCCGGACAGGTCGCGGTCTTCGCGCTGGTGCCCCTGGCGTACTGGTTGAACGCCTCGCGGCCCGAGGGTTCGTTTCTGCGCTGGCTCGGCTTCCGGCGGGTCAAGCACGGCGCCGACCCGCTGGTGCTGGGTGCGACGGTGCTGGCCGGGCTGGGGTTTCTGGGCAGCGCGCTGCTCGACCGGTCGTCGGCGACGATGGCGGGTGAGGGGTACTTTCTGTGGCTCGCGGTGCTGCTGGTGGCGGTGGTGCAGACGGCGTTGAGCGAAGAGATCTTCTTTCGCGGCTTCATGCTGGCCTGGCTGAGCGGTAAGCGCGGGGGGGCGCTGCTGGCCAACCTGACGCAGGCCCTGCTGTGTGGCCTGGTGCGTGGCACGGCGCACTGGCTGTTCGTCGATCGTGACGTGGCCGCCTGCCTGGCGGCTTTCGCGCTGGGCGTCGGCCCTGCGCTGATGGTGGGCTGGGTGCGGCAGCGCACCGGCTCGCTGTTGCTGCCGTGGGCGGCGCACGGTGCCGGCAACCTGATCGCGGGGGTCGTCGCGACCCTTACCCGGTGAGCGGCGTGAACGACCGGGTCGAAGCCGACCGTGAGGTGCGCGGGGCGTTTCTGGTGCGCACCGGCAAGACCCAGCAGTCGTGGGTCGACCCCGACGACCCGTTGCGGCTCGAATTCGAGTACGTGCAACGCATCGCCGAGATCCTGCGGGTCACGATCCTGGGCCGCGACCGTGACGCTCGGCTGCGGGTCGTCCACCTGGGTGGCGGCGGCATGACGCTGCCGCGCTGGCTGGCCGCGGTGCGTCCGGGCACGGCTCAGGTGGTGTGCGAACCCGACGGCGAACTGCTGGCCGAGGTGCGGCGCAAGCTGCCGCTACCGCCCCGCAGCGGCATCAAGGTGCGCGAGGTCGACGGCCGCAGCGGCCTGGCCGCGATGGCGCCCGACTACGCCGACGCGATGATCGTCGACGCCTTCGACGGGCTGCACGTGCCCGGCGCGCTCGCCACCACCGAGTTCTTCGCCGACGTGTCGCGGGTGCTGCGATCCGGCGGCGTGCTGATCATGAACCTGGCCGACGAGTCGCCGTTCGGCTGGTCGCGCGCCTGCCTGGCCGGGGTGGCCGAGCACTTCCGGCACGCCCTGGTGACCGCCGAGACCTCGGTCTTGAAAGGCCGGCGGTACGGCAACTTCGTGCTGGCGGCGGCGCGCACGGCCCTGCCCGTCGACGCCCTGGACACCGTCGCGCGGCAGGCGCTGTTCGGCTACCGGGCCGTCGCCGGAGCGGCGTTGAAGCGCTGGATCGGCGGCGCCGCACCGTTCACCGACGCGGCTCCGCGCGACAGCCACGGGCCGACCAGCGGGCACACCTGGTACGGGTGAGGTTGTCGATCGCCGTAGCCGCGTTCACAATGGACGCCGTGGGGGACACGTTGACGCTGCCCGCGCCTGCGCCGCAATCGCCGGCGCCCAGGCCGCGGCGTCGCCTGCTCACGATCGTCGGGGCGCTGCTGCTGGTCACCGGGCTGTCGTTCGTGGGCCTGTACGTGTACGACGCCTACTTCAACCCCGTGATGGACGTGAAAGCCGCGCAACAGCAGGTCGACGAGGTGAAGAAGGAGTGGTCGGCGGGCAAATCGCCCTCGGCCAAGATTCCCGGCAACGCGGTCGCGCTGATGCGCATTCCCGAGTTCGGCCCCGACTACGAGGTCGCCGTGGTGACCGGTACCACGCCCTATTCGCTCAACGTCGGAGTCGGTTGGTTCGACGACACCGCGGCCCCCGGGCAGGTCGGCAACTTCGCCGTCGCCGGCCATCGCGGTGCGTCCGGGCCGTTCGTTCCGCTGCTCGACCTCAAGCCGGGGTCGAAGGTGATCGTCGAGACGCGCACGGCGATCTACACCTACGAACTGACCAACTACCCCAAGAACCTCACCGTCGACAGCAGCGAGACCTGGGTGATCGACCCGGTGCCCGGACAGGCCGGCGCCAAGCCGACCGAGGCGCTGATCACCCTGGTCACGTGCCGCAACTTCTTTCACTCCCCGGAGCGTTCGATCGCGTTCGGCAAGCTGGTCGAGACCGACAAGAAGTGACCCCTCGCCTGGCACTAGCCTGAGCCGCATGGCCGATCGCGACGAGCTCATCGAACACATCAAGAACCTGGCCGTGGTGCACGGCAAGGTCACGCTCACCTCGGGTGCCGAGGCCGACTACTACGTCGACATGCGCCGGGTGACGCTCGACGGCGTCGCGGCACCGTTGGTCGGACGGGTGATGAACGAACTGGTGGCCGACTGGAGCTTTGATGTGGTGGGCGGCATGACCATGGGCGCCGATCCGGTGGCCACCGCCATGCTGCACGCCAAGGCCGCCTCGGGTGGCCGTCTGGACGCCATCGTGGTGCGCAAGGCCGCCAAGGCCCACGGCATGCAGCGCCGCATCGAGGGAGCCACGGTCGATGGACGGCGCGTGCTGGTCGTCGAAGACACCTCCACCACCGGTGGTTCGCCGCTGGAGGCGATCGAGGCCGTCCGCGCCGAGGGCGGCGAGGTGGTCGGCGTCGCGGTGATCGTCGACCGCAACACGGGTGCGGCGGAGCGCATCGAGGCGGAAGGCGTCCCGTACCGGTACGCCGTGGGACTGGCCGACCTGGGGCTGTAGCGCGCCGTCTGTCGAGCTTGTCGAGACCGCTGCGCTCAAAGGTGCGCGTCGTGGCGGCTCGTCATCCCGACGAACGTCGGGATCTCGAGCGCACCGAACGTGAGAACGGGTGGCGCGAGTGAGGAACCGTCACCAACTCGCGCCAAGTCTCATGACGTGGGTGGCGGACTGGCTTTCGTCATCCCGGCTGTGAGTCGAACGCCGGGACCTCGAGGGCGCCGAACGTGAGAACGTTCCCGGTCACTGCCGCCCCTGGTCCACAGCCGGACGGCGCCACCACTCGCCGCATTGCGACGACCACCCGTTAGGCTGGCGAGCACAATCCACGACAAGGAGTAGCCCCATGTCAGGCATTTTGTGGTTCCTGGTGATTCTGGTGGTCCTCGCGGTCGGCATCGGCCTGTACGCGGTATCGCTGTACAACGGGTTCGCGCGTGACCGGAACATGATCCAGGAGTCCTGGCGTCAGATCGACGTCGAACTGAACCGCCGCTACGACCTCATTCCCAGGCTGGTCGAAACCGTGCGCGCCTACGCCGCCCATGAGCGCAACACGCTCGAAGGCGTCACCCGCATGCGTAACCAGGCCGCGGCTCTGGCGCAGCAGGGTGGCACCGCCGCTCAGCGGGCCCAGGCCGAAGAGCAGTTGTCGGCCGCCGTGCGCAACCTGATCGTGAGCGTCGAGGCGTACCCGCAGTTGCAGAGCAACCAGAACTTTCTCGAACTGCAGCGCGAACTCACCGACACCGAAGATCGCATCGCCGCCGGACGCCGCTTCTACAACGCGAACGTGCGCAACTACAACACCAAGATCGACTCGTTCCCTTCGAACATCCTGGCCGGCATGTACCACTTCGAGAAGGCCACCTACTTCGAGGTCAACGACGCCGAGGTGCGCCGCGCGCCTGATGTGAACTTCGGCGAGATCAGCTACCGCGGCGACGAGCAGCAGGGCAACGCCGAGCCCACCAACGCCCAGCTCAACGCTGCCCCGCAGTCGTCCAACGATCTGCCCAACCCGCAGGCCTACCAGGGCCAGAGCTATCAGGCCCCGGCGCCGGGCGAGCTCAACGAGCAGCCGCAGTACCAGCAGCAGCCGCCGCAGCAGTACCA
>ERZ724513.431-NODE-431-length-20209-cov-7.770765_pt1 | contig 20209 bp, 18 predicted proteins | sample MGYA00376046_ERZ724513 | MGnify/ENA primary metagenome ERZ724513 (study PRJEB28724, sample SAMN07190883) | activated sludge metagenome | isolation source: activated sludge of sewage treatment plant in Hong Hong | place: Hong Kong | collected 2016-03-17 ...
TGCTGCCCGCCGGGAAGGTGCGCATCGGCGGGTTCGGCGGAGTGCACGGCCTGGCCGGCTACCTGCGCGCGAACGCCGTCAGCGCCGTGGTCGACGCCACCCACCCGTTCGCCGCCACCATGACCGCGCACGCCGCCGCAGCCTGCGCCGTGACCGGCGTTGCCCTGCTGCGGCTCGAGCGGCCGAGCTGGGCCGCTCGCCCCGACGCCGAGCACTGGCACTGGGTGGGGTCACTGGACGAGGCCCGCGGCGAGGCCGAGCGACTGGGGGAGCGGGTGTTCCTCGCCATCGGACGTCAGGAGCTCGGCGTCTTCGCCGGCTGGACCGACCGCTACGTGCTGGCCCGCATGGTCGACGCGCCGGGCTTTGCGCCACCCGCCACCTGGGAGGTGGTGCGCGCCAGGGGCCCGTTCCGGCTGCCGGACGAGCTGGAGCTGCTGACCAGTAGGGCCATCGACGTGCTGGTCACCAAAGACTCCGGCGGCGGCACCGATGCCAAGCTCGACGCGGCCGCCACCCTGGGCGTACCGGTGGTCGCGGTGCGCCGGCCGCCGCCACCCGAAGGCATCGGCGTCGTTTCGTCGGTGGACGAGGCAGTCGCCTGGATCGTCCACCGGCCCGGTGCGGCCACTCCCTAGTGGTGGGAGACGCACCACTAGCATCGGGGCCATGAGTCGCGAACTGCTGCTGATCGGCATCGGGGCCGGCGACCCCGATTGGGTGACGCTCGAGGCCGTCCGGGCGATTCAGCGACTCGACGTGCTGTTCGTGGTACTCAAAGAGGACGAGCTGGACGACCTGGTCGAGGCCCGCCGCGAAGTGCTCGGCCGGCACCGGCAGACCCTGCCCCGAATCGTGGAACTGAACGACCCACCCCGGCCGTGGCGCACCGCCCCCGACTACAACGCGGCGGTGGCACTCTGGCGGGCGCAACGACGCGAGCTGTGGAGCGCCGCTTTGACCGCCGAACTCGGCGACGACGGTGTGGGTGGCTTTCTGGTCTGGGGAGATCCGTCGCTGTTCGAAAGCACGCTGGCGATCGTGCACGAGGTGCTGCGCGACTTTTCTGAACCGGTGGAGTTGCGCGTCGTTCCCGGCGTCAGCAGCGTGCACGCACTCACCGCCCGGCACCGCATTCCGCTCAACCGGCAGGGCCGGGCGGTGCAGATTCTGCCGGCCAGACTGCTCGCCGACGGCATGCCCGACGGTGTCGACGACGTGGTGGCGATGCTGGACGGGAAGCTCGCCTTCAACTCCATCGACCCCGCCGGCATCGACATCTACTGGGGCGCCTACCTGGGCACCCCCGATGAGCTGCTGATCAGCGGCGACTTGGCGAAGGTGCGCGACGAGATCGTGCGGGTGCGTGCCGAGGCGGCGGCCCGCAAGGGCTGGATGTTCGACACCTACCTGCTGCGTCGGCGCTGAACCCACCGTGCGGCTGCACGGTACGAGCCGATCACGACGACCCGTTGCCGTCACCGTCGGGGTCGAAGGCGCGAGGTTGCGCGCGTCCGGTTCGCCTGGCCCGTTCGCGCAGCACCTCTTGGGCATGGGTGGCCGGCATGTGGGTCCAGCTGGGGGTCTGCGACAGCCAGGCCTGATCGGTGAGCATGCGCGCGATGACCAGGCCCGAAGCCAGGGCGATCACTATGCCCAGCGCGGTGAAGCCGTTGCTGAGGCCACTGAGCGGGTCCTTGTTGATCACCGCCACCAGCGCACGGAAGGTCGCGGCGCCCGGAATCATGATCAGCACGGCCGGCACCGACAAGATGATGCGGGGCGTGGCCAGACGTTGGCTGAACCAGCCGGCGAGCAGCCCGATCAGCGTCGTGGCCGCAGCCGCACACAGCAACGGGTTCCAGCCGGCGTCCACCGCCGCGAGCCGGCCGACGTTGGCCACCGCGCCGATCACGGACGCCGCCAACGCGGCGTTCATCGGGGTGTTGAAGGTGACGGCGAAGCCCAGCACGCCGACGAAGCTCGCCACCACCCGCACCAGCAGCATCACCCCGGCGGGCAGTCCGAGCGGTTCGATCTCGCCCGGGGTGAGGCCGAACGCCCAGGCCACCAGCCAGGCCCCGAGCGCGGCGGCGAGGGTGATCAGCGACGCGTACAGCAGCCTCGACACCCCCGAGGTGAAGTCGAAGCGGGCCAGGTCGAGCGCCGCGGTGAGCAGCGGAAACCCGGGCACCAGAAACAGGATGGCTGAGGTGAAGGCCGCCTCGTGCAGCGGGTTCTCGGCCGTGGGCAGCAGGTGCTGCAGCAACTGTGCCGACAGCATGTACACCAGACAGGCCGTGGTCGCCGCGACGGCGATGATCACCAGGTGGTTCAGGTGCAGGCGGCGCAGCAGCAACTGCACGAGCTTGCCGCACCCTGCGGCGATCGCCGCGGCGAGGCATTCTTGCCAGCGTCCGTTGTTCAGAAACGCGAACGCGGCGCAGGCAGCCGCGGCCCCGGCCACGATCGCGCCGGTCGGGTAGTGCCGAGCGTTGGCCACCAGCACGTCCAACTGGCGGTTCAGCACCGTGGCCGACAGGCCAGGCTCGGCCCGCAGCGACACCCGCATCAGTGCGGCGATCCGGTCGGCGTTCACCACGGGTGCGGGCACCTCGACCACCTGGGTGCGAAAGCTGCGCCCGGCCCGGGTGGTGACCACGATCTCGGTCAGGCCGACCTGGGCCTCGAGCTGATCGATGCCCAGCGCCTGGGCGACCCGGCCCATGGCGGCCTTGACCCGATACGAGCCGGTGCCGGCGTGCAACATCATCGAACCCATGCGGCAGACGGCCTCGGACGCCTCGGCCAGGTTCTCGTCGCGTGCCGCACGGTTCGACGGACTCATCCGCACGCCCTTTCTGGGGTATGACGGCACACTCGGACTTCGACTGTGACGAGCCTAGTGAGAGACACACCACTAGTGAGTTCGCGGGGGTCAGAAGTCCCAGTCTTCGTCTTCGGTGTTCACCGCCTTGCCCATCACGTACGACGAGCCGGAGCCCGAGAAGAAGTCGTGGTTCTCGTCGGCGTTGGGGCTCAAGGCGGCCAGAATCGCCGGTGACACCGCGGTGGCGGCCTTGGGGAACAGCGCCTCGTAGCCGAGGTTCATCAGCGCCTTGTTGGCGTTGTAGCGCAGGAACGCCTTGACGTCCTCGGTCAGCCCGAGCGGGTCGTAGAGGTCTTCGGTGTAGTTCTCTTCGTTGTCGTACAGCTCGTAGAGCAGGTCGAAGGTGTAGTCCTTGAGCTCGTTGCGGCGGGCCTGGTCGGCCTGCTTCAGCGCCTGCTGGTACTTGTAGCCGATGTAGTAGCCGTGCACGGCCTCGTCACGAATGATCAGCCGGATCAGGTCGGCGGTGTTGGTCAGCTTGGCGTGGCTCGACCAGTACATCGGGGCGTAGAAGCCCGAGTAGAACAGGAACGACTCCAGCATGGTCGAGGCGACCTTGCGCTTCAGCGGGTCGTCGCCGTAGTAGAAGTCGAGCACGATCTGCGCCTTGCGCTGCAGGTTCTCGTTCTCTTCGCTCCAGCGGAACGCGTCGTCGATCTCATCGGTGCTGATCAGCGTCGAGAAGATGGAGCTGTAGCTCTTGGCGTGCACCGACTCCATGAACGCGATGTTGGTGTACACCGCCTCTTCGTGCGGGGTGATCGCGTCGGGGATCAGCGACACCGCGCCCACGGTGCCCTGAATGGTGTCGAGCATGGTGAGGCCGGTGAACACCCGGGTGGTCATCAGCTGCTCGTGCGGCTTCAGCGTGCGCCACGAGGGAATGTCGTTGCTCAACGGCACCTTCTCGGGCAGCCAGAAGTTGCCGGTCAGCCGGTCCCAGACCTCGAGGTCCTTGTCGTCCTCGATGCGGTTCCAGTTGATCGCCTGGACGCCGCGCAGCAGGGTGAGTTTCTGGGTCATGGGTGGTGCCTCGGTTCGGTGGATCTCGGTGGTGGGTGGCGGTGGTGTTGAGCGGTGAGATTCCGGCGTTCGCCGGAATGACGGCAGCTACAGCGCGCAGCTGACGCAACCCTCGACTTCGGTGCCCTCGAGGGCGAGCTGCCGCAGCCTGATGTAGTAGAGCGTCTTGATGCCCTTCTTCCAGGCGTAGATCTGGGCCTTGTTGAGGTCACGGGTGGTCACGTTGTCGGGAAAGAACAGGGTCAACGACAGGCCCTGGTCGACGTGCTTGGTGGCTTCGGCGTAGGTGTCGATGATCGCCTCGGGGCCGATCTCGTAGGCGTCGCGGTAGTACTCGATGTTGTCGTTGGTCATGAACGGCGCCGGGTAGTAGACCCGGCCGATCTTGCCCTCTTTGCGGATCTCGATCTTGCTGACGATGGGGTGGATCGAGCTGGTCGAGTGGTTGATGTAGCTGATCGAACCCGTCGGCGGGATGGCCTGCAGGTTCTGGTTGTACATGCCGTACTCGGCTACCTCGGCGGCCAGCGCACGCCAGTCGTCCGGGGTGGGCAACTCGATGCCGGCACCGGCGAACAACTCCTTCACCTTGGTCGTGCGCGGCGTCCAGTCGCCGGTGAGGTACTTGCGAAAGAACTCACCCGAGGCGTACTTCGACCGCTCGAAGCCGTCGAAGCTCTCGCCGCGCTCGCGGGCGATGCGGCATGAGGCGGCGATGGCGTGGAACGTCACCGTGTAGAAGTACATGTTGGTGAAGTCCAGGCCCTCGTCCGAGCCGTAGTGGACGGACTCGCGGGCCAGGTAGCCGTGCAGGTTCATCGCACCCAGGCCGATGGCGTGGCTCATCGCGTTGCCGCGGGCGATGCTCGGCGCGCAGGCGATGTTCGACTGGTCCGACACCGCGGTGAGCGCCCGGATCGCGGTTTCGATGGTGCGGCCGAAGTGCGGGGAATCCATCGCCTTGGCGATGTTCAGCGACCCCAGGTTGCAGCTGATGTCTTTGCCCACCTGATCGAACGACAGGTCCTCGTTGAACGTGGACGGCGTCGACACCTGCAGAATCTCTGAGCACAGGTTGCTCATCGTGATGCGGCCATCGATCGGGTTGGCCCGGTTCACCGTGTCTTCGAACATGATGTAGGGGTAGCCCGACTCGAACTGGATCTCGGCCAGGGTCTGAAAGAACTTGCGGGCGTTGATCTTCTTCTTGGTGATGCGCCGGTCGTCGACCATCTCGCGGTACTTCTCGGTGACCGAGATGTCGGTGAACGGCACCCCGTAGACCCGCTCGATGTCGTAGGGGCTGAACAGGTACATGTCTTCGTTGTCGCGGGCCAGCTCGAAGGTGATGTCGGGAATCACCACCCCCAGCGACAGCGTCTTGATGCGAATCTTCTCGTCGGCGTTCTCGCGCTTGGTGTCGAGAAAGCTCAGAATGTCGGGGTGGTGGGCGTTGAGGTACACCGCACCGGCCCCCTGGCGGGCGCCCAACTGGTTGGCGTAGCTGAACGAGTCCTCGAGCAGTTTCATCACCGGAATCACGCCCGAGCTCTGGTTCTGGATCTTCTTGATCGGCGCACCGGCCTCACGAATGTTGGTCAGCGACAGCGCGACGCCGCCGCCGCGCTTGCTGAGCTGCAGGGAGCTGTTGATGGCCCGGGCGATGGATTCCATGTTGTCCTCGACCCGCAGTAGAAAGCACGACACCAGTTCGCCGCGTTGCGCCTTGCCGGCGTTGAGAAAGGTCGGGGTGGCGGGCTGGAAGCGTCCCGACATCACCTCGTCGACGATGTGCTCGGCCAACACCCGGTCGCCGTCGGCCAGCGCGAGCGCCACCATGCACACGCGGTCTTCGAAGCGCTCCAGGTAGCGGGTGCCGTCGAACGTCTTCAGGGTGTAGCTCGTGTAGTACTTGAACGCGCCCATGAAGGTCGGAAAGCGGAACTTCACCGCGTAGGCGCGCTTGAACAGCGACTTGATGTAGTCGAAGTCGTACTTGGCCAGCACCTGCTGCTCGTAGTAGCCCTGCTCGACCAGGTAGTCGAGCTTCTCTTTCAGCGAGTGAAAGAAGACGGTGTTCTGGTTGACGTGCTGCAGAAAGTACTGGTGCGCGGCCTTACGGTCGGCCTCGAACTGAATGCGGCCGTCGGCGTCGTAGAGGTTGAGCAGCGCGTTGAGCGCGTGGTAGTCGACCTCGGCCGGAACGGCCTCTACGCCGGTGTCGGTGAGCAGAGTGGTAGCCATTGTGATGTGAGCCCTTCGCGGACCGCCTCGACGTCGTCGGGGGTGCCCATCAGTTCGAACTGGTACAGGTGGGGAACGTGGCACTTGCGGGCCACGATCTCGCCGGCGATGCAGTAGGCAGCGCCGAAGTTGGTGTTGCCGGCGGTGATCACGCCGCGCAGCAGGCCCCGGTTGTCGGGATCGTTGAGAAACCGGATCACCTGCTTGGGCACCGCGCCCGCGCCGTTGCCGCCGCCGTAGGTGGGCAGCAACAGCACGAACGGTTCGGTGGCCTGCAGGTGCGGCTCGCCCGGCAGCACCGGAATGCGGTCTGCGGCGATGCCGAGCTTGCCGACGAAACGGTGGGTGTTCTCAGAGACGGACGAGAAGTAGATCAGCTGCGCCATCGTCCGTTCCTTTCTATGTCGATCGAGCTCGACCGGCGGTTGTCTCGACGAGCTCGACCGGCGGAGGTTGATCAGGCGACGGCGAGGGCCTTGATGCGGTCGGGGCGGAATCCCGTCCAGAACTCGCCGTCGGCCTGCACGACCGGGGCCTGCTGGTAGCCGCGCGAGAGCAGATCCTGCAGGGCGGCCTCGTCCTCGGCGAGGTCGACCACCTCGTAGTCGAGCCCGAGCTTGTCGAGGGCGCGGTAGGTGGCGGTGCACTGCACGCACGAGGGCTTGCTGTAGACCGTGATCGTCATCGCTCGGGTCCTTTCGAAGATGGTGACTCACATCGATGTAGTTTCACCGTTGTGACTGGGGATGACCCTACACATGCCGGTTGGGGCGCGCAAGAGCCACTACATCTAGTGGTTAGCGTGTCGGTGGCATTCTTCAACCGGGCCGCTCGGAGGAGCCCTCGACCGCCGTTGAGCCTGTCGAAACCCCTGACCCGAGGGGCGTACGGGCTCTCGAGCACCGACAGCCACAGCGACGCTGAGCCGGACGCCTCGGCACGCACCTGCACCGCGGCGGTGACCAGAGGGCGATCGCGGGGCTGGTCTGCGCTCAGTGGCGCAGGCTCGTCAGGGCGTCGACGAAGGCGCGCCAGTCGTCCGGCACGCGAACCCGGATCCAGGTCGGGCCCAGGCCGGGGAAGCTCTCGCCCCTGCGCACCGCGAACCCCTTGGCGGCCAGCGCCGGACGCACCGACTCACGTCCACACGAGGCGGTGTCGATCAGCACGAAAGGGGCGTGCGAGTCGGGCACTCCGAAGCCGGCGGCGCGAAGGTCGGCCACGAACCGAACCCTGCGTTCGCGCACTGTCGTTGCCACGGCGGCGGCCTCAGCGACCGCTTCGGCAGAGGCAGTCGCGATCATGGCGGCGATCGCCGGCGACGACACCGACCAGGGCGGCTGCATCCGCTCAAGGGCGGCGATCAGTGCCGGGTCGCCCACCACGTAGCCGACCCGCAGTCCGGCCAGTCCCCAGGTCTTGCTCAGCGACCGCAGCACCAGCCGGCCCGCCATGTGCGGCTCGATCAGGGATTCGGCCTCGTCGGTGGCGTCCATGAACGCCTCGTCGACCACCAGCAGCCGGCCCTGCCCGGCCGCCAGCAGGGCCTCGCGCCGGTGCAGCCAGCCGGTGGGATTGGTCGGGTTGCCGACGAACAGCGCGTCCGCCCAGGACGGCAACTCGCCCAGGTCGGGCGTCCCGGCCCCTGCCGTGACCGGCAGCAGCCAGCGCTGCACCGCCCGCCCGGCGGCGCGTAACGCGGCCTCGGGTTCGGTGAACTGGGGGTGCACCACCATCGGATTGGTCAGCGGCAACCCGTGGGCGATCAGCGTGGACGCCTCCGCACCGCCGCTGGTCGGCAACACCATCGAGACGTCGACGCCGTGCCGCGCCGCGATCGCCTCCCGGGCCGGGCGGACGTCGGGATAGCGGCCCAGCGGCGGGGACAGCCGGGCGATCGCTTCGGCCAGCCACGGGGGCGGCTCGGACCTCAGCACGTTCACGGCCAGGTCGACCAGGCCCGGCCCCAGGTCGCGGTCGCCGTGGTGAGCGAGGTCGATGCCGTCCGGACGGGCGGCGGGGATCTCGACACGCTCGATCGGCGGCGGTTCCGTTGGTCGAGCGTGTCGAGACCCGGTTCCCGCGAACTGCGCCGCCGCCTCCGCGAAGCGCTGAGCCGCCTGCGGCACACCCGCCCAGTGCAGGTGCAGATACGAACTGTGCACGCTCGCCCGACCCTCAGCACCCACCGAGAACCCGTGCGCGCGGCCGTCCCAGGTCCACGCCGGCGCGGAGCCGGCCGCCGGCTCGGTCAGGGTGCGGTGGAACTCGTGGCCGCGCACCGACTCGCCCGCCCTGCTCAGCAGGGTGTCGGACGGGGCCGTGGCGCTGCGGTAGCCGAGGCTGAGCCGGGGAGTCATCCGGGCGGTGGCGGACAGCGCGCCCACCATCGGGTGGCCGTCCAGCTGCTCGCCCAGGTACAACTGGCCGGCGCACTCGGCGACCGTCGGCAGGCCGTCCCCGATGGCCGCCGCCAGGGCAGCACGCAGGGGTGCGTTGCGGCTCAACTCCACCGTGTGCAACTCGGGGAAGCCGCCGCCCGCGTACAGCCCGGCGAGGTCGGCCGGAAGGGCGGTGTCATGGAGCGGATCGATCTCGACCACCCGGCAGCCCGCCGCGAGCAGCAACTCGGTGGTCTCGGCGTAGCGAAAGGTGAAGGCCCGGCCGGCCAGCACCCCCACCAGCGGACGGCCCTCGACCGGCGTCACCACCGTCTCCGGACGCCACGCCTCACCCGGCAACGTCGCAGCGGTCGCGGCCAGGTGCCGCACCGCGTCCAGGTCGACGTGCGCCGCGAGGTGGTCGGCCATCGCGGCGATGGTGGCGGCCGACTCGCGACGTTCGTCGGCGGGCACCAGGCCGAGGTGACGAGACGGGGCGCTGACCCCGGCGTTGCGGGGCACCAGCCCGAGCACGGGCAACCCGGCGGCGTCGAACTCGCGGGCGATCTCGGCGCCGTGTCGCGCGCTGGCCACCCGGTTGACCACGACCCCGGCGATCGTGATCCGCGGGTCGAACGCTCGCAACCCCAGCGCGACCGCAGCGGCCGTGCGGGAGCTGCCGGACGCGTCCACCACCAGCAGCACCGGTGCACTCAGCAATCGCGCGATGTGCGCCGTGGACCCCTCGCCGGCGGTGCCCAGGCGCCCGTCGAAGAGGCCCATCACGCCCTCGATGAGGGCCAGTTCGGCCGGCTGTGGAGTCAGGAACCCGTGCCGGAACAGGGCCGGGATCGCCTCCACGCTGGTCAGTACCGGATCGAGATTGCGACCCGCGCGTCCAGTGGCCAGCGCGTGGTAGCCCGGGTCGATGAAGTCGGGGCCGACCTTGAAGGGCGCCACCGGGTGGCCCTGCGCGGTCAGGGCGGCCATCAGCCCGGTGGTGACGGTGGTCTTGCCGGCCGACGACGTGGCGGCCGCGATGACCAGCCGGGGCATGGTCACCATTCGATGCCCGACTGGCCCTTCTGGCCCTGGTCGAAGGGGTGCTTGTGCTTGGTCATCTCGGTGACGGTGGTGGCCAGTTCGCACAGGGCCTCGGGTGCGCGCCGTCCGGTGACGATCACGTGCTGAGTGCCGGGACGCTCGGCCAGCACCTGCAGAACCTCGTCCAGGTCGACCCAGCCGCGCAACAGCGGGTAGGTGAACTCGTCCAGCACGTAGAGCCGGTGGGCCTGCGCCGCCATCAGTTCGCGGACGTGCCCCCAGGTGGCGCGCGCGATCTCGGCCTGGGCGTCCAGGTCGCCACCGCGCCGGGTCCAGGTGAAGCCCAATCCGTCCGCGATCCAGCTGACGGGCCCGCCCTGGCCGGTCTCGCGGTGCAGGGCGTCCAGGGCCTCGAAGGCGACCCGCTCGCCGGTGTGCCAACTGGACGACTTGACGAACTGGAACACCCCGATCGACCAGCCCTGCGCCCAGCCACGCAGCGCGGTGCCGAACGCGGCCGTTGACTTGCCCTTGCCGTCGCCGGTGTTGACGATCAATGCGGGTCGGAGCCGGCGTTGCTGCGTGCTCAGGCCGTCGTCGGGAACGGCGCTCGGCATTCCCCTGGTCACCCGTTCATCCTGCCGTATGGGGTGCCTGGGCACCGGGCCGGTGTCGAACTCGTGCAACCGTTAGGGTCGCAGGGTGAGTGCGCAGCTGACCGCGGGACTGCCCGACGACGACTTTCTCAGCGACGGCCTGCTGACCAAACGGGTGCTGCGGGCGTCGGCCCTGGCGGCGCTGGCACCCGTCGGCAACGAGTTGCTGTGGGATCTGGGCGCCGGCACCGGTTCGATCGGCATCGAATGGTGCCGGCTCTCGGACGACAACCGGGCGGTCGCCGTGGAGCGAAACGCCGAGCGGCTGGAGCGGATCGGCGCCAACGCCGCCCGGCACGACGTGGCGGACCGGCTGAGCATCGTGCCCGGCGACACGACCGAGGTGCTGGAGCGACTGCCTCGCCCGGATGCGGTGTTCGTCGGCGGGGGAGTCACCCAGGCCGTGCTGGACGCGTCCTGGGCGGCGCTGCGTTGCGGCGGACGCCTGGTGGTGCACAGCGTCACCGCCGATTCCGACGCCCTGCTGCTGGCGGCCCACCGCCGCCACGGCGGCGAACTGATCCGGGTGATGGTCGAGACCGCCGAACCGATCGGACGCTTCGTCGGCTTCAAGCCGGCCCGTGCGGTGACTGCCTGGGCCGCGATCCACGACTGAGCGACGACAGCGACGCGAACCGGCGCCACGGGCGTCGGCTTGGTCCGACCATTGAACAGGCTTCCCCCGATCCATCGAATCGCGCACGCGAAGGCGAACCGGCTGCGACGATGAAGCCGTCGTCCACGACACGGAATCCGGTGCGAATCCGGAACGGTCGGGCCACTGTGACCCAGCGTGTGCTGGCAAGTCAGAGACGTGCGCGGACGCCGTTCCTTTGGGCCACGTCACCTGAAAGGGGAACGCTCGAATGCATATCGCCGAGGGATTCCTACCTGTTGCTCACTGCGTCGCCTGGTACGCAGCCTCTGCCCCATTCGTCATTCACGGAGCACGCAAGGTCATCGAGCAGGCGAAGGAGCATCCGGAATCCCGGTTGCTGCTGGCCGCCGCCGGCGCCTTCACCTTCGTACTGAGCTCGATCAAGCTGCCGTCGGTCACCGGCAGTTCGTCACACCCGACCGGCACGGGCCTGGGCGCGGTGCTGTTCAGACCACCCGTAATGGCGTTCCTGTCGACGATCGTGCTGATCTTTCAGGCGCTGCTGCTGGCGCACGGCGGTATCACCACGCTGGGCGCGAACGTGTTCAGCATGGGCATCGCCGGGCCGTGGATCGGGTATTGGTGCTGGGTCGGCTCGAACAAGCTGGGCTGGCACCGCAACGTCGGCGTCTTTCTCGCGCTGGCCTTCGCCGACCTGTCCACCTACCTGGTCACCAGCGTGCAACTGGGCCTGGCCTTCCCCGACCCGGTGTCGGGCATCGCGGGTTCGGTCGCCAAGTTCATGGGCGTGTTCGTGATCTCGCAGGTTCCGCTGGCCATCGCCGAGGGCATTCTGGGCGTGCTGGTCTTCCGGTTGCTCACCGACGTCGCCCGTCCCGAACTCGAACGGCTCGGCGTGATCAAGCCTTCGATGAGCGAGGCGGTGGCCCGATGAGCCGCAAGACCTGGACCACGATCGCGCTGGTCGCTGCGTTGGTGCTGATCTTCGGGGTGAGCTTCGTCGTCGGCGGTATCCACACCAACCCGGACGAGCGGTTCGCCGGTACCGACTCGGTGGCCACCTCGACCATTCAAGAGTCGAATCCCGACTACGAGCCCTGGTTCCAGCCGTTCTTCCAGCCCGAATCCGGCGAGGTCGAGTCGGGCCTGTTCGCCCTGCAGGCGGCGATCGGCGGCACCGTCCTCGGTTTCGCCATCGGGGCCCTGTGGGGTCGCCGACGTGGCGAGCTGAAGGCTGTCAACGAACCGACGCCGGACGACGCGACGCCCTCGCCCGAACCGGCCTCCTGATGGCGCACGGCCTGGCGCTGGACCACGCTGCGTGGTCCAGCCCCTGGCGGTCGCGCTCGGTACGTGACAAGGGTGTGCTGTCACTCGGACTGTTGGTGGCGGCCATCTCGCTGCCGGCGTGGCCCGGTGGCGCGGCCGTGGCCGTGGCCGGCCTGGTGCTTCTGCTGGGTCCGATCCGGGTGGGGTGGGCCCGACTGGGTCGGATCATCTGGCTACCGGTGGTCTCGATTCTGATCGGGGTGGCCACGGTGGCGGTCAGCGTCAGTTGGGACGGCGGTCTGCGACTGCAGCTCACTTCCGAGGGCATCGACACCGCCGGTCGGCTGGCCGTGCGGGCACTGGCCGCGACGCTGGCGATGTTCACCCTGGCCTGCTCGACACCGATGATCGATCTGCTCAACGCGTTGCGGCACGCCCGGGTGCCCGATGCGCTCATCGAGATCGCCGCGCTGATCTACCGGTTCAGCATCGGACTGCTCGAGAGCGCGGGCGCGATCCGCTCCGCGCAGGAGGCTCGGCTGGGTTACGCCACCCGCTCGGCCGCCATGCGCTCGGCCTCGACGGGCGTGGCGGCGCTGTTTCTGCGCTCGTGGGATCGGGCCCGGCGGCTCGAGGCCGGACTGGTCGGGCGCGGCTACGAGGACGCCCTGCGCACCTTGGAGACGCCCCGGCAGCGCTCCGCCGGCTTTGTGGCCGCGAGCGTCGCGCTGCTGGTCGCCATCGCGGCCGGCGCGGTGGCCTGGCAGGTGCTGACATGAGCCACCGGCAACTTTCGGCCTCGGCCGTGCAGGTCTCGTACGGGCAGCGTGCGGTGTTGCGGGGTGCCGATCTGGAGATTCCCCGGGCTCGGCGGTTGGCGCTGCTCGGTGCGAACGGCTCGGGCAAGACCACCCTGCTGCGCACCCTGGCCGGATCGCTGAAGCCGAATGGCGGTGAGGTGCTGGTCGACGGCGTCGCGCTCCGCTTCGACCGCGCCGGCCTGCGGGCGCACCGTCAGGTCGTGCAACTCGTGGCGCAGAACCCCGACGACCAGCTTTTCGCCGCCGACGTTTTTCGCGACGTCTCGTTCGGCCCGCTCAACCTGGGCCTGGCCGAGCACGAGGTGCGTGAGCGGGTGGCCGAAGCGCTGGCGGTGTTGTCGATCGAAGACCTGGCCGAGCGGCCCATTCATGAGCTGTCGTACGGTCAGCGCAAGCGGGTCGCCATCGCCGGGGCACTGGCCATGCAGCCGTGCGTGATGCTGCTGGACGAACCCACCGCCGGCCTCGACCCGCAGGGCGTCGACGAGATGGTGGGCGCCCTGGAGAGCCTGCTGCGGGCCCACACCACCGTGGTGATCTCGACCCACGACGTCGAGTTCGCGCTCGGCTGGGCAGACTCGGTCGCCGTGCTGGTCGACGGACGGGTACGGCACGGCGCACCGAACGCCCTGCTGTCGGACGCCGGCCTGGTGGCCGCCGCCCGGCTGCGCCAGCCCCTGGTGCTGCAGGCCGCGGCGCTCTTGGGCCTGGACGCCGCCCGGGTCACCGATGTGACCGGACTGGTGGCGGCCATTCGCGATCAGGGCCGACTGGCCGAGGGCGTGGCCTGAGGCCTTCTTTCCCGGCCGGGGTTCCGGGTGCTCAGTTCGTGGCCAGATCGAGCAGCGCGTCCACGTCGGCATGGGCCTCGAGCGCGTCGGCCAGTTCGTCGAGCATCAGGGTGCGCCGCTCGGCGAAACCAGGGCCGCCCTCAGCCGGACGCCAGGTCGAGCCGACCGTGGCCGCGAGTTCACTCAGCCAGGCGCGGCGGAACCCGTCGTTCTCGAACGCACCGTGCCAGATGGTGCCCCAGGTGTTACCGGTGCGCACACCGTCCAGGAACGGTTCGCCCCCGGTGGGCTCCACCACGCCGTGATGGATTTCGTAGCCGACCACCCGGTGGCCGCGCCAGCTGCCGCTGGGTTCGCCCAGGATCTTCTCGGCGCTGAAGCGCACCCGCGCCGGCAGCAGCCCCAACCCGGGCTCGACGCCGCGGGCGGATTCGATCGGGTCGTCGATCAGCTCGGTGAGCATCTGGTAGCCGCCGCAGATGCCGAGAATCGGGCCGCCGGCAGCCGCGCGGGCGGCCAGCGCGTCGGCCAGGCCGAGCCGACGAAGCCAGTCGAGGTCGGCCAGCGTGGAGCGGCTGCCGGGCAGCACCACCAGGTCGGCGCCGGTCACGTCGCTGGGGCTGGCGGTGGCGAACACGTCCAGCCCCGGCTCGGCGGCCAGCGCGTCCAGGTCGGTGGCGTTCGAGATGCGCGGAAACCGAATCGCCGCCACCCGCAGGGTGCCGGCCCGTCCGGGTAGCCGGGGCCATTTGGCGAAGGCCAGCGCGTCCTCGCTGTCGAGCCACACCTGATCGAGCCACGGCATGACGCCGAAGCAGCGCAGGCCGGAGCGGGCGGTGAGTTCGGCCAGCCCCGGGTCGAGCACCGACTGATCGCCGCGGAACTTGTTGATCAGATAACCGGCCAACGTGGCCCGGTCGGCGTCGTCCACGATCGCCCAGTGGCCGTAGATGGACGCCAGCACGCCGCCCCGATCGATGTCGCCGACCAGCACGACCGGTAGCCCGAACTGCCTGGCCAGCCCGAAGTTCACGTAGTCGCCGACGCGCAGGTTGATCTCGGCCGGCGAACCGGCACCCTCGGCCACGACCACGTCGTAGCTCGACTCGAGCTCTCGAAAGGCGTCGAAGGCGGCCTGGGCGAGGTGTGTGCGGCCACCCACGTACTCGCCCGCCTCGAGCGTGCCGGCGGGTTGTCCACGCAGCACGATGAACGCCCGTCGGTCGGTGCCCGGCTTGAGCAGCACGGGGTTCAGCACCGCGGACGGCTGCACGCCCGCGGCCAGCGCCTGCAGGTACTGGGCGCGGCCGATCTCAGAACCGTCGGGGCAGACCATGGAGTTGTTGCTCATGTTCTGGGCCTTGAACGGGGCCACCCGCACGCCGCGGCGGGCGAAGGCCCGGCACAGGCCAGCCACGATCAGCGACTTGCCCGCGTCCGACGACGTTCCCGCCACCAACAGTCCCGCCACGAAAGGCATCCTGTCATGCCGCTCGGGCCTGCTCGCGCTGATCAGGGAACCAGCACGACCTTGCCGTCCACGTTGCCCTCGGCCATGGCCCGAAAGCCCTCGGCGGCCTCGGTCAACGGCAGCACCCGGTCGATCGCCGGTCGCACCCCGGACGACTCGAGCAGCGCCAGCAGCGCAGCGAACTGCTGCCGGTTACCCATGGTCGAGCCGATCACTCGGAGTTGCTGAAAGAACACCCGGTTCAGCTCGGCGGGCGGGTTGAAGCCGCTGGTCGCGCCCGCGCACACGATGGTGCCGCCCGGCCGAAGCGACCGCAGCGAGTGCGCCCAGGTGGCCTCGCCGACGGTCTCGATCACGGCGTCCACGCGCTCGGGCAGCCGGGCGCCGGGCTCGAACGCGGCGGCCGCGCCGCGTTCCAGGGCCGCGGCCCGCTTGGCTTCGGACGTTCCCGTCACCCAGACCCGCAGGCCCAGTGCCTTGCCCAGGGCGGTGGCGGCCGAGGCCACCCCGCCGGACGCCCCCTGCACCAGCACGGTGTCGCCTGCGGTCAGCCCCGAGTCGTGGGTCAGCATGCGGTACGCGGTGAGCCAGGCGGTGGGCAGGCAGGCGGCCTGCGCGGCGCTCAGCCAGTCGGGCCGATCGATCAGGTTGGCCCGCGGCACCGCGACCCGTTGCGCCATCGTGCCCTGGTGCAGTTCCGACAGCAGCGTGCGCTTCGGGTCGAACGTCTCGTCACCCACCCAGTCGGCGCTGGTTATCACCGCATGCACGATCACCGGTCGTCCATCGACGGTGCCGGCGGCGTCGGTGCCCAGAATCATCGGCATGCGGCTTGGTGGCAGCCCGACCCCGGCCAGTGACCACAGGTCGTGGCGGTTCAGGGCGGCGGCTTCGACCTCGACCACCACCCAGCCGTCGGCCGGCTCGGGCTCGGGGCGCTCACCGATCTGTAGCGCGGCAAGCGGATCGTCGGGTTGGGCGGCTTCGACGTAGACGGCCAGCATGCCTGCAGGCTAGCGCCGTGCGTCCCAAGTCGGTCAACAGTCCGCGACGGCCGCTGCTCACGACGTTGCTCGCGGTAGGGTTCATTGCTCGCGCAGGAACGCGAGCAACGTCACGTGCCGCGAGCAACGTCGGACGACGCTCGGGCGAAGGCCGAGCCGGGCGTGATCAGTCGAGGTCGGTGAGTTCGAGGTTCTCGGGAAACACGTGCGACGGGTAGGCGACCGGACGGGCCGGCACCCCGGCCACCGTGGTGAACGCCGGCACGTCTTCGAGCACCACCGACCCGGCACCGATCTTGGCGCCCTCGCCGATCTTGATGTTGCCGAGCACCTTGGCGCCTGCGCCGATCATCACGCCGCGGCCGATCTTGGGGTGCCGGTCGCCGCCGACCTTGCCGGTGCCGCCCAGGGTGACCTCGTGCAGCATCGAGAAGTCGTCCTCGACCACCGCGGTCTCACCGATCACGATCGAGGTGGCGTGATCGAACAGAATGCCCTTGCCGATCTTCGCGCCGGGGTGGATGTCGACCGCGAACACCTCAGAGATGCGGCTCTGCAGGTAGAGCGCGAGTTGGGGGCGTCCGTTCAGCCAGTAGTGGTGCGCCACCCGGTAGGCCTGCAGGGCGTGGAAACCCTTGAAGTACAGCAGCGGCACCGAGTAGCCGCGGGTGGCCGGGTCGCGGCTGAGCACCGCCCGCAGGTCTTCGCGAAAGGCGATGCCGATGGCGCGGTCGTCGGCGAACGCCCGGTCGATGAGCGAACGCAGGGTGAGCGAGGTGATGGTCGGGCTGCCCAGCTTGGACGCCAGCAGGTAGCTCAGTGCGTCTTCGAGCCGGTCGTGGGCCAGCACCACGGTGTGCAGGTAGCTGGCCAGGGCCGGTTCGGTTTCGGCGGCTTCGGTGGCTTCGGTGCGAATGCGGCGCCAGATTTCGTCGTGCGGCATGACATGCCTTTCAAAGAGTGTGGGTTGGTGTGGCCTGATGGACGGGTGGACGAAGGTCTCAGCCGAGGCGACAACAACACATGCACATCAGCGCGCCGAAGGGGCGCTGGGCGAACACCTGTGTGTGCATGGCGGCCAACCTATCAGTCACACCCTCGGGGGGCGACGGTCTCGTTGAACTTTCAAATCCTGCAACACCGAGACGAGCGCAGGTAATCCCGCTCACGGACTACGCAGTTTCGCCACCTTGTGGTGCAGGCACTGCCGCCACCGCCGCCGCGACCCGGTCGCTCGGGCCGGCCACGAACACGTATTCGGTGTTGCGGGTGTGCGAGACGTTGCCCACCCGCTGGCCCTGCGGGTTGTAGATGCCGATGCGGGCGCCCACGTAGCGCCGCGAGTCGAACGCCAGCAGTTCGACCCGCTCGTGGCCCGCGTCGCGCAGCCAGCCGATGATCGCCTCGGGGGTGATCCAGGCCTCGTCGTTGTACGACACCAACAGCATGCCCGCGCGGGCGTCGGTGATCAGTTGCGCGAGCGCGGTGGCCATGGTGCGGCGAGAGTTGAACGGGCTGCGGTGCGTCGTCTCGCGAGCGTCGGTGCGCTTGCAGGCCACGCCGTAGTGCTCGGGCGAATCCCAGCGCACCAGCGTCTCCCAGATGTGGTAGTAGGTGAAGTAGCGGTGCTGGTTGTACGGGGGGTCGAGGTACATCAGGTCGGTGGGGGGCAGGCTGCGCGCCAGTTCGCAGGCGTCGCCACGCACCGCGATTCCGGTGCCCGCCAACAGTGCTGGACGCCGCAGCCGCAACGCGTTGTGCGACCGGCGCGACCACGACTTCAGGTAGGCCATGTGCTGCCCGGTGGTCGAATCGACCCGGTCGGCGGCCTCGATCAGCGCGGTCAGCAGAACCGGGTAGAGCGGGTGGTCGACCAGGTCAACCAGGCGGTGGCGAATGGCGTCGATGCGCAGGCCGTTGTGGGGCTGAAAGTAGCGGGCCTGCTCGCAGAACGTTTCGGTGACGTAGCCGCGAACCCCCGGCAGGGCGTCCAGTTCGGCCAGCAGGGCGTCCAACTCGTCGAGGTCGACCGCATCTGCGTCGGTGACGATGTAGCAGCGGGCCAGGATCTCGCTGTAGCTGGCCAGGTCGGCCGCGGTGACGGCGAGCCCGCGGTGCTTGAACTCTTGCGCGACGCGGGTGCTGCCGGTGAACAGGTCGACAGCCGTGGCTGCCCCCGAGGCCTGCGCCAGGGTGCCGAGCACGCCCGCCAGCGCGCGCTTCGACCCCAAGTACTTGATCACAGCCAAAACCCTAACCGGGGCACCGCGGCGGTTGGCTCGTCCCCGGCGCACGCCGGGATCTCTGCCGCCGCCGCCGACCTTGTTTCCGCCGACATCCCGGGGCAAGCCCGGAATGACACGGGGAAGTGGCTCTCTTGCCTGCAATCAAACTGAACCGTACAGTTTGAGTCGTGGACGAGTTGAGCCCCCGGGCTCTGGCCAAGCGGCAGCAGATCACGGACGCCGCCCGTGCACTCTTTCTCGCCCAGGGCTACGCCCGCACCTCGATGGACGCGATCACCGCCGAGGCGGGCGTCAGTAAGCAGACCCTGTACGCCTACTTCGACAGCAAGGACGACCTGCTCAAGGCGATCGTGCTCGACGTGCAGAGCGCCATTCCGGCACCGCCCGCGCTGAATGCGCCGCGCAATCGCGGCGAACTTCGCACGGCGCTGATCGCCTTCGGCGAGGCGCTGATCGGCGGCCTGCTGCGCGAAGAGACCATCGCGCTGCTGCGGCTGATGGTGGGCGAGGCGGTGCACCTGCCCGAGTTCCGCGAGGCTTTTCTGCAGGCCTTCCCGCTGTTTCTGCTCGGCCGCACCCGCGCCATTCTCGAAGGAGCGGCGGCGAACGGCGTGATCACTCTCGATCGGCCCGACGTCAGCGTGCGCATGCTCGTCGGGCCCCTGGTCAGCTACGTGATGTTCGGCGGCCTGCTGCTCAGCGGCCCGCCCCAGCCGCCGGAACGTGGCGACGTCGAGTGGCTGGTCGACGCCTACCTGCGCACCCTGGACGACGGGCCGAACCCATGTTGACCCGATTCGTGCTACCCGCCGCGGCAACCGCCCTGGCGCTGACGCTGACCGGCTGCGCGGCGCCGTCGACCACGATCACCTCGACCGGACGGGTGAAGACCGACGTGGTCACCGCGCAGGCACCCACGCTTGCCGTGCCGCGGGTCAATCTGAACGCCGGCTTCACGGTGACCGCCACGACGCCCGCCAACCTGTCGGCCGTGCCCACCCTGCTCGGGCTCGGCTCGGCCCAGCGGGTGAGCGCCGTCGAGGTGACGATCGGCGACCAGGTCAAGGCCGGCGACGTGCTGGTGCGCTTCGACGACGCCGCGCTGGCCGCCAATGTGACCGCGGCCAAGGCCGACCTGGCCGTGGCGAAGGCGCAGGTCGGCGTGATCGACAGCGCCATCGACACCCTCGCCGACAAGAAGGCGGACCTGAAGAAGAACCGTACCAAGGTGACCGACGGCATCGCGAAAGCCACCGACGCGCGCAAGACCCTGGTGAGCAACCTGGCCAAGGCCAAGAAGGCCCGGGTCACGGTGAACACCAATCTGGCCAAGGTGAACAAGGCGCTCAAAGAGCTGCCGCCGAAGCTCGCCACCGTCAACAAGAACCTGGCCGCGCTGCAGGCCCAGCGCCCTGGGGTTGCGCAGCAGTTGGCCGACGCCAAGGCCGCCCTCGCCGCGTTGCCCCCGGACGCCCCCGACGAGCAGCGCCAGCAACTCGAAGCCGCCGTGGCGAAGCTCACTGCAGCGTTGGCCGGCATCGACGCCGGCATCAAGCAACTAACGGCCGCCCAGAAACAGCTCACCCAGGGCATCGCCCAGGCCAAGGCCGGGCAGAAGAAGCTCAAGGCGGCGCAGAAGCAACTCAACGAGGGCATTCCCAAGCTCACCAAGGGCATCGCCACCATCGACGACAAGCTGGTCGAGGCCCGGGACGGGTTGAAGAAGATCGACAAGGGCCTGAAGAAGTTG
>ERZ724513.433-NODE-433-length-20133-cov-9.066790_pt1 | contig 20133 bp, 13 predicted proteins | sample MGYA00376046_ERZ724513 | MGnify/ENA primary metagenome ERZ724513 (study PRJEB28724, sample SAMN07190883) | activated sludge metagenome | isolation source: activated sludge of sewage treatment plant in Hong Hong | place: Hong Kong | collected 2016-03-17 ...
CGCCCGGCGCGCGCTGGGACGCGGAGGCCGTCCACGTGCTGCGCCAGGCGCGCCCGCAGCGCCTGACCGTGGCCACCAACCTGACCGGCTTGCAGCGCTCGCCGTCGTGGCTGGGCGAGCAGCAGAGCCAGCCGCGGGCCGGCGCGTCGGCCGAGGTGCTGGCGGAGGACGAGCGCTGGGTCTTCGTCCGGCTCGACGACGGCTACCTGGGCTGGATGTATCGCGCCTACCTGAGCGAGGCCGCCGCGCCGCCGCCCACCCATCAGGTCGCCGCGTCCTTCACGCTGCTCTATGGCGGGCCGAACTACCTGGCCCCGGTGGTCACGCGCCTCTTCGCGGGCACGCCCGTGGCTGTGGAAACGCACGACAACGGCTGGGCGCGGCTGGGCAGCGCCGCCGGGGAGGGCTACGCCGACCCGATGGACTTGCGCCCGCTGGCCGACGACCGGCCGCTCGACATCCGCCGCCGCCACATGGTTCACCACGACGCCTTGCAGTTCATCGGCGTGCCCTACCTCTGGGGCGGCACATCGGTGCATGGCATCGACTGCTCCGGCTTTGCCCAGCTGCTCCACCAGTTGGCCGGCGTCGTCATCCCGCGCGACGCCGACCAGCAATTCGCTGCCGGCCGGCCGGTGGAACCGCCATTCGCGCCGGGCGACTTGCTCTACTTCGGCGCGCCGGGCGACCACCGCGATGTCAGCCACGTCGGCGTCAGCATGGGGCCGGAAGTGGAGCCGGCGGGGTGGGGGATGATCCACAGCAGCCGCGGGCGCAATGGCGTCTACGTGGACGACGTGCAGGCGGTGGCGTCGCTGCGCGAGCGCTTCCTGGGGGCGCGGCGGTTCCTGGGCGAATGAGAGCCACTTGACAAAACGTACGTTATCGCCCGTGCGGATTCAAGGCCGCGTTCAGACCGTCGCCCAGCAGATTCCAGCCGACGCCGAACAGGATCAGCGCCAGCGAGATAGGCACGAACGTCCACCAGTAGGCGAACGGGTTGCCGTTCAGGCCGATAACGAAGTCGCGGCTGCTGACAAGCATTGTCCCCCAGGCGACGTTGCCGCCGAAGCCGATGAAGATGAACGCCGCGGCCAGGATGACCATGCCGCCCACGTCGCGCGCGGCCAGAACGATGGCCGGGGCGATGGTGTTGGGCAGCAGGTGTCGCCAGATGACCCGCCCGCCGGTGGCCCCCATCGCCTCGGCGGCGCGGATGTAGTCCAGGTTCTTCACCCGCCGCGCCTGCGCGTTCATCAGCCGCGCGTAGGGCATCCACGAGAAGAGGATGAAGGCGATCATGATCGGGTCGATGCGCGCCCGATAGAGGAACGCTTCCCAACCGGTCAGGGTCATGGGGTCGTTGAAGGGGTTGTAGATGTTGCCGTAGAAGGCGCGCTGGATGACCCACACGCCGGCAATGACCGGAAAGGCCAGGAAGGCGTCGGTGACGCGCATGGCCAGCAAGTTGGACAGCCCGCCGACGTAGCCACTGATGACGCCGACGGTGATGCCGATGAGCGCGGTTAGAGCCGTCACCACCAAGCCAAAACGCAGCGCCGACCGCGCTCCCCAGACCAGCGTGTAGTACACGTCCCACTGGAAGGATGCATCTTGCCCCGGAGCGATGCCATACTGGGGCATGTTCTGAATCTGCGGCGTTGTGCCCAGGGGTAGGCCCGGCCCCGGCGGCTGCGGCTGCCGCGAGAACGATTGGCTGATGTTCATGAACGGCCAGGGATCGTCCGGGTTGAGCGGCGGGGCCAGCACGGGCGCGAGCGCGGCCAGCAGACAGAAACCCAGCACCAGGGCCAGGCCGATGAGCGTCGAGCGACGCCGGAAGGGGCGCAGACGGCGTCGCATGCGATTATAGCTCCAGGCCGTCTTCGCGCAGCCGCGGGTCGAGGGCCACGCGCAACAGGTCGAACAGCAGGATGATGGGCAGCACCAGCAGCACGCTGAAGACGGCGAAGCCCATCACCAGCGGCGCATCCGGGGCCACGAAGAAGCCCTTGGTGATCAACTCCGACAGCCCGTTGAAGTCGAAGACCGACTCGACGATGTAGACGCCGGTCACCAGCCCGGCGGCCGACAGGATCATGGCCGTCAGGGCCGGGCCGGCGGCGTTGGGGAAGGCGTGACGCCACTCCAGCCGCCGCTCGCGCAGCCCCTTAGCGCGGGCGGTCAGCAGGTAGTCCTTTGTCTGCTCCTCGATCATGGCCACGCGGGTGACGCGGCCGACAGTGGCCCAGTACAACAAGCTCAGGGTGAAGACGGGCAAAACCAGCCGCCGCAGGGCGTCGGCGACGACATCGAGGCGGCCGTTGAGCAGGCCGTCGAAGGTTAGAAAGCCGGTGATGGCGCGGAAGTCGCTGGTCGATAGGGAGAGTTCGTAGATGCCCGTGCGGCCGGGCGGAAACCAGCCCAGGCCGACGTAGAAGATCGACAGCAGGAACAGCCCCAGGATGAACGGCGGGATGGACGTGGCCACGAACGTCGTCAGCCGGTAGCCGCGGTCGAAGCGCCCCGCCGCCCGCCAGCCGGACAGCACCCCGCCGAGCAGCGCCGTGGGCAGGATGACCAGGACGGCGTAGAAGGTGAGTTCGGCCGTCACCGGTAGCCGCTTCTTCAGCAGCGTCAGCACGTCGGCTTTGAACGTGGGACTCCAGCCCCAGTCGCCGCGCAACAGATCGCTCAGCCAGCGCGCGTATTGCACCGGGTACGGGTCGTCCAGGCCATGCTCGGCCACCAGCCGATCCATGAGTTGCTGCGACTCCTCCTGCGTCAGCGGCGGCGTGCGCGGCGGGATGTAGAGTTGCGCCCGCTCCTCGGCCGGGGCGAGCATGATGACGCCATATAGCGCCGCCGTGATGATCAGCAGCGTCACCGGCAGGGCCAGCAGGCGCAGGAGGAGTTGTTTGACGAAGGGTGGCATCGCGGCCGATCACCTGTGCGTTCGTGCCGCGCCGTGGATCACTCCTCGGCGCAACTGGTCACCGCCGGCGGGTCGATGCCTTCCACCCAGCACAGAGCGGCGAAACCCTCTTCGCCGGCGGCCCGCAGCAGAACAGTATTGCCCTGTTGCGCCTCCAGCGTCACGACCGGTTGCGGCCCGAAGGCGGCGCTGTGCTCCGCCAGCCAGGCGGCGGCCTCGTCGGTCGCGGTCAGGTCGCAGGTGTGGCAATTCTCCGGCGGCGCTTCGCCGGTGATGAGGCCGCGCAGGCCATCGACATACACCAGCCGGGCATCGTAGCAGAAGTTGAACTGGTCGTTGATGATGCTGCAATGGATCCAGTTGCCGCTGTCGAAGTGGGCGGCCACGGTGGCGGTGGCCGTGGCGACGTTGTTATCGACAAAGCCCAGTGTGAACGGCCCGTCGATGAGGTCATGCACCGGCCGCAAGGCCATGTAGGTGATGCCCCCCTCGCTGGGCAGGTCGCGCAGGTCGCCCTCGTAGGCCTGCGCCCGCAGGATGGCCCGGTTGGTCAGTCCGGCGGCTGTGGCCGCGGGGTTGACCATGGCGTTAGACGTGGACAGGGCGCTGACGAAGACCAGCGGCAGCGGCAACAGCAGCGCCAGCCACGCCCGTCTGTTCGGCCAGCGCCGGTTGTGCATCTCGCCGGCCATGTTCTCCAGGCGGTAGCTTTGCAGCAGCGCCAGCGCGCCCAGGACGACGAAGATGAACAGGCCGCTGATCACCAGGCCGAGGTTGGAGCCGCCCAGCGAATTAGGATAGACGTTGTGGCCGAAGAACCGCGGGTCGGCCAACCAGGCGGTCACGGTGCGGCCGTGGAAGGGCAGGTAGCCGATGCCCAGGCTGGCCACGACCGCGCCCGCCAGCCACAGCAGCACCGTCACCCAGCTACGGGCGATGCGCGCGCTCAGCCAGCCGATGAACGCGCCCAGGACGGTCAGCAAGAGAATGCCCAGCAGCAGCGCCGGCACTGTCAGCGGCAGCGGCAAACGGGCCGCCCGCACGACCTCCACCCCCCACGCCCCCAGACCCAACGCCAGGCCAATGAGCAGCCCGTTGAGCAGCCCCAGCCGCCGGTAGGCGGGCAGAGCGCGGTGATCGGGCGCGTCCAGGTCTAGCTGGAACGGCTGCGTCTCAGCCATAGCACGAAACCTCCCAGAGCAAGCAGAACGAACACACCGCCGAACAGCACCAGCCGGCCGGCCGCGCCCATGCCGCCCGTATGGGCCGGCTGCCCGGTGGCCAACGCAGCCGATGTGGGCACGGCCGAGGGCGCGACGACCAGCGCGGGCGTGACGCGGGCGACAGCCGGCAGTGTTGGTGTCGGCGCGCCGGCGATCGCGCCCGGGATGGCGTACTGCGACAGGCTATCCACTGTCAATGGGCGACCATCCCACAGACCGTTGGCGCGCGCCAGATGGGCGAGGATGGCCAGATACTCCTCCTGGGTCAGATCGCCGGGGAAGAAGTAGGGCATGGCCACGCTGACGTAGCGATAGACGCTGTCGAGCGTGGGGAACTTGGTCAGCGCGCCCTCGCCGATGATCGCCGGCACGGCCGTGGGCAGGGCGAAATCCTGATGGTAGGGCTGCGGGCCGTGGCAGCCGCTATTCCAGCAGTACTGGTCTTCCGGCGGGTATTGGGCGCGCCAGTCGTCGGTCAGCCCCTGGCCGACGTCGCCGTGGCAGGGCTGGCAGTGGAGCCAGTAGAGTTGCGCGCCCTCGTCGGCCTGGTTAGGGGCGGGCACGGTCGGCGGCGGGGCCAGCCGATCCATCGTCGGCGTCGCGCCGGGCACGGTGGGGGCGGGCGTGGGCGTCGGCAGTTTAGGGCCGCCGCGCTCGATCTGGGCCGCGGCCGAGGCGAACAGCGCCGTCAGCCCCAGACCCAACAGCACCACCACCACGACCCACTGTCGGATTGCTCTTGTCATCCCTGGTCAAAATAAAGAGGCGGGCAACTTGTCGTCCACCCGCCTCCTGCCCATTGACCTACTGACCCACTGACCTACTGAATACTGGCCACTGACCTACTGAATACTGGTCACTGGTCACTAATCACCGCCCACGCATCACGCCTTCTTGCCGCGCAACTTCGGGTCGAGGATGTCGCGCAGAGCGTCGCCGATGAGGTTCCAGCCCAACCCGTAGAGCAGCAGCGCCACGCCGGGGAAGACGATGATGTACCAGTAGGTGTCGAGCGAGATGATGAACGACCGCGCGAAGCTGACCACCTGGCCCCAGTCGGCGAAGCCTTCCGGCAGGCCGATGCCCAAAAAGCTGAGCGCGGCGAACGACAGCACCACCGACCCCATGTTGAGCGAGATACGCACCAGCGTCGGGAACATGGCGTTGGGGATGACGTGCTTGATCATCAGGTGCGAGTCCTTGGCCCCGCTGGCGCGCGCGGCCAGGACGTAGTCGCGCTCCTTGGTGGCCAGGATGTCGCCGCGCAGCTGGCGCGCGTAGCCCGTCCAGCCGAAGATGACCAGGGCGATGGTGGCCGGCCAGATACTTCGGCCGAGTCTCGGCGTCAGCAGCGAGGCCAGAATGAGCGCGCCGGTGATGAAGGGGAAGGCGACGAAGATCTCCACGACGCGCATCAGAAGCTCATCGACCCAACCGCCATAGAAGCCCGCCAGCGCGCCGACGATCACCCCCAGGATCGTCGTCAACGTCGTCACCACAAAGCTGGCGAAGAAAGCCGTGCGCGCACCCCAGATGACGCCATACCAGATGTCATACTGGCCGCTGGTCGTGCCCATGATATGCACCCATGACTCCTGGCGCGGCCAGATGTTGCGATACCACCACGGGACGCGCATGGGCGCGTTCTTGTTCCATTCGCTCATCGGCGGCTGCGGCTCGGTGCGGAAGCCGTCACGGGGGATCTGCATCCGCGGCCAGTTCTCGTTGGGCGGCGGGGCCAGCACGGGCGCGAAGAGGGCGATGAAGGCAAACGCCAGGGTAATGACGATGCCGGTCACCGACAGCGGGTTGGTGATGATGCCGCGGATGAGCCGCGCCCATTCCGGGCCGACAGCCTTCTCCAGCCGCGTCATCTCGCGCAGTTCGCCGCCATCGTCGGCGCGGGGCCGCAGGACTACCGGTTCGCTGATTGTGGTCATGGGTCACTGCTCCTGTTTAGCTGAGGCGGACGCGCGGGTCTAGGACGGCATAGAGCACGTCAACGATCAAGTTGGCGGCCACCAGCAGGACGGCGCTGAAGAGGGCGTAGCCGAGCATCGACAGCACGTCGAGGCTGGCCGCTGCCTGTGCCGCCCAAGAGCCGATGCCGGGGTAGTCGAACACCGTCTCGGTGATGACCACGCCGCCCATCAGCCCGGCCAGCGTTAGCCCGGCGACGGTGATCACCGGGATGAGGGCGTTGCGCCGGATGTGACGATTGGTCACGACCTTCTCCGGCAACCCCTTGGCGCGGGCGGTGGTCACGTAGTCCTGGCGCATCTCTTCCAGCATGGCCGAGCGGGTGATCTTCAGCAGCAGGGCCACCTCGATGACCATCAGCGTCGTCACCGGCATGATGAGGTGGCGCAGGGCGTCGATGAAGATGTCAAAGCGCAGATTCAGCAACGAATCGACGGTCATCATGCGGGTGTACTGGGTGAAGCCGGGCTTGATGACCTCCTGGGAGAAGCCGGTCGAAAGTCGTCCGGGCTGGAACCAGTCGAGGCGGGCGTAGAAGACGAGCAGCAGCAGCAGGGCGAAGACGAAGGTCGGGAACGACCAGCCAATGATGGCGAAGACGCGGGCCACCTGGTCAAAGAGCTTGTTATGGTTCAGCGCCGCCTTCACGCCGAGCCAGATGCCAAACCCGATGACCGGTATCATGGCCCAGATGGCCAACTCCAGAGTGGCCGGCAGGCGACGCACGAGCACGTCGATGACCGGCTCGCGGCCGCTGCGGGAATAGCCCAGGTCGCCGCGCAAGACGCCGCCGACGCGCTCGCCCGTCTCGCCATCGACCGTGCCCACCAGCCAGTTCCAGTATTGCACGAAGAACGGCTTATCGAGGCCATAACGGGTGATGACGGCATCGACCTGGCGGTCAGTCTTGGGAATGTCGCGCACGTAGAGGGCGGAACGTTCGACGGGGCTGAGCACCTGGAGCATGCCGAAGATCAGCGCGGTGACGCCGAAAAGGATGATCGGCAAGATCAGGAGACGACGAATGATATATGCGGTCATCTTTCTTTTCTCCCACAGGGACTAGGCTGGGCGGCGGCCCGGGCCGCCGCCGTCTCTCGTCTCGTGGCGCGATTCTCCCGAATCGCGCCGCTCGCCTGTGCTGATGCAGGCGGCTCAACGCTCCTGATGTGCGCCAGAAGCCCTGAGGCGCATGCGCCAACCTGTAGGGCGGGTTGTAGGGGCGGGTTGTAAGGGCGGGTTTGAAACCCGCCCCTACACCGTTGTACCCGTGGGCAGGTTTGAAACCCGCCCCTACACCAAACCCTAAGCTTACTCGCCGGCCAACGTCATACCGTAGTAGTACGTGCCGGGCAGAGCCGCATTGTAATACCAGCCATTGACCCAGCGCTGCTCATAGCGCGCGCCGGTGGCCTGGGCCAGAATGACGCTGATCACGTCATTGTAGAACTCCTGCTGGATGTCGAAGTACATCTGCTCGCGCACGGCCGGATCGCTCTCGACCACGGCGGCCGAAGCCAGCGCCTGGTACTTGTCGCGGATCTCCGTCGGCAGACCCTGGCGGCCGCCGAAGGTGCCGTAGGTGTACGGCTGGATCCAGTTGTGCGGGTCGTGGATGTCCTCAACCCAGCCGCTGACCGAGACGGGCAGCTGCGAGGCGCGGAAGGCGTTCAGGAACGTCGGCCACGGCAGACCGATCGTCTCGACGCGGTACAGCGGGTTGATACCGGCCAGCTCAGCCTGCCAGATCTCGCCGATGGTCTGACGCACGGTGTTGCCCGTGTTGAAGGCGATCTGGAAGCGGAAGCCGGTCTCCGGCAGCGCGCCACCCCAGGCCGCCTCGAAGTGCGCCGCGCACTCTTCGGGGTTGTACTCGTACATCGGGCCGTCGGGGTTGTAACCCAGCATGCCCTGGATGATCGGGCCATTGTTGCGGATGCCTTCGCCGATCAGAGCTTCCTGGATGTAGGTGTCATAATCGAAGCAGGTGGCCATGGCCTTGCGGGCTTCGATGTCGCTGAAGAAGTCCAACGGGATACCGTTGCCGTCCAGCTGGCCGGAACCCACGTAGGGCGATTCATCGGACACGTTCCAGGTCAGGAAGGCGTCGGTACGGCTGGTAGCCTCCAGGTCGTCCCACTTGCGGATCGTGCCTTCCGGGTTCTCGGTCGGCGTGCAGCTGAAGTCGGCCAGGCAGACCTCGCCCACGAGCGGGTCAACCTGGGCGCGCTGGTCGATGTTGACGGCCACAGTGGCGGCGTCGCCGGCCTGCAGGGCGGCGAAGCGGGTGCCGAACTCATCGACGAGACGGATGATGACTGTCTGCAGCGGGGCGACGCCCGACGGGCCACCTTCCCAGGCCGCGTCGCCTTCGGCGCGCCAGTAGTTGGGGTTGGCCACAAGGACGTGCTCTTCGCCGGGGGTCCAGTGGTCGAGCATGTAGGGGCCGGTGCCGTTGGTGACGGCCGTCAGCTTGTCGTTCTCCGTGCCGGGGGCGTAGAAGTTCTGCCAGGTGGCGCAGTCGCCATCCCAGTCACCCTGGGCGGCGGTCCAATCCTGATCGAGGACGCTGCCCCAGGTGCCGGCCAGCGTGGCCAGCAGCGGGCCCCACGGCTGGGCCAGATTGAAGGTCACCGTGCCGGCGGCGTCGTCGGCGACGACCGCGGCCTTGACCAACTCACAGGTGGCGGCCAGTTCTTCCGGCGTGGCGCCGGCCTTCAGGGCCTCGGGGTCGCCGGCAAAAGCGCCTTCCTGGATGCCCTCGGTCACGTCACCGCTGGTGTAGCCCAGGATCGGCTCCAGCAGCAGCCACTGCGGGCCGTTGGGGTCGCTCTGCAACAGGCCGCGCTGGAAGCTGAAGGCCACGTCGCTGGGGGTCAGCTCGGCGCCGTCGTGGAAGGTGACGCCCTCGCGAATGTGGAAGACGTAGGTCTTGCCGTCGGCGGAGATGCCGCCGTTGTCAACCGTGGGCACTTCTGTGGCCAGCATGGGGATGTAGGTCGTCGGGTCCGGGCCGTTGTACCAGATCAGCGTCTCATAGATGTTCTGGATCGGCGTATTGCTGGCCGTGTCGTAGCCCAGCGCCGGGTCCAACGTGCCAATGTCGCCGAAGGTCAGGCCGACATAGGTCGTCGGGTCGGGCGCGGCCATGGACACTTCCTCGGCCGGCGCGGGCGTCGCCGTGACGACGACTTCCTCGGTCTCGGTGACGACGCGCGTCACTTCGACCTGCGCGCCTTCTTCGGTCACCGTCTCGGTGACGACGCGGGTAACCTCAACCACTTGCGTCTGCGGCTGGCAGGCCACCAGCCCGAGGGCCACCACCAGCAAGAGCGCCAGCAGCAAGCCAATGCGATTCTTCGTAAGCATGTTTCGTGTCTCCTCCATCTTCAAATGGATATGCAAATGTTCACTGCGTCGATGACCTGCGCGCCAGCAACACGCAGCTCATGTCTTCCAATCCTCTACCGCGTTACTCTGTCAGACACCACCTCCTCAAATGAATTTCTCAGCGTGGTGGCAGGCCACCATGTGCGGCGAAGCCGCTGTGCCCAGGTTGCGGAACTCCGGATCGGCCTCGCGACACACCTCGGTGGCATAGGCGCACCGCGGGTGGAAGCGACAGCCGGACGGCGGGTTGGCCGGGCTGGGCACGTCCCCTTCCAGGATGATCCGCTGCCGCCGCGCTTCCTTGTCCGGGTCGGGCACGGGAATAGCGGAAAGCAGCGCCTGGGTGTAGGGGTGCAAGGGGTGATCATAGACCTCGTTGCGCGAGCTAAGCTCGACAATGCGGCCGAGATACATCACCGCGACCCGGTCGCTGATGTAGCGCACCATCGACAGGTCGTGGGCGATGAACAGGTAGGTCAGGCCCAACTCCTGCTTCAGGTCGTCGAGCATGTTGACGACCTGGGCCTGGATCGACACGTCCAGGGCGGAGATTGGCTCGTCGGCGACGATGAAGGATGGGTTCGTCGCCAGGGCGCGGGCCACGCCGATGCGCTGCCGCTGGCCGCCGGAGAACTCGTGCGGGTAGCGGTTGACGAAGTAGGGGTTCAGGCCGACGACGCGCAGCAACTCCTGCACGCGCTCCTTGCGGCTGGCGTTGTCGCCGATGCCGTGGATGGTCAGCGGCTCGCTGATGATGTTGCCCACGGTCATGCGCGGGTTCAGCGAGGCGTAGGGGTCCTGGAAGATCATCTGCATGTGCCGGCGGGCCTTGCGGATGTCGTTGCCCGACATGCTGGTCAGCTCGCGGTCGGCGAACTGGACGGTGCCTTCGGTCGGCTCTTCCAGTTGCAGGATGGTGCGGCCGGCGGTGGACTTGCCACAGCCGCTTTCGCCCACCAGACCCAGCGTCTCGCCCTTGTAGATGTCGAAGCTGACGCCATCAACGGCCTTGATGTGGCCCACCGTCCGGCGCAGGACGCCGCGACGGATGGGGAAATACTTCTTCAGGTCGCGCACCTGGACGAGCACGGGCCGGTCGGCCAGCGCGGGAACATTCTGCTGCGAGCCGGGGCCGGCCGCGGTCATGACGGTCGAGGTTTCGGTGGTCACGCCGGCACCTCCGTCACCGCGGCGATCGCGTCTACGGCGATCTCCTTGCTGTAGTCGGCAATGCGCAGGCCGTTGAATATCTCCTCGGCCCGCCAGCAGGCGGCAGTGTGCTCCTTGTTGACGGACTTCAGCGGCGGGTTCTCTTCCCAGCAGCGATCGATGTTATAGCGGCAGCGCGGCGCGAAGGGACAGTAGTTTGGCTCGCGTAACAGGTCCGGCGGCAAGCCCTTGATGGGAATGAGCCGTTCCTTGCGGTGGGCGTCGATCTTGGGCAACGACTCCAGCAGGCCGACGGTGTAGGGGTGGGCCGTCTCCTTATAGAGGGCGCGCACCGGGGCCAACTCGACGATGAAGCCGGCGTACATGACGGCGATCTTATCGACCATGCCGGCGATGACGCCGAGATCGTGGGTGATCCAGATGATGGCCATGCCTAGCTGCTGCTTCAGGCGCAGCACCAGGTCGACGATCTGGGCCTGAATGGTCACGTCGAGGGCGGTCGTCGGCTCGTCGGCGATGAGGAGCGAGGGGTTGCACGACAGGGCCATGGCGATGCCGATGCGCTGGCGCTGGCCGCCGGAGAACTGGTGGGGGTAGTCCTTCAGCCGGTCGGCGGCGTTGGGCAGGCCGACCATGCTCAGCAGCTCGGCGGCGCGCTCGTTGGCCTGCTCCTGCTTCATGCCCATATGCAGTATGAGCGCCTCGGTCATCTGTATGCCGACGGTCAGCACGGGGTTGAGCGACGTCATCGGGTCCTGGAAGATCATCGCCATTTCCCGACCACGCACACGGCGCATCTCCTCGGCCGACAGCTTGAGCAGGTCGCGGCCGTTGAACATGACCGTGCCCTCTTCAACCTTGCCCGGCGGCGAGGGGATGAGGCCCATCATCGACTTCATCGACACCGACTTGCCGGAGCCGCTCTCGCCGACGATCGCCATCGACTCGCCTTCGCCAAGGTCAAAGGTCACCCCGTTGACGGCATGGACGATGCCGTCTTCGGTATAGAACCGAGTGGTGAGGTTGGTAACTTCGAGTAATTTAGCCATCGTATCCCCATATGCGCTGGAAATGTTCAGGAGCCATGTTGTGCTTCTCTGGGTGGCCGACAGACGATTGAGCGATTCGTTCAACCACTCTAGCCAGATAGATTAGAATGGGCTGAATAATAGCGCAAAACGTCTTGTTGCCAAGAAGGGTGTACACTCCTGAGGCATCGGCGCCGCATCTGGATTGGGAATCGTGACCAAAAGGCAACACTTTTATACCTTGACAGTATAGCACTCGGTTAGGAGAGTGGCAAGATAGTGACAAAAAGAGGTCTGTTGTATAAATCTTGATTTCGATGCTAGGCTCCCCTCCCTCGTTGCTGGCGAGGGAGGGGAGCGGATGGGCGACGGGCTAAAATGTGCGCGTCAGTCGTTCACCCATTGGAAGGGGAGGAAACCCAAGTTTACTGCGCGGGCGTCAGCGAGTAGGCGTAGTAGTCGCGCCCAAACGCACCCACGCGATAGTAGTAACCGTTGACCCAGCGCTGGGTGTACCACGGCGCGTCGCGCTGCAAGAGGTAGACCTGCGGCACGGTGTCATAGACGAGCTGCTGCAAGTCGAAGTACATCTGCTCGCGCGCCGCCGGGTCCGACTCCAGCACGGCCGCCGACACGATGCTGCGATACTGCTCCAGCAGGTCGTCGGGGATGCCGGCGTTCTGGGCATACGTGCCGATCAGATAGGGCTGCACCCAGTTGTGCGGGTCGTGGATGTCTTCCTGCCAGCCCTGGATGGCGATGGGCACCTGCGAGGCGCGCACCGACCGCAGCAGCGTCGGCCACGGCAGGCCAACGACCTCAACCTGATAGAGCGGGTTGATGGCCCCTAGCTCTGCCTGGAAGATCTCGGCGATGGTCTGGCGGGTGGTGTTGCCGGTGTTGAAGCCGATCTGGAAGCGGAAGCCCGTCTCCGGCAGCACACCGTTCCAGGCCTCGGCCAGGTAGTTAGCGCACACTTCGGGGTCGTACTCGTACATTGAGCCGTCTTCGTTGTAGCCCAGCATGCCCTTGATGATCGGGCCGTTGTTGCGCACGCCCTGACCCAGCAGCACTTCCTGATTGTAGACCTCGTAGTTGAAGCACGTCGCCAGCGCCTTGCGCACGTTCAGGTCGCTGAAGAAGTCCAACGGGATGCCGTTGCCGTCCAGCGTGCCGCTGCCAACATAGGGCGAACCTTCGGCGATGTTGAACGTCGGGAAGGCGTCGGTGCGGTTGACGCCTGGCCGGTTGACGTACTTCACAAACGGCCCTTCGGGGTTGTCGGGGTTCGGCTCGCACGCGAACGTCTGCGCGTCGCAGACGACGCCGACGAGCGGCTCGACCTGAATTTCATGCTCCGGGTTGACCTGGACGTACTCGGCGTCGCCGGCCTGGAACATGGCGAAGCGCGTACCCCACTCATCGACGACGCTGTAGATGACCGTCTTCAGCGCCGCCGGGCCATAGGGGCCGCCTGCCCACTTGGGCGTCTCTTCCGTCCGCCAGTAGTTCTCATAGGCGGTCAGGACGATCTCCTGGCCGGGCGTCCAGTGGTCGAGCATGTAGGGGCCGGTGCCGTTGATGATCGGCGTCAGTTCCGAGTTCTCCGTGCCGGGGGCGTACCAGTTCTGCCAGGTGGCGCAATCGCCATCCCAGGCGCCCTGCTCGATGGCCCACTCCATGTCCATCACCGAACCCCAGGTGGAGGTCAGCGTGGCCAGGAACGGCCCCCAGGCAGTGGCCAGGTTGAAGGTGACCGTGCCGGCGTCGTCATCGGCCACCACGGCGGCCTTGACCGACTCGCAGACGGCGGCCAACTGCTCGGCGTCCAACGCCTGCACGGCCGGGACGTCGCCAATGAGCGTGCCTTCCGGGTCGAGCGCCTCGGTGATGTCGCCCGTGGCGAAGCCCATGATCGGCTCGATCAGCAGCCACTGTGGGCTGTTGGGGTCGCTCTGCAAGAGGCCGCGCTGGAAGGTGTAAGCCACGTCGTGGGGTTCCAGTGTGCCGCCGGCATGGAAGGTGACGCCCTCGCGGATGTGGAAGGTGTAGGTCTTGCCGTCTTCGGAGATGCCGCCGTTCTCCAGGCTGGGCACTTCGACGGCCAGCGCGGGCACGAAATCGGTCGGGCTGACGTGGTCGTAGATGATCAGCGGCTCCATGATGTTCTGGATGATGTTGCCACCGTTGGTCTCATAGCCGAGGGATGGGTCGAGCGAGTCCGGCTCGCCGAACGAGACTTCGCGCCAGGTCGTCGGGTCGTCGGGGCCGGCGGCCATCATTGCCTCCGGCGTCGGCGTGACGACGACTTCCTCGGTCTCGGTGACGATGCGCGTCACCTCGACGGGCTGCCCCTCTTCGGTGATTGTCTCGGTGACGACGCGGGTTACTTCGACAACCTGCGTCTGCGGCTGGCAGGCGGCCAGGGTCACGAACAGGGCCAGCAGGGCCGCGGCCACAAGGCCCAATTTCTTATTCTGCAACATGTCGTCTCTCCTCTTGAAAAGGGTAAATAAGCGATCTCTTCTGCGCTCGCTGTGGTACAGTTAGGGCTGACCGATCTTTTGGAAAGGACACCACCTCCTCTGTTGAGACGGGGCCTGTGTAAGAAGCTCTGTCTCGCCGTCGCCTGTGGGCAGTCGTTGTTGTGTTTGGTGGCGACAGTATACATTAGGGGCATTATGGTGTCAATATGGTGACAAGAAAGTGACATTACGGGATCGGCCAAACCCGGGCAGCGAGGTAAGACGAATGAAGCACATTCTCATCATCCACAGCAGCGAGGGCGCCGATAGCGACACCCAGCGCTTTATGGGTCAGGACCTGCATCTGCGGCGCGTCGGTTGCGGCGGCGACGCGGAGCGGGCGCGGGCGCTCATTGTCGAGAACGACGGCCGCGTTGACGCCATCGCCCTGGAGGGGATGCCGGCGCAATTAGAGTTGGGCGACGCCCGCCGACCCCACGACGTCGGCGCAACCCTGCCCGCCGCCGCCCAACAGACGCCCGTCGTTGACGGCTCCGGCATCCGCGCCGGGCTGGAGCGCTGGGGCGTCATCCTGGCCGACCGCGCGCAACCGGGCATCTTCGCCCAGAAGCGCGTGTTGATGGTGCCGGGGCTGAACCACAACGGCCTGGCCGAGGCTCTGGGGCGGCGCGCCGTGGAACTGCGCTACGCCGATCCGTTCATCTACTTCGCCCTGCCGCCCGTGCCGCTCGTCGGCAGCCGGCAGACGTTGGGCCAGGCCGCCGGCCGCACGCTCGACCAACTGAGCGGCGCCCCCTTCCACCGCCTCCAGCCGCTGCCGGGCGAACCGGGTACGGAACGGCCGGCCGACGCCTTCCAGTGGGCCGACATCCTCGCCGGCGACATCGGCGCCATCCGCCGCTACGCGCCCGACACGCTGAAGCACAAGACGGTCGTCGTCGAGTGGGCCACCAACGAAGACCTGGCTGACCTGCGCGACCGCGGCGCAACCATCCTGGTGACAATGATGCCGGCGCTGGACGGCCGCGGCGAACTGGGTCGCTGGTCGGCGGCGACGCTCGAGGCGGTCATGGTCGCGCTGCGCGCCGACGCCAGCGCGCCACTGACCGAAGATACCTACCTCGACCTGATGGCCGATCTCGACTGGACGCCGGCCGTCCGCTACCTCCAGCCCGACGAAGTGGGCATCAACCGCTTCGCCTTCGTCATCCACCCGCTCAGCATCCGCTTCATCCACAATGACAAGCGCTTCCGCTGGACGAAGTACCTGCCCGACGAATTGGTGGAGCGAACGGCGGCCTACATCCCGCCGATGTACCTCTCGCGCATCACCGGCGGCGTCTCGCCGACGACGGGCCAGCGCATCGAGGGCCACCTCATCACCCTGGCGGCCACGCCGCGGCAGATGATGAGCCACGGCGAGCGCTTCACCTACGACCAGCTCAACAAGGCCGCCCGCATCGCCGAGCGCAAGGGCGCGCGCATCATGGGCCTGGGCGCGTTCACCAGCGTCGTCGGCGACGCGGGCATCACCGTGGCCCACGAGGCCGACATCGCCATCACCAGCGGCAACAGCCTGACCGTCGCTGCCACACTGGAGGCGGCCAAGCAGGCGGTCATTAAGATGGGCGCGACCGACCTGACTAAGGGCAAGGTGATGATCATCGGCGCGACCGGCTCCATCGGCTCGGTCTGCTCGCGGCTACTGGCGCAGGCCATCTACGATGTCGTCCTGGTGTCCATCGAGCCGGAACGGCTGATCGAACTGAAGCGCACCATCCAGCAGGAAACGCCGGGGGCGACCGTGACCATCGCCACGCGGGCCGACGAGTACCTGGCCGAGTGCGATCTGATCGTCACGGCCACGTCGGCCTTCGGGCAGCGCATCGTCGATATCACCAAGTGCAAGCCCGGCGCGGTCATCTGCGACGTGGCCCGGCCGCCGGACATCAGCCGCGAGGAGGCGGCGCTGCGGCCCGACGTGCTGGTCATCGAAAGCGGCGAGGTGCTCATCCCCGGCGAGATCGACTTCGGCTACGACATCGGCCTGCCCAAGGGCACGGCCTACGCCTGTCTGGCCGAGACGGCGCTGCTGGCGATGGAGGGGCGCTTCGAGGATTACACCCTGGGGCGCAACATCAGCATGGAGCGCGTCAAGGAAATCTACCGCCTCTTCAAGAAGCACGACTTCCGCATCGCCGGGCTGCGCTCGCACGATGAGTTCGTGACCGACGACATGGTGGCCGAGAAGCGCGCCCTGGCCGACATGCTGCGGGCCGACGCGGCGCTCTTCGCCCGCACGCAGCAAGAGGCCGCGGCGGCGCTGGCGGCCCTGCCGGCCTCGTCGAAGGGCGTTAAGGCCAAGAGCAACCGCGGCTTGCCTCTGGTGGGCGCGGCCACGGCCGCCGTGGCCGCCGGGGCGGGCGCGCTGCTCTTCTTCCGCCGCCGCAAGTAGCGCTCGCCGCCACCTTGTAGGGCGGGTTGGCAACCCGCCCTACAGATTTCACGCGAATTTGACGTTCACCCCCGCCCTGTCGTGGCAGAATAGCCTCTGAAGGGTCGTCTGCAGCTGCCGGCGACCCTGCCTGCTAGTAGGACGGCGACTGTACCCGCGACCCCACAATATGAAACCCATCGGGAGCGATCCCGACCACACCCATTGGAGGGGTACTATCACCATGACAACCATCGTCGAGCGCATGCGGGGCTTGGGCCGGCTGAAGGTCGTGCTGCCGCTGGTGTTGTTGGCCGTCTGCCTGTCGCTGCTGGGCAGTGTGGCCGCCCAGGACGACGTCGTCATCCCGACGTTTACTATCGAGAACGTCGTCGTGGATGGCAGCGTCACCATCCTGGCGCAGAACTTCCCGGCGGGGCAGGACTTTGTCGTCACGATGGGGCCGGGCGGCACGCTGGGCATCGGCGGCACGCCGGTGGCCATCACCAACTCCGGCCTTTTCGGCGCGTTCTCGGCCACCTATCCCATCCCGGCCAATCTCATCGGCGCGCGCCAGATCGCCATCCGCCTGGAAAGCCCGCAGGGCTACTTCAGCTACAACTGGTTCTGGAACAACCTGGCCGAGCCGGCGCCCACGCCCATCCCGACCATCTCCATCGAGGCCGTCGGCGTCAACGAGTGGGTGACCATCACCACCCACAACTTCCCGCCCAACCGCACCTTCGTCGTCCTGATGGGCCACATGGGCACGCTAGGCATTGACGGCATCCCCGTGGGCGCGTTCGACTCCGGGCTGGGCGGCACGACGAGCGTCACCGTCCCCGTTCCTGTGCCGCTCAAGGGCCTGGAGCGCATCGCCATCCGCACCGAGGCCGCGCCGTTCTACGCCTACAACTGGTTTGACAACCAGACGGAGCCGCTGCCGACGCCGACGTTCAGCATCTGCGGCGTTGTGCGCGACGAGGTCGTGGCCATTCTCACTGACGGCAACTTCCCGGCCAACCGTGACTTCGTTGTGATGGTCAATGGCATGGGCACGCTGGGCATGAACGGCACGGTCATCGGCGGCTTCAACTCCGGCCCGGCCGGCAGCCGCATCCTGACCATCCTCCCCATCCCGGCCGAAGTGCGCGGTCTGGACCGGATCGCCATCCGCGCCGACGAGATCGGCGGGCCGTTCTTCAGCTACAACTACTTCGACAACCAGACGGCGATCTACTGCACGCCGTAAGGTAGAGAGCGGGGGAGCAGGGGAGAGCTTCCTTCCCCTGCTCCCCCGCTCCCCTGCCTCTTTCACGCGCTCAGGACGACGACGCCCGACGCCCCGGCGACCACCGCCGCCGCGGCCATGCCCAGAAAGAGGCCGTGCTCGACGACGCCCGGTTGGGCGCGGATGCGCGCGGCCATCGCTGCCGGGTCGGCCAGGCCGGCGAAGTGGCAGTCGAGGATGATGTTGCCCTCGTCGGTGATGAACGTCCGCCCGTCGCGCTGCCGCTCGACGACGCGCGCCCCCAACGTGGCCAGGTAATCGGCCGCCGGCCGGCGGGCAAAGGGGATGACCTCCACGGGCACGGGCGCGCGCGTGGCCAGTTGCGCCACGCGCTTGCTCTCGTCGGCGACGATGATCAGCCGGCGCGAGGCCGCGGCGACGATCTTCTCGCGCAGCAGCGCCCCACCCAGGCCCTTGATCAGGTTCAGCCGCGGGTCGATCTCGTCCGCGCCGTCGATGGTGATGTCCACGGCGGGGTAATCGTCGAGACTGCCCAGGGGCACGCCGCAGCGCTCGGCCTCACGGGCGGTCACTTCGGCCGTGGGGATGCCGACGATGCCCTGAAGCTCCCCCGCGGCCAGCAGCGCGCCGATGCGCCGGACGGCGAAGACGGCCGTGCTGCCCGTGCCCAACCCGACGACCATGCCCGACTGGATATAAGTGACGGCGCGTTCGGCCGCCTCGCGCTTCAATGTGTCGCTGTCACTCATGGCTCCCTCGCGCGGCCGTCGCCTGCCAGACGCGCAACGCCTCGGCCACGCTCCACGCCTGGGCGATGCAGCCGCGCGGGGCAAAGGGCGCGTCCCCCTCGAAGATCTCGCTGATGCTGCCCAGGCCGTGGTCGTTCAGGTGCTGCAACAGCGGCTCCAGATAGCTGCGCGCCGCGGCCCTGTCGCCATAGACGCGCAGATGGGCCAGGGCGAACGGGCCGATGAGCCAGCCCCAGACCGTGCCCTGGTGATAGGCCCCGTCGCGCTTGCGCCGGTCGCCGCCGTAGCGGCCGATGTAGCCGGGGTCGTCGGGCGAGAGGGAGCGCAGGCCGTGGGCGGTCAGCAGGTGGCGGCCGCAGGCGTCGACGACGGAGCGCTGCCGCTCGGCCGGCAGAGGGCTATAGGGCAGCGAGACGGCCAATAGCTGATTGGGCCGCAGGCGGCCGTCATTGCCGGCGACGACGTCGGCGATGCCCGCCGGCCCGTCGATGACGTCGAAGCAGTAGCCCAGCGGCGCGTTCCAGAAGCGCTCGAACCCGGCCATAACCCGCTCGGCCAGCGCGGCGTACCGGCCGGCGTCCTCGCCCAGCCGCCCGGCCAGGTCGGCCATGATGCGCAGGGCGTTGTACCACAGGGCGTTGATCTCCACCGGCTTGCCGATGCGCGGCGTCACCACCCAGTCATCGACCTTGACATCCATCCACGTCAGTTGCACGCCCGCCTCGCCGGCAAAGAGCAGCCCGTCGGCCGGGTCCACGTGGATGTTGTAGCGCGTGCCGTGGATGTGCCAGTCGATGATGCCGGCCAGCACGGGGAACAGCTCGCGCGCCAGGGCCATGTCGCCCGTGGCGGTGAGGTACTCATGCACGGCGACGAAGTACCACAGCGTCGCGTCAACCGTGTTGTACTCCGGCGTCTCGCCCGCGTCGGGGAAGCGGTTGGGCAACATGCCCTGATCGACGAAGTGGGCGAAGGTGCGCAGGATGCTGGCGGCCACGTCCGGCCGGCCCGTCGTTAGCGTCAGCCCCGGCAGGGCGATCATCGTGTCGCGGCCCCAGTCGCTGAACCAGTGGTAGCCGGCGATGATCGACTTGCCGTTGGGATCATTCGGCGTCGGCCGGTTGACGATGAACTGGTCGGCGGCCAGCACCAGTTGCCGCCAGGCGTCGTCGGCCTCGGCCGTCTCGCCGCGCTCCAGCAGGGCCGCCTCGTGGGCGCGGCGCTCGGCCAGCGCTTCGTCGCCGTCCATGGGCGGCGCCGGCTCCGTGCTGGCGACGACGATGAAGCGCTCGCCCGGCCGCAGCAGGACTTGCAGCTGGGCCAGGTAGAGGTGGTCTTCGGTCACGTCGCGCTGGCCGCGCTGCTCCTCGATGGCCAGGAAGAAGTCCTCGTACCAGTCGAACTGCGGCGTGACGGTTGCCCGGTCGCTGAGCAGGTAGAACGGCCGCGCGCCGTCGAACATGGTGATGCCCACGCCGCGCGCGAC
>ERZ724513.436-NODE-436-length-20113-cov-8.918237_pt1 | contig 20113 bp, 20 predicted proteins | sample MGYA00376046_ERZ724513 | MGnify/ENA primary metagenome ERZ724513 (study PRJEB28724, sample SAMN07190883) | activated sludge metagenome | isolation source: activated sludge of sewage treatment plant in Hong Hong | place: Hong Kong | collected 2016-03-17 ...
GGCACGGCTGTCTGCGGCGCGACCACCCTTGGCGGATTCGCGCACCCGGCCGATCACCTGGCCGACGTCCTCCCAGCCGACCCACCCGGCGAGCTGGCGGGCGTACTCGTCGCGCAGCGTCGGATCCTTGATCTTGGCGACCATCGGCACGCACCGGCGCAGCGCCGCGACCCGGCCCTCGGCGGTGTCCAGGTCGATCTCGGAAAGCGCGGTGCGGATGGCGAATTCGAACAGCGGCGTGCGCCGGGCCACCAGGTCGCGCAGCGCCGCGTCACCGTGTTTGAGCCGCAGGTCGCACGGATCCATTCCGTCGGCGGCGATGGCGACGAACGACTGGCCGGCCAGATTCTGTTCTCCGTCAAAGGCTTTCAGCGCCGCCGCGCGCCCGGCCGCATCGCCGTCGAAGACATAGATGAGCTCTCCGCGAAAGAAGTTGTCGTCCATCATGAGTCGGCGCAGCATCGACAGGTGCTCGTCGCCGAACGCGGTGCCGCACGACGCGACGGCGGTGGTCACCCCGGCCAGGTGCATCGCCATGACGTCGGTGTACCCCTCGACGACGACGGCCTGATGCCCCTTGGCGATGTCGCGCTTGGCCAGGTCGATGCCGAACAGCACGTTGGACTTCTTGTACAGCGTGGTCTCGGGGGTGTTGACGTACTTGGCGGTCATCGGGTCGTCGTCGAAGATCCGCCGGGCGCCGAAGCCGATGACTTCTCCCGCCGAGCCGCGAATGGGCCACAGCAGCCGGCGCATAAACCGGTCGATCGGCCCGCGCTTGCCCTGCTTGGACAGCCCGGCGGCTTCGAGTTCCTTGTACTCGAATCCCTTGCGCAGCAGGTGCTTTGTCAACGAGTCCCAGCCCGACGGCGCGTAGCCACAGCCGAACTGACGGGCCGCGGCGGCGTCGAAGTTGCGTTCGGTCAGATACTGGCGGGCCGGGGCGGCCTCCGGTGACTCCAGCGCGGCGGCGTAGAACTCCTGCGCGGCGGCGTTGGCCGCGACGAGCCGGCTGCGGCTGCCGCGGTCCCGCTGCACGTTGGTGGCCGCCGCGCCGGTGTAGGTGACGGTGTAGCCGATCCGGTCGGCGAGCAGTTCGACGGCCTCCACGAAGCTGATGTGCTCGATCTTCTGGATGAAGGCGTAGACGTCGCCGCCCTCACCGCAGCCGAAGCAGTGGAAGTGGCCGTGGTTGGGCCGGACGTGGAACGACGGGGACTTCTCGTCGTGGAACGGGCACAGCCCCTTCAGCGAATCCGCACCCGCGCGGCGCAGCTGGACGTAGTCGCCGACGACGTCCTCGATGCGGGTGCGCTCACGGATGGCCGCGATGTCGCGATCGGAGATGCGGCCGGCCATCCGGCCAATCTAGTCCAGCCGTCAGACGATGCTCTTCCCCCGATCTGTTCAGCGGTGGTTGCGACGAAGTGCGAGTGGAAGTCGAAGGGGATACTGAACAGATTCCGGGTGGGTCTTGCAGGGCCCCGGAATCTCACAGCGCCGCGTGGACGCGTTCCAACCGGGTCTCGGTGAACGACGCGATCTGGTCGACCACCACCCGCAGCCGGGCGCCGTCGTCGGCCGCGGCGGTGAACTCCGGGGCGAAGCGGGGATCCAGCGTCGCGGGCGCACCGGCCAGCATCGCCTCGGCGACCTCGTGGATGCGGGCACGCTGCTCAGCCTGGATCCGCAGATGGGTGGGGTCCGACATGATGAATTGCAGCGCCAGCGTCTTGAGCACCGCGACCTCGGCGCGCACGACGGGCGGCACCGCCAGGTCGGCGGTGTAGCGGCGCAGCGGGCCCGGCCCGGCGACCAGATGCGTCTCGCGGATGGCAGCGTTGGCGAACCGGCCGACCAGCTCGCTGGTGAGCCGCTTGAGTGCCGCCGACGCGGCCAGTGTCCCGTCGTACTTGCCGACGGCGGCGACGACCGGCAGTTCCGAGAGCCGCCCGGCGGCGGCCAGCAGATCGTCGAAATCGGCGCCGTGGGAGGTGCCACCCAGGGTGGCGAGCGCCGCGGCCGCGTCGGGGTCGGCGAGCACCCGCAGATCGATGCGCCCGGAGATCACGCCGTCCTCGACGTCGTGCACCGAGTAGGCGACGTCGTCGGCCCAGTCCATCACCTGGGCCTCCAGGCAGGGCCACGCCGACGGGGCGCCGGCTCGCACCCAGTCGGCGGCGGGCAGGTCGTCGTCGTAGAACCCGAACTTGCTCGGGCCGCTGCGGGCCGGATCCCGCGGCCACGGATATTTCGTCACCGCATCCAGCGAAGCGCGCGTCAGGTTCAGCCCGTCCGAACGGCCTTCGGCGTCAAGAACTTTCGGCTCCAGCCGGGTCAGGATCCGGAAGTTCTGCGCATTGCCCTCGAAGCCGCCGTGCGCGAACGCGATCTCGTTGAGCGCCCGTTCCCCGTTGTGGCCGTAGGGCGGATGGCCGATGTCGTGGGCCAGCCCGGCCAGGTCCACCAGGTCCGGGTCGCAGCCGAGCCCGATCGCCATGCCGCGGCCGATCTGGGCGACCTCCAGCGAGTGGGTCAGCCGGGTGCGCGGGGTGTCGCTCTCCCGGGGTCCCACCACCTGCGTCTTGTCGGCGAGCCGGCGCAGCGCGGCGCAGTGCAGCACCCGGGCGCGGTCCCGGGCGAAATCGCTGCGGTATTCGGTGCCGGTGCCGGGAATGGCGGCGCTTTTGGGACGCTCGGCGACGAGCCGTTCGCGATCGAACGGCCCGTACCCATCCTGCTCGTTGCTCGTCACCGCGCCTCAGTCTGCCAGGGTGCGCCGACCATTCAACGGCACCGTGTCTGCCGCAGCCACTAGATTGCTCTCATGCGCGTTGCCCGGCTGCTACCCCTGCTGCTCGTCGTCCTGATCACCGGTCTGCTTTCGGCGCCGGCCGCGGTCGCTGAGCCGCCGTTCCGGCTGCAGCAGCAGGTGACCGACAGCGCGGGGGTGCTTTCCGGCTCGCAGCAGCGTGAGGTTCAGGCGGCCCTGAACAAGCTGTTCGACGACCGCCGGATCAAACTCTGGGTGGTCTACGTCAAGTCCTTCGACGACCTCGGCTGGCTGGACTGGTCCAAGCAGACCGAGAAACTCAGCGACCTTGGCAACGACGACGGGTTGCTGGCGATTGCCACCGAGGACCGCTCGTTCGCGTTCAACGTCGACCCGTCGATGACGGGCGGTTCCTCGACGCTGATCGACACCGTCCGGCGCGACAAGATCACCCCGGCCCTGCGTACCGGCGACTGGGCCGGTGCGGCGATCAATGCGGCCAACGGGCTCAACAGCGCACCCCCCACCGAGGGCACCCACATCTCGGGCAGGGCGTTGCTGATCGCCGCGGCGGCACTGGTTCTGCTGGCCTTGCTGCTGTGGTGGTGGATGCGCTCGCGGCACCGCCGCCGGCACAAGGCCGACGTCGAGGCCGCCAAGCGCCTGGACCCGACCGACGAGCGGGCGTTGGCGGCCGTGCCGCTGGAGGCTCTCGACGAGCTGTCCAAGCAGATGGTCGTCGACGTCGACAACGCGGTCCGCACCTCCGAGAGCGAACTGCAGCTGGCGGTCGAGGAGTTCGGCGCCGAGCGGACCAAACCCTTCGCCGACGCCGTAGCGACTGCCAAAGCCGCTCTGGCACAAGCCTTCTCGGTGCGCCAGACCCTCGACGACGCGTCGCCCGAGCGGCCGCTGGAGCAACGCCGGCTGCTCACCAGCGTGGTGGTGGCGGCCGGCCGGGCCGACCACGAGCTGGAGTCGCAGAACAAGGCGTTCCACGAGTTGCGGGACCTGATCATCAACGCTCCCGACCGCCTCGACGGACTGACCCGGCAGATGGTGGCACTGACCGCTCGGCTGGATCCCGCCGCGCAGACCCTGACCGCGCTGCATCAGCAGTTCTCCGACACCGCGCTGTCCTCGATCGCCGGCAACGTGGACACGGCCCGGCAGCGGCTGGCCTTCGCCGACCAGAGCATCACCACCGGGCGCAACCTGGTCAGCAAGCCGGCGCCGGATCAGACGCAACTCGTCGACGCGGTGCGCGCCGGCGAGGGCGCGCTGGGCCAGGCGCAGACGCTGCTGGACGCCGTCGACAGCGCGGCAACCGACATCAGCCGCGCGGTCGCCGACCTGCCGGCCCGCATCGCCGACATCCAGGCCGGCATCGACCAGGCCGCCCAGCAGTTGGCGCAGGCGGGCACGCCGCACGCCGGCGAACTGACCGAGGCGCGCGCTGCCGCCGTCAAGGCCGCCGACGACGCCCGCAGCAACGGCAGCGCCGATCCGCTGGGCACATTCGTGCGGCTGACCGCCGCCGACGCCGAGCTGGACCGGGTGCTGGCCGCGGTCACCCATCAGCGTCAGGAGGACGAGACGCAGGCACGCATGCTGCAGCAGGCGATCTCGACCGCGCAGACCCGGGTGCGGGCGGTGTCGGACTACATCGACACCCGGCGCGGCAGCATCGGCCCGGAGGCGCGCACCCGGCTGGCGGAGGCGCAGCGACAGCTCGAGGCGGCGGTCGCCATGCAGAGCACCAACCCCACCGAAGCCGTCGCCCACGCCAATGGGGCGGCTTCGCTTGCCGCACAGGCGCAGTCGTTGGCCAACAGCGACGTCCAGCAGGCCCAGCGCGCCTATGCGCCGCAGTACAGCCGCAACTCCGATCTCGGTTCGGTGCTCGGCGGAATCCTGATCGGCAACGTGCTGCGCGGCGGCTTCGGCGGCGGCTGGGGTGGCGGTTACGGCGGCGGCTACGGCGGCAGCTGGGGTGGGGGGCGCAGCCCCGGCCGGCCGACGTCCTATGGCGGCTCGTCCAATTCGTCGAGCCGCAGCTACGGCGGCGGCCGCTTCTAGCGGCCTCGAGGGGACGGCGAGATGTCAACTGGGACAACGAACTCAGGGCTCCTCGTCGGAGTCGATGGCTCGGAGTTCTCCGATGCCGCGGTGCGGTGGGCGGCGCGGGAGGCGGCGCTGCGGCGCGAGGCCGTGACGTTGATGACGGTGCTCGAGCGCAAACAGCCGTACATCGTCACCTACGACGCGGAGGACATGCTGGAATCTCGGCAGAGCCAGCACGACGAGGGCGACCGGATACTCGCCGACGCACGGCGGATCGTCGAGGATGCGGCCGGCGACCTCGGGTCGCACCGGGTGCAGACGCAGTTCCTGTTCGCGCACCCGTTGTCAACCCTCATCAACGCATCCTGGGACGCGCGGATGGTGGTGGTCGGGTGTCGCGGCCGTAGCCCGTTGGAACGCCTCACGCTCGGCTCGATCAGCAGCGGGCTGACTCAGTACTCCCACTGCCCGGTGGCGGTGGTCCACCCGGACGTTCCCGAGCCGGACCCGCAGGCCCCGATCCTGCTGGGCATCGACGGCTCACCCGCGTCAGAAGCCGCCACGGCGATCGCGTTCGACGCGGCGTCGCGCCGCCGCGCACCGTTGATCGCGATGCACGCCTGGGAGAACGGCTTTACGCCGGACGTCCACCTCGGCCGGGCGGCGCACCAGGCGTCGGGCGCCGAGGTGCTGAGCGAGCGACTGGCCGGCTGGCAGGAGACATACCCCGACGTACCCGTCACACCCGTGCTGATCCATCAGGATCCCGGTCGGTGGCTGGTCGACCAATCCACGTCGGGCCAGCTCATCGTCGTCGGCAGTCGCGGGCGCGGCGGCTTCGCCGGAATGCTGCTCGGCTCGGTGAGTTCCACCGTGGTGCAGGCCGCCGCGGTACCGGTGATCGTCGCCCGGCAGCCTTAACTGCCCTTGAGCCGGGTCGCCAGGTAGTCGGCGACGCCGGTGATGGCCACCCGCTCCTGCGTCATCGCATCACGCTCACGGATCGTCACCGCCTGGTCCTCGAGTGAGTCGAAGTCCAGCGTGACGCAGAACGGGGTGCCGATCTCGTCCTGGCGGCGGTAGCGCCGGCCGATCGCCCCCGCGTCGTCGAATTCGATGTTCCAGCACTGGCGCAACTCGGCGGCCAGATCCCGTGCGGCGGGCGACAGGTCGGCGTGCCGGGACAGTGGCAGCACCGCGGCCTTGACCGGCGCCAGTCTCGGGTCCAGTCGCAGCACGGTGCGCTTGTCCACCCCGCCCTTGGCATTGGGCGCCTCGTCCTCGTGGTAGGAGTCCACCAGGAATGCCATGAAGGACCGCGTCAGGCCGGCCGCCGGTTCGATGACGTACGGCGTGTAACGGGTGTCGGTGGCCTGGTCGTAGTACGTCAGGTCGACGCCGGAATGCTTTGCGTGGGTGGACAAGTCGAAGTCGGTCCGGTTGGCGATGCCTTCCAGCTCGCCCCACGGGTTGCCGGCGAAGCCGAACTTGTACTCGATGTCGGTGGTGCCGGCGGAGTAGTGCGACAGCTTCTCGAGGGGATGCTCGTAGAGGCGCAGGTTGTCCCGGTTGATGCCCAGGTCGACATACCACTGCAGCCGGGTGTCGATCCAGTACCGGTACCACTCCGGGGCGGTCGACGGCTCGACGAAGAACTCCATCTCCATCTGCTCGAACTCGCGGGTGCGGAAGATGAAGTTGCCCGGCGTGATCTCGTTGCGGAAACTCTTGCCGATTTGGCCGATGCCGAACGGCGGCTTCTTCCGGGACGTGGTCACCACGTTGGCGAAGTTGACGAAGATGCCCTGGGCGGTCTCGGGGCGCAGGTAGTGCAGACCCTCCTCGGTCTCGATCGGCCCGAGGTAGGTCTTGAGCATCATGTTGAAGTCGCGCGGCTCGGTCCACTGGCCCTTGGTGCCGCAGTCCGGGCAGACGATCTCGGTCATCGGCACCGTATCGGGGTCGTCCAGACCCTTCTTCAGGGCGTAAGCCTCCTGCATGTGGTCCTGCCGGTGTCGCTTGTGACAGTTCAGGCATTCCACCAGCGGGTCGTTGAACACGTCGACGTGGCCGGAGGCCACCCAGACTTCGCGCGGCAGGATGATCGAGGAGTCCAGGCCGACGACGTCGTCGCGGCCGGTGACCATCGAACGCCACCACTGTTTCTTGACGTTCTCCTTGAGTTCCACGCCGAGCGGCCCGTAGTCCCACGCCGAGCGGGTTCCGCCGTAGATCTCCCCGGACTGGTAGACCAGGCCGCGCCGTTTGGCGAGGTTGACGACGGTGTCGATGACAGACGCCACGATGATTCGATGCTCCTAGGCAGGGGGACTCGACCCGGACAGCCTAATGCCAGCGCCGGCACGCCCCGTCACGGCCAACGGTCAGTCGGCGACGAAGCGCGCGTCGACGGCGACCTGGAGCTCGATGTCGTCGGGGCGAAGTTCCAGCGCCGGCGGCGCGCCCGCCGGGGCGTCGGCCATCCGCGCCATCATCGGCCGGGGCACCGGACGCTCATCGGTCAGCATGCCCGGGTCGGCCAGCTGCACCGCCGTGACCACGCCGCGCCCGGTGGCCGTGGCGTACGCCTGCGCCTTGGCGGTGGCGTCGGCCACGGCATCGGCCCGCAGCGCCGCCTCGTACAGCCGGCGGTTGTCCTCGCTGACGTCCCAGTCGGTGCCGCCCACCTCGACGCCGTCCTGTGCCGCCCAGCGGTCGAGGAACGTCGAGAGTTGTTCGAAATCGGTGAACTCGGCCTCGACCTTGATGGCCGCCCGGTACATCAGCGGCCGGATCCCGTCAGCCGCGTACGGCCGAAAGCTGAACACCCGCAACTGATCCGACGACCACCGGCTGACCGCGCCGGGGTTCAGCCGCTCGAGGTCGGCGGTCAACGGCTGCTGCAGTTCGACGGCACGCCGGTACACGTCCTCCCGGTCGGTCCCCTCGATGTTGGCGGAGAGCGAGACGGTCGCCCGCTCGGCCGGATAGCGGCGACGGGCCCGGCCCCGCACGGTGACTTCCAGTGGCGTCATGGGCCCCAAACTAACCGAATTCTTTGACATGCGTGTTCACGCATGAAAGGTTGAGTGAAAACCGTTTGCAATAGCGGAGGTCCGTTTTGTCCGCTCCAGTTCCCACCGACGAGGCACCGCCGCGCGAAGTCCTGGAATCCGCGGGCGACATCCTGCGCGCGCTGGCCGCGCCGGTGCGTATCGCCATCGTGCTGCAACTGCAGTCCTCGCCGCGCTGCGTGCACGAACTCGTCGACGCCCTCGCGCTGCCCCAGCCACTGATCAGCCAGCATCTGCGTATCCTCAAGGCCGCCGGCGTGGTCTCCGGCGAACGGTGTGGGCGCGAGGTGCACTACCGCCTCGTCGACCAGCACCTGGCCCACATCGTGCTCGACGCGGTGGCCCACGCCGGGGAAGACCGGTGACCGGCGCCGGGGTCCGGGCCACCCGGCAGCGCGCCGCGATCACCTCGCTTCTGGACAGCCTCGACGAATTCCGCTCGGCCCAGGAACTGCACGACGAACTGCGCCGGCGCGGCGAGAACATCGGCCTGACCACGGTTTACCGCACGCTGCAGGCGATGTCGGCGGCCAACCTGGTCGACACCTTGCGCACCGACACCGGCGAATCGGTCTATCGGGTCTGCTCCGGGCCGCACCACCATCACCACCTGGTGTGCCGCGGCTGCGGCGCGACCGTCGAGGTGGCCGGTCGTGAGGTAGAGGCGTGGGCAGCCGAAGTCGCTGCCGCGCATGGCTTTTCAGACGTCAGTCACACCATCGAGATCTTCGGCACCTGCCCGGCGTGCGGATAGCTCAGGACCGCAGCGCGGCGCGGGCGTCGTCGCCGCCGGCGAGCACCATCAGGATCAGGGTGCGAAGCGCGTCGTCGGACAGGCCGGCGCCGGGAAAGTTGTAGCGCAACAGGACGTCCGCCTTCTTGCTGCCCGGCTTCTCCACCAGAGCCACGGTGCCCAGCAGCGTCTTGACCGTCTGTTCGGCAACCCGGGTGCGAATCCTGTTGGTCACCAACACATCCCACGCCAGCAGTTGCGTCAGCGACACCAGTTCCAGGTCATCGTCGATCGGCACCGCCCGCAGCGAGGCAACGGCGCCGCCGTGGTTGACCGTCAGCGCCCCGTCGTCCTCCTCGACGACGACGGCGACGTCACGCAGCACGTCGGCCAGGCGGGCGGCCAGCATCAGGCGCGTCCGAAGCGGCGGTTGCGCGAGACGTATTCCTCACACGCCGCCCACAGGTCGCGGCGGTCGTAGTCGGGCCAGAGCTTGTCCTGGAAGACGTACTCGGCGTAGGCCGACTGCCACAGCATGAAGTTGCTGGCGCGCTGCTCGCCCGACGTCCGGATGAACAGATCGACGTCGGGGATGTCCGGGCGGTGCAGGTGGCGTTCGATGGTGGCCTCGCTGATCCGATCCGGGCTGAGCCGGCCCTCGACGGCAAGCTCGGCGATCCGCCTTGTCGCCTCGACGATTTCGGTCCGGCCGCCGTAGTTCACGCAGTAGTTGACGGTGATGACGTCGTTGCCGATCGTCATCTCCTCGGCGATGTCGAATTCCTTGATGACGCTGCGCCACATCTTGGGCCGGGAACCCACCCAGCGCATGTTGACGCCCATCAAATCCAGCGCCTCGCGGCGCCGGCGCACCACCTCGCGGTTGAACCCCATCAGGAAACGCACCTCCTCGGCGCTGCGCTTCCAGTTCTCGGTGGAAAAGGCGTACACCGACAGGTGCTTGATTCCGAGTTCGATGGCACCGCAGGTGACGTCGATGAGCACCGCCTCGCCCATCTTGTGGCCCTCGGTGCGGGCCAGCCCGCGCTGCTTGGCCCAGCGCCCGTTGCCGTCCATCACGACCGCGACGTGGTTGGGCAGCTGATCGGCCGGAATGCGCGGCGCGGCCTGCTTGGAGGTGTGCTGCGGCGGGCGGGCGAAACGGCCGTTGGTCCCGCGCGGCAGATCCGGGAATACCACCGGCCAGGTGGACGTGTCCGGGAAGCTCGGGTAGTCGTCAGGCGCCGGCGGCAGCTGCGGGAAGGTCTCCCCCTTCCGCCTGGCCCCGACCCCCGTGAGCGTCTCTTTCAAAGCCATGCGTCTCATCCTGCCTGACCGGGGTACCGCGCTCGACCAGAGGCAGGGTACGCAGCTGTCGTTCCAGATGCCATTGCAGATGCGCGGCCACCAGCCCGCTGGCCTGGCTGCGGTACGACACCGGGGCCGTCTCGGCGTGCGCCCAGTCGCCGTCGTGCAGGGCGGCCATCAGATCCAGCACCCCCTGAACCGGGGTGGCCGACCCCGACGGCCGGCAGTGCACGCACACGCTGCCGCCCGCGGCGATGTGAAAGGCACGGTGCGGGCCCGGGGCCGAGCAGCGGGCGCATTCGGTCAGCGCCGGCGCCCAGCCCGCGATGCTCATGGCCCGCAGCAGGTAGGCGTCGAGCACCAGTTCGCGGGGCCGGCTGGCGTCGGCCACCGCGCGCAGCGCGCCGACGGTCAGCCGGTGCAGATCGGGCACCGGCGCGCGCTCCTCACCCGCGAGGCGCTCGGCGGTCTCCAGGATGGCGCAGGCACTGGTGTACCGGCCGTAGTCGCTGACGATGTCGGAGGCGAACGCGTCGATCGAGACGACCTGGGTGACGATGTCGAGGTTGCGGCCCGGGTGCAGCTGCACGTCGATGTGAGCGAACGGCTCCAGCCGCGAACCGAACTTGCTGCGGGTGCGGCGCACACCCTTGGCGACGGCGCGGACCAGGCCGTGCTCGCGGGTCAGCAGCGTGACGATGCGGTCGGCCTCGCCGAGCTTGTGCTGGCGAACCACCACCGCCCGGTCCCGATACAGCCGCATCGATCCAGTCTGGCACCGTCCGGCGACATCGGCGGGGACGCGCGCCGGGCGACTGTCGTAAGGTCGGGCCATGCGAACCCGCATCCTGTCGGCCGCCGCGGCGATGCTGCTGGGCGCCGCGATCACCGCCGCGCCGACCGCGGCCGCCGACAACAACCGGCTCAACGAGAGCATCGTCGCCGACGTCCACAACGCCATGATGCTGGCCGGGTGCGCCGACGACTACAAGGTCGAACCCATGGTGCGGGTCAACCCGAAGCTGCGGCTGGCGGCGGAGTGGCACGCCAACGACGTGCTCAACAACCGCGCGCTGGACGGCGACATCGGCTCGGACGGATCCACCGTGGCCGACCGCGCCCGCGCCGCCGGCTACGTCGGCGAGGTGGCCGAAACGGTCGCGATCAACCCGGCACTGGCGATCAACGGGATCGACATCATGAACCAGTGGTTCAGCCGGCCCGACTACAAGGCCACCATGTCCAGTTGCGCCAACGCCGATATCGGGGTGTGGTCGGTCAACAGCCTGGACCGCAGCGTCCTGGTCGCCGTCTACGGCCGCGGCGACGGCGCCCCGCCGGTGCCCGCCGGCGGGCGGCAGTTCGGCCACCCGTGAGCCCGCCGAATCGCTGTGCATCGACTGACATCGGCGTAGGGTCCACGTCCATGACGGGGAAGCGGTCTGTTGCGCTGTGTGCTGGGCTGGGCTTGATCGCCGGCTTCGCCGTTCCGTCCGTCGCGCATGCCGACAACCGGCGCCTCAACGACGGCGTCGTCGCCAACGTCTACACCATCCAGCACCGGGCCGGCTGCTACCCGTCCGAGGGCCCACCCAACAACGGGATCAAGATCAACCCGAAGTTGCGCCTGGCCGCCCAGTGGCACACCGACGACGTGCTGAACAACCGCGCGCTGGACGGCGACATCGGCTCGGACGGGTCCACGGTCACCGACCGCGCCCGCGCCGCCGGATACAACGGTGTGGTCGCGGAAACCGTCGCCATCAATCCGGCGCTCGCCATCAACGGGGTGGAGATCCTCCAGCAGTGGATGGGCCGCCCCGACTACATGGCGATCATGGCGGACTGCAGCAACGTCGACATCGGGGTGTGGTCGGCGAACCTGGTGCCCGATCGCAGCGTCGTCGTCGCGGTCTTCGGCAAGGGTGACTTGGCCGCGCCGGTGCCCGCCCCGCCGCGCCAGTTCGGCCAGCGTCCGCCGAACCAGCCCAACTTCTAACCGGACTTCAGAAGCCAAGCCGCCCAAGCTGTTTGGGGTCGCGCTGCCAGTTCTTGGCGACCTTGACCCTCAGGTCCAGGAAAACCTTGGTGCCCAGCAGCTTCTCGATCTGGGTGCGGGCCGCGGTGCCGACCTCGCGCAGGCGTGCACCGCCCTTGCCGATCACGATGCCCTTCTGGCTGTCGCGCTCGACGTAGAGCACGGCGTGCACGTCGATCAGATCGTCACGGCCGTCACGTCTCTCCACCTCCTCGATGACGACCGCCAGCGAGTGCGGCAGCTCGTCGCGCACCCCCTCGAGCGCGGCCTCGCGAATGAGTTCGGCCATCAGGGTTTCCTCGGGCTCGTCGGTCAGCTCGCCGTCGGGATAGAACGCCGGACCCGGCGGCAGCTGGGCGGCGAGCACCTCGGTGAGCACGTCGAGTTGTTCCCCGGTGCTGGCCGACACCGGCACGATCTCGGTGGCGTGCTCACCGAATTCGTCGTTCACCGCGACCAGTTGGGCGGCGACGCGGTCCCGCGCCACCTTGTCGGCCTTGGTGACGATGACGATCAGGGTGGTGCGCGGCGCGACGTCGCGGATCTGCTGGTAGATCCAGCGGTCACCCGGTCCGATCGCCTCGTCGGCCGGAATGCACAGCCCGATGACGTCGACCTCGGAGTAGGTGTCGCGGACCAGGTCGTTGAGTCGTTTGCCGAGCAGCGTGCGGGGCCGGTGCAGGCCGGGCGTGTCCACCAGGATGATCTGGAACTCGTCGCGATGCACGATGCCGCGGATGGTGTGGCGGGTGGTCTGCGGCCGGTTCGACGTGATCGCCACCTTGGCCCCGACGAGGGCGTTGGTCAGCGTCGACTTGCCGGTGTTCGGCCGGCCCACGAAACACACGAAGCCGGAACGGAATTCAGGCGTCCGCATTTTCGTCCTCCACGGGCTCGACGGCACTGACCAGGACCGTGCCGACGCGGACCCGGCCGCGGTGGTCGTTGCCGCCTTCGGCACGCAACCGCAGACCGTGGGTCTGCACCTCCGCGCCCGGCAGCGGAACCCGGCCCAGTTGGAGGGCCAGCAGTCCGCCGACGGTGTCGACGTCGAGGTCGTCCTCGAACTCCACGTCGTAGAGCTCACCGAGGTCTTCGATGGGCAACCGCGCCGAGACCCGAAAGACTTTGTCCCCCAGGTCTTCCACCGGAGCGATCTCGTCCGCGTCGTACTCGTCGGCGATCTCGCCGACGATCTCCTCCAGCACGTCTTCGATGCTCACCAGCCCGGCGATGGCGCCGTACTCGTCGACGAGGAGCGCCATGTGGTTGCGGGTGCGCTGCATCTCACGCAGCAGGTCGTCGAGGGGCTTGGAGTCCGGCACGAACACCGGCGGGCGCATCAACTCCCCAACCAGAGTGTCGCGGCCACCGTTGGTCGAGTAATACGTCCGCCCGACAAGGTCTTTGAGATAGACGACGCCGACGACGTCGTCGACGTTCTCCCCGATCACGGGGATCCGGGAGTGACCGCTGCGCACCGCCAGCGAGGTGGCCTGGCCGGCGTTCTTGCCGGCCTCGATCCACACCATCTCGGTGCGCGGCACCATCACCTCGCGCGCCGGGGTGTCGCCGAGCTCGAAGACCGACTGGATCATCCGGCGCTCGTCGTCGGCCACCACGCCGCGCTGCTGGGCCAGGTCGACGACCTCGCGCAGTTCGATCTCGGAGGCGAACGGCCCGTTGCGGAAGCCGCGGCCGGGTGTCAACGCGTTGCCGAGCAGGATCAGCAGCCGGCTGATCGGCGTCAGCAGAACCGAAATGGCATGCAGCGGAAGGGCTGCCGCCAACGCGATCGAGTAGGCGTTCTGCCGGCCCAGGGTGCGCGGTCCGACCCCGATGACCACGAAGCTGGTCACCACCATGATCGCCGCCGTGGCGAACAACCCCCAGTTGAGGCCGATTCGCTCGGTCAGGTAGGCGGCCAGCAGCACGGTGGCGCTGGTCTCGCACGCGATCCGCAACAGCACCACCAGGTTGATGTAGCGGGGACGTTCGCTGACCATCTGCGCCAGCCGCGGCGCGCCCGGGCGTTCGTCTCGGACCAGCTCCTCCACCCGCGCGATCGACACGGTGCTGATGGCGGCGTCAATCGCGGAAAACAGACCGGCCAGCATGACCAGCGCAACCGCGCCGAACAGCGGCGCCAGGCCGGTCACGATTCGTCGGAGCGCAGGAAGCGGCTGGTGTTGTCCAACAGGTGCCGGTCCCGCTCGTTCTGCCGGGTCTTGTGATACAGCTGGGCCTGATCGGCGTACCAGTCCTCGAGGAGACGGCGCTGCAGGTCGAACATCTCCTTCTCCTCGTCCGGTTCGGCATGGTCATAACCCAGCAGATGCAGGACCCCGTGCACGGTCAGCATGGCCAGTTCGTGTTCCAGGTCGTGACCGGCGGCGGCCGCCTGCTCGGCGGCGAACTGGGGGCACAACACGATGTCACCGAGCATCGACGGGCCGGGCTCGGCGGCGTCGGGCCGACCGCCCGGCTCGAGTTCGTCCATCGGGAAGCTCATCACGTCGGTGGGCCCGGGCAGATCCATCCAGCGCATGTGCAGGTCGGCCATCGCGGCGGTGTCGAGCAGCACCATCGACAGTTCCGCGGCGGGGTTGACCTGCATCTGCGCGATGACGAACCGCGCCACGCTGATCAGTTCGGCCTCCGAGACGTCTACTCCGGACTCGTTGGCCACCTCGATGCTCATCGGAGGATCACCGTCCGCCCCGGCGCCGCTGGGCGCGGTTGCCACCGAATTCGCTTGTGCCGCTCGCCCGTTCGTATGCATCGACGATCTCGGAGACCAGCCGGTGCCGCACCACGTCCGAACTCGTCAGTTCGACGACCCCGATGTCGTCGATGCCGTGCAGGATATCGACGGCCGCGCGCAGCCCGGATGTCGCCCCGCCGGGCAGGTCTACCTGCGTGATGTCGCCGGTCACAACGATTTTCGAGCCGAAGCCCAGCCGGGTCAGGAACATCTTCATCTGCTCGGGTGTGGTGTTCTGCGCCTCGTCGAGGATGATGAACGCGTCATTGAGGCTTCTTCCCCGCATGAACGCCAGCGGCGCCACCTCGATCACCCCGGCCGCCAACAGGTTCGGGATCGCGTTGGGGTCCATCATGTCGTGCAGCGCGTCGTACAGCGGCCGCAGGTACGGGTCGATCTTCTCGGTCAGCGTGCCCGGCAGAAAGCCAAGGCGCTCACCGGCTTCGACCGCCGGACGGGTCAGGATGATGCGGGTGACCTCTTTGGTCTGCAGCGCCTTGACCGCCTTGGCCATCGCCAGGTAGGTCTTGCCGGTGCCCGCGGGGCCGATACCGAACACGATCGTGTTGGCGTCGATGGCGTCGACGTAGCGCTTCTGGTTCAGCGTCTTGGGGCGGATCGTCTTGCCCCGGCGACTCAGGATGTCGAGGCTGAGAACCTCGGCCGGCGACTCCCCCTCGCCACCGGTCAGCATGGCGACGCTGCGCCGCACCGCGTCCGGGGTCAGGGTCTGCCCGCCGGCGGCGATCGCGATCAGTTCGGTGACGGCGCGTTCGGCCAGGGCGACCTCGGCGGGTGAACCCGACAGGGTGACCGTGTTCCCGCGCACGTGCAGGTCGGCGGCCAGGCCGCGTTCGAGTTCGCGAAGGTTCTCGTCGGCCGAACCCAGCAGGCCGACGACGATGTCAGGCGGGATGTCGATACGGCTTTTCGCCATGTTGACTGCGGGAACGGCGGTTGTCTCGCGGGGCGTCACGGTAGGGGTTCGAGCCTGCTTTCGATGAAGGGTGTGCGGTACCGGCGCCCGTGATTCTACCGTCGGCGGGGCCGATCACACCGCCAGCGCGAGTTCTTCCTCTCGGCCGGCGGCGATCGCGGCGCCGGGCGTGCCGATCACCGTGGCCGTCGCCGGGCCCGCCGGGGTGGCGATGGTGATGGTTGAACCGGGCACCAGGTTGTCGCCGACCCCGGTCTGACCGTCGAACCACTGGTTGAGCCAGGTGTCGGCAAGATCCTGCATCGCCAGCACGTTCTGCTGCTGCGGGACGCCGACGAGAATCCACAGCGCGAGCTGGATCAGCAGGCCGCCACTCTGGATGGTGTCGGCGTGGGTCCCGCCGGACAGTACGACACCGGTGAAGCGGTCGGGGCGCGCCGTCGACAACGAACCGTTGACGGTGCTTGGGGAGTTCCACAGATTCCACGGCGCACCGATCTCGCGCACCGGGATGAAGCGGCCGGTGCTGTCCAGCTTGGTCAACGCATCCCGCACCGTGTTCCCGGTGGTGACACCGTCGAACAGGACCACACCCACCAGATCCGCGGCGGCACCCTTGTCGACGAGATAACCGGCCGCCCCGGAAACCAGCGAGCCGCCGGCCGAGTGGCCGGAGAGGGCGAACGCACGCGGCAGTTCGGCATCGGCGGCGTTCAGGCCGTACCGTTCGGCGTAGCCGGCCGCCAGCGCGCTCGCTGTCAGCGCCTGACGACTGCCGGTGAACAAATCCGCGACCACCGGCTGCAACGCCGGACCGTTGATCCAAAGACCATCGCCGACAAAGAAATTCGACGTGAACGTGGGCACCACGACGATGCTGTTGGTGTTCTCGGCCAGCCGGGCGGCGGTGTAGCTGTACATCGCCCCGACCGCGAAAAATCCGTGCCCGAAGAAGATGATGCGCTCGGGTGCCTGTCCGGGTGCGGTGGCCTGTGGGAAATACCAGTCCGCCGGCACGCTGAGGCTGTCGGTGAGTTGCAGCGAGGAGCTGCGCACCGAGACGGTGCTGCCGGCCGGTGCCGTCGCCGGGCCGGTGGCCCACTGCTCCAGCGCGGTGATCATGCTGAAGACCACGCCGAAGACGATGCCGAGGATCGAGGTGTCCGTCCCGGTGGCCGTGGCGGTCGCGGCGGCGGCGGACATGACCACCGCGCTGGCCTCGGATGCTCCTTTGGTGACGCTCTTCGCGGAGTCGTGCACGCCGGGATCCACGGCGTCGTCGACGCTGACCGTGGCGAATTTCGCGACCGGCGCGACGGGTGAACCGGCCGTGGGTTCGACCGCCACCGTGAGGTCGGTGGGATCGGTCGGCTTCGGATCGACGACCGCGGCGGGCGCCTCGACGGCGGACGGATCATCGGCGACAGTGCGTTCAAACTGGGGTTCGCGCGGCGGCACCGACCGGCCGCGCTCGTCGGCGACCACGAGTTCATCGGCGACCACGGGTTCGTCGGCGACCACGGGCTCGTCCGCGGAAGGCTCCTGGGTGTCCTCGGGCTGCTGTTCGTCCGCCGGGGTTTCGGGTTCGGCGCCCGGTTCGGTATCCGGCTCGCTCGCCGATGTCTTGCCGAGCGAATCCGCTTCAGTGTCAACGGTTTTGGTGTCAACCGAATCGTCGGCTCGCGAAGAGCCGGCGACGTCGGAGTCGGCTCCCGAGGCGGATTGCCCCGAAACAGACTGCCCGGAGTCCGACGGGGTGTCGGATGTGGCCCACGCCACCGCCGTGCCGACCAGAACTTGCAGCGACATCCCCGCGGCGAGCACCCCGACACCCAGCCACCGCGACGATCCCGTCATCCGCGCCTTCTCCATCCGCGCCATCCCATCCGTTCAGTCGTCCCAGCGGCGCGTCAGCGCACCGAGAGCACCCAACGCCACCGCCGCTGCCGTCGAAGTACGCAACACCGTCGGCCCCAGCCGCACCGCGTGCGCGCCGGCGGCCGTCAACTCGCCGATCTCCTCATCCGACAGACCGCCCTCAGGCCCGACAACGAGGTTTATCGATGCTACATCCGCAAAGTGTGATTCACGCAACTTGGTTGCCGCCACCTCATGCAACGCCAGCGTCAGGGTTCCGGGCACCCGGTCCAGCAACTCTGACGTGGACAGCACACCGTCGACGTCCGGGATGAACGCGCGACGCGACTGGCGCGCCGCCGAGCGGGCCACCGCGCGCCACCGCCGCAGGCCCTTCTCCGCTTTCGGTCCGTCCCAGCGGGCGACGCACCGGGCGGCCTGCCAGGCCAGGATCGCGTCGGCTCCGGCCTCGGTGGCCAGTTCGACGGCCAGTTCGGAGCGTTCGGCCTTGGGGATGGCCTGCACGACGGTGACGGCCGGAACGGGGCGTCGTTCGGTGCGGCGGGCCAGCACGGTGGCGGTGAGTTCGCGTTTGCCGGTGCCGGCGACCGCGCAGTCGGCCAGTTCGCCGTTGCCGTCGCCGATCACGATGCGCTCGCCGATCCGCAACCGGCGCACCGTCGCGGCGTGAAAGCCTTCGTCGCCGTCGAGGACCGCCAGACCACCGACGCCCGGCAGCGTGTCGGCGTAGAACAGCGGGTCGGAAATGGTCGCCTCAGCGCGCCAGCAGCAGCGCGAGCAGCGGCGCCACGTTGAAGGTCAGGACAAGGACCTTGTAGGCAGCCATGCCGCCGTAGTGAATGGCGTCAAACGTGTTGTCCGACATGTGAAACCACCGGCCGTGCAACCTGCGCACCCAGCCGTGGCCGAACACGATGGCGGCGAACCACACCAACAGGATCAGATAGTTGAACGCCATTGACCACAGCAGAAACCGGATCAGGAAATCTGTGTCCATGGCCGCCGAATCTAACGGCCGGAGAAGGTTTCGCGCAGCCGACTGAACAATCCCCCGTTGTTGCCGGCGTGGCCGCTGGAGTGGCTGGACCGTACCGCGGCGACGTCGCGGTGCCGGTTGGCTTTGAGTTCCCGCAGCAGCTCGGTGTCCTTGTGGTCCAGTTTGGCCGGGACGACGACGTCGACGTGCGCGTGCAGGTTGCCGCGGACCTCCGAGCGCAGATGCGGCATGCCGCGGCCGCGCAACGTGATCACCGCCCCGGGCTGGGTGCCCGGCGGGATGGTGAGCTCGATGGGGCCGTCCAGGATGCCGTCGACGTCGATCGTGGCGCCCAGCGCCGCGTCGACCATCGGGACCTCGACCGTGCAGTGCAGGTCGTCGCCGTCGCGCAGGAAGACGTCGTGCGGCTGCTCGTGCACCTCGACGTACAGGTCGCCGGCCGGCCCGCCGCCCGGACCGACCTCGCCCTGGGCGGCCAGCCGGACCCGCATCCCGTCGCCGACGCCGGCGGGGATCTTGACGCTGATCTCGCGTCGTGACCGCACCCGCCCGTCACCGCCGCAGCGGTGGCACGGATCGGGGATGACCTCGCCGACGCCGCGGCAGGTCGGGCACGGCCGCGAGGTCATGACCTGACCGAGCAGCGAGCGCTGCACCGACTGGACTTCGCCGCGGCCGCCGCAGGTGTCGCACGACACCGGCCGGGAGTCGCCGTTGGTGCCCTTGCCCTGGCACTTGTCGCACAGCACCGCGGTGTCGACGGTCACCTGCTTGGTGACGCCGGTGGCGCACTCGGCCAGATCCAGGCGCATCCGCAGCAGCGAGTCTGAACCCGGCCGCACCCGGCCGGTCGGTCCCCGCGACGCGGTGCCGCCGCCGAAGAACGCCTCGAACACATCGCCCAGTCCGCCGAAACCCGTGAAGCCACCACCACCGAGCCCCGAGTTCTCCAGCGGGTCGCCGCCGAGGTCGACGATGCGCCGCTTCTCCGGATCCGAGAGCACTTCGTAGGCGGCCGAGATCTCCTTGAACCGGGCCTGCGCGGCGGCGTCGGGGTTGACGTCGGGGTGCAGTTCTCGGGCGAGCTTGCGGTAGGCGCGTTTGATCTCCGCGTCACCGGCGCCCTGGCCCACGCCGAGCAGACCGTAGTAATCCCGTGCCACTTCTTCTCTTTCCCGTTCCCTGCCTCGTCGCGCCCGTTAACGGGTGCCCAGAACTTCGCTGATGTAGAGGGCGACCGCGGCGACACTGGAGATGGTTCCCGGATAGTCCATCCGGGTGGGTCCGAGGACCCCCATGCCGCCGTAGACCGTATCCATTGTGCCGTAGGTGGTGGTGACCACCGACGTACCGGCCATCTGCTCGGCCCCGGAGACGATCTCGGTCTCGTGCCCGATGCGGACGGTGACCTTGCCGGCCTCCTGCTGCGCGGCCAGCAGTTTGAGAACCACGACCTGTTCTTCGAGCGCTTCGAGCACCGCGCGCAGCGAGCCGCCGAAGTCGGCGGTGTTGCGGGTCAGGTTGGCGGTGCCGCCCATCAGCAGCCG
>ERZ724513.439-NODE-439-length-20094-cov-5.491841_pt1 | contig 20094 bp, 19 predicted proteins | sample MGYA00376046_ERZ724513 | MGnify/ENA primary metagenome ERZ724513 (study PRJEB28724, sample SAMN07190883) | activated sludge metagenome | isolation source: activated sludge of sewage treatment plant in Hong Hong | place: Hong Kong | collected 2016-03-17 ...
GGCAGGTGGCGCGGGGCCGTTCTTTGACGGAGCAGGTGTTGCCGCCGGAGGTGCCAGCCGGTCTGCCGTCCGAATTGCTCCAGCGTCGGCCCGACCTGGTGCAGGCCGAACAGGAGTTGGCGGCGGCCACGGCGAGGATCGGGGTCGCCAAGGCGGATCGATTCCCGAAGCTCAGTATCACCGGCATCCTGGGCGTGGCGAGCCCGCAGTTCTCGCGGCTGATCGCCAACGAGACGGCATTCGGGGTGGTCGGCCCAGGCCTGGCAGGACCGTTGCTGAACGCCCAGATTCTGGGCTTTCAGCAGGACGCCGCCGAGGCTCAGAGCCGGGAAGTGCTGGCCCGGTATGAACAGGCGGTGCTGGTCGCGTTTCGCGAAGTAGAGGATGCGCTGGTGGCGGTGCGCACGTCGCGGGAACAACGGGACGCGCAGGCACAGCAGGTCGATGCCTTACGGTCGGCCTTGCGGCTGGCCAACCTTCGTTATAAGGGAGGGCTGGCCAATTATCTCGATGTGCTGGTCGCGCAACGCAATTTGTTCGAGGCGGAGCTGGCATTGACCGGTACCCACCGGCTGCAACTGGTCTCGGTGGTGCAGCTCTACAAGGCTCTCGGTGGGGGATGGTCGCCGCTGGATATGGCGCAACAGCAACCGGGGCAGGCTCCAGGAACGCGAGGGCACGCTCTCCCGGCCGCCGGCACCTCACCGGCCGGTCACGGATGATGGCGTCGCCGGCTCGCTCACCTTCTGCCAGAGTGCCACCTCTGCCTGATTAAGTCTGGTGGTCGTCGCTTTGTCGTAGCACTGCTCCGTCTGATTCTCCCTCTGTACGGTGACCGCGGGGCGGACCGCAGGAAATTCGCTTCCATATTTCAGCCGGTGTATACTCCATCCTCCCCTTTGCCTACCGAACTTTTCTTAGGTTCGACCAAGGAGTAGGCGTTTTCTGAGTCCAGATTGAGCACAGTCGACCAGGGGCTATGCCCTTGATGTGGAACGGCGAGTTGCGTGGTTCTGCAGAGGCGCCGTTTTCCACAACCACCAACCGGGTGCTACATGCCGGGATGTCTCGATAGAGGGGGCCATCGCACGGGTAATGGCACAGGCTCCCCAACGAGAGATGACACTCAGGAGGACGTACCCGCTATGCCGATGAAGCCCGTCATTCTGTTCGTGGATGCGAACAGCGTTCATGTGAACGCGTTACGTGAGGCCTTGCACGGCGAAGAGGCCGAACTATTGTGTGCCGCCTCGTCTGCCGAGGCAGCCGAAGTGCTGCTGACTCGTGAGGTGGTGCTCGTGGTGATGGCCGCGCGGCTGTTACAGACGGAGGGATTCAAATGTGTGGAAACGCTGCGTGGAATGGAACGTACGCGCCATGTGCCGCTGATCCTCATCACGGAAGCCGGTGAAGATGAACAGCTGACGATTCCCGGGGATGATGCGGAAATATTGGACTCCCTGCCTACGCCGATCGATCCGCATCAGTGGCGCAGAAAGTTCAGGATGTATCTCGAAGTCAGCCGGCAGCGGCAAGAATTGTCTCTGCAACGCATGGCTTTACGCACGGCTCTCGATGAGCAGCGAGGGATGCAAGCGCAGTTGCGGGATGAGGAGGAACGGTACCGGCTCGCATTAACCGCGACGCGGGATGCCGTCTGGGTGTGGAACATTCAAACCGACAGTCAGGTGTGGAATCAGGCTGGCGCTGATTTGTTCGGTTGGAGTGAGGTCGTCGAACAGCCACAACCTGCGCAATGGTGGGTAGACCGGGTTCATCCGGACGACCGTGAACGTGTGGGTGGTGCGTTTCACGAGGCCATCGGCACCCCGTCGGTGACGCATTGGGCAGACGAGTATCGCTTCCTGAAGCGAGACGGGACCTATGCGTGGGTCCTGGATCATGGGTATATCGTCCGCGACGTGCGCGGCTCGGCGAAGCGTGCGGTCGGCGCCATGCAGGATATTACCGAGCGTAAGCGGGCCCAGGAAATTGCGGCGCACTTCGCGGCTGTGGTTGGCTCGTCGTTCGATGCGATTGTCAGCAAGACGCCGGAAGGCGTGATCACGAGCTGGAACGCCGCGGCTGAACGGATGTTCGGGTACTCCGCATCGGAAATGATCGATCACACGGCGCACCGGCTCATTCCGGTCGAGCTCCATGCCGAGGAGAACGACATCCTCGCGCGCATTTCATGCGGGGAATCCATCCAGCACTACGAAACGGTCAGGCTGACGAAAGACGGCCGGCGGGTAGACCTTTCTTTGACGATTTCCCCCATCAGAGATTCCAAGGGGCAGATCATCGGATCCTCTCAGATCGCGCGGGACATCACGGAACAGAAACGCCAGCGTACCGCGCTCAAGGAAAGCGAAGAACTGTTTCGCGCCCTGGTCGACCAGATGTCGCAGCTGGCCTGGATGATGGACGACACCGGTAACGTCTACTGGTTCAATCAGCGATGGTATGACTATACGGGTATGACGATCGAGACGATGCACGGTGAGGCCTGGGACCAGGCCCACCATCCTGACCATCGTGCGCGCGTGCTCTCCAGCAGGCGCCGGTCTCTTGAGACAGGAGAGCCGTGGGAGGAGACCTGCCTGCTGCGCGGAAAGGATGGCCAATATCGGTGGTATCTCACCCGTGCCGTCCCGATTCGCGACGATCAAGGCCGCATCGTCCGGTGGTTCGGTACGAACACCGACATCACCGAACACAAACGAACCGAGGAGGACCTGCGAACGGCGGAGCAGGCTCTGCGCCAAAGCGACACGCGATTCCGTGAATTGGTGGAGCGGTCACCGTTCGGCATCTACGTCGTCGATGCCGAGTTCCGCATTGCGCATATGAACGAAGCCGGGCAAAAGGGCGCCTTCTGTAACGTACGGCCTGTCATCGGCCGCGACTTCGGCGAGGCGATGCGCATTTTGTGGCCCGAGGCTGTGGCGGCTGACATTATCAAACAGTTCCGTCACACGTTGGAGACGGGCACCCCGTATCGTTCGCGCGACTTCATCAATCCGCGCGCCGACCTCCAGCAAACCGAAGGCTACGAATGGGAACTGCATCGGCTCACCCTGCCTGATGGCCGGCACGGAGTGATTTGCTACTACTATGATTTGACGAGACTCCGGATGGTGGAAGCCGCCTTGCGCGAGAGCGGGGAGCGGTTGCAGGCGGCTGCGGCCGACCTGGAGAAGCGGGTTGACGAACGAACGCGTGATCTCGTGCGGTCGCAGGCGGACCTCCGTGCGCTGGCGTCAGAATTGAACCTGACCGAGCAGCGTGAGCGCAAGCGCCTGGCCGGCGAGCTGCACGACCATCTGCAACAGATGCTGGTCTTCGGGAAATTACAGCTGGGGCGCGGGATGATGCAAACCGGGGTGGATCCGGAGTGCATGGAGGTGATCCGCGACGTCTACGGCATGCTCTCCGAGGCGTTGACCTACACCCATACGCTGGTCGCAGAATTGTGTCCGCCGGTATTACGCGAGCATGGACTGTTAGCAGGGTTGCGGTGGCTGGCCGACTATATGAAGCGGTATGGCATGAAGGTGACGGTGAAACTGCCGGACGAGGAAGATTTGGCGCTCCCGGAAGACTGCACGATCTTGCTGTTTCAATCCGTTCGTGAATTATTGATGAACGCGCATAAGTATGCCGGGACAGGGCTGGCGGAAGTGGCGCTCGTGCATGGACAGGGCGCGCTCATGATTCACGTGCGGGATCGAGGAAAAGGTTTTGATAGTGCTGCGGCCACCTCCGCAGATCTGGCGGTCGGCGGCAGCTCATCAAAGTTCGGACTGTTCAGTATCAAAGAACGCATGCGGACATTGGGCGGAAGTTTTGCGATCGCCTCCGCGCCCGGTCAGGGGACCACGGCGACACTGAGGCTGCCGCTGACATCTCGGGCGGCGGAGGCGGAGCGCGTGGGCGATGAGAAGGAGGTTCCCGCTGGTACGCCGGCCGTACAACCGAACCCGATGGGGACGAGACCCATTCGCGTCTTGCTCGTTGATGACCATGTCATGATTCGACAGGGGTTGCGGGCCGTATTGGAAGGATACTCGGACATCGAGCTGATCGGGGAAGCGGGAAACGGCGAGGAGGCTGTTGCGCTAGTCGATCGGCTTGAGCCGTCGGTCGTTGTGATGGATATCAACATGCCGGAGATGAATGGCATCGAAGCCTCCGGACGGATTACTATGCGCCACCCCGCCGTCGCCGTCATCGGACTCTCTGTCAATGCGAGCGCGGACAACCAGTCTGCCATGTTAAAGGCCGGCGCTCGCCAGCTGCTGACGAAGGAAGCGGCTGCAGAACAGTTGTATGGCGCGATCAAAAGCGCCGTCGGAATATCCGCCTGAGTCTTCTCCTTGCTGCGTCGCATGGCGTCTGCCATCTGTCATCGTACGCTCGACCGAAAAAACCTCTGCATGTCGCGAAGGACCGGCGTCCTGCGAAGGTTCAGCCATGTCAGGGCCGCGGCCAGGTCTCTATGTCCGGCTCCCGGGTAGATCTGTGTTTCCACGCGGCCGCCTTTTTCCTTGATGCGCTGCTCCAGCCGTTCGAGATTAGCGACCTTTACCGCGCGGTCTGCATCGCCGTATAACAGCAACATCGGCGGTTGCCGGCCGTCAATGAACGTCGTCACCTGCATGTTCGGATAGTTGCTCGGAGGGCCGAACATGTCTTCCAGATCCGGCTCATCCGGAGTAAAGGCGTAGGGCCCCGCAAGCCCGGCAAAGTCACGAATCACCCGTGACCGGTCCTTGCCCTCATTGGCCAGATATCCGGCATCCGCCGTGAGCAAGGCGCCGATGTGGGCTCCCGAAGAATGTCCCGCAACATGGATTCGCTCCGGGTTTCCGTGGTATTCGGCAATGTGGTCGTACACCCAGGCCAGCGCTTTCGCGCCATCCTCGACAAACTCCGGAAAGCGGACCCGGGGATATTTGCGATAGTCGGGGACCACCACGATAAAATTCTGTTCTGTAAACGCCGCCCCGACGAATCGATAATTGTGCTTCTCTCCCTCCGTCCATCGTCCGCCATAGAAAAATACGATCACATCCAACGGTTGATGCCCGGCGCTGGCAGGAACATAGATGTCTAATGTGCACGCAGGCTCTGGGGAGTAGGCCACGTCCTGCACCACCGTCATCTCATGAAAGCGAGTGGGAAGATTGACGGCCGTGAAGGCGGCTTGCGAGCAGCCGGATGCGGCCAGAGACAAGCTCAGCATCATTATGGGAAACAGGAGATTCTTCATGCCGTGCCTTGCGACCTCATACGCCCCAGGGGCGGGCGGAGAAGGCCCCGCCTGCGCCTCGGCCTAAGGGGCGATGTGACTGGCCGTCCGGTACTCATACCACAACGAAGATGTCCAAGTTCATGTCCACGCAACTTCCGGGAGCGTATGGCCTTGACATACCGCACCCTCCGTGGCAGGAACGATGCCTCGCACAGCGCCAACCATCGTTGCACGGGTCGTGCATCCGCTGTAGTGTGAGATGTATGAACCTGTCCTAATGAGGAGGCTCCCATGGGACGCCAGGCGAGGGCTCTATGACGAAACTCCTGCGTATCACGACCAAACAGTTGAAGGAGATAGTGGATGTGACCGAGTTGCTCCAGGCAACCATTCGTAACGCCAACATGAAGGAAGGGCTGTGCTCGGTCTTCGTGACCCACACGACCGCGGCTGTGACGACGGGCGAAATCGGGGAGGGGACCGAACAGGATTTTCTCCAGATCGTCGAAGAAGTCATCCCGCGCATTCAGTTCCGGCATGCTCACGATCCGTCCCATGCCTGGTCGCACATGGCTGCGTCGATGTTGGGTCCCTCCTTGACCATCCCGGTATCAGGGGGGACACTCGTACTCGGCACGTGGCAATCGGTGATGTTGGTGGAACTTGATGGCCCGCGTGATCGGAACGTGCACGTCTCCCTGATGTCATTCTGACAGACGTCTGAAAGATGCGAGGCGGCCGCTCATGAGCCGCGCTGGTTCAGAGGGAGGCGAGATGGCAGAGATCCCGGCCGGCGGTGTGATCGCCGATTTTCTTGCGGAGGACCACCGGCGGCTCGATGCCTTGCTGCAGGCGACCGATGCGCACCCCGGCCGGATCGACCGCGAGGCCTACGATCAGTTCCGTGCGGGCCTGCTGAGGCATATCGGCATGGAGGAAAAACTGTTGTTGCCTGCATTGCAACGATGGCGAGGCGGGGAGCCCTTACCGGTGGCTGCGAGGCTGCGGCTCGACCATGGCGCGCTGGCCACGTTGCTCATGCCCACCCCGACCGCTCAGATCCTGGCGACGATTCGACGGATCTTGTCGGAGCATAATCGAATCGAAGAAGGTCCTGATGGATTGTATGCCCTCTGTGGTCAGTTGCCGGATACAGAAGCGACACGACTGTGGGACGCATTGCGCGCTGCGCCGACGGTGAGCGTCATGCGGCATTCGGACAGTCCGGCGGTCATGAAAACCTTGGAGGGCGCACTTGCCAGGGCCGGATATCGTCTCGAGGCGCTCGCTCCGCGTGAGGAGGGAGAATCTCGATGACCGTGCCGAAGGGACCGTCACGATGATGATCCGTCATCCGCGACGGCTTCCACTGCTTGCGCTCGGCATGTTGGCCTTACTGACGGGGCTCTGGGCCGGCGTCGCGCGACTCGGGTGGGATGTGCCTCTGCCGCGATCCGGGTTTTCCTCATTGCATGGTCCGTTGATGGTGTCCGGCTTTCTTGGAACGCTCATCAGTCTGGAGCGAGCCGTGGCGCTCGGCCGATCCTGGGCTTATGCAGCGCCGTTGCTCACCGGTCTTGGCGCCCTGGTCTTGATCGCAGGCGGTCCGCTGGTGGTTGCCCAGCTCTTGCTGTTGAGTGGCAGTGCGGGGCTGGCGGCGATTTTTGCAGCCATCATCCGGCGGCATCCGGCCTTGTACACCTTCACGATGGGAGGCGGGGCAATCGTCTGGGCTGTCGGTAATCTGTTGTGGGTTCTCGGTTGGCCCGTCTTTCTGGTCGTCTTCTGGTGGGCCGCCTTCCTCGTGGTGACCATTGCGGGTGAGCGTCTGGAATTGGCCCGTTTGCAGCAGGTGACGCGCGGCGCGCAGACGGCGTTCTTGCTGTTCCTCGGGGTGTTAGGTGCAGGGCTGTTGCTTCTGGGATGGTGGTTCGACGGCGCGGTGCGTCTCTTCGGTGCCGGGTTGGCCGCTCTGGCCCTATGGTTGGGCCTCAATGACATTGCCAGACGAACGGTCCACCAAACAGGGCTGACACGCTTCATCGCCATCTGCCTGCTCAGTGGCTATGCGTGGCTTGGCGTGAGCGGCCTGGCGGCGATGGTCTATGGCGGTGTTCCCGTGGGGCCGCAGTACGATGCCATGCTGCACGCATTCTTTCTGGGGTTCGTGTTTGCGATGATCTTCGCCCACGCGCCGATCATCTTTCCGGCGGTGCTCGGTGCGCGGATGACGTATCGACCGGTGTTTTACGCGCATGTGTTGTTGTTGCAAGCGACACTGCTGGTGCGACTGGTTGGTGACGCAGCGGGGTGGGGGGCGGGACGGCAGATCGGCGGGCTCCTGAATGCGGTGACGTTGGTGCTGTTCCTTGCGAATACCGTTACGGCCCTTGGCAGTTTGCCGGATCGGCCGGTCGTCACGAGTCGCGCCGGGTCCTGATGTTGATCATAGTGAAGACGTCCTCGTAGCACGCACAAGGGAGTGTTGGATGACCAGAGAGAAACAGGGGGCGCAGTCAGATCCCCGGGTGATGGAGGCCTTGCGTCAGGTGGTGGATCCTGAGTTGGGGATCAACATCGTCGATTTGGGATTGGTCTATGGCAGCGAAGTGCGCGAAGGCCAGGTCCATGTCACGATGACGATGACGACGCCGGCTTGCCCGATGGAAGAGCTGCTGATGGAGATGGTGCATTCGGCAATCTTGCGCGAGCTGTCCGAGGCACGTTCCGTGGAGGTTGATCTGGTATGGGATCCGCCGTGGAAGCCGGACATGATGAGTCCGGCGGCGAAAGCCCAACTCGGCCGGACGTGAGGGTGAGCCCATGAGTGCGGCAGATGGCAAGGTCTGCCCGATCGAGAAGGATTGTGACCGTGACCGAAAACCAGTCTCAGCAGGTGCGTGCGCTGGTGGACGAGGTCTACCGCACCCAGTCCCGCCAGGTCCTCGCCACCTTGATTCGCTTGCTCGGAGATTTCGATGCGGCCGAAGAGGCGTTGCATGAAGCCTTTGCCGTCGCAGTGGAACAATGGGCGCGTGAAGGGGTGCCGGCCAATCCTCGCGCCTGGCTCGTCTCGACGGGGCGCTTCAAGGCGATCGACGGCATGCGGCGGCGGGCCAGATTCGATGCGTCGCTGCCTGACCTTGCCCACCATCTGGAACTCACCGCTGACCCTGTCATAGATGAGGGGGAGGATTCGGTTGAGGATGACCGGTTACGATTAATCTTTACCTGCTGCCATCCCGCCCTGTCGCCGGAAGCCCAGGTCTCCATGACGCTCCGGGAGGTCTGTGGTCTCACGACCGATGAGATTGCCCGCGCGTTCCTGACGAAGCCCACCACGATTGCGCAACGCATTGTGCGCGCCAAAGGCAAGATCCGCGACGCCCGTATCCCCTATGAGGTGCCGTCGGAGACTGATTTTCCGGACCGGTTGGATGCGGTGCTGAGAGTCGTCTACCTCGTGTTCAACGAGGGCTACAGTGCGTCGTCCGGGGATTCGCTGACCAGGCATGATTTATCCGGTGAAGCGATACGCCTTGGGCGGGTGCTGGTCGGGCTGCTTCCGGAAGCCGAGGTGTTGGGACTCCTGGCGGTGATGCTTCTGCAAGACTCCCGTCGCGCCGCACGGACGTCGCCGACCGGAGATTTGATTCTCCTCGAACAACAGGACCGCTCGCTGTGGAATCGAGACCAGATCGCCGAAGGCATGGCCCTGGTCGAACTGGCGCTGGCGACCCGCCGGGTCGGTCCCTATACGATTCAGGCGGCCATCGCCGCCGTGCATGCGGAAGCGCCGGAGGCTGCGCTGACCGACTGGGCGCAGATCGTAGGCCTGTATGACGTGTTGTTGCAGGCCGAGGCGTCACCGGTAGTGGAACTGAACCGGGCGGTGGCTGTGGCGATGCGTGACGGTCCGTCGGCGGGTCTTGCGCTGGTCGATGCCATTCTCTCGCGTGGCGATCTTACCAATTATCATCTGGCGCATTCCGCGCGGGCGGACCTCTGCCGGCGACTTGGACGAAACACGGACGCCGCAGCTTCATATGAACGGGCGCTGGCACTCACGCAGCAGGAACCGGAGCGGCGGTTTCTGGAGGGGCGATTGCGGGAACTTGGTTGAGGCGACTGGTGTCGACCGCCCTCTGTGTTCTTTAAGTGGTTGATATCGCGACAGCTTCATGGCTGCGTCGAAGGATGTCGATTTTCCCCGCCCTCGACGACTATCTCATGACAGGAGCCATTCATAAGGGAGGATGCCATGGCGAAGCGTACCCCGACGCGCAAGACGACGAAGAAAGCTGATTGTCCGGCCAGTTTGGTGTGGTTCGATATTCCTGCCGACGACCTGGCGCGAGCCAAGAAGTTCTACAGTGCACTGTTCGGGTGGAAGATCAGCCGGTTCCCCGCGATGCCGGACTATTGGCATATTGATACCGGCGGCGAGAAGGCGACGCTGGATGGCGGGCTGCTCCCGCGCCAGGCGCCGCGTCAGCCGATTACCGCCTATGTCTCCGTTCCGTCCGTTGAGAAGGCCGCTGCCAAAGTGCAGAAACTCGGAGGGACGGTCTGCAAAACCAAAACGCCCGTGCCGGGCATGGGCTATTTTGTGATCTGTCAGGACACGGAGAGCAACACATTTGCCTTGTGGGAGATGAATCCACAGGCCACGTAGACTGAGGGGCATGCGGCATGATCCGCGAAACGTTGAATCATATGAGGCATCCATCATGAAATATCTCTGTCTGGTGTATGTGGAAGAAAAGATCCTGCATGCGCTGCCGAGTGCTCAGCGCCAGACCCTTTCGGACGAATCCATGTCCTATTGCGACCGGTTACAGAAGCTTGGTCAGCTGGTGACGGCGTCCCCGCTCCATCCGGTCGAAACGGCTACCACGGTGAGGGTTCGCGATGGCAAGACGTCGACGATCGACGGACCGTTTGCCGAGACCAAAGAACAACTCGGCGGCTTTCTCCTGCTCGATGTGCCGGATCTGAACGATGCGATCCGTATTGCTTCGCAGTTTCCTGCCGCTCGCATCGGGAGTGTGGAGGTTCGTCCCATGAAGGAACAGGGTTGCGCGTGACCGGTATCGATAGGGTGTGGTCCCCCTCATGCAGTCACGACATCACCTCGCGCCGCAGGCCGGTGCGAATCGAGGAAGGAGCAGCATATGAGCAGGGTGCGAGTGCTTGTGGGAACGAGGAAAGGGGCGTTCATTCTGACATCGGATGGCACCCGGAAGCAGTGGGACGTAACAGGTCCGCATTTCGGCGGGTGGGAACTGTATCACCTCAAGGGATCATCCGCTGATCCCAACCGCCTATATGCGTCGCAAACCAGCAGTTGGTTCGGGCAGGTCATTCAACGATCGGATGACGGCGGCAAGACCTGGAATCCTCCCGGCACGAAGCCTGAGGATCTGATGGGCGCAGACGGTATGCCGAATGGCGCGAGCAATATGTTTGTCTATGATCAGTCGGCGGAGACCGGGAAGCCGCTCACGACGCATCAACACTACGACGGCACGCAACGTCCCTGGGAGTTCAAGCGAGTCTGGCACCTGGAACCGTCCCTGACTGATCCGGATACGGTGTATGCCGGGGTCGAGGATGCGGCGCTCTTTCGTTCGACGGATGGCGGACGGACCTGGCAGGAGCTTGCCGGTCTGCGTGATGCCAAGGGCAAGCTGTGGCAGCCGGGCGCCGGCGGGATGTGTTTGCATACGATCGTGCAGGACCCGGCGAACCCGCAACGGATGCACATTGCCATCAGCGCCGCCGGCGTGTTCCGGACCGACGATGGCGGCAAGAGCTGGCGGCCGACCAATCGCGGACTGAAGTCGCAGTTTGAATTGCCGGATCCCGATGCGGAGGTCGGCCACTGTGTGCATTGCATCACCATGCATCCCTCACGTCCGAATGTCTTGTTCATGCAGAAACATTGGGATGTGATGCGCAGCGACGACGGCGGAGAGTCCTGGCACGAAATCAGCGGGAACCTGCCCACGGACTTCGGCTTTCCGATTGCGGTGCACGCGCATGAACCAAATACCGTGTACGTCGTGCCGATCAAGAGCGACTCCGAGCATTACCCCCCAGAGGGCAAGCTGCGGGTCTATCGTAGCCGCAGCGGCGGCAATGAATGGGAGCCTCTCACCAAGGGGCTGCCGCAGCAGAATTGTTACGTGAACATCTTGCGCGATGCGATGTCCGTCGATTCGCTCGATCCCTGCGGCCTCTACTTCGGGACGACCGGGGGCCAGGTGTACGCCTCGGCGGACGGCGGGGATAGCTGGGCGCCGATTGTGCGGGATTTGCCGGCGGTGCTGTCCGTCGAAGCCCAAACCCTATAACGAAGCGCTGAAACCGCCCTCCCGCGGCGTTCTCGCCTCGGACGCGTCCTCAACGTAGCCCAGGGCTACGCCTCCGGCGCCTCCGTCGGCTGCGGCCTTGCTGGCGGAGCGTTTTGAGCGCTCGTTGGGCTGGCCGGCTTTTTAAGGAGCCTGTTCGGACACCAGATGTACGTACGTTCTGTCTGGAGGTGCTTCATGGTGCGCGTCATATTGCCTCAACATTTGCGGACGCTGGCAAAGGTCGAAGGTGAAGTATCTCTGGAGGTAGTGGGGGCCGTGACCCAGGAGACGGTACTCGATGCGCTGGAGGTGCGTTATCCCGTGTTGCGTGGAACGATTCGAGACCATGTGACCAAACGGCGTCGGCCGTTCATCCGGTTCTTTGCCTGCGAGCAGGATGTGTCACACGACTCGCCGGATGTGCCTTTGCCCGAATCGGTGGCGAAGGGCGCGGAACCGTTGTTGATCGTGGGGGCCATGGCCGGCGGCTAATCCCGCTTTGTAGAGAGATGCGTGGAGGCAGGTCCATGAAATATCTGTTGCTGGTGCATCATAGTGAAGAAGCGTTCGCCAAGATGGCTGAAACCACGAGGCGGGAGATGTTGGCCGAATCTGTGCAGTTGACGCATCAACTCCACGCCAAGGGGCAATATGTCAGCGCCTCGCCATTGCATCCGACTTCCACGGCGGCGCGTGTTCAGGTTCGGGAGGGACGGGCGATCGTGACCGACGGTCCGTTTGCGGAAACACGTGAACAGACGGCCGGGTATTTTCTTGTTGAGGCCAGTGGTCTTCAGGACGCCATTGATATTGCGGCGCGCATTCCGGGTGCGCGCCTCGGTACCGTGGAGGTGCGGCAGGTCCGCGAGATCGACGGTTTGCCGGAATGAGATGTGGCGCGAGACACCCAACGACGGTTCGAAGCTGGGGTGATCCCGACTACACAGATGTAACCGACATGGGCAAGGTCAATCGCGTGAAGAGGCCGATGATGGCGGAATGCTTTCTTCAATTCTCGGGCTACACGCGAAGCTCGACGGACTGTTCCCTCAAACCATGGGAACGGTTCAATCGAAAGGAGCAACGATGAGCACGTCACACGCCAAGCCGATACCAGACGGAATGCATACGATTACCCCTCACCTGATATGCGCCGGTGCTGCCGACGCTATTGAGTTCTATAAGAAGGCTTTCCATGCGGTGGAGTTGGGGCGGGTGCCCGGAGCGGATGGAAAGCTTCTCCACGCGCTGATTCGCATCGGGGATTCTCCCGTCATGCTGGTCGATGAATTTCCCGATCATCACACGCTCGGGCCGAAATCGATCAAGGGGTCGCCGGTCACCATTCATCTGTATGTCAAAGATGTGGATACGGTCTTCAACCGCGCCGTTTCGGCAGGCGCAAAAAGCACGATGCCGGTCAGCGATATGTTTTGGGGCGATCGGTATCGCCAGCTGGGGGATCCTTTCGGCCACCGGTGGTCGGTCGCGCCCCATGTTCGTGACGTCGACCCACAAGCATTGCAGGAAGCGGCACGGAAGGCCTGTGAGTAAGAATCTTTTTCAGCGTGCAATACATCCACATGGAGATCTGACATGCGCTACGTCGATGGTTTTGTGCTGGCGGTCCCGAAGAAAAATGTGAATGCGTATTTTAAGATGGCCAAAAAGGCCTGCAAAGTCTGGACGGAGCATGGTGCATTGGAATATCGCGAATGTGTCGGCGACGACCTCGCGGTCACGATGGGCCTGCCGTTTCCGCGACTGGCCAAACTCAAGCAAGGGGAAACCGTGGTCTTTTCATGGATCGTCTACAAGTCGCGAAGTCATCGCGACCGTGTGAACGCCAAGGTGATGAAGGATCCGCGCATTAATGAGATGTGCGATGAAAAGGCCATGCCCTTCGATGTCAAGCGCATGGCCTATGGCGGATTCAAGGTGATGGTGGATGGAGGAACACGGTCATGAGGCCGTTGCCTCATTGATCACTTGATCACATGCTCACGGTTTCTTGGCTGCATGGACAACGATAAATGACTTGGAGATCTGTTGCCGGAAAGGGTGAGCCGGCCCATGTCGATTTGGGCAAGCGGCGACGACTACTTTGTGAAGGTGGCACACATCGTCGATCTCTGCTCACACTGACCTGATGGAGGATTCCATGCGATTTATGATCATCATCAAGGCGACCAAAGATTCGGAAGCCGGCGTCATGCCGAGCCAGCAATTGCTGAGCGAGATGGGGACGTTCAACGAGGAACTCGTCCAAGCCGGCGTGATGCTGGCAGGGGACGGACTCCATCCAAGTACCAAAGGGGCGCGCGTCCGATTCTCAGGCACCCGACGCACCGTCATCGACGGCCCCTTTGCAGAGACGAAGGAACTGATCGCGGGCTATTGGTTATGGCAATGTGGCTCCAAAGAGGAGGCGATCGAGTGGGTCAAACGTTGTCCCAATCCGATGCCTGGCGAATCCGAGATTGAAATTCGCCAGGTTTTCGAGGCGGAGGACTTCGGGGCCGAGTTCACCCCGGAACTGCGAGAGCAAGAAGATCGCCTGCGCGCGCAGATGGCACAGAACCAATAGGCAAGGTCTGATTTCATCTGGGGTGCATTGACCAGCCCATTGCCACGTGATTGACTAGAGTCAGAGACGCTGTGCCATCCAGAGATGTTGCACAGTACCGTGTAGAAACCTGACGAATCGGATGGCGCCACGGGATCGACGGCGCCATCTTACCTATAAGGAGGCCATCATGCGCGTGACATCCATTCTGCTTGCCTGTCTCTGCACGTCCCTCATGACCATGCCCGTCTCTGCTAAGGAGAAAAAGTCGGACAAAGCCATGGATCCTCAAGCCATGATGGAAGTGTGGAAGAAGGCCGCTATGCCGGGAGAGCCTCATAAGCTGTTTGCCAGTCTCGCCGGGAGTTGGACGACTCAGACCAAAGAATGGATGGAGCCGGGGAAGCCGCCGTCCGAAACCACCGGCACCGCGGAAATGAAGATGTTGTTGGACGGACGATTTCTCTACCAGGAATTCAACGGCACTATGATGGGGCAACCCTTCGCCGGGATCGGCATCGACGCGTATGACAATATGACCAAGAAATACGTCACGGCCTGGATGGATAGCATGGGAACCGGCATTTTTACCATGCAAGGCACGTCCAGTCCGGACGGGAAAACGATCACGCTGAAGGGCTCGCATCCGGAACCGGGCGGCGGGCAGATGCATCACCGTGCGGTGTGGAAAATCATTGATCAGAATTCACAGACGTTTGAAATGTACGGCACTCATGGGCATGGGAAGGAAATGAAGTTCATGGAGATCACCTATACGAGAAAGTCATAGCACTCGCGCCTCTCGCAGCGGACGCGGATCACCGCATCGGCCCATCATCAAATGACTGCCGGGGATGCTCATTCCTAGTGTCTTGGGATGGGGATCCCCGCAACCGATGGGATGGTAGAAGTTCTGTTCCGGCTGTCGCTGCCATCTCTTTGTGTTGTCACCGCAACATGTGGCGCTGTGGGCTGATTATGCGGCGATCGTATTTCTCATAGTCCCCCCATCGTCACCATCCCCCTGCCGAAATGTTTTATTGATGTAGCGCCGAGCCGACCGTGATCCGTCGTGTGTGCAGGAACAGGCTCGTTGCTTACATGCCAGCCAACCAGTAAGATGGGTACGCAATCATCTCCGCCCGCGCGGCAATTCAGATTGTAGTCAGGAGTACGCATGATCAGGCGATGGCGATGGTCCACTATAGCCCCGATGGTGTGCGGGTGGCTCGCGTTGGCGCTTGTGCCGGGTTGCAAGCAGGAAGCCGGCTCGGCGCCGGCACCGACCGTTCCTGAGGTGGGAATTGTGGTGGCGACCGCCCAGGATGTGCCTGACGAACCGGAGTTCATCGGACAGGCGGAATCGTCACGCCCCGTGGAGATCCGGTCGCAGGTCACCGGCATCTTGAAACAGTGGTACTTCAAGGAAGGCCGCGACGTCAAAAAAGGGGATCGTCTGTATCAAATCGATCCCGTGCCCTTCCATGCGGCGATGCTGAGTGCCAAGGCTAAAGTCGCCCAATCGGAAGCCCGGTTGGTCCAGGCGAATCAGAATCTGACACGCGTGAAGCCGCTCCTGGCAGAACAGGCGGTGAGCACGAAAGATGTGGACGATGCCGTCGCCGAACAGTTGGCCGCGAAAGCCGCCCTCGAAGGCGCGAAGGCCGAACTCGTCAAAGCAAAATTCGATCTCGATAACACGCTGATCATCGCGCCCATCGACGGAATGATCGAACGAACGCGTGTGTATGAAGGCCGACTAGTGTCGGCACAGACAGACTTGCTGACCATGATTCATCAAGTCGATCCCATGTACGTGATCGTCAGTGCGCCGGAGAGTTTTCTGTTGAAGCGCCGGCGGGACACGGATGCCAAACGTATTCAGCATCCGGGGGTGTACCAATTGCGCGGCGTGCTCACCTTTGTCGATGGGACGACGTATGGGCATGAAGGCGTACTGGATTTGCTGGATGTGGGATTAAAAACAGATACGGGATCGAGACAGGCGCGCGTCGTATTTCCCAACCCGGATCGGGTGTTGTTGCCGGGACAGTTCGTGCGGGTGCGGTTCAAGGGCACGCGCAAGACCGGCGCCATCCTGGTGCCGCAACGTGCGGTGCAGCAAGGCGCGAAAGGCTCAATCGTGTTCGTCGTGGGCAAGGACGACAAGGTGGAGATGCGGGAAATCCTGGCGAGCAGCTGGCAAGGCAGTCAGTGGATCGTCGAAGAAGGCTTGCACGTCGGCGATCGCATCATCGTGGAGGGCCTGCATAAAATCGCCCCCGGCGCCGTGGTGAAACCGGTGCCCGTTCCCGCTGCCGGCGCGGCAACCGCTCCGAGTGCGGCCCCCGCCCCGCCGGAGCCCGCCTCGTGATCTCACATTTCTTTATCGACCGCCCGATCTTTGCGTCGGTGTTGTCGATCGTTATCATGGTGCTGGGCTTGGTGGCACTGCAGGCCCTCCCCATTGCCCAATTCCCCGAAATCACCCCTCCCGTCGTGCAGATCGAAGCCGACTATCCAGGCGCCAATGCCGAAATCCTGGCCGACTCGGTGGCGCGGCCCATTGAGGTGCAACTTCCCGGCATCGACAATCTGCTGTACTACGATTCCACCAGTACGAACGACGGCCACATGTCGATCAAGTTGACCTTCGAGATCGGCACGGATGTCGATATCGCGCAGGTACAAACCCAGAACCGGGTGAAACTCGCGGAGCCGCAATTACCGCCCGAAGTGGTCCGGCAGGGAATCAGCATCAACAAGGTGTCGCCGGATCTGTTGGCCGTCGTGGCCTTGAGTTCGACTGATCCTACGCATGACACGGTCTATCTTTCCAACTATGCCATTCTGCGGGTCCTCGACAACCTGAAGCGCCTTCGTGGCGTAGGCAATGCGGTGGTGTTCGGGTCGCAGAATTACTCGATGCGGCTGATTCTGGACCCCATCCGCATGGCCCAACTCAGCCTCACGCCGACGGATGTTGCGAATGTCGTGCGGGAACAAAATCGTGATTTTCCTGCCGGAACCATTGGCCGTGAGCCGGCCTTGAAGGGTACCGAGCTGACGATTCCTGTCATTACGCAAGGTCGTCTCACGGAAGTGAAGGACTTCGAGGACATGATCGTGCGGGCCATGCCGAATGGTTCCATGGTCCGGTTGAAGGATGTGGCTCGTGTTGAATTGGGCGCCCAATCGTACACCCTGGAAGGGCGCTGGAACGGCAAGCCCAATGTGTTTCTGCTGACGTTCCTCTCCCCGGGGGCGAACGCGCTCGAAACGGTGAAACGGGTTCGCGCCGAATTGACCGAGGTCTCCAAGGCATTTCCCACCGGCGTGTCGTACGACATCCCCTATGACACCACGCGATTTATCGACGTCTCCATTAAAGAGGTCGTGAAGACGCTGGCAGAAGCGATGGTGCTCGTCATTCTGGTGGTCTATCTCTTTTTGCAAAGCTGGCGCGCGACATTGATTCCCGGTGTCGCCGTGCCGGTGTCCCTCATCGGCACATTTGCCGGAATGCAGGCGCTGGGGTTCTCGATCAATACCCTCACGCTGTTCGGCATGGTCCTGGCCATCGGCATCGTGGTGGATGATGCGATCGTGGTCGTGGAAAATTGCGAACGGCACATGACCCAGGGGAAACTGTCGGCTAAGAACGCGGCGAAGCGGGCGATGGAAGAGGTGACGGGGCCGGTGATCGCCATCGTGCTTGTGTTGTGTGCGGTGTTCGTGCCCGTCGGCTTTCTTGGTGGCATTACCGGGGAGTTGTACAAGCAGTTCGCCATCACGATTTCCATTGCGGTAATCATCTCCGGTTTTGTGGCGTTGACGCTCAGCCCTGCGCTCTGCGCCCTCGTGCTCAAGCCGGGCGAAGAGCGGCACCATGGGTTGTTCGGCCTGTTCAATCGGACATTTTCATGGATGCAGGGACGATATATCTCGACGGTGGGAATGGCACTGACGCGACGCCTGCTGTCGGTCGCGGTGTTCGCGGTACTGCTTACGGGCGTGGTTTTGTTGTTTAAAACCATCCCCAACAGTTTCCTGCCGGAGGAGGACCAGGGATATTTCATCACAATCGTGCAACTTCCGGATGGGGCGTCGAAGCAGCGCACGGATACGGTATTGAGCAAGATCGAGAATTATTTTCTGGCCAATCCGGCGATCCATTCGACCGATGCGCTGTCCGGGCAGAACTTCGTGTTTAGTACACGCGGACCCAATGCCGCGACGATGTTCGTGCCGCTCAAACATTGGGATGAGCGTACGGCGCCGCAGCAACATGTGAAAGCCTTGATCGGGGCGGCTTACGGGGAATTTGCAAAGATTCCAGAAGCGTTGATCCTTGCCTTCAACGCCCCGTCGATTCGCGGGCTTGGTGCGACGGGCGGATTTTCCATACAGCTTCAAGATCCGAGCGGCGGTGACTTCAATAAGTTCTCCGCGGTGGCGCAGGAGTTTGTGGCCAAAGCGCGGCAGAATCCGGCGATCGGGGCCATCGGAACCAGTTTCCGCGTCAGTGCTCCGAGGATCTTCGCCAAGGTGAATCGGGAGCGCGCCAAGGCATTGGGGGTCCCTATTTCGGAGGTCTTCGATACGCTGCAAGCCTATTTCGGGAATCTGTACATCAACGACTTTGTGAAGTTCGGTCGTGTCTTCCGGGTGCAGACAGAAGCCGAGGCGCAGTATCGGTCAACTCCTGACGACATCTCAAAAATTTATGTGCGGGCCGTCGGCGCGCAGGGGCCTACGATGATTCCCTTGGATACGGTGGTGAGCACGGAGTTCAGCAGCGGCCCTGATCCCGTGACACATTTCAACGGATACAATACGGCGCTGGTGCTTGGTTCGGCGGCACCCGGGGTCAGTTCCGGACAGGTCTTAGACGCGCTGGATAAGTTAGGGAAAGAAGTGCTGGTGCCGAAGGGATACGGGATCGATTGGAGCGGCATTTCCTATCAGGAACGGATGGTCGGCAATCAGTCGCTCTACGCATTCGGCTTCGGATTGTTGATGGTGTTCCTGGTCCTGGCTGCGCAATATGAAAGCTGGGTGGTGCCCTTTGCGGTGATCCTCGCGGTTCCGATCGGGCTGTTCGGCGCCTTGAGTGCCGTGTGGCTCAAGGGGATGACCAATGACATCTACTTCCAGATCGGTCTGGTGACGCTCATCGGGCTGTCGGCGAAGAATGCCATTCTGATCGTGGAATTTGCGAACAAGCGCTATGAGGAAGGGCATCCCTTGTTGGAGGGGACGATCGATGCGGCCAAGCTCCGCTTCCGTCCCATCGTGATGACGTCAATGGCGTTTATTCTTGGCGTTGTTCCTCTGGTGGTTGCCACGGGTGCCGGCGCTGCCAGCAGAAATTCCATTGGCACGGGAGTGTTCGGCGGGATGCTGGCAGCCACATTTCTGGCAATTTTCTTCGTGCCGCTGTTTTTTGTTTTGATCCGCTCGTTGAGTCGCGGACGGAACCGTCAGCTTCCTCCTCCCGGGGCCGATGGACCTGATCAACCTGAAAAGGAGCGTGATTATCAGCATGCGTAGCCTGGCATTGGTGCTTTTCTCCACTCTTTTAGCAGCCTGTGCGGTTGGTCCGGATTTCAACCGTCCCGAGGCAACGACGCCCGATGCATTCCGCATGGCCGAACCGGGCGGTGACGCTGCATCGATTGCCAATACACCCTGGTGGGAACTGCTGAAGGACCAGGAGCTGCAAAAGCTTATCCGAACGGCGTTGGAAGAGAACAAAGACCTCAAACGCGCCGCGGCGGCCATCGAAGAATTTCAAGCGCGCCTGTTCATCGCGAAGACCGACTATGCGCCGCAAATGAATGTGACCGCAAACGCGCCACTCTTCGGTCGTAAGAGCAACTTTCTCTTCCCCGGATTTCCCAACCCGTTCAACT
>ERZ724513.445-NODE-445-length-20023-cov-7.502504_pt1 | contig 20023 bp, 20 predicted proteins | sample MGYA00376046_ERZ724513 | MGnify/ENA primary metagenome ERZ724513 (study PRJEB28724, sample SAMN07190883) | activated sludge metagenome | isolation source: activated sludge of sewage treatment plant in Hong Hong | place: Hong Kong | collected 2016-03-17 ...
CGCTCAGTGAGGCGAGACGCGTCCCAGATCGGACGCAATCGGGCGGCCGTGCGACACGCGAAGAGAGATCCCGGCGCTCGCCTCGCTGACGAGGTTCTCGCCGCTGCATGCCGCACATGCTCGACACCTCGGCGTTTGCCCTCGTCATCTCGTCCGCGAGTCCCGGTGAGCCCTCCACCTGACGGGGTCGCAACCGCTAGGGTCGCTTACGTGAGCGAACCGGTGCTGGGCGTCGAGGCCCCCCTTCCAGTCGACCTGTCCCCCGTGATGACCGGCCCCTTCGGCTTCGGCCGCATACCGGTGGCCAAGGTGTGGCCCGTGATCGAGTGCGGCGCCTACCCGGCGAAGGCCGCAGTGGGCGAACTGATCCCGATTCGGGCCAAGGTGTTTCGCGAAGGGCACGACGCGGTCAACGCGTCGGTCATTCTGACCAGCCCCGAGGGTGTCGAGACCCGCACCGACATGACGCAGGTCGGCCCGCCGGGGCTGGACGGCTGGGAGGCGTGGGTACGGCCCGACGCCGAGGGCCCGTGGACGTTCCGCGTCGAGGGCTGGTCGGACCCCTGGGGCACCTGGCACCACAACGCCGAGGCCAAACTGGCCGCCGGCGTCGACCTCGAACTGGTCTGCCTCGAAGGCCGTGACCTGCTCGAACGCACCGCTGCGCAGGCCGACGCTGCGGGCGATCCGGTCGAGGCGTCCATTCTGCGCGCCACCGCCCAACTGCTGATTCCCCAGCGCAAGGCCGCCGACCTGCTCGAAGTGGCCAACGGTGCCGGACTGGCTTCGGCGATGAAGCTCTACGGCCCGCGCGAACTGGTGTCACCCACCGCGAACTTTCCGATCTGGGTCGACCGCAAGCGGGCTCTGTTCAGCGCCTGGTACGAGTTCTTCCCGCGCTCCGAGGGCGCCAGCTACGACGAGGCGACCGACCACTGGACGTCCGGCACGTTCGACAGCTCGCACGGCCGGCTCGAGGCGGCCGCCGCGATGGGCTTCGACGTGATCTACTTGCCGCCCATTCACCCCATCGGCAGCGCGTTCAAGAAGGGCAAGAACAACACCCTGGACGCCACCGACAAAGACCCCGGCTCGCCGTGGGCGATCGGCAGTGCCGACGGCGGTCACGACGCGATTCACCCCGACCTGGGCGACTTCGAGTCATTCGACCGGTTCGTGGCCCGGGCCAAAGAGTTGGGCGTCGAGGTGGCACTCGACTTCGCGCTGCAGGCCAGCCCTGACCATCCCTGGGCGACGACTCATCCGGAGTGGTTCACGACCCGCGCCGACGGCACCATCGCCTACGCCGAGAACCCGCCGAAGAAGTATCAAGACATCTACCCGATCAACTTCGACAACGACCCGGTCGGCATCTTCAACGAGGTGTTGCGGCTGTTCAAGTTGTGGATGAGCCATGGCATTCGCATCTTTCGCATCGACAACCCGCACACCAAGACCGTTCAGTTCTGGGGCTGGATCATCGCTCAACTGCGCAAGACCGACCCCGACGTGATCTTTCTCGCCGAGGCGTTCACCAAGCCCGAGATGATGCATGCCCTGGGCAAGGTCGGCTACCACCAGAGCTACACCTACTTCACCTGGCGCACGAGCAAGTACGAGCTCACCGAGTACGCCGAAGAATTGGCCGGCGACATGTCGGCGTTCTACCGGCCCAACTTCTTCGTGAACACGCCCGACATCAACCCGTTCCACCTGCAGTCGGGCAACCCGGCGATGTTCAGCATCAGGGCGATTCTGGCCGCCACCCTGTCGCCCACCTGGGGCGTCTACTCGGGCTTCGAGCTCTTCGAGCACGAGGTGCTGGCCCCGGGCCGGGAGGAGTACCTGAACTCAGAGAAGTACGAGTACCGGCCCCGCGACTACTCCGCCGAGCCCAACCTGAACATGCTCTTCGGCACGCTGAACGCGATTCGGCGGGCCCACCCGGCGCTGCAGCAGCTGCGGCAGTTGCATTTTCACCACGCCGGCAGCGACGCGGTGATCGCCTATTCGAAACGCGACGGCGACGACGTGGTGATCGTGATCTGCAGCCTCGACCCAGACAACCAGGTCGAATCGGACGTCTGGCTCGACTTCAGTGCCCTCGGGCTCGCCGGGCAGACCACGGTGCCGCTGCGCGACGAGCTCACCGGTGCGGCGTTCACCTGGGGTGAGCGCAACTTCGTGCGGCTGAACCCCACCCAACCGGCGCACATCCTGCATGTGCAGACCGACGCGTGACCGGCACGTTTCGGGGTGAATGCTGTTGTCCGGAGCGCTTTACTGACAGGATGATTCGGTGACCGACGCCCCCTTGGCAGCATGGTGGCCCCTCATCGAGAACGCTCGCTGGTTCGGTGGCAAGGGCCTGGCAGCCACCTTCGAAAGCATGACGGCGCTGCCCTGGCTCACCCCGGCGGGCGCGCTGCCGGCGGTGCGTGCCGAGGTGGCCACGGTGCGCTACGCAGACGGTCGGCACGAGTTGTACGCCCTGCTCGTCGGTTACACCGACAACCCGACAACCGAGGTGATCCTGCACCTCGACGACCCCGATCTCGGCGCGGTGGCGGCGGTTGAGGCGGTGGCCGACCCGGCCTGCATGATGGCGCTGCTGAGGGCCCTGGTCGCGCCTGACCACCCCGCGATGGAGTGGCTCGACAACTCGGCCATCGAGCCGACCACCGACACCCGTGTGTGGGCCGGCGAGCAGAGCAACACCACCGTCACGCTGGGCCTCGACCGCATGTTCAAGCTTTTTCGCAAGGTCGAGGCCGGCCGCAACCTCGACGTCGAGGTGCTGGCTGCCCTGAACGGGTCGGGGGTCACGCCCGATCTGTACGGGGCGCTGCTCGGCGACCTGCCGGGGGTGGGCCGCACCGACCTGGGCATGTTCGTGCAGCGCGTGCAGAACGTGCGCGACGGCTGGGAGTGGGCGTGTGAGGCCTGCGCCGACGACCGCGACATCACCGCCGAGGCGTCGCAACTGGGCGGGGCGCTGCGCGCCGTGCACGCCCGGCTGGCGCAGGCGTTCGGCACCTCGGTGGTGCCCGGCGCCGAGGTGGCCGGGGTGATCGCCGACCGCTTCGATGCCACCGAGAACCAGGTGGACGAGCTCAAAGCGGTGCGCGCCGCGGTGCGGCCGGCGCTGCTGGCGCTGGTCGACGTCGACCTGGTGGTGCAGCGCGTGCACGGCGACTTTCACCTCGGCCAGGTGCTGCGCTCGGCCGACGGCTGGACCATCATCGACTTCGAGGGCGAGCCGCTGAAGACGCTGGACGAGCGGCGCCGTCCCGACAGTGTCTGGCGCGACGTCGCCGGCATGTTGCGCTCGTTCGACTACGTACGCGGCGCACACCCTGATCCCACTTCGGCCCAGGCGTCCGCCTGGTCGTCGGCCGCCCAGGCCGCGTTTCTCGCGGGTTATTGCGAAGAAGCGGCCCCCGATCGTCCGGTGCTCGACGCCTACGTGCTCGACAAGGCGGTCTACGAAGTGGTGTACGAAACCCGTAACCGGCCCAAATGGGTACACATCCCGCTCGGTGCCGTCCATGATGTGGCTAGGCGGACGGCGCTGTCCACTACGCACGATTCAAAGGAGAACTGATGGCACACGACCAGGCCGGCGGCCTGACCGGATGGGATCTCGAAGGCTTCCACAACGGCGGCGACACCGAGGTGTGGCGCCGGCTCGGAGCGCACACGGTGACGCTGCACGACGACGAGCGTGGTGAGATCACCGGCACGCGGTTCGCCGTGTGGGCGCCCAACGCCCAAGCGGTGCGCCTCAACGCCGACTTCAACTGGTGGACCGGCGACGCCATGTCGCTGGTGCCCGGCTCGGGGGTGTGGGCGCTGTTCGTCGAGGGTGTCGGCGACGGCGCGCTCTACAAGTACAACGTGCTCGGGGCCGACGGGGTCTGGCGCGAGAAGGTCGACCCGATGGCCTTCTTCGCCGAGCAGGCACCGGCCAACAGCTCCATCGTCTACACCAGCCAGTACGCCTGGGACGACGGCGAGTGGATGAACAAGCGGGCTGTGACCCAGCCGCACGAGAGCCCGATGTCGATCTACGAGGTGCACCTCGGGTCGTGGCGCAAGGGCAAGACCTACCTCGAGCTGGCCGAAGAGCTGGTCGAGTACGTCACCTGGCAGGGCTTCACCCACGTGGAGTTCATGCCGGTCACCGAGCACCCGTTCGAGCCGTCGTGGGGTTACCAGGTCACCAACTACTTCGCGCCGCAGTCGCGGCTGGGGCGTCCCGACGAGTTCAGGCACCTGGTCGACAAGCTGCACCAGGCCGGCATCGGCGTGATTCTCGACTGGGTGCCCGGGCACTTTCCGAAGGACGAGTGGGCACTGGGCCGGTTCGACGGCACCGCGCTGTACGAGCACGCCGACCCCCGCCAGGGCGAGCACATGGACTGGGGCACCTACATCTTCAACTACGGCCGCAACGAGGTGAAGAGCTTCCTGGTCAGCAACGCGCTGTATTGGGTGAGCGAGATGCACATCGACGCGCTACGGGTCGACGCCGTGGCGTCCATGCTGTACCTCGACTACAGCCGCAAGGACGGCGAATGGGTGCCGAACCAGTTCGGCGGCAACGAGAACCTCGAAGCCATCGACTTCTTGCGCTACGTCAACAAGCACCTGTACGAGCGGGTGCCGGGGGTGTGCATGATCGCCGAGGAGTCCACCTCGTTCGGCGGCGTCACCAAGCCTGTCGACCAGGGCGGCCTCGGGTTCGGGTTCAAGTGGAACATGGGCTGGATGAACGACTCGCTGCGCTACCTGGCGCTCGAGCCGATCTACCGGCAGTACCACCACCACGAGATGACGTTCGCGATGGTGTACCAGTACTCAGAGAACTTCGTGCTGCCGATCAGCCACGACGAGGTGGTGCACGGTAAGGGATCGATGATCAACAAGATCCCGCAAGACTCGTGGCGACAGTTCGCCACGCTGCGCGCCTTCTACTCGTTCATGTGGGGCTTCCCCGGCAAGCAGCTGCTGTTCATGGGTTGCGAGTTCGGCCAGCGCACCGAGTTCAACGAGGCCACCTCGCTGGAGTGGTGGGTGTCTGACCTGTGGGGCCACCACGGCCTGCAGCGGCTGATCAAAGACCTCAACGAGCTCTACACCGCCAGCCCAGCGCTGTGGAAGCTCGACAGCGACCCGGCCGGCTTCCGCTGGATCAACGCCGACGACGCCAGCGGCAACACGTTCAGCTGGGTGCGTTCCGACGGCGAGGGCGAGCACGTCGCGGTGATCGTGAACTTCTCGTCCGAGCCCTGGGCCAACTACAAGATCGGCCTGCCCAAGGCCGGCGTGTGGAAGGAAGTGCTCAACTCCGACGCCGGCATCTACGACGGGTCCGACTCGCACGGCAACCTGGGCCAGGTCGAGGCGCACGAGGAGCAGTTCAACGGGTTCGACGCAGCCGCCACGATCGTCGTGCCGCCGCTGGGCGCGGTGTACTTCCGCTACGAGGGCTGAGCGGCCGGTACTCGCCTTGAGCGGCGAAAGCCACGAGTTTCAGGTACATCTGCGGGTCGGTGAGACCGGCGTCGGTGTGCTGGAGTGGTCGGGTCGGGCGCCTCAAGAGGCGGTCGACCAGGCCGTCAGCCTGGCCGCCGACGACGGTCTGATCGCTCGCGGGCTACGTCGCATCGAGGTGTCGCTGCCGGCGTCCGACACGACGGGGCGGCGGGCGCTGCACCGGGCCGGCTTTCGGCTCGAAGGCACTCGCCGGCTGGCGCACGTCGCCGCCGACGGCACGTTCGCCGACGTGGTGCTGTACGCCCGGTTGGCGAGCGACCTGGTGTACGGCGCCGGCGGGTTCACCGGCGTGATGAACTCGGTGCTGCCGCGCAAACGGCTGATCGCGCACGCGCTGATCACCGACCAGTGGGATCGGGTGTGCCTGGTCGAAACGACCTTCAAAGACGACTGGGAACTGCCGGGCGGCATCGTCAACACCTACGAGTCGCCGTGGACGGGTGCGGTGCGCGAGATCAAGGAAGAACTGGCGCTCGACCTGAGCGTAGGGCGGGTGCTGGTGATCGACTGGCTCGCCCCGTACCTGGGCTGGGAGGACGCCGTCGAGCTGATCTTCGACGGCGGTCAGCTCACCAGCGAGCAGACCGAGGCCATCGTGCCCGACCCGGTCGAGATTCGTGAGGTGCACTGGCTGGCACCCGACAAGGCCGCGGAGAAGATGGCCCCCTTCGCCCGCGGACGCATGCTGGCCGCGGTCGCCTGCCGCGTCGGTGGCGGCACCAAGTACCTGGAACGCGGCTTCATCCGCGCCGAGTGAGCCTGGCTCGCGGGCGGTTGTTGCGGTGGTCCGCCCACGTGACTGCCTTTGTGACACGTCGCTGCCCGCGTGCAGGCAGCTACGTGTCACAAGGCCAGCTACGTGGGACGGCTTCGTCGGTTCACCTTTTGCAGTGAGGGCCCTCGCGGGTCAGCGCACCTTGTCGGCCGACGCGGTGAAGGTGTTGCACGCCTTGATCGCGGACGTGCCGAGCCCCAGGGCCAGCCATCGCGTACGCGCCTTGGCGGAGCCGTGTTGGCTGATCACACCGGTGAGCGTGTCGTCGGCGATGGCCGTCAGCACCTCGGCGAACCCCTTGCGGTCGGCCGCGTTCAATGCGGTCGCACGGGCCAGCGCGTTCATCGCCGAGCCGGCCAGGCAGTCGGCCTGCAGTTCGAGCCGGCGGGCGTACTCGTTGGCCTTGGCCTTGCTGGTGGCGACGTAGCGGTACCACCAGCCGGCCGTGAGTAGCCCGGTTCGGGCTTGTACCGCGTGCCCGTACTCGTGGGCGAGAATCAGGTCGTAGGCGTAGTCGCGCTCGGGCAGAATCTCGTACAGCACCCGGCCGAAGTAGATGCGCTGGTTGGCCGCGCAGTAGTACGCGTTGTACGCGTCCAGCTTTCCGCACGGGCTGGCGGCCGCACCCGAGTACACCGTGACCACCGGGTACGGCATCGAGAAGCCCGCCGTCCGCAGCGCTGGGCGCCACACCATGGTCAGGCAGCCGGCCACGCGGGTCAGGTGCTTCTGCAGCCCTGCGGCCGAGATTCGGGCCGGGTCGATCAGCGGCAACCCACAGGTGGTCGGAACCTTGACCTTGCGCGGGTAGATGGCGTTGGCGTTGAGCCACTGGCGGGCCTGCGCGAGCGTGCGCGGTTCGGGTAGGGCGCCGGGCTTGGCGTTCGGTGTGCCGACCCCGCTCGGCGTGGGCAGCGGCACGAGGGTGACCGGCTGCGTGCTCGGGCTCGGCGATGCACTCACGCTGGCCGACGGGGTGAGAGTCGGACGCACTGTGGTCGCACCGGTCGACGGACTCTTGGCCGGATCGGTGGCGCTCGGTTGGGTGACTGCTGTTGTCGCAGGTGCGGATGCAGTCGGGTCGGACGCCGACAGCACCCGGCTCCACACGGCCACCGCTGCCAATGCCAGCACTCCCCCGGCGACCACCAGCGCCGCGGTGAGCACCATCGTGCGCACCGAACCACCCCGTCGCGGTGGCATGGGTGCACCCCAACCCTGGCCGGCCGGCGGCCACGACGCCTGCGTCATGCGCAGACCCTCATGGCCCGCGCGAACCTTTGGGTGGCGATGGCGGGGAGCGAGGTTGTCGAGGCCGAGAGCCCAGCGCTACCCGAGCGCATCCAGGTTGCTCAGAACAGCGCGCTCATCAGGTCGCGACGGGCCTTCAACACCGCCGGGTCGGCGTTGCCGACCACCTCGAACAGCTCCAGCAGCCGCACCCGCACCGTCTCGCGCTCAGACGCGGACGTCTGTCGAACCAGCTCGATGAGCCGCTTGAAGGCCGCCTCGGGTCGTCCGGCCAGCACCTCGAGATCGGCCGCGGCGAACTGCGCGTTCACGTCGGTCGGGTCGGAGTCGGCAGCGGCGAGCACCGCCGCCGGGTCGCCGCCCGCCGACCGGGCCAGCAGTGCCACCTGGGCGCGTCCGGCCTTGGCTTCGGCGTCGTTCGGCGTCTGGGCCAGGATCTTGTCGTACTCGACCACGGCCGCGGCGAAGTCGCCGCGCTCCAGCGCCGCGTCGGCAGCCTCGAACCGTGGGTCGGCGATGTCTGCTTCGCCCGCTCCCCCGGCCACCGGGTTGGCCCGGCCGTTCAATCCGCTCTGGGCGGCCACCTGCAGCAACTGAGCGATCATGGCCTCGACCTCGGGCTTGCTGCGGGTGCCCTGAAACAGCGGAGCCAACTGGCCCCCGACCACGCCGATCACGGTCGGCACGGCCTGCACGCCGAACGCTTGCGCGATGCCGGCGGCCGCGTCGACGTTCACCCGGGCCAGCAGGTAGGCACCGGCGGCGGCGTTGGCCAGCGCGATCAGATCGTCCGACAAGGCCTGCGCGTTGGCGCGCGGTGAGTACAGCTCGACCACGATCGGGTACTGCATCGAGCCCTGCATGACGGTCTCGAAGTTGGCCTCGTCGACCTCGACGACGAACGATGCGCCCGGGGGAACGGGCGGCGCCTTGGCGGCGGCGGCGATTCCAGACAGGTCCATGGCGCGGGAGGTGAACTTCGGCAGGGTCATGGCAGCCATTGTGTCAAAGTTGGCGCATGGCGACCCAACCGCTCATCGCCGTCGTGCAGCACCAGGCCGAGTGCCCGGCGGCCTGCCTGGCCGACTGGCTGTGTGAGTCGGACGCTCGGCTGGTCACGGTGCGTCCCGACCTGGGGGCGCGACTGCCCGCCGTGCACGAACTGGACGGGCTGGTCGTGCTCGGCGGCATCATGGGCGCCACCGACGACCACGAGGCACACTGGCTGCCTGAGGTGCGCGCGTTGATCCGGCGCTGCGCCGAGGCAGGCGTGCCGACCCTCGGGGTGTGCCTGGGGCATCAGTTGGCCGCAACCGCCCTTGGCGGCCGGGTGATCGTGAACCCGCAGGGCAAGCAGAGCGGGCTGTTACCGGTGGGCTACACCGCTGCGGCCGACACCGACCCGTTGTTCGGTGGGTTGGGTCACCGGGTTCGGGGTGTGCATTCCAACAATGACGTGGTGGCCGAGCTGCCCAGGGGCGCGGTCGTGCTGGCTCAGGCGCCCGGTGGCGAGGTGCAGGCGGCCCGGTTCGCGCCCACGGTGTGGGGTGTGCAGTGGCACCCCGAGGTCGACGCCGACGTGTTCGCCATCTGGTGCGAACTCGACCCGCCAGGCACCGAGCAGCAGGTCCGAGAGGCGATCGCCGAGGTCGCCGCGGCCCGTCCCGAACTGGACGAGGCATGGCAGCCGCTCGCCGCCCGGTTCGTCGAGCTCTGCCGTGCAGCCGAGCCGATCGGTCTGGCCGGCTGACCCCCAGGGGCGAGACGGGTCTGGCAGAACCCTCGCCGCGCCCCGCCGTGTTGGGCATGATGTCGGTATGGTTCATGAACGCGCTGGGCAGGTCGCACTGCCCGAAGACCTCGTCAATGTCGACGCAATGCTCGCCGCCTATTACGACCTGGTGCCCGACCCCGGCAACATCGATCAGCGGGTGGTTTTCGGCACATCGGGTCACCGCGGCTCAAGCCTGAAGACGTCATTCAACGACCTGCACATCGCCGCCACCACGCAGGCGATCGTCGAGTACCGCGCCGGCCAGGGCGTCGACGGGCCGTTGTTCATCGGCAAGGACACCCACGGGCTGTCGTTGCCCGCCTGGAAGACCGCGCTCGAGGTGCTGGTCGCCAACGGGGTGAACGTGCGGGCCGAACGTGAAGACGAGTACACCCCCACCCCGGCGGTCTCGCGGGCCATCATCGTGTACAACCGCGACAACGACGGCCCCCGCGCCGACGGCATCGTGGTCACCCCCTCGCACAACCCGCCCACCGACGGCGGCTTCAAGTACAACCCGCCGCACGGCGGCCCCGCCGACACCGACGCCACCTCGGTCATCGCGGCCCGCGCCAACGAGTTGATGGCCGACCCGTCGGGCATCAAGCGCGACCGGCCCTACGACGAGATCGCCGACGGCATCGAGCGCCACGACTATCGCACCGCCTATTGCGAAGACCTCAAGAACGTGATCGATCTCGACGCGATTCGCGGCGCCAAGTTGAAGATCGGCGCGCACCCGCTGGGCGGCGCGGCCGTGCAGTACTGGCAGTACATCGCCGACAACCTCGACATCGGTCTTGAGGTGATCGACCCCACCGTCGACCCGGCCTGGCCCTTCATGACCCTCGACTGGGACGGCAAGATCCGCATGGACTGCTCCAGCCCCTACGCCATGGCGTCGCTGATCGAGAACAAGGACACCTACGACATCTCCACCGGCAACGACGCCGACGCCGACCGGCACGGCATCGTCACCCCCGACGGTGGGCTGATGAACCCCAACCACTACCTCGCGGTGGCGATCTCGTACCTCTACAGCCATCGTCCCGGCTGGAAGCCGGACGCAGGGGTCGGCAAGACCCTGGTCAGCTCGTCGTTCATCGACAAGGTGACCGCAGATCTGGGCCGCACGCTGGTCGAGGTGCCGGTGGGCTTCAAGTGGTTCGTGCCGGGCCTGATGACCGGCGACATCGGCTTCGGCGGTGAAGAGTCGGCGGGCGCGTCGTTCCTCACCCTCGACGGCCAGACCTGGACCACCGACAAGGACGGCATTCTGCTGTGTCTGCTGGCGTCGGAAATTCTGGCGGTCACCGGCAAGTCGCCCTCGCAGATCTATGCCGAGATGGAAGACAAGTACGGTCACAGCGCCTACGCCCGGGTGGACGCCCCGGCCAACCGTGAGCAGAAGGCCAAGCTGGCCAAGCTGTCGCCCGAGGACGTCACGGCCACCGAGTTGGCCGGCGAGCCGATCGTCGCCAAGCTGACCCGGGCGCCGGGCAACGACGCCCCCATCGGTGGTCTCAAGGTGACCACCGAGCACGCCTGGTTCGCGGCCCGTCCGTCGGGTACCGAGGACGTGTACAAGATCTACGCCGAGTCTCTGAAGGGTGCGGAGCACCTGGCCGAGGTACAGGCGGCGGCCCGTGAGGTGGTCAGCGCCGCCCTGGGCTGACGAGCATCGTTGGTGAGCGTGTCGAAACCTCTGTGACATGGGGTCTCGACAAGCTCGACCAGCATCTGTTCGTCATCCCGGCGAACGCCGCGATCTCATACAGCGCCACTCGTCGGTCTCGACGAGCTCGACCAGCATGGGTCTCGACGGGCTCGACCACCGCTGCGGTCAGTCGCCGCTGGCGATGTCGGCCTGCACCCGTCCGGTCAGGCCGGCGCTGATCACCACGCGCTGAAACAGGTGCAGCCGGGCGTCCGGCGCGCCCACGAAGTGAATCTCGCGCAGGCCCTGGTCTTGGGCGGCACTCTCGAACACGAACTCGGCGTAGCCGAAAATCTGCCCCCAGAAGGGCCGCTGCATCGCGATGTCGAGCACCCGCGACAGCGGCATCGAGGCGAAGTTCTGATCAATCACGCCGTTGACCCGAAAGACGCGCAGGTTGGTGACCACGAATCGATCCATGAACTCGACGTGCATGCCCCAGAACCCGCGCACCCCCAGGCCCACCCCGAGGACCAGCCCCAACCACCACAGGTGCCCGAGTTGCGGCATGACGCCGAACGCGATCATGCCCAGCACCACCTGACTTCCGGGCCAGAGCCGGGTGACCCAGTGCCGACGGATCTCGTCGAGAATCTGCTCGCCCTCTTCGGTGATCAGCCGGTCATCGACATGCGGGTCGAAGAAGCGCGACGTGCCGAGCTTGATCTGAGGCGGCGGCTTCGCGGGGGCACTCACCGCAACTCACCGCGAAAGCGCGACGAAGAACCGTCCGATCGCATCGAACGCGCCGAAGAAGCTCTTCACCGCCGACGCCGCAGCCTCTGGCCTGGTGAACAGGTAGAACAGCGCGAAGCCGACGACGAGCACCAACAAGATGGTCTTGATCCATTTGCTCACGTCTGCCTCCGGGGAAGTCGGCCAACCACACTCACCATGCCATTGTGTGGCGCCGAGCGGTACCCCCCGCTCTGCCACGCCGCCGGGCGCCACCGGTTTGCGAAACCCTCAACCAAGGCTCGAAGGATGTGAAAGCCTGAACCCATGGACGGACTATTCGTGTGCATCGATCACGTGGGCCTCGCGGTTCCCGATCTGGACGAGGCGATCAAGTTTCACACCGAGGTGATGGGGTGGCGGGTACTCCATCGCGAAGAGAATCAAGAGCAGGGCGTGGCCGAGGCCATGATCGGCACCGGTGACCAGGGCCCCGAGAACGCCCAGATCCAGTTGCTGGCCCCCCTCAACGAGAACTCGACGATCGCCAAGTTCATCGGACGCAGCGGGCCCGGCATGCAGCAACTCGCCTACCGCGTGCGCGACCTCGACGCGGTGAGCGCCACCCTGCGTGAGCGGGGCGTCCGGCTGCTCTACCCCGAGGCAAAACGCGGCACCGCGGGCTCACGCATCAACTTCTGCCACCCCAAAGACACCGGTGGCGTGTTGCTCGAACTGGTTGAACCGGCCACCCACTGAGTGTCCCGGCTGCACCGGGGGTCCGAGTGGGTAGCATCAGGTAGTACACCCCATAGAAAGGACCCACGGGTGAGCCAACAGCCAGAAGAGACGGTCGGTCTCGACCTGTTCGACGAGACCGCGAGCGCTGCGGGCAGCTTTCCCCACTCGATGCTGGGTTACGAGCGGCAGGCGGTCGATGCCTACATCCGTGACATCGAGCGTCAGCTCAGCTCGGCCAAACGCAAGGTGCGGTCGCTGCAGAAGCAGCTACTGACCAAAGCCGACGAGACCGACTACTCGCGTCTGGGCGCCTTCACCGGCGACATGATGCGTAGTGCCGAGGCGCAGGCGGCCGAGATCATCAAGACCGCCCAGCACGAGGCCGAGCGCATCGAAGAGGCGGCACGCAGCCGCGCCGGCGACCTCACCAGGCAGACCCACGAGGGCCTGGCCCAAGAGCGGGTGACCGGGCTGGACGACCTGAACCGGCTGCGCGACGAACTGGCAGGCCAGACCGGCGCTGAACTCGCGAACGCGCAAGAAGAGTCGCGGGCGTTGCGTGAGGCGGCCGAGAATCACCGGGCGATGGTGCTGGCCGACGCCGAGCGCAGCGCGGGCGCGATGCGCGACCAGGCCTCGCTCGAGGCCGAGCGGGTGCGCCAGGCGGCGCAGCACGAGGCCGCCGACATTCGGGCCAAGCTGGCTGCCGAGCACACCGAGGCCCTGAACGCCCTACAGCAGCGTCAGGATCAGGTCACGGCTCTGTTGGCCGAGTTGGCCGAGAAGGCCCGGCTGCAGTCCGAGGACTTCGGGGTCAAGATGGCCGAGGCGTCCGCGTTGATGGCCGAACGCCGGCAGAAGGCGTTGACCGAGGCCGACCAGATCGTGGTCGCCGCGAACGAGCAGGCGCGGGCGTCCGTCGCCGAGGCCCGGGCGCGGGCGGCCAAGCTGGTTGCCGACGCGCAGGCCGAGGCTGCCTCTAAGAACGAGCAGTTGCGTCGCGAGAACGAGCGACTCAACCAGCGCAAGGCGGCCATCGTCGCTCAGCTCAGCAGCCTGTCGGCGCTCGCCACCAACAGCGTGGCCGAGTTTCCGGGCGACGACGACCATCAGGCGTCGGCGAGCCAGAGCGACGAGTCGTCCGAGCAGGGCGATGCGGTGACCGAGCAGGCTGACGACGACGACGCCACCCGGGTGCAGCCTGCGGCCTCGGGTGGTTCCAAGCGGCGCTAGTCCATGGTGGCGCAGCCTGACGAGGTAGGCGACGCACCCGGCGACGGGGGCACCGAGCCGACCCCGCAGGCTGCGGCAGCGCCTCGTCCGGCAGCCACGCCGAGCGGGCCCCGGGGGTGGCTGCACCGCATGCGGCGCATCACCCAGCCGACGCCCGCCGACCCCGATCCCGACGCGGTGGGCGCGGGGCCGCGGCACGAAGTCACCCTTGGCCGACGCAGCCCGTTCGCGATCGGGTTCTTCATCACCCTGGGGGCACTGACGGCCTTCGGGCTGGTGTTCGGCCTGTACCGCATTTCGTACGTGGTGCTGCTGGTGATGCTGGCGCTCTACCTCGCCCTCGGCCTCAATCCGCTGGTCGACCGGCTGTCGTCCACGGGGCTGCGCCGCGGGTTCTCGGTGTTTCTGGTGGCCCTGGGGGCCCTGGCGGTGCTTGCTCTGGCGTTCTGGGCGGTGTTGCCCGTCGCGTACGAGCAGATCAACCGACTGCTGCTGAACGCGCCGTCGCTGCTGCAAGAGCTGAGGGCGAACCCCCAGATCGCCGAGCTCGACGCCCGCTACGACGTCATCAACCGGGTGAGTAACTTTCTCACGTCGGGCGAACTGCTCAGTGGGCTGTTCGGCGGCCTGTGGGGGGCCGGGCAGGCGGTGGCGGGCCTGGTGTTCAGCACCATGATGACGATCACGCTGATGCTCTACATTCTGGCGTCGATGCCCACCTTCACCGATGCGATGCTGGAGTTGGCGCCGGCGTCTCGGCGGCCGCGGGTGCGCTACCTGACCAGAGAGATGTTCCGCCGCATCGGCGGGTACGTCACGGGCCTGTTCATCATCATCACCTGCGCCGCCACGGTGGCGTTTCTGTTTCTGACCATCGTCGGGCTGGGCCAGTACGCCCTTGCCCTGGCGGTGGTGGTGGCCTTGTGCGCGGTGATTCCGCTGATCGGATCCACCCTGTCGATGATCATCGTGTCGATCGTGGCGTTCACGTTTTCGCCCACCCAGGGGTTGGTCACGCTGGCCTTCTTTCTCACCTACCAGCAGTTCGACAACTACTTCATTCAGCCGCGGGTGTTTCAGCGGTCGGTCAGCGTGCCGGGGCCGCTGGTGATCCTGGCCGCGGTGTGCGGCGGGTTGCTGTACGGGCTGCTGGGTGCGCTGCTGGCGATCCCCTCGATGGCCGCGCTGATGCTGCTCTATCGCGAGGTGCTGATTCCAGAACTCAACCGCCGGTAGCGCACTCGGGCGACGCCAGACCAGAACGGTAATGGGGACACTTCCGATTACCGTTCACGAGCCTGCTGAACGGTAATGGGGACGCACAGATGCCCGTCCGGCAGCATCACGCCTGGCAGCAGGGACTTCGTCGGTCAAGGTGGCCTCCAGATGAACGGCAATCGGAACCGTCCCCATTGCCCACCAGGGACCCATCGTGGTGGGTAATCGGCACCGTCCCCAATACCGGTCAGAACAATCGGTCGGCGGGGTCGTCCAGGCCGCGCAGCACGTCGTAGTCGACGGTGACGCAGGTGATGTCGCGGGTACTCGCCAGGGTTTTGGCCTGCGGCTTGATCAACTGGGCGGCGAACACGCCCCGCACCGGTGACAGCAACGGGTCGGCGTTCATCAGCGTCAGGTAGCGGGTGAGCTGCTCGACGCCGTCGATCTCGCCGCGGCGTTTCACCTCCACCGCGACGTACCCGCCGCTCTCGTCGCGAAACAGCAGGTCGACCGGACCGATCGCGGTGAAGTACTCGCGTTGCACGAGCGTCCAGCCGGCACCGAACGTTTCGGGGTGCTCGGCCAGCAAAACCTGCAGATGTGCTTCGACGCCGTCCTTCACCAGGCCGGGGTCGACGCCCAACTCGTGGCTGGAGTCGTGCAGCACCTCGGCGATCGAGATCAACAGGGTGTCGCCATCGCGATTGCGAATCTCCCACACTTCGGTGAAGCCGGAGTCTTCCGCGGCGGTGCTGACCGTCAGCGCACACGGCGGATTCATCCAGTTCAACGGCTTGTAGGCGCGGTCGTCGGCATGGATCGACACCGATCCGTCGGCCTTGGCCAGAATCAGCCTGGTGGCCAGGGGCAGGTGGGCGGTCAACCGTCCCGCGTAGTCGACCTGGCAGCGGGCAACGATCAGACGCACGAGGCCTACCGTACCGAAACTCAGTAGGCTCCTTCTCGTGCCCAAACGACCCAGCAAACACCTTCGCCCGCCCCGGCCGCTGTCGTCGTCGCATGCCTCGGCGGTCGACAAAGCCGACGGCCGCTGGATGACCCAGACCATGCCCGCCCAGGCCGCCGTCAAGGACTACCGGTGCCCAGGCTGCGAGCACCTGATCAGCCGGGGCACGCCGCACGTGGTGGTGTGGCCCCTGGTGCCGTCCATGGGTTCGGCGCGAGCCGTCGATGAACGCCGACACTGGCACACCTCGTGCTGGAACCGGAGGCGATGATGGCGCTGTTCACGCAACTCATCGGTGCGGGACGCCCCGACGTGGTGTTTCTGCACGGACTGTTCGGACGCGGCAAGAACTGGGCCGGCATCGCCCGCACGCTGGCCGAGCACGAGCACACCAGCGTTCTGTTCGACCTGCCCAACCATGGCCGCTCGCACTGGACCGAGACCTTCGACTACGAGGCGATGGCCGACGAGGTGGCGGCCGAACTGCGGTTGCGGCTGGGCAGCGCCGCCGCGGTCACGCTGGTCGGGCACTCGATGGGCGGCAAGGTGGCGATGCTGATCGCGTTGCAGCACCCCGACCTGGTCAAGCGGCTGGTGGTGGTCGACATCGCGCCCGACATCAGCTACCAGGTGCGCACCTCGGTGCCCCTGGTGAAGGCCATGCGTGACCTGGATCTGGCCACCCTGAAAAGGCGCTCGGACGCCGATGCCGAGTTGTCCGGTGAGGTGGACGACCCGGCGGTGCGCCAGTTTCTGCTGCAGAACCTGAAGCACGTCCGCACCCCCGAGAACCGCAACGGCTGGGCCTGGGAGCTCAACCTCGGCCTTCTGGGCGGGCATCTCGACGAGGTGGCCGACTGGCCCGACGTGGGCGAGGTCAGCTACCCGGGGCCCGTGCTGTGGGTGGCCGGCGCTGAGTCCCCCTACATTCGCCCCGAGCATTACGACCGCATGCACGGGCTGTTCCCGGCCGTCCGGCTGGTCACCATTCCGGGCGCTGGCCACTGGGTGCACGCGGACGCCCCGGCCGAGTTGAGCGCCGAGCTGATCGAGTTCTTGCGGTAAGCCTCGAGATCCCGGCGTGCGCCGGGATGACCGGATCTGGGACGGTCTCGACAAGCTCGATCAGCGTCGCGAGTTGCGTTCTGAGATCCCGGCGTGCGCCGGGATGACGGGATCTGGGACGGGGACCGGGACGGGGCGCACCCCCACTCAGGGGCACCAAAGGGGTCTCGACAAGCTCGACCAACGGAGGTCTCGACCAGCTCGACCAACGGAGGTCTCGACAAGCTCGACCAACGGAGGTCTCGACCAGCTCGACCATCAGGGTCTAGGCGAGCTCACCGACTTGATCTCGAATGCGTTCTTCGGCTTGCCCGTGCCGCCGCCCCAGCTGTCGTCGTGGCCCTCGGAAGCCATCTTCTCGATCACCTTCAGCGACGCCGCATCGACGGTACCGAACACCGTGTAGTTGGGCGCCAGCGAAGTGTCGCCGTACACGATGAAGAACTGCGATCCGTTGGTGTCGGGGCCTGAGTTGGCCATTGCCACGGTGCCGGCCGGGTAGGTCTCTGTGCCGGTCAACTCGTCGGCGAACTGGTACCCGGGGCCGCCCCTGCCGGTGCCGGTCGGGTCGCCGCACTGCACCATGAACATGCCCGAATCTGCCAGCCGGTGACACTTGGTGCCGTCAAAGTACTTCTGCTCAGCCAGCGACTCGAACGAGTTCAGGGTGCAGGGGGTCTTCGCCCGATCGCCGGTGATGGTGACGTCTCCCCCGGTCATCGCCAGCGTGAACGTCACCGTGCCCGACGTCGCCACGTCGCTGGTCGACGGAGGCTGAACGCTCTTCGACGCGCTGCCGCCGCTGACGTAACTGCAGCCAGAACCACTGGGCGGATTCAGACTCGGTGACGCCGTGACCGAACCGGAACAACCGGTCAAGGCGAGAACGGACACGACCAGAGGGGGAAGACAACGCAGCACCCGATCGAGTCTGCCACACCCACCGACGACCCCTGGCCACCATCGTTAGGCTGAACCCATGGTGCAGTTGACCAGGATCTACACCCGAACCGGCGACGCCGGCCAGACCCGCCTGTCGGACATGTCGCTCGCGGCCAAGACCGACCTGCGGGTCGAGGCCTACGGCCAGGTGGACGAAGCCAACTCGGTGCTCGGCGTCGTCACCAGCCGCGGCGACCTGCCCGAAGCCCTTCACGAGACGCTGCGGCTGATCCAGAACGAGCTGTTCGACCTGGGGGCCGACCTGTCCACACCCCTGGCCGACGATCCGCCCTGGGAGCCGCTGCGCATCGTGCAGCCCTGCATCGACCGGTTGGAGAGGTGGTGCGACGATCTGAGTGAGCAGGTCGGGCCGCTGAACTCGTTCATTCTTCCGGGCGGCACTCAGACCGCCGCCCACCTGCACGTGGCGCGCACCATCGTCCGGCGTGCTGAGCGCACCGCCTGGCGGGCGGCCGACGAGCACGGACTCGGCACCGACGGCGGCCTGAACCCCCTGGCCATCACCTACCTGAACCGGCTGTCGGACCTGCTGTTTCTGGCTGCGCGAGTGGCCAACGCCGAGGTCGGGGACGTGCTGTGGGTGCCCGGCACCGATCGCACGCCCGTCGAACCCAGAGCGGCGAAGCGGCGCAGGCGGGCGGCTCAGGCTAATCCGGAGACGCGGGCGACAGGCGATAGCGCATTCCCGGCGGAGCCGCCTCCAGCCAACTGAGCAGACCGGTCAACGATTCGGCCGCCATCGCCAGCTCGACCTCACCCCGCGGGCCGTCCAAAGCGATGATGCGGTCGGCGTCGAAGAGCAGACCCGCCTCTTCGGTCGAGGGACGGCGCTGGTCGCGCACCCGCACGTCGGTGCGGTCGAAGCGCAGCCGCGGCCACAACGACAGCGAGAACGACGGAAACCACTGCAGCTCGTGCTCCCGGTAACGAGCGACTCCGAGCACCCAGCGGGAACTCGGAGTCGTAGCGGTGCGGCGCAGGCTACACGAGAAGGTGGCGCCGGCGCGCGACAGCCAGCGCCGGCGCAGCCACAACCAGGCCACGGCGAGCAACAGGACGCCACCGAGCACGGCAAGTGCCAGTTCGGCGGACTGGACCACTCCCCCCACGGTGCCCTTCCCCTATGTGCAGGCTTTCCTGCGTTCGTGCCGGCCCAGTTCGGGCCGTCTGACGATCAGGCCGAGTCGGCCTTCTTGGCCGCCGCGAGTTGGGCGACGGCACGGTCGTGATGCTGACGGGTCGCGTCGCTGTTGTCGCCCTCGTTGCGCAGCTTCTGGGCCTCGCGCAGCTCGTGCTCGGCCTCGTTCAGCGAGATCTCGTGCGCCAGCCGCGCGTACTGGCTGAGCACCGAGACCCGATTGTCCGACACTGCGATGAAGCCGCCGTCGACCGCGATCACCTCACGCTTGCCGTCGGCGGTGAGCACCTCGGCCGCACTGGGCACCAGCACCGCCAGCACCGGCTCGTGATTGGGCAGAATGCCGATGTCGCCCTCCATGGTGCGGACGATCACCGACAGTGCCTCGCCCTCCCACACCCGACGGTCGGCGGCGACCACGTCGACGAACAGCACGTCGCCTTCGGCCACGATCAGCCTTCCTTCTGCATGCGGTCCCAGTTCTCCATCACCATGTCCATGCCGCCCACGTTGAAGAACGCCTGCTCGGCGACGTGGTCGACCTCGCCGTCGCAGATCATCTTGAAGGCTTCGATGGTGTCGGCCAGCGGCACGGTTGAACCCGGCACGTTGGTGAACTTGGTGGCCATGTAGGTGTTCTGGCTCAGGAACTGCTGAATACGCCGCGCCCGGCCGACCAGAATCTTGTCTTCTTCGCTCAACTCGTCGACGCCGAGAATGGCGATGATGTCTTGCAGTTCCTTGTTGCGCTGCAGAATCTGCTTCACCCGGGTGGCCGTGCGGTAGTGCTCCTCGCCGATGAACTGCGGGTCGAGAATGCGGCTCGAGCTGGTCAGCGGATCCACCGCCGGGTAGAGGCCGCGCGAGGCCACCTCACGCGACAACTCGGTGGTGGCGTCCAGGTGCGCGAACGTGGTGGCCGGCGCCGGGTCGGTGTAGTCGTC
>ERZ724513.448-NODE-448-length-19889-cov-7.308662_pt1 | contig 19889 bp, 20 predicted proteins | sample MGYA00376046_ERZ724513 | MGnify/ENA primary metagenome ERZ724513 (study PRJEB28724, sample SAMN07190883) | activated sludge metagenome | isolation source: activated sludge of sewage treatment plant in Hong Hong | place: Hong Kong | collected 2016-03-17 ...
GGGGCCGGTCCGACCCGCATGGGTCGTTCCGCGGTGCGCGCGGGCGGGGCCGGCGGCGCCTCGTCCGGCAGCTTGACGTTCAGCGGCGGCGGCGGGACCCCTTCCGCGGGCTTCGGATTCCCGACGACGATCCAGTTCCCCCCCGGGTCCTGCACCAGATGCGCGGTGTCCCGCGACGGGATCATGCCGAGATTGCGGGCGGCCTCGGCCAGCGCCGGCGCCGCCTGCGCCTCGAGCACCTGCCGCTCGAGTGCCTCCTTCTGTTGCTGCAGAGCCTGATTCACCACCCGTGCGCGTCCCAACTGGTAGGAGCGCTCGGCGGCGTCGGTGGACAGCCACAGCGTCACGCCCAGCCCCAGGCCCAGCGCACCGATCACCAGAACCACGAACGGGACCCTGGCCAGCAGAGTGCGCGGACTCAGGTCGATCTCGGCCAGCCGCACCAGCCGGGTCCGCAGACGCTCCCGTAGCGGAACGCGAACGACCTTGGGAGCCTTGGCCTTACGTGCCTTCGCGCGCGCCTTGGCCTGGCTCGAGCTCTTCGCCGGGGCGACCCGGGGCATGGGTGCGGTGGCCGGACCGGCGGGCCGCATCCCGCGCTGATCCCGCGCCGGTCCGGAGATCCGGGCATTCTTGGGACGACGGTCGTGGCCGGGGTTCTCGGCCGTCCGGCCGTCGGCGCGGCGGGGCCGGTCGTCGAGCACCTGGCCGCCACCGCGCCGGCCGGGCGGGAACTGGTCGCGGCGTGCCGCGGCCTTCGGGGTCTTTCCCGGCTTTCTCATGCGCGGCCCTTCCCTGTCACTCGCTGCACGGCCCGCAACCGCACTGCGGCACTACGCGGATTGCGCTCGATCTCGGCGGCGTCGGCGCGTTCGGCCCCACGCGTCACCGCGGTGAATTCCGGCTCGTAGCCGGGCAACTCGACAGGCAGCCCGGCCGGTGAACGACTCGCGGTGGCCTCGGCGAACACCGACTTGACGATCTTGTCCTCGAGCGACTGGTAGGCCATCACGACGGCCCGCCCGCCGGGGGCCAGCGCGGTCAGGGCGGCGGGCAGCGCGGCTTGCAGGGATTCCAACTCTGCGTTGACCGCCACCCGCAGGGCCTGGAAGGTGCGCTTGGCCGGATGGCCGCCGGTGCGCCGCGCCGGCGCCGGGATGGCCTGGTAGAGCAACTCGACGAGTTCGCCTGTGCTGCTGAATGGTTGCTGTTCGCGCCGTCGCACGATGTGGGTCGCGATGCGGGCGGCGAACCGCTCGTCGCCGAAGTCCCGCAGGATCTGCGTGATGTCCCGGGCGTCGAACGTGTTCAGGATGTCCGCGGCGGTCAACGGCAGGTCGGGATCCATCCGCATGTCCAGCGGCGCGTCGGCCGCATACGAGAAGCCGCGTTCGGTGCGGTCCAGCTGCATCGAGGACACGCCCAGGTCGAACAGCACGCCGTCGATGGATTGCGCGGCGGCATAACCACATTCGTCGAGTGCCGCGGCGATCCCGTCGTAGCGGGTGCGGACGGCGGTGAACCGGCCGCCGAATCCGGCCAGCCGGTCCCGGGCGATCCGCAGCGCGCTCGGGTCGCGGTCGAGCCCGATCACGCGCAACCCGGGCAGGTCCGTGAGAAACCGCTCGGAGTGCCCGCCGGCGCCCAGTGTCGCGTCGACGAGCACCGCCCCGGAACCGTCCGCAGCGCGCCGGGTCAGGGCAGGAGTGAGGAGATCGACGCACCGGTCGAGCAGGACGGGCACATGGCCGAAGTCGTCTGCCACAGTGTCGCTCCGTCCCGCGTCGCTCCGTCCCGCGCTTGTCGTCGCCACGTCCCGCCCGGTGACCGTTGCACCGAGGTCCCTGTCCGAGGCGAACCTGACGTCGGGGAAGTACGCCAGGGTCGGTTCGGGCAGAGGCCACGATGCACGGGCCAGGGCCGGCACGGTTCTCGGTTCCACCTCCAGGTCGACCGCCGGGTCGAGCACGGTCGTCGTGTCAATCACTGTCGCCGAACGCTTCGTCGCCGGCTGCGGAGAAGTGCTCTTCGTGGGTCTGCTGGTAGGACTGCCAGGACTCGGCATTCCAGATTTCGAGGTAGTCGACCGCGCCGATCACCACGCACTCGCGGGACAGGTTCGCGTAGCGGCGCAGATCGGCGGGAAGCATGATGCGGCCCTGCGCATCCGGGAGTTGCTCGTCCGCGCCCGCGGCGAACACCCGCAGCCCCGCCCGGGCGTCCGGGTTGGCCTTGGCCTCGGCGACCGCCCGGCGCGCGCGCTCCTCGAACTCGGCGCGCGGGTAGACCGCCAGGCTGTGGTCCTGACTCTTGGCGACCATCAACCCCCCTGCGAGTGCCTCACGGAACTTGGCCGGCAGTGTGAGCCGGCCCTTGTCGTCGAGCTTGGGTGTGTAAGTACCGAGAAACATGCTGCGCACATCTCCTAGCCCTTACGACGCCCGTCCGACGTCCCGTGCCGAAACGCCCTTACCGCCCCGGAGCCTCGTTCACTCCGTTAGCTGCCACCATACCCCACAATCCCCCACTTTGCTCCAATTCACTCCACTGAAACGCGTGTCTGCTCCACGACCTGCCCTCGGATCGCTCAGTGGGTGACAGACAGCCTGGGCCGGCGCTGACCAAGCCACACAAAAGCCCAGCTCAGCGACGGACTTGTAGGCGCTGACGGGTCAGGTGGGGCACAGTGGGGCCGCGAACGGAAGCATCATCGGGAACGGCACGCCCCGCAGATAACAAAAGGGACAGCCGAAGCTGTCCCTTTGTCACACCTGAACTGGCGTTATTCGTCGAATCGCCGGCGGAACCTGTCCTCCATCCGGCTGGTGAACGACCCTCCCGCGCGGGGCTTCTTGGCTCGTGCCCCGCCCGGGGGCGGCGAACCCTTGCCGGCGGTCGGAACCCGGGGCCCGGTGACGGCGATCACGGCGCCGGCGAACATCGCGACGAAGCCGATCACGCTGAGGATCAGGAACAGATGATTCTGGGAGTAGAACGGCACCCCGGCGATGAGCATCGCCAGCCCCGCCACGAACAACCCGGCGCCCTTGAGGCGCCGACGGGCCGAGGGGGCCCGGAAGGTCCCGCCGCGCACGCTGGATGCGAACTTGGGATCCTCGGCATACAACGCGCTCTCGATCTGGTCGAGCATGCGCTGCTCGTGCTCGGAGAGTGGCATTCGTCCCTCCTTGCCGGGTGACGGGCCTGCGAACCGTTCGGGCCCGCTTGATGAAACGGCGAATCTATGGCTGTACCCGCGGTTACGGGCAACTAACAAGATGATACGAGCAGAACGTATGCCGTACCACCTAGTTCGAGAGGCGATTCTACGTCCTGCGGATCGGCCGGCGAACCACCGGGCCGCTGCCGAGCGGGCCCGCGTCCGGACCCGACCGCGGCGGCGATAATGGGGCGGAACCAGACGGAGGGAACGGTGTTGGCGACGTACCTCATCGACCTGTCGGCGCAGGACATGCGCCGACGCCTCGGCGAGGCGCTCTCGGTGTACGTCGACGCGATGCGGTACCCGCGCGGCACCGAGGACAACCGCGCGTCGATGTGGCTGGAACACACCCGCCGGCGCGGTTGGAAGGCGGTCGCGGCGGTGCAGCTGGACCCGTCCGCCGGCACCGATCCGGCCGACGCGCCGCTGCTCGGCGTCGCCTACGGCTACTGCGGAGCGCCCGACCAGTGGTGGCAGCAGCAGGTGGTGCAGGGCCTGCGTCGCGCCGGCATGCCGGACACCGAGATCGAGCGCCTGGTGGCCAGCTATTTCGAGCTGACCGAACTGCACATCCACCCCGATGCGCAGGGCCGCGGCCTCGGCGAGGCGTTGACCCGCCGGTTGCTCGACGACCGCGACGAAACACTGGTGCTGCTCTCGACACCGGAGGTCAACGGCGAGGGCAACCGGGCCTGGCGGCTGTACCGGCGGCTCGGGTTCACCGACGTCATCCGCAGCTACCACTTCGCCGGCGACCCGCGGCCGTTCGCGGTGCTGGGCCGAACGCTGCCGCTATCGGTGCCGGTTTCCGGCGTTGATCTGGCACGATGACCGGGTGCCCCACCGCCCCCGCCGCCTGCGTCTGGTTGCCCTGGTCGTGTTGATGCTGGTCGCGGCCCCGCTGATGGCCGGTTGTCTGCGCGTCCGCGCCTCGATGACGGTGTCTCCCGACGACACGGTGTCGGGCCAGATCACCGCGGCCGCCAAGCCTCGCGACGACAACGACAAGGGTCCTCAGCTCAACGAGAACCTGCCGTTCGCGCAGAAGGTCGCCGTCTCGCGGTACAACGAGGACGGTTACGTCGGCTCGCAAGTCGTGTTCTCCGATCTGACGTTCGCCGAACTGCCGCAGCTGGCCAACATGAACCCGGACGCGGCCGGCGTCGACCTCACGTTGCGCCGGGCCGGAAACCTGGTGATCCTCGAGGGCCGGGTGGACCTGACGCTGGTGAGCGACCCGGAGGCGCAGGTCGACCTCACGGTGAACTTCCCGGGCGAAGTGACGTCCACCAACGGCGAGCGGGTCAGCACGGACTCGGTCCAGTGGGCGCTCAAGCCCGGCATCGTGAACACGATGACCGCGCAGGCCCGCTACACCGACCCCAGCACCCGGTCGTTCGTCACCGGCGCCTGGGTCGTCGGTATCGCCTCGATGATCGTGGCGGGAATCGTCGGCGCGCTGGCCTGGCTGGCCCGCGACCGGTCCCCCCGGCTGACCGAGACCGCCGACGAGAGTTGACATCGCACCCGCCCGACGCACGCCGCGCAGAGGTTTTCGCTCTACGCTGGTTCGACCGGCGATCACCCGAACAGAAAGGGGCGCGGCGCTGAGCGTCGACACAGCGGAACCTTCGGCCGCCGACCTGGCCGCGGCCGTCACCGATCAGCTGCGCAGCTATCTCGCCGACCGGCGCGCCGCCTCGTCGTACATCGGTGACGACCACGAGACCCTGGTGAGCGTGCTCGAAGACTTCGTGCTGCGCGGCGGCAAGCGGATCCGGCCCGCGTTCGCCTACTGGGGCTGGCGGGCCGTCGCCCACGATCCTGGCCCCGAGGACGTTCCCGACGAGGCGATGCGCCTGTTCTCGGCGCTGGAACTGCTGCAGGCCTGCGCGCTGGTCCACGACGACGTGATCGACGCCTCGGACACCCGGCGCGGGATGCCCACCGTGCACGTGCGGTTCGAGGAGATGCACCGGGCCCGGGGCTGGCGCGGCTCGCCCGGCCAGTTCGGCGTCTCCGCGGCGATCCTGCTCGGCGACCTCGCGCTGGTGTGGGCCGACGACATCGTCACGACGACCGGACTGCCCGGCGAGGCGCCGGCGCGCATCCAGCGGGTGTGGTCCGACATCCGCACCGAGGTGCTCGGCGGCCAGTACCTCGACATCGTCGCCGAATCCAGCGCCGCCGACACGATCGAGTCGGCGATGCGGGTCAACACCTTCAAGACGGCCTCGTACACCGTCACCCGGCCGCTGCAGTTGGGCGCCGCGGCCGCGGCCGACCGGCCCGACATCCAGGCCGTCTTCCACGACGTCGGCACCGACCTGGGCATCGCCTTCCAGCTGCGCGACGACGTCCTGGGGGTGTTCGGCGACCCCGCCGTGACGGGCAAGCCGTCCGGCGACGACCTGCGCTCCGGCAAGCGCACGGTGCTGCTGGCCGAAGCCATCGAGCGGGCCGACAAGTCGGATCCGTTGGCGGCCAAGCTGTTACGCGCCTCGGTGGGAAACGACCTGGACGACACCCAGGTCGCGGAGTTGTGTGCCGTCATCGATTCGGTGGGCGCGCTGGGCGCCGTCGAGAAGCGCATCGCGACCCTGACCGACCGGGCGCAGGCCGCGCTCGCCGGGGCGCCGATCAACCCTCCGGCCGCCCGGGGCCTGGCCGAGATGGCGCGGCTGGCCGGCAACCGGAGCGCCTGACACCGATGCCGACCCAGATTCCGGAGGCCCGCCGCCCGTCGCGGCCGCTGGCGCGACTGGCCGAATTCACCGTCTCCGACGCCGCCCGGCCGGCGCTGCTGGGGCTGCTCGGCGCGCTGCTCATCACGGCCGGCGGGCTCGGCGCGGGCAGCACCCGCATCCACGACCCGCTGCTGGAGTCGCTGCACCTGTCGTGGCTGCGGTTCGGCCACGGCCTGGTGTTCTCGTCGGTGCTGCTGTGGGGCGGCGTCGCGGTCATGCTGTTCGCCTGGCTGTGGCTGGGCCGACGGGTCGCCGACCGGCAGGCCGACGAACAGACCATGCTGACGACCACCTGGTTCTGGCTGGCCCCGCTGTTGCTGTCGGTCCCGGTGTTCAGCCGCGACACCTATTCGTACCTCGCGCAGGGCGCGCTGCTGCGCGACGGGCTGGATCCGTATGTGGTCGGTCCGATCGAGAACCCGAACATCCTGTTGGACAACGTCAGTCCGATCTGGACCACCACCACCGCGCCCTACGGCCCGGCGTTCATCCTGGTGGCCAGGTTCGTGACCATGCTGGTCGGAGACAACGTCATCGCGGGGACCATGCTGTTGCGGCTGTGCATGCTGCCCGGCCTGGCACTGCTGCTGTGGGCCGCACCGCGGATCGCCCGCAAGGTGGGCGCCGACGGTGCCGTCGCGTTGTGGATCTGCGCGCTCAACCCGCTGGTGATCGTCCACCTGATGGGCGGTGTCCACAACGAGATGCTCATGGTGGGCCTCATGATGGCCGGGATCGCGCTGACGCTGGACCGGCATCCGGTGCCCGGTGTCGCGCTGGTGGCCACCGCGGTGGCGGTCAAAGCGACCGCGGGCCTCGCCTTGCCGTTCCTGGTCTGGGTGTGGCTGCGGCAGCTGCGCGATTCCCCGCGCCGGCCGATGCGGACCGTCCCGGCGTTCCTGACCGCGGGGCTGACGTCCGTTGCGATCTTCGTCGCGGTGTTCGCGGTGCTGTCCTGGCTGGCCGACGTCGGACTGGGCTGGCTGACCGCGTTGGCGGGGTCGGTGAAGATCATCAACTGGCTGACCATTCCGACGGCGGTGGCCAACGTCACGAATTCCGTTGGCGGATTGCTCTTTCCGGTGAATTTCTACGCGGTGCTCGACGTCACCCGGATGATCGGCGTGGCTGTGATCGCGGTCAGCCTGCCGCTGCTGTGGTGGCGCTTCCGCCACACCGACCGCGAGGCGCTGGTCGGAATCGCGTGGGCGATGGCCGTGGTGGTGCTGTTCGTGCCGGCCGCACTGCCCTGGTACTACACGTGGCCGCTGGCGGTGATGTCCTCGCTGACCCAGTCGCGCGCCTGGATCGCGGCCATCGCCGGGTTCTCGACCTGGATCATGGTGATCTTCAAGCCGGACGGCTCGCACGGGATGTACTCGTTGATCCATGTGCTGGCGGCGACGGCCTGCGCGCTGGCGGCGTGGTACGCGCTGTTGCGGCCGGACCGCTTTCCCAAGCGGTTCGCGCCGGAGCGCATCGACTCCTAGTAGGCCAGCGCCTGTGCGCGGCGCAGGATCTCGCGGGCCTGATGTGACTTCAGCGCGTCGACGGGCCGGGCGTTCGCGGCGGTTTCGCGGGACCCGTCGAACGTCAGCGTCAACGAGGGGTCCGGGGTGAACAGCCAGCGCAGAATCTCGGTGTCGTGATAACCCCCGTCGCGCAGCACCGCCAGCAGCCCGGGCAACGGTTTGAGCACCGCGCCGGATTCCGTGAAGAACGCTTCGGGCACCACCACCGTGCCGCCGCGGCGCAGCGCGACCAGATGGCCGTCGCGCAGCTGTTGATGCACCTTGGTGATCGGAATTCGCAGCCTTGCGGCGACGTCTGGCAGGGGCAATACCGGTTCGGCGGGGTCGAGCACGTCGTCTCCGGCCGGGATGCTGCTCACCGCATCAGTTTAATTCCGATGCGGACATGGGACGACCCTCGGTGCCGGGCCAGGCCATACGATGACTTCGATGAGCGTCAGCCAGATCGACGGCCCCCTGGAGGGGATCCTGCTCGACGGGCGCTACCTGCTGCAGACGCCCATCGCCGTCGGCGGGATGTCCACCGTCTACCGCGGCCTGGACACCCGGCTGGACCGGCCGGTGGCGGTCAAGGTGATGGACGCCCGCTACGCCGGCGATCAGCAGTTCCTGACCCGGTTCAAGTTGGAGGCCCGCGCCGCGGCCCGGCTGTCGGATCCCGGCCTGGTCGCCGTCTTCGACCAGGGGCTGGACGCCCGGCACCCGTACCTGGTGATGGAGCTGGTCGAGGGCGGCACGCTGCGCGAGCTGCTGCGCGAACGCGGACCGATGCCGCCGCACGCCGTGGTCGCGGTGCTGCGGCCGGTGCTGCGCGGGTTGGCGGCCGCCCACCGCAGCGGCCTGGTGCACCGCGACCTGAAACCGGAGAATGTGCTGATCTCCACGCGCGGCGAGGTCAAGCTGGCCGACTTCGGTCTGGTGCGCGCAGTCGCCCAGGCCGGCATCACCTCGACCAGCGTGATCCTGGGCACCGCGGCGTATCTCTCCCCCGAGCAGGTCAGCACCGGTGACGCGACCCCGCGCAGCGACGTCTATTCGCTGGGCGTGTTGACCTACGAATTGCTCACCGGCACAACGCCTTTCACCGCCGATACGCCGCTCGCCGTGGCCTACATGCGACTCGATCAGGACGTGGCCGCGCCCAGTGCCGCCATCGACGGCGTGCCTCCGCAGTTCGACGGGTTGGTGCGCCGGGCGACCGCGCGCGATCCGGCCGCCCGGTTCGCCGACGCCGCCGAGATGGGGGCCGCCGTCGACGCCGTCAGCACCGAACTCGGCCTGCCGCCGTTCCGGGTGCCGGCACCGCGCCGGCCCGGTCCACCCCCCTCGGCGGCCCTGCCGTCGGCCCGGGTGGATGAGCGCCAGAGCGTCGGCCGCCGCCTGCCCGACACCCCGCCGGTGCAGGCCAGTCCCCCACGCCGCCCCACGCTGGCGCTGACTCGCGGACCGGACGAATGGCAGCCCGCTCCCGCCCACTCTGTTGTCGAGACCGACTCGCCGCCAAGGCGTTTCGCTGGAATCGAGCTGGACGAGTTCGCCTGGGCGCGGCAGCGGTCCCGGCGCATGACGATCGTGTGGTTGACGTTGGTGCTGCTGGTCACCGTCGGGGTGGCCGCCGCTGCGTGGAACCTCGGCAGCAACCTCGCCGGCTTGATCGGCTAGCACTCGCCCCGTAGCGTCGAGTGAGGAGCCACGCGGCGCTCCACTCGCACAATGTCTGCGTAGTTCCTCATTCGACGCCCGGAAAGCCCCGCGGCGCCGTGTATTTCAGTCGCGCAGCATCTCCGCGACGAGGAACGCCAGCTCGAGGCTCTGCTGGGTGTTCAGCCGCGGGTCGCACGCCGTCTCGTAGCGGCCGCCCAGGTCGTCGTCCGAAATGTCCTGTGCGCCACCGAGACACTCGGTGACGTTCTCGCCGGTGATCTCGACGTGGATACCGCCCGGATGGGTGCCCAGCGCGCGGTGCACCTCGAAGAAGCCCTGCACCTCGTCGACGATCCGGTCGAAGTGACGGGTCTTGTACCCGGTCGAGGACTCATGGGTGTTGCCGTGCATCGGGTCGCACTGCCAGATCACCTGATGGCCCGAGGCCTGCACCTTCTCGATGATGGGCGGCAACACGTCGCGGATCTTGTGGTTGCCCATCCGGCTGACCAGGGTCAGGCGTCCCGGCCGGTTGTGCGGATCGAGCCGTTCGACGTACTCCACCGCCAGTTCGGGCGAGGTGGTGGGACCGATCTTGACCCCGATCGGGTTGGCGATCACCTCGGCGAACGCGATGTGCGCACCGTCGAGCTGCCGGGTGCGCTCACCGATCCACAGGTAGTGAGCCGACAGGTCGTAGAGCTTCGCTTCTGCGCCGGGGCTTTCCAGCGAATCGGCCAGCCGCAGCATGGCGCGCTCGTAGTCGAGCACCAGCGCCTCGTGGCTGGCGAAGATCTCCGCGGTGTCCAGGTTGCGGTCGTTGACACCACACGCGCTCATGAAGCTCAGGCCGCGGTCGATCTCACCGGCCAGCGCCTCGTAGCGGGCCCCGGCGGGCGAGGTCCGGACGAACTCCCGGTTCCAGTCGTGCACCAGGTGCAGCGACGCCATGCCCGACGACGTCAGGGCACGGACCAGGTTCATCGCGGCGCTGGCGTTGGCGTACGCGCGCACCAGCCGCGACGGGTCGTGGTCGCGCACCGCGGCATCGGGGGCGAACCCGTTGACCATGTCGCCGCGGTAGGACTTCAGGCCCAGCGAATCGATGTCCGAGGAACGCGGCTTGGCGTACTGGCCGGCGACCCGGGCCAGCTTGACCACCGGCATGCTCGACCCGTAGGTCAGCACGACGGCCATCTGCAGCAGGGTGCGGATGTTGGCGCGGATGTGGGGCTCGGTGTTGTCGGCGAACGTCTCGGCGCAGTCACCGCCCTGCAGCAGGAACGCCTCGCCGCGGGCCACCTGGGCCAACTGGCCGTGCAGCTTCTCGATCTCCGACGGCACGGTGACCGGCGGGACGCTCTCCAGCACGGTCCGCATGGCCTTGGCCTGGTCGGCGTCCCAGCTGGGCTGTTGGGCCGCCGGCTTGGCCAGCGCGTCGTCCAGACGCTGGCGCAGGTCGTCAGGCAGCGGCGGCAGCGCCGGCAACTGCTCGATGGGTACGTCGACGGTCCAGTTCACCCGTCCATGGTAACCGGGCAAAACGCGTGGTTTTACCACCTGTCATCGGGCCGAACCCGGGTGCGGTGCTACTTCGTGACCTTCGTCATCGGCTGGTCACAGCACATTTCCGCGTGCTCGGTCGGCGAGGTGCACGGGCACGGGCTCTCGTAGACGAGCGCCGCCTTGCACACGGCGCACTCATAACGGTCTCCGGCGTTTCGGGGCATCGGGTCTCCTCCGGGGGGTGGTCAGATACCACCAACACTAGGCGTCGCGCGGTTCGGGGAGACCGGTCATGACCTGGAATCTGAGCAGATTGTGGCGCGCGTCGACGAGCGCGTCGTGGCTGTCCTTGGGTCGCGGCGGCATGCGCGGGGAGCCGCGGTCCTCCCAGAACTGCCGCAGTTCCCGGGTGAAGCGCGGAATCTGCGGCGGCAGTTGTGTCATCGGGCCCCACAGCTGGCACAGCGCCACATGGTCGTAGGCGGCCACCCAGGCCCACAGTTCGATCGGCTCGTCACCGTCGATCCCGAGGAACTCCTCGAGGTCCTCCCGGATGCGCCGGCGCGACCGCCACAGCTGCGACGACGGGGACGGCAGTTTGGGCAGGACGTGGGTGCGCACCCAGGTGCCGGCCTGCTCGATCGGGAATTCCGTTGACACCGCGTAATATTCGCGGCCGTCCTCGGCGACCACGCCGATCGAGATGAGCTCGATGGTACGGCCGTTGTCGATGAACTCGGTGTCGTAGAAGAACCGCACGCCGGCAACCCTATCCAGCCACGGTCTCGCGCTGTTTCGCCGTCGCCGCGCCGGGTGCGGCGGCCGCGTGGATCTCGCGGTCCAGTTCGGCCTCGACGGCGTCGTCGTCGGGGAACCGCGGCATTCCGGCCAGCACGCTCTGCAACCACAGGTTGGCCTTCACCAGCGGCCGCCGGATCCGGCGTTCGCGCTCGAGGGCGCGCTGCATCGTCTTCGGCCTGGTGGTGTAGCGCCAGCGCGCCCACGGGGCGTGCGGCCGGGCCAGCCGCAGCGCCCCCACCACCAGCAGCGGCGGGATCCCCATCCCGACGAACGCGGTCCACAACTTGCCCTTGAGCACCACCACCAGGGCGAAGCCCAGGCTGACCAGGATCGACCCGATCACCGCGGCGCGCACCGCCGGGGACGCGTCGTCGCTCCAGATGTCGATGTCGAGGAAGGTCAGCGGGTTGAAGCCGACGATCAGCAGCGCCGCGACGGCCACCGCGACGAACACCGCGTCGACCGAGGTCCGGCCGTCCTCGGACCAGTACACGTCCTCCAGATGCAGGATCAGGGCGAACTCGTCGAGCACGAGGGCCGCCCCGATTCCGAAGAACACCGCGGCCACGGTGAAGTCACCGACCCCGCCGTCGACGGCGAGGGTGACCATCGACAACCCGGAGACAAGCACCAGCACCACGCCGATCACCACGTGGTGCAGGTGGAATCCGCCGCCGGCGGTGCCGCCGAGCGACATGTTGCGGGGCTGCCACCACTTGCGCGGCGACGTGTTGTCGGCGTTGGCCCGGATGTACCGCACGATCAGGCGGGTCACCAGGAACGTCACGATGAAGGCGATCAGACACCACATCAGTGGCAGCCGACCGGGGGCGATGAAGTCGAACTTCAGGGTGAATTGCGCGTCCGGCACGGGGAGAACTTACGCGTCGCGGTGGCCGCTGACACGGCAGCGCACCGATAGTCTGTTCAGGTCATGAGTAGAGGGCAGGCAGGGCGCCGCATCGCCTGGCGGGTGTTTCAGCTGTGCGCGGCGGCGGCATTCGGTTACGCCGGCTGGCGGTTGCTGGGCCATACGCCGTATCGCATCGACATCGACGTGTACCGGATGGGCGGCCGGTGCTGGCTGGACGGGCGGCCGCTGTACTCCGGCGACACGTCGTTTCACACCCAGGCCGGCGCCGATCTGCCGTTCACCTACCCGCCGCTGTCGGCCATCCTGTTCGCCCCGTTCGCGCTGCTGTCGCTGCCCGCGGCGAGCGCCGCCATCACCGCGCTGACCCTGGTGCTGCTGGTGGTGTCGACGGTGATCGTGCTCACCCGGCTCGACGTCTGTGCCGGGCCGGGCTGGGCCGGTGTCACCCGTGAGCCGGCCTGGGTCCGGTGCTGCTGGGTCGCGATGGCCCTGATCGCCCCGGCGGTCGTTTACCTCGAGCCGATCCGGTCCAACTTCGACTTCGGCCAGGTCAACGTGGTGTTGATGACGCTCGTCCTGGCCGACACCGTGCCAAGGCGAATTCCGTGGCCACGTGGCGTGCTACTCGGGCTGGCCATCGCGCTCAAGCTGACCCCCGCGGTGTTCCTGGTCTATTTCGCGGTCCGGCGCGACGGCCGCGCCGTCGCGGTCGCGCTGGCCTCGTTCGCCGGCGCGACGTTGCTCGGGTTCCTGCTCGCCTGGCGCGACTCCTGGGAGTACTGGACGACGACGATCCGCGACACCGACCGCATCGGCAACGCCACGCTGAACACCAACCAGAACATCGCGGCCGCCCTGGCCCGCCTCGGCCTGAGCGACAATGTCCACTTCCTGCTGTGGGCGGCGGCCTGCCTGGCGGTGCTGGCCGTGACGGTGTGGGCGACCCGGCGGCTGCTGCGCAGCGGCGGCGACTCGGGCCCGGTCCTCGCCCTGATCTGCGTGGCGATGTTCGGCCTGGCGGTGTCGCCGGTGTCGTGGTCGCACCACTGGGTGTGGACGCTGCCGACGCTGGTCGTCACCGCGGTGGTCGCCTGGCGCAAGCGTGATGCGGCGCTGGCGGCGGTGACGCTGGTCGGCGCCGGGCTGATGGTGTGGACCCCCATCGACCTGATGCGCCAGCACCACGAGACCGAGGCCGGCCTCTGGCGGCAGTTGGCCGGCGCTTCCTACCTGTGGTGGGCGCTCGCGGTGATCGTCGTGGCCGGATTGACGGCCGCGCGTCCCGAGGTCAGCCGGCCGCTGTCTGCGGGAGACGGGCCGGCGGCTGGCCGGCAGCCGGCCGCTGCGCCGGCGTTGCACCCTCTTTGAGGCTGGCCGCGTAGATGTCGACGTACTCCTGACCGGACAGCTGCATCAACTCGTAGACCACCTCGTCGATGACCGCGCGCTCGATGAACCGGTTTCCGGCCAGGCCGTCGAACCGGGTGAAGTCCATCGGCTTGCCGATCCGGACCGTGACGCGGCCGAAGCGCCACATCTTCGACCCGGGCGGGTTGACCACGTCGGTGCCGACCATGGCGACCGGGATCACCGGGACACCGGTCTGCAACGCCAGCCGCGCCAATCCGGTCTTGCCCTTGTACAGCCGGCCGTCGGGTGAGCGGGTGCCCTCCGGGTACATGCCCAGCAGCTTGCCCTCGGCCAGGATGCGCTCGGCGGTGGTCAGCGCCGCCTGGGCCGAGTCGGCGTCGGTCCGGTCGATCGGCACCTGTCCGGCGACCGTGTAGAACCAGGCGATGGCCCGGCCTTTCAACCCGGTTCCGGTGAAGTACTCCTGTTTGGCCAGGAAGGTGATCCGTCGGGGCACCACCAGCGGCAGGTAGAAGCTGTCCGCGACGGCCAGGTGGTTGCTCGCCAGGATGGCCGGGCCGTCGGCCGGAATATGTTCCAGCCCTTCGACTTTCGGGCGCCCGAGCAGAGACAGCAGCGGACCCATGAAGACGTATTTGAACAACCAGTACCACATGGGTCCTCCAGTCGGGCCGCACTGTCGGTGCTTTGCGCCAACCTTACCGACCCGTCCTGAGTGCCACCACAGCGACGGGCCGCCGTGCTGCGGACGCTCACTCCTCGAACGTGATGGGGATGTGCTGATAACGCCCATTCGTCGGCGTCGGGTCCGGGGTCGGATCCGGTTCCGGTTCGGGACCACCGCCGGTGTCGGCCGCGGGAACGTCCGCGACGAGCCCACGCAGCACGGCCAGCAGACCGACGCTGTGCTCGGCGACGACCGTCAGCAGCGGATGCTCCTCGCCGGCCGCCACGGCCGCCAGGGCGCACACCGGGCACCAGACCTGTTGGCAGCGACCGGGTTCACCGCCGGAACGCGCGGCCGCCAGGGCGGCCATCGACCGCACCGCGGGATCGAGCCGGTCCAGGATGTCTTGGGCGAGCTTGCGCAACTCGGGACCCAGGTCGCCGTGCCCGGGGGTGGGTGTGCTCATTTCGGCCACACCGCCGGATTGGGCCGGAATCGCACGGTCAATTCGTCGTCCTTGAATTGGGCGCCGGTGACGTGGCACCTGCGCAGAACCGACGCCAGCCGGACGCGCCGGCGCAGTCCCCCGACGGCGACGATCAGATCGTCGTCGACCCGGCCCAGTGAGAGGGCCTCGCGGGAACCCGACGTTCCCGGGGCCAGCGGGGGCAGCTGCAGCCGCAGCCGGTAGACCGAGTCCAGCCCCGAGCCGGACTCCAGGTCGACGACGGCCCGCAGCGGTCCCGGCGGCGGGGCGCTGCCGCGCCGGCGGGCGCAGTCCAGCAGCTCGACGAGCGCCTTGGGGCCGATCGGTTCGCCGGCCAGATGCGGCACCAGCACCAGTGCCGCCTCGCCGGTGCCGGCGGCGAGCTCGTCGAGCACCGACTGCTGCTCGGCGATGCGCTCGGCGTACCAGTCGAACGCGGGATGCGCGGGCAGGTTGCGGTACTCGTACGAATCATCTTGGACCAGAACCTGATTCACGATGAGCTCGCGAACACCGACACTGATCAGGGCCAGCGAGGTGAGCGTCCGGGCCGCTTCGGCGGCCACCACCCGCTCGGCGGTGAGCACCAGATGCGCGCCGACGTCCCCGTCGGCGTCGGTGATCAGGGCGGACAACCGGTCCAGGCTGCCGGCGGTGCGCTCCAGCAACTCCACCACGGCCGCCGAATGCGCATCGCCCGGCGCGATGCTCAACCGACGGTGCCGGGGCCAGGCGCGTTCCAGGTAGAGCCCGAACGCCGACGGCAGGGTCAGCATCCGCAGCGCGTCGGCCGTCGAGGCGCAGTCGACGACGACGTGGTCCCAGTCGCCCGACTCCGCCAACTGTGCGACCGCGTGCAGGCCGAGCACCTCCTGGATGCCGGGAAAGGCCGAAAGTTCTTCGGGCGCAATATCTCCGAGATCGGATTCGGGGAACTTGCCGGCCAGCGGTCCGCAGGCCTGCTGCCACTGGTCCTCCAGCAGGGCCAGCGTGTCCAGCGCGAGCGCGTCCAGGAATCCCCCGCCGACCGCCCCGTCGTCGTCCATCGCCAGGTCGGCCGTCACCCGGACCGGATCGCAGGTTCCGGTCGGCGGCACCGGCACGCCGAGCACGTCGCCCAGGGAGTGCGCCTGGTCGGTGGAGACCAGCAGGACGCGCCGTCCCGACCGGGCGTCGCGCACCGCGGTGGCCGCTGCCAGCGTCGACTTCCCGACCCCGCCCTTACCAACGAAGAGGCTGATGCGGGCCCGGCCACCGGTGTCGACTTCGCCGGATTCGGTCAGCCCTCGACTCGTTTCTTCAGATCCTTCAGCGCCGTGTCGGTCAGGCGGCGCTCGGCCTTGCGTTTGAGCAGCCCGATCATCGGGATCATCAAGTCCACCGATAGCTCGTAGGTGACCTCGGTTCCGGAACCCTTGGGCGCCAACCGATATTCACCGTCGAGGGCTTTGAGCAACGAGCTCGAGACCAGCCACCAGCGGACCGACGTGCGGTCGGCGGGCCAGTCGTACTCCAGCACCATGGTGTCCTTGAGCACCGCGGCGTCGAGCACCAGCCGGGCGGTGTGCGGGTTTCCGCCGTCGTCAGTGTCGAGGACCTGCGCCTCCTTGTACTCCTTGACCCACTCCGGATAGGAGTCGATGTCGGCGATCACATCCATCACCGTGCCGGGATCGGCATCGATGAAGATCGTCTGCGCGGTCTTGTCCGCCACGTGAACGCTGCCTTGCCTCTCGGGGTTTCTTTCGCGGCCACGCTACCCTCCCGGGCAGAGCTTCGGCCTGATATCTACGCCGTGGGCGCCGAACCCACCGGACGTCCCGCCTCGAGTTCGTTCTTGATCTCGAAGGACATCCGCTTGCCCGCGACCCGGCGCCGGTGCGTCAGCTTGGCCGCGTCCATCCGGGCCACCTCCGCGGCGTTCGCACCCGTGGGTTCGGCGTGCAGGAAATAATGCAGGATCACGCCGTCGAGCATCGACTCCAGCCAGATCTCCATGGTTCCGGTGAGGGGCCCGCCGACGGTCCAGCGGATGCCCTTGTCGGCCCGGTCCTCGATGACGTCGAGACTCAGGTCCGGCCACCAGCGCCGCCACTTGGCCGGGTCGGCGATCGCCGTCCCGACTCTGGCGCCGTCGGCCGCCACGAACGTCTCGTCCGCGACCTGGATGCTGTGCATGCCCTCAGCTTCACATACCCGTCCGGCCCGCCGGCAGGCGGTCGTGTGCAAAAAGGTGAAGGACGTCACATCGCCGCGGCGGGTGCGGCTACTGTGGACGGCGTTGTTTTTCGCAACAGCGTCGTTTTCTCGTACGGCGCTGTTCACGTCCAGTCCACCGCTACCGGAAGGCCAGGGAATTGCGCGAGTTGAGCGCTCCGGCATCCTTCACCGTCGCCGAGACCGACAACGTCGTCTCGGTCGTCTACGAGCACGAGCGCACCGACCCGCAGTGCGCCATCTACCAGCGGCTGGTAGACGGTAAATGGGTCGATGTGACGTGCGCGCAGGCCGCGGCGCAGATCCGTTCGGCCGCACAGGGTCTGATCGCGCTCGGGGTTCAGCCCGGCGACCGGGTCGCGATATTCTCCGCCACCCGCTTCGAATGGGCCATCCTGGACTTGGCGATCCTGTCCGTCGGGGCGCTCACGGTGCCCATCTACGAAACGTCCTCGGCCGATCAGGTGCACTGGGTGCTGGAGGACTCCGGCGCGGTCGTGGTGTTCGCAGAAACCGACTCCCACACCGGCATCGTCGCCGAACTTGCCGCCGGACTGCCGAACCTGCGCCGCTACTACGCCATCGACGGATCGGGCCCCAAGGCGCTCGACGAGCTGACCGCGGCCGGCGCCGCGGTGGATCCCGACGAGGTGACCCGCCGCGTCGAGGGAATCCGCGCCAGCGACCCGGCCACCCTGATCTACACCTCCGGCACCACCGGACGGCCCAAGGGCTGCCAGCTCACCCACTCCAACCTGCTCTACGAGATCCGGGGCGCCAAGGCCGCCGTGCCCACTCTGCTGCAGAAGGGCCAGCGGTTGCTGGTGTTCCTGCCGCTGGCGCACGTGCTGGCCCGCGCGCTCGCCCTCTGCGCCTTCCACAACAAGGTGACCGTCGGATTCACCAGCGACATCAAGAATCTGGTCCCGATGTTCGGGGTGTTCAAACCGACCATCGTGGTGTCGGTGCCGCGGGTGTTCGAAAAGGTCTACAACACCGCCGCGCAGAACGCCGCCAACGACGGCAAGGGCCGGATCTTCGACGTCGCCGCGCGCACCGCGATCGCCTACAGCGAGGCGTTGGACCGCCCCGGTGGGCCCGGGCTGATTCTGCAACTCACGCACGCGCTCTTCGACAAACTGGTGTACGGCAAGCTGAAGGCGGCGCTGGGCGGCAACTGCGTGGCGTCCATCTCCGGCGGCGCCCCCCTGGGCGCGCGGCTGTGCCACTTCTACCGCGGTGTCGGGCTGACCATCTACGAGGGCTACGGCCTGACCGAGACCAGCGCGGCGATCACCGTCAACCAGATCGGCGCGGTCAAGCCCGGCACCGTCGGAAAGCTGTTGGACGGCAACAGCATGCGCATCGCCGACGACGGCGAACTGCTGGTGCAGGGCGGCGTCGTGTTCCACGGCTACTGGCACAACGACGAGGCCACCGCCGAGGCCATCCAGGACGGCTGGTTCCACACCGGTGATCTCGGCCAGGTCGACTCCGACGGCTTCCTGAAGATCGTCGGCCGCAAGAAGGAGATCATCGTCACCGCCGGCGGCAAGAACGTCGCCCCGGCGGTGCTCGAGGACCAGCTGCGGGCGCATCCGCTGATCAGCCAGGCGATGGCGGTCGGGGACGCGCAACCGTTCATCGGCGCGCTGATCACGATCGACCCCGAGGCCTTCGAGGGCTGGAAGGAACGCCACCACAAGAACCCGGCGGACACGGTCGCCGACTCGGTGGACGACCCGGACCTGGTGGCCGAGATCGAGCACGCGGTCAAGGAGGCCAACAGCCGCGTCTCGCACGCCGAGGCGATCCGCAAGTTCCGGATCCTGCCGGTGGACTTCACCGAGGAGACCGGCGAGATGACGCCCACGCTGAAGGTCAAGCGCAAGGTGGTCGCCGCGAAGTTCGCCGACGAGATCGAGGCGCTCTACCGCAAGGACTGACCGGCTACAGCAGCCGGCCCATCCGCGCCGCCAGCGTGTCCCACCGCCACTGCTCGTCGATCCACTGCCGGCCGCGGGCGCCCATGCGCGCGGCGGTGTCGGGGTCGGCCAGCAGGGCGCTGACGGTGTCGGTGAGCTGGCCGAGGTCGCGCCCGTCGATGACGAACCCGGTCTCACCGTCCAGGACCGCCTCCGGCGCCCCGCCCGAATCGCCGGCCACGACCGGGATCCCGGTCGCCGACGCCTCCAGGAAGACGATCCCCAGACCCTCGACGTCCAGGCCGGCGCCGCGGGTGCGGCAGGGCATCGCGAACACGTCGCCCAGGGTGTAGTGCGCGGGCAGCTCGGCGAACGGCACTCCCTCGGTGAAGGTGACGTGGTCGGCGATCCCGTTGTCGGCGGCCAGTTTTCGCAGGGTCGGCAGATAGGGTCCGCCGCCGACGATCACCAGCGCGGCGCCGTCGACCCGTTCCCGGATCGCGGGCAACGCCCGGATCAACATGTCCTGGCCCTTGCGGGGCACCAGCCGGGACACACAGACGACGGTGGGGCGTTGGCCGAGCCGGTATCGGGCGCGCAGTTCGGCGCGCGCGGCGGGGTCGGGCCGGAAGGTATCCGGGTCGACGCCGGGCGGCAGATGTTCGAATGCGGCGTGTGGCCCGAACGCCGCGGCGAATCGCGAGCGCGTGTAGCGGCTGATGTAGGTGAGGACGTCGGTGCCCTCACCGATCCGGCGCAACGCCGACCGCGCCCCCGGCAGCATCGACCACCCGACTTCGTGGCCATGAGTGCTGGCGACGACTCGTTGGGCTCCGGCGCGGCGGGCCCGGCCGCCCAGCAGCGCCAACGGTGCCGCGGCGCCGAACCACACCGT
>ERZ724513.452-NODE-452-length-19797-cov-7.194661_pt1 | contig 19797 bp, 19 predicted proteins | sample MGYA00376046_ERZ724513 | MGnify/ENA primary metagenome ERZ724513 (study PRJEB28724, sample SAMN07190883) | activated sludge metagenome | isolation source: activated sludge of sewage treatment plant in Hong Hong | place: Hong Kong | collected 2016-03-17 ...
CTCAGGCGGCCGAGGTGAACGAGGGCCCGGCCAGGGCCGCCGCCCTGCGCGACGTGGCGATCGTCGAAGTGCTGTACGCCAGCGGCATTCGGGTGGGGGAGTTGTGCGGCCTCGACATCGGGTCGCTCGACGCCGACCGGCAGGTGCTGCGGGTGCGCGGCAAGGGCGACAAGGAGCGCACGGTGCCGCTGGGTTCGCCCGCGCTGCGGGCGTTGCGGCAATGGCTGGGGGTCCGCGATCTGCTGGCGGCCGAGAGCTCCGGCGCCGCGATGTTCGTGGGCGATCGGGGCGGCAGAATCGACCAGCGCGTGGTGCGTCGGCTGGTGCACAAAGCCCTGGCCCGGGTGCCCGACGCGCCTGACCTGGGCCCGCACGGCCTGCGTCACGCCATGGCCACCCACCTGCTCGAGGGCGGTGCCGACCTGCGCAGCGTGCAAGAGATGCTGGGTCATTCGTCGCTGGCCACCACCCAGATCTACACCCACGTGTCGAACGAGCGCCTGCGCGCCGCCTACACCCAGGCCCACCCCCGGGCTTGAGCCGCGTCACAGATAAGCCGCCGGGTTCACCAGCCGTCCGTTGACCTTGACCGTGAAGTGCAGGTGGCAGCCGGTCGACCACCCGGTCGACCCGACTCGGCCTACCACCTGGCCGCGCTTGACCTTCTGCCCCCTGTGCACCCGATACCCCTGGGCGTGCAGGTAGTGGGTGGTCAGCCCACTGGCGTGGGAGATGACCAGCCGGTGCCCGCCCGAGGAGTCATAGCTCACCGAGCGCACGACCCCATTGGCCGCGGCCCGGATCGGCGTGCCGCACGAGGCCTGCAGGTCGACCCCCTCGTGCATGCGCCACTCGTGGAAGATCGGGTGGAAGCGGCGGCCGAACGGTGAGGTGATGCGACCGCCGACGGGGTTGAGCAGTACCCCCGACCCGTGCGGTACGTCACCGGCCGCCAGCGCCGCGGCCCGTTCGGCGGCGAGTTTGCGGGCCAGCGCCACCGCCGAGGCCGGCAGTAGCCGCACCGGCCCGGTGCCCTGGCCGTACATGTCGCCGAGCGGGTCGAGGTACTGATCGCCGCGCTTCAAGCCGAAATGCAGGCACCCGCCGGCGCAGTGCCCGGCCTGGACGGCGCCGATCACGTCGCCGGCGCGCACCTGCTGACCCACCCGGACCGAGGCCCGCACCGGCTCGTAGGTGGTGCGCAGGTCGCCGTGCACGATGGTGACCACCCCGCGTCCGCCGATGACCTGGGCCACGCTCACGCGCCCCGCGGCGGCGGCCCGCACCGGGGTGCCGACCTTCGCAGCCAGGTCGACCCCCCGGTGCCCCGGCTGCCAGTCCTTCGCCGGGGGATCGAAGGCCCGCAGCACCGGGCCGGGCACCGGGCGCACAGACCCGAAGGCCCGGCCCGGTGCCGCGGTCATCACCAGCAGCACGCCCGCGAGCAGCGACACACCCATCACCCGCCAGAACCCGCGAAACATGCGCATCAACCCCTCCGCCATTCATTGAGCGACCGGCTGGCGGAAAGTGTTCAAACGCGATCCGCGACGTCACCCTGGCTTGTGATTCCTGGAGATCCCGGCGTTCGCCGGGATGACGGTCGAGATCCCGGCGTTCGCCGGGATGGCCGGGGGTGCAGCATTCCTGGTTTGGGCTCGGGCGTCGCTTCGTCGTACAATCTCCGGTGGCGATCCGGACATCCGGATCGACTTCGCATGCAACCTCGAACCGTCGCGCTCGACGGGTTGCCGCCGTGGTCCCCGCAAGGGGTGGCGCGCAACGGTCGCATCAGGCGGGCCGAACCGTTCGGCTCGAACAACTCATCGCGGGTCAACCGCGCCGCATAGGCGTGCCCCGCAAGAAAGGACCGGCCGTGGCCGTCGTCACCACCCGTCAACTGCTCGAGAGCGGCGTCCACTTCGGGCACCAGACCCGCCGCTGGAACCCGAAGATGAAGAAGTTCATCTTCGCCGAGCGCAACGGCATCTACATCATCGACCTGCAGCAGTCGCTCACCTACATCGACCAGGCGTACGCCTTCGTGCGCGACACCGTCGCGCGTGGCGGCCAGATTCTGTTCGTGGGCACCAAGAAGCAGGCCCAGGAAGCGATCGCCGAGCAGGCCACCCGCGTCGGTATGCCGTACGTGAACCAGCGCTGGCTGGGCGGCATGCTCACCAACTTCGCCACCATCAGCAAGCGCATCGGCAAGATGAAGGAGCTCGAGGGCCTCAACTTCGACGACGTCGCCGCCTCGGGGCTGACCAAGAAGGAGCTGCTGCAGCAGCGCCGCAAGAAGGACAAGCTGGCCAAAACCCTGTCGGGTATTCGCGACATGGGCAAGCTGCCGCAGGCGGTCTGGGTGGTCGACACCAAGAAGGAGCACCTCGCGATCGACGAGGCCCGCAAGCTGCGCATTCCGATCGTCGGCATTCTCGACACCAACTGCGACCCCGACGAGGTCGACTTCGCGATCCCCGGCAACGACGACGCGATTCGTTCCGTCGCCCTGCTGACCCGCGTGGTGGCCGACGCCGTGGCCGAGGGCCTGCTGGCCCGCAGCCGGGCCGCCTCCACCACCGGTGAAGAGGCCGAGCCGATGGCCGACTGGGAGCGTGAGCTGCTGGGTGCCGCCGACGAGGCTGCTCCCGCCGCCGCTGCCGAGGTCAGCGAGTCCGAGGCCGTCGAGGGCTCCGACGTGCAGGCCAACGAGCTGGCCGACGAGGTCGAGGGCGCTGTCGCCGGTGCCGCCGTCGAGTCCGCCGAGGTCGCCGAAGAGGTCGAGACCGCCGAGATCGCCGCCAACGAGACCGTCGATCCGACCATCGAGGCCGAAGTGTCCACCACCGAAGAGAACTGAGAGCAAGCAAGACATGGCAATCACTGCCGCTGATGTGAAGAAGCTCCGCGACGCCACCGGCGCGGGCATGATGGACGCCAAGAAGGCCCTCACCGAGGCCGACGGCGACTTCGAGGCCGCGGTCGAGATCCTGCGGGTGACCGGCCAGGCCAAGATGGCCAAGCGCTCCGACCGTGAGGCCAGCAACGGCCTGGTCGCCTCGGCCGGCAAGAGCGTGATCCACCTGGCCGCCGAAACCGACTTCGTGGCCAAGAACGCCGAGTTCGTGGCCCTGGCCGACGAGATCGCCCAGGCTGTCGACGGGTCGGGCGCGACCGACGTAGCCGCGGCCAACGCCGTGGTGCTCGCCTCCGGCAAGACCGTCGGCGACACGGTGGCCGAACTGGCCGCCAAGATCGGCGAAAAGCTCGAAGTGGCCAACGCGGCCAACTACGACGGCGATGTCAGCATCTACCTGCACAAGCGGTCGCAAGACCTGCCGCCGCAGGTGGGCGTCATGGTCGAGTACGACGGCGGTGACGAAGACTTCGTGCGTGGCATCGCCATGCAGATCGCCGCCATGTCGCCGCAGTACGTGACCCGCGACGACGTTCCGGCCGAGGTGCTCGCTCACGAGCGGCACATCGCCGAGCTCACCGCGAAAGAAGACGGCAAGCCCGCGCAGATCATTCCGCGCATCGTCGAGGGCCGCCTCGGCGGCTTCTACAAAGACGTGGTGCTGCTCGAGCAGGCTTCGGTCTCGGACGACAAGAAGACCGTCGGCCAGCTTCTGAAAGAGAACGGTGTCACCGTGAAGCGCTTCGTCCGCTTCGCAGCGGGCGCCTGACGAAATCACCACGAACGGCCGATCGGGATCGCCCCGGTCGGCCGTTCGGCTCATCGGCGGTCGGCGAGAGTCCGGCGCTGCCGGCCGAGTCGTCCGGTCACGCGGGTCACGACTAGAGTGAGCCCAGCCCCGATCTCACCACGAGGAGCAGTCACGCCCATGACCTACCACCGCATCATGCTCAAGCTGTCCGGCGAGATGTTCGGCGGCTCGCGCGGCATCGGCGTCGACCCCGACGTGGTGGCCAGCCTGGCCGCCCAGATCAAGTCGGTGGTGGACGCAGGCGTGCAGGTGGCGGTCGTCATCGGCGGCGGCAACTTCTTTCGCGGCGCCGAACTGAGCGAGCGCGGCATGGACCGCGACCGGGCCGACTACATGGGCATGCTGGGCACCGTGATGAACTGCCTGGCCCTGCAGGACTTCACCGAGAAGGCCGGCGTGCAGACCCGGGTGCAGACCGCCATCGAGATGGGCCAAGTGGCCGAGCCCTACATTCCGCGCCGCGCCGAACGCCACCTCGAGAAGGGCCGGGTGGTCATCTTCGGTGCCGGCTCGGGTATGCCGTACTTCTCCACCGACACCGTCGCCGCGCAGCGGGCCCTCGAGATCGGTGCGGACGTACTGCTGATGGGCAAACAGGGCACCGACGGCGTCTACGACTCCGACCCCAAGAAGAACCCGAACGCCCAGCGCTTCGACGAACTCACCTACGACGATTACCTGGCCCGCGACCTGAAGGTGGCCGACGCCACCGCGATCAGCCTCGCCCGCGACAACAAGCTGCCGATGATCTTCTTCGACCTCGGTGTCGAGGGCAACATTCTGCGCGTCGTGCAGGGTGAGAAGATCGGTACCACCGTCCACGCCTGAGAAAGGAGCGCCCGATGATTCCCGACATCATCTCTGACGCCGAAAGCAAGATGAAGGGTGCCGTCGAGCACGCCCGCGAAGAGTTCGCGGCGATTCGCACCGGACGCGCCCACCCGGCTATGTTCAACAAGCTGATGGTCGACTACTACGGGTCGCCGACGCCGCTGCAGCAGCTCGCCACCTTTCAGGTGCCCGAGGCCCGCACGGTACTGATCAGCCCCTTCGACCGTTCGTCGATGGCCGGCATCGAGAAGGCCATTCGCGACAGCGACCTGGGCGTCAACCCCGCCAACGACGGCAACGTGATTCGCGTCGTGATGCCGCAGTTGAGCGAAGACCGGCGCCGAGACTACGTCAAGCTCGCCAAGCACAAGGCCGAAGAAGGACGGGTGGCGGTGCGCAACATTCGCCGGCACGCCAACGACTCGGTGCACAAGCTGGTGAAAGACAAAGAGGTCGGCGAAGACGACGCCCGCGGAGCCGAGAAGACCCTCGACGGTGTCACCAAGAAGTACGTCGACAGCATCGATGAGCTGCTGAAGTCCAAAGAAGCGGAGCTGCTGGAGGTCTGATGGTGGCCGAGCAGGGGGTTCCCGCCGAGCCGGCCGTACGAAAGTCACGCGCCGGCCGGGACCTGCCTGCCGCCATTCTGGTCGGCCTCGGGCTGGCCGCCACCGTGGTGCTCACCCTGGTGTATTGGCACTGGGGGTTCGTGCTGCTGGTCACCGCCATGCTCACCCTCGGCACCGTCGAACTGCACGATGCGCTCAAGCGCATCGGCATGAACTCGGCGGTCTGGCCCATCGGTGCCGGCACCGTCGCGGTGATCTGCGGTTCGTACGCGGCCGCCAACCAAGAGGGTCAGACCGCGCTGCCGTGGCACTCGGTGCTGCTGGGTTTTCTCGGCGCCACCGTGCTGGCCGCACTGATCTGGCGCATGCCCGGCGGTGCCGCCGGCTACGTCAAGGACGCCGCGGCCAGCCTGTTCACGATCGGCTACATTCCGCTGCTCGGCTCGTTCGCCGGCCTGATTCTGGCCTCGCCCCACGGCTCGGCGAAGATGGCGACGATTCTGCTGGTCGTGATGGGCACCGACACCGGCGGCTTCGCCATCGGCGCCCGCTGGGGCAAGACCCCGATGGCTCCGCAGATCAGCCCGAAGAAGACCTGGGAGGGCCTGGCCGGCTCGTTCGGGCTGGCAACCGCCGTCGCGATCCCGCTGACCGTGTGGTGGCTCGGCGCCGCGTGGTGGGTCGGCCTGCTCCTCGCGGTGTGCATCGTGCTGGCCGGCACCTGCGGCGACCTGATCGAGTCGCTGATCAAGCGCGACGTGGGCATCAAGGACATGTCGTCGTTTCTGCCCGGCCACGGCGGCGCGATGGACCGGCTCGACTCGGTTCTGGTCGCCTCGCCGGTTGCCTGGTTGATCCTCTATCTGCTGATTCCGAACTGAGCAGGCGATGACGAACCCGCAACCACCCGCCACCGACCGGCTGCGCGACGACGAGGTGAGCGCCTACGCAGCCCTCGAAGATCGCGTCAGGGCCGGGGCGACCGTGCCGCTCACCATGGCACCCACCCGGCGCGGCAAGGCGCCACAGCACTGGCTCGACCTCACCGAGGCCGAACGCCGCGACGCGGTGGTCGCCCTGGGCCTGCCGAGGTTTCGCGCCGACCAGATCTCGCGGCACGTGTTCGAGGGCCTCGACCTCGACCCGGCGGGCTGGACGGACCTACCGGCAGAGGATCGGCAACGGGTCGCCGAGGCGTTTCTGCCCCGGCTGCTCACCGACGTGCGGCCGCTGAGCTGTGACGGCGGCACCACGCTGAAGACGTTGTGGCGGCTGCACGACGGGTCGCTGATCGAGTCGGTGCTGATGCGTTACGGCGTGCCGGGCATCAGGGCGTCCGGCAATGGACGCAATCGCGCCACGCTGTGCATCAGCTCGCAGGCCGGCTGCGGCATGGCCTGCCCGTTCTGCGCCACGGGCCAGGGCGGCCTGCAACGCAACCTGAGCGCCGCCGAGATTCTCGCCCAGGTGCTCGCGGGTGCCCGCACACTGGCCGATGGGCAGATTCCGGGCGGCCCGGGCCGCATCAACAACATCGTGTTCATGGGCATGGGCGAGCCGATGGCCAACTACAAAGCCATCATGGCCACCATTCGCACCCTCACCGCGCCGGGGCCGCACGGCCTGGGCATCAGCGCCCGCGGCATCACGGTGTCGACCGTGGGGCTGGTGCCCCGCATCGATCAACTCGCCACCGAGGGGCTGCCGGTCACCCTGGCCGTCAGCCTGCACGCGCCCGACGACGAACTGCGCGACGAGCTGTGCCCGATCAACACGCGTTGGAACGTCGCCGAACTCATCGACGCCGCCCACGCCTATTTCGTGGCCACCAAGCGCCGGGTGTCGATCGAGTACGCGCTGATTCGTGACGTGAACGACCAGCCCGAGCGGGCAGCGATGCTGGCCGACGTGCTGCGCCGCGACGGCGGGCACGGCTGGGTGCACGTCAACCTGATCCCGCTGAACCCGACACCCGGCTCGAAATGGACGGCCTCGCGGCGCGACGACGAGCGCGCTTTCGTGCGGGTGCTGGAGCGGCGTGGCGTGGCGGTCACCGTGCGCGACACCAGGGGCCGCGAGATCGACGGCGCGTGCGGGCAGTTGGCGGCGTCCCAAGCGGCCGGGTAGCAGTGCGCGTACCCTGATGCAATGCGGTCGTTCGTCGAGGAGCTGGGGCAGGTTCTCGACCCCGCACTCATCGCACACCTCACCGAAGGCATCGTCGCCGACGAAGCCGCTGAACTGCGCAGCGTCCACACCCCGCTGAGTGGCGAACTGCTCGCCCGGGTGCCCCAATCGACGGTGTCGGACGTCGCTCTGGCCGTGCAGCAGGCTCGTCCGGCGCTACGGGTATGGAAATCCCTTGGCCACAAGCGCCGGGCCGCGGTCGTGCTCGGCTTTCACGACAAGCTGCTGGCCCGCCGCGACGAGGTGCTCGACCTGATTCAGCTCGAAACCGGCAAGACCCGCGCGAACGCGTTCGAAGAGGTCGCCGAGGTGGCGAACGTGGCCCGCTTCTACGCCCGCTCGGCCGCCGCGCTGCTCGCCCCACGGCGGGTGCGCGGGGCGATGCCGGTGCTGTGCACGGCCACCGAGCAACGCCTGCCACGGGGAGTGGTCGGCATCATCACGCCCTGGAACTACCCGTTCGCCCTGTCGCTGGGCGATGCGTTGGCCGCTCTGCTGGCCGGCAACGCGGTGGTGCTGCGGCCCGACCCGCTGACCAGCCTGTCGGTGCTGTGGGGGGTGCGACTGCTGGTCGAAGCCGGCCTGCCGCAGGGGGTGCTGCAGGTGGTGGTGGGCGACGGAGGCGTGGTGGGTGACGCCCTGGTTCGCCGCGCCGACTACGTGTGCTTCACCGGGTCGACGGCGGTCGGACGGCGGGTCGCGAAGCTGGCCGCCGAGCGCATGGTGGGTTGTTCGCTCGAACTCGGCGGCAAGAACGCCCTCTACGTGCGACGCGACGCCGACCTCGACCTGGCGGTCGACGTCGCCCTGCGCGGTGCCTTCGCCGGTGCGGGCCAGGTGTGTGTGCATACCGAGCGGCTGGTGCTGCACGCCGCGATCGCCGAGGCGTTTCTGGCTCGGCTGATACCCGCGGTCGACGACATGCGGTTGGGCGTCGCGCTCGACTACGGCTACGACATGGGCACCCTGTTCGGTGCCGATCAGATGGCCAGGGTGGATGCGCACGTGCGCGACGCCGTGCGGCACGGCGCCGCGGTTCTCACCGGTGGCCATCCACGCCCCGACGTCGGGCCCTGGGTGTACGCCCCGACCGTGCTCGACAACGTCACCGCCGCCATGGACGTGCGCGACGCCGAGACCTTCGGCCCCGTGCTGAGCGTCTACCGGGTCGCCGACGACGACGCTGCCGTACGCCTGATCAACGATTCCGACTACGGCCTGCAGGCCGTCATCGTCAGCGCCGACCGCTGCGCCGCCCGCGCGCTCGCCCGCCGCTTGCGCTGCGGCACCGTGAGCATCAACGAGACGTTCCTGGCCTCGTGGGGTGCGACCGGCGCTGCCATGGGCGCGCGCGGTGAGTCCGGCACGGGCGGACGGCACGGTGCTGACGGGCTGCTGCGGTTCACCGTCGTGCAGAGCGTCGCGGAGCAGCGGGCGGGCTCGCTGGCCGCGGCCCGCGACGCCCAGGAGAAGTTCGCGGCGCTGTTCAGCCGAGGGCTCTCGGCACTGCGGCACGCCCGGCTGCGCTGAGTGCTGCAAAGGCCTCGTCGACGCTGTCGACCAGCTGAATGCTCGACGCCATCGTGCGCCCTTTCGCGAGAGACTGCAGCAGGGGCCACACGGGCACGGTTTCGGTCCAGTATCGGGCGCCCACCAGCACCAGCGGCACCGTCGGTTCACCTTCGGGCGCGTAGTAGTTGGGTGTGACGGCCTGAAACACTTCTTGCACGGTGCCGGCCGCTCCGGGCAGGTACACGACCCCGGCCCGGCACAGCCGCAACAGAAAGTCTTCGCGCAACGCGTTGGTGAAGTACTTGGCGATGCCCGAGGCGAACAGGTTGGGCGGTTCGTGGCCGTAGAACCAGGTTGGAATGCCCAGTGACTGCCGGGTGCACGGGTAGTCGCGGCGCACCTGCTGGGCCGATCGCGCCCAGGCGGTGATGTCGTGCGACCACGACTCGGCGGCGGCCAGGGCGCCGATCGCGGCGTCCAGTTCGGCGACCGACCCGGCGAACGATGCCCCCAGGTTGGCGGCCTCCATCGAGCCCGGCCCGCCGCCCGAAACCACCAGCACCCCGGCGCCGGCCAGCGTGTGACCCAGGTGGGCGCTGGCCCGATACGGCTCGCTGCCGCGGCGTTGCGCGTGGCCGCCCATCACGCCGACCACGTGTTCGGCGCCGTCGATGGCCTCGTGCAGTGCCTCGCTGATCGCGTGGTCGTGCAGGGCCGCGGACAGGTCTGCGTCCAGCCCGCCGGGTCGCAACTGGGCACGGGCCCAGGCGAAGATGCGGGCGTCGGGGGTGTCGGCGTACCCGCGCTCCAGGCCCCGGTACAGCTCCTCGGCGGTGTAGAGCGCCGGACGGTACGGATCGAACGGCAGATCGGGCAGCCGGGGGAACACCAGGGCGCCGGCGCGCGCGAGTTGTGAGGCGTCGCCGGGCCGCAGCCGGCATCCGAGAAAGATCGCGCCGCCCACGTCGGCCTCACGCAGCACCGCCGAGCGGCGGGTCAGGTCGACCGACTGCACGACCACCCCGGCCAGCGACCCGGTGCTGCCCAGGTGCGCGTCGAACTCGTCCAGTGACTCCACATCGGTGCGCACGGGCTCACGGTAGCGTGGCGGCGAGAGGAGGCCCGCGATGCAGCATCGTGTTCCGCAGCCGAGGCCTGATCGCATGACCCCGTTCGCAGCCGGTGCGATCGTGGCCGCCGTACGGCCCGGGGGTGATCCGTTGGTGGCGCTCACCGCCGCCGACCTGGCCCGGCTGAGCGGGGGAGCGCTCTACTTCGCCTACGTGGACGAGCAGCGGTTCGTCGAGCGCGAGTTCGACGACGGCACCGTGCAGCACGCCGATCTCGACCCCGACGCCGCCGATGACGCCTGGCGTCAGCGTGAGGCCACGATCACAGCCGAGCTGCACGGCCTGCTGGGTTCGGCGGTGTCGTGGCGGTTCCGCTACCTGGCGGGCCGCCCCGATCGGGCCCTGACCCACCTGGCCCGGGCGGTGGACGCCGCCGTGCTGGTGGTCGGCACCCACGCCCCCGAGCACGGCGCCAAGGTGCGCGAGTTTCTCGACGGGGCGCTGGCGCTGAAGCTGGCCCAGCATCAGCACCGTCCGGTACTCGCCGTGCCGCTCAGCGTGGTCGACTGGAAGGCTCCGATGCCGTGGGCCTGAGCGTGCCGCGCGGCGTCAGAACGGCAGTGGTGTTCGCCGGGGGAGTGGTCGGCACGGCCGTCCGGGCGGCGCTCGAGACCGCCTTTCCCGCGCAACCCGGCGGCTGGCCGTGGGCCACGTTCGCGATCAACGTGACCGGCGCTTTTCTGCTCGCGCTGCTGCTCGAAACGCTCGCCCGGCGCGGGCCGGACGCCGGCGCGCGGCAGTTGCTGCGGCTCGGTCTGGGTACGGGCGTGATGGGCGGCTACACCACCTATTCGACGTTCGCGCTCGAGACCGTGCGGCTGGTGGAGGCCGGAGCCGTGTTCAGCGGGCTCGGCTACGCGCTGGGCACCGTGCTGCTGGGACTGTCGGCGGCGATGGCGGGCGGACGGCTGGCGGCGAGGTTGAGCCCGTGATCAGCGCGTTGCTGGTGGCGTTGGCCGGCGGCCTGGGCGCGGCCGCCCGGTTCCAGTCCGACGCCCTCATCGCCCGGGCCGGTCGGTGGCGGCTGCCGATCGCCACCCTGGTGATCAACACCCTCGGCTCGCTGCTGCTGGGCCTGGTCAGCGGCTGGGTGACCTTTCACGGCGGCGCACCCGAGTGGGTGAGCGTGGCCGGCACGGGCTTTTGCGGCGGGTTCACCACGTTCAGCACGGCTTCGGTCGAGGGCTGGCGGTTGTTGCGGGCCGGACGTGCCGCGGCTGCTGCGCTGCACGCCGGCGGGGGACTGATCGCCGGTGTGCTCGCTGCGTTTCTGGGGTTGTGGCTGATGTCGCTCTAAGCACGAAACCACGAGGCGGCGGGGTTGCCGGCTGAACGCATGGCGACCGACGGCAGCCACCCCCAGCAGGCGTGGAACCGGGCCTGGCAACCCGTTCGCAGCAGCGAGCTGGACGCCGCTCTGCACAGCGCCGGCGATGCGGCGCTGGCTCAGGTGCAGGCGAGCCAGCCGTCCGGACGCCGGGTGTTCACTTGCTTCGGTGCCGGCTGAGCGGCAGCGCCGTCCGACACCCCCTGTAACCTTGGCCGGTGCGCGATGTCGTTCTGCTCGGATCAACCGGCTCGATCGGTACCCAGACCCTCGAAGTGATCGACGCCCACCCCGACCGCTTTCGGGTGGTCGGGCTGTCGGCGGGCGGCGGCAACCTCGACCTGTTGGTCGACCAGGCGCACGCCTGCACGCCCGACGTGGTGGCGGTGCCGTCGGCCGAGGCCGCCGCCGCGCTGGCGGATCGGTTGCCCGCGCAGACCGCCATCTGGGCGGGGCCGGATGCCTCCCAGCGGCTGGCCGCCCTGCCCTGCGACGTGGTGATGAACGCCATCACCGGCGCCGCCGGGCTCGAGCCCACCCTGGCGGCCCTGGCCGCCGGCAACGCGCTGGCCCTGGCCAACAAGGAGTCGCTGGTGATCGGCGGTGAACTGGTCACCGCGGCCGCCGCGCCGGGCCAGATCATCGCCGTCGACTCCGAACACTCCGCGTTCGCCCAGGCCCTGCGCGCCGGACGCTCCGACGAGGTGCGCAAGCTGGTGCTCACCGCGTCCGGGGGGCCGTTCCGCGGCCGCAGCCGCGCCGAACTCACCGACGTCACCCCCGAGCAGGCACTGGCGCACCCCACCTGGACCATGGGCCGCATCATCACCATCAACTCGGCCACCCTGATCAACAAGGGCCTCGAACTGCTCGAGGCGGCGTTGCTGTACGGGGTCGACCTCGACGCCATCGAGGTGGTCGTGCACCCCAGTTCGGACGTGCACTCGATGGTCGAGTTCTGCGACGGCTCGACCATCGCGCAATGTTCGCCGCCCGACATGAAGCTGCCGATCGCGCTGGCCCTGAACTGGCCCGACCGGCTGCCGGGCGCCTGCCGCGCCTTCGACTGGAGCAGGCCCATCGACTGGCGCTTCGAGCCGCTCGATTCGGACGCGTTTCCGTCGGTCGAGCTGGCCCGTCGCTGCGGCCTGGCCGGCGGCACCGCCCCCGCGGTGTACAACGCGGCCAACGAGGTGTGCGTCGAGGCGTTCTGCGCCGGTGAGCTGAGCTTTCTGGGCATCGTCGACACCGTCACAGCGGTGGTGGACGAGCATCTGGCCGGCACCGCCAACGACGCCGAGTTGAGCGTCGACGTGGTGCTCTCGGCCGACGCGTGGGCGCGCAAACGTGCCGCCCAACTGATTGCAGGTGCATCATGAACGCCCTTGTCACCGTGATCTTCGCGATCGTGTTCTTCGGCTTCATTCTGCTGTCGATCGCGCTGCACGAGATCGGGCACATGGTGCCGGCCAAGCGGTTCGGCGTGCGGGTGCCGCAGTACTTCGTCGGCTTCGGCCCCACCATCTGGTCGACCACCCGTGGCGAGACCGAGTACGGCATCAAGTGGATTCCGCTGGGCGGGTTCGTCCGGCTGCTCGGCATGTACCCGCCGGCCAGGGCGAGCCGCAAGCCGCCGGGCCGGCTGGCTCAGTTCGCCGAGGGAGCGCGGGCCTATGAGTGGGAGACGATCACCCCCGACGATGTGGCCAACGAGCGGCTGTTCTACCAGAAGAAGACCTGGCAGAAGCTCATCGTGATGGCCGGCGGGCCCATGATGAACGTGCTGATTGCGTTCGCGATCTTCTGGGCGATTCTCGGCCTGCACGGCCAGTGGCAGGCCCAGCCCACGGTCGCTGCGGTTCAGCAGTGCATCGTGCGCGAGAACCAGCCCGCCGACACCCCGTGCGTCACCCCCGACACCCCGGCCGCCGCGTCGGGCATTCAGCCCGGCGACACCATCGTCGAGTTCAACGGCACCGCGATCACCGACTACGCCCAGTTGCAGGGCCTGATCAGGGCCAACCTCACCGGCGAGGCGCGCGTCGTGGTCGAGCGGGGCGGGCAGCGGGTCGCGCTCACGCCCGTCAACACCGTGATCAGCGGCGTGCCCGACCAGCTCGACCCCAGCAAGCGCATCGCCGCCGGCTGGTTCGGCATCACCCCCACCTCGGTGCTGGTGAAGGGCGGGCCGGTCGAGACCGTGCAGCAGATGTACACGATGAGCGTGCAGAGCCTGGTGGCCATCACGCAGTTTCCGGTGAAGGTGTACAACGTGGTGGCCGACCTGGTGCAGGGCAAGCCGCGCGACATCTACGGCCCGCTCAGCATCGTCGGTGCCAGCCGCGCGGCGGGTGAGGTGGTGGCCAGCGACGCGATCACCGTGACCGACAAGCTGGTGCTGTTCGGCTCGCTGCTCGCGGCGGTGAACCTGTTTCTGGCCCTGTTCAACTTCGTGCCGCTGCCCCCGCTGGACGGCGGCCACATCGCCGGCGCGTTGTGGGAGTCGGCCCGCCGCGGCTGGGCGAAGCTGTTCCACCGGCCCGACCCCGGTCATTTCGACACCGCGAAGCTGTTGCCGGTGGCGTATGCGGTGATGGGCTTCTTGATCATCAGCGGCGGGGCGTTGATCGTGGCCGACATCGTCAGCCCGATGCAGTTGTTCTGATGCCGGGCGGCCCGGTCACCTTCGTGGCGGTCGGCTCGCGCGGTGACGTCGAGCCGTTGGCGATTCTGGCCGGAGCGGTCGCGGCCGGCGGCCGTGCCGCAACGGTGGTGGCCATCGACGAGTACGCCGACCTGGTGCGCGGCCACGGTGCCGGGTTTCGGGGTATCGGTTCGGCCCTGCACCACATGGAGCGGATGAGCCGCGGTTGGCTGGGGCAGCTCGCCTTTCGCACGCCGCTGGCGCAGCCGCTGCTGTTGCGTCGTTGGCTGGCCGGGTTGGCCGAACCACTGGCCGACGCGCTCGACGAGGTGCCGCCGGGTTCATCGGTCGTCACCGGGGTCGCCTCGCGCGACGCCGCGTTGGCTCTGGCGCAGCAGCGCGGGGTGCGTGTGGCGACGGTGCTGCACACCGCGGTGCTGCCCACCGCCGAGCGCGAGAGCCATCTCGAAGGACGTCGGTTCTGGGGTCGTCCGCGGGCTGACCGGGCCTTCACCGATTGGTACTGGCGGCAGGTGTCGGGGCTGTCGCGGGCGACGTCGGCGGTGTTTCGCGCCCGGCATGGGCTGCCCACAAGCGCGCAGCAGGCCGAGGACGCACTCTGGCTGGCGGTCGATCGGGTGTTGGTGCCCACCGCCCGCGACTGGCCGGGCGGTGTGGTGCAGACGGCGGCGATTCGTCCGGCGCTTGATGGCTCATGGACGCCACCCGACCCGCTCGCGGCCTTTCTCGCAGCCGGGCCCCGCCCCGTCTACGTCGGATTGGGCAGCCTCAACGACGCCGGCGGGCAACGGTGGCTGCAGCTGATCGTTGACGCCGCCCGCCAGGCCGGGCGCAGGGTGCTCACCCCCGCCGTGCCCGGCACCCAGCCGGGCGTGATCGACGACCTGGTCTGCACGATCCGCCCCGCACCGCACGACGCGCTGTTCCCGCGGCTGGCCGGCGTGATTCATCACGGGGGAGCGGGCACCACGGCCGCCGCCCTGCGCGCAGGCGTGCCGTCGGTGGCGGTGCCCGCAGTGTTCGACCAGTACTACCACGCCCACCGCCTGCACGTGCTGGGGGTCGGCCCCGCACCCGTCCGGCTGCCCAAGCTGTCGCAGGTGCGGCTGGCGGGGCTGCTCACCGCGCTCACCAGCGGTGATCACGACGAGCGGGCGCAGCGGGTCGGCGAGCAGGCCCGCATCGTCGACGGCACGGCCGCCACGCTGGCCGAGCTGAACCGCACGATGTGCGCACCCTGATCGGCCGGTGACAGACTGAGGCCCATGCGCCGCATCGTCCAGTCGAAGAAGTTGCAGCACGTCCGTTACGACGTGCGGGGTCCGATTCTGGTCGAAGCGCAGCGGCTCGAAGCCGAGGGCCACAAGATTCTCAAGCTCAACATCGGCAACACAGCGCCGTTCGGGTTCGAAGCCCCCGAGGCGATCGTGGCCGACATCAGCCACCACCTGCCCCACTCGCAGGGCTACTCGGACTCGCGCGGCATCTACTCCGCGCGTACCGCGGTGGCGCAGTACTACCAGGCCAAGGGGCTCACCCAGACGACTGTCGACGACGTGTTCATCGGCAACGGCGTGTCTGAGCTCATCATGCTGGTGCTGCAGACCTTCATCGACGACGGCAACGAGATTCTGGTGCCCGCCCCCGACTATCCGCTCTGGACGGGCGCGGTCACGCTGTGCGGCGGCACCCCTGTGCACTACCGCTGCGACGAGAGCAACGGCTGGAACCCCGACCTCGCCGAGATCGAGGCCAAGATCACCGACAAGACCCACGCGCTGGTGATCATCAACCCCAACAACCCCACCGGCGCGGTCTACAGCGAAGAGACCGTCAAGGGCCTGGTCGACATCGCCCGCCGCCACGACCTGGTGGTGATGGCCGACGAGATCTACGAGAAGATCATCTTCGACGACGCGGTGCACCACCACGCGGCCACCTTCGCCGGCGAGGACGTGCTGTGCCTCACCTTCTCGGGCCTGTCGAAGGCCTACCGGGTGTGCGGCTACCGGGCCGGTTGGGTGATGATCTCGGGCCCGCGCCACCTGGCCGGCGACTTTCTCGAAGGCCTCACCCTGCTGGCCAACATGCGCATGTGTTCGAACGTGCCCGCCCAGCACGCCATTCAGACCGCGCTGGGCGGCTACCAGTCGGTGAACGAGCTGATCGTGCCCGGCGGACGCTTCTACGAGCAGTCGAAGCTCGCGTGGCGACTGCTCAACGAGATTCCCGGCGTGAGCTGCGTCGAGCCCAAGGGGGCCCTGTACTGCTTCCCCAAGCTCGACCCGTCCGTGTACCCGATCGACGACGACCAGGCGTTCGTGATCGACCTGCTGCGCAGCAAGAAGCTGCTGGTCACCCACGGCCGCGGTTTCAACTGGCCCGAACCCGACCACTTTCGGCTGGTCACCCTGCCCGACGAGGCGGTGCTCACCGAGGCCATCGGACGCATCGGCGAGTACTTGGCGACCCTGCGCGCCTGAGCCGGAGGTTGCCCGGCGTGGGGTGGCCAAACACTGCGACTCGACCTGCACGAGTATTCTGTCTGACGGCGGTCGTCCGTACCGCTGACCCGTTGACGAACGAGGAGTCCATGACCGTCAACCTCGGCATGCCCGCCGCCCCGCCGCCCGTGCTGGCGCCGCGCCGTCCGACCCGGCAGATCAAGGTGGGCAAGGTGCTGGTGGGTGGCGACGCGCCCATTTCGGTGCAGTCGATGACCACCACCAAGACCACCGACATCAACGGCACCCTGCAGCAGATCGCCGAACTCACCGCCACCGGCTGCGACATCGTGCGCGTCGCCGTGCCCAGCCAGGACGACGCCGACGTGCTGCACATCATCGCCAAGAAGAGCCAGATTCCGGTCATCGCCGACATTCACTTCCAGCCCAAGTACGTCTACGCCGCGATCGACGCCGGCTGCGCCGCGGTGCGGGTGAACCCGGGCAACATTCGCCAGTTCGACGACCAGGTGAAGGGCATCGCCCAGGCGGCCACCGACGCCGGGGTGTCGATTCGCATCGGCGTCAACGCCGGCTCGCTCGACAAGCGCATCATGGACAAGTACGGCGCCCCCACCCCCGAGGCGCTGGTCGAATCGGCGCTGTGGGAGGCGTCCCTGTTCGAAGAGCACGGCTTTCGCGACTTCAAGATCTCGGTCAAGCACCACGACCCGGTGGTCATGGTGCGGGCCTACGAACTGCTCTCGGACGCCTGTGACTACCCCCTGCACCTCGGCGTCACCGAGGCCGGGCCGTCGTTTCAGGGCACGATCAAGTCGTCCGTGGCGTTCGGCGCGCTGCTCAGCAAGGGCATCGGCGACACCATTCGGGTGTCGCTGTCGGCCCCGCCCGCCAAAGAGGTCAAGGTCGGCATCAAGATTCTCGAATCGCTGAACCTGCGGCCCCGCCAGCTCGAAATCGTGTCGTGCCCCTCGTGCGGACGCGCCCAGGTCGACGTCTACACCCTCGCCGAGAACGTCACCAAAGGTTTGGAGGGCCTCAAGGTGCCGCTGCGCGTAGCGGTGATGGGCTGCGTCGTCAACGGTCCCGGTGAGGCCCGCGAGGCCGACCTGGGGGTGGCGTCCGGCAACGGCAAGGGCCAGATCTTCGTCAAGGGCAAGGTGATCAAGACCGTGCCCGAAGACCAGATCGTCGAAACGTTGATCGCCGAGGCCAACCGCATCGCCGAGGAGGCCCCCGAAGGGTCGCCCGAGGGTGCTCCGTTGGTCTCGGTGAGCTGAGCCGTACCGTCCATGCGCGCGCGGGCACTCGGCGCGCGCGACGCGCCGTTGGTGCGCACCCTGCTGGCCGCCAATCCGGTGGCCAACGTTTTCGTCAGTTCACGCATCGACGCCGGGCTGCTCTGGCCGGGGTCGCCGGCCACCCTGTACGGCTGGCCGGCCGCCGAACCGCGGCACCTGCTACACGCCGGTTCGAACCTGGCGCCAGTGTTCGCGACCTGCGACGAGCGCGACCGCGACGCCGCCATCGCCGCCTTCGCCGACGCCATCGGCCCCAACCGGCTGTGCCAGGCGGTGGTGGGCGAGTCGGGCGTGACGCTGGCGCTGCACCGTCACCTCTGCCGGCGCAGCCGCAGCTACGCCGGGCAGCGTGAGGTGCGGCCGCGGCAACCGTTGATGGCGGCCCGGTCGGTGCTGTCCGATCTGCCGCCCGCCCCGGTGCGACAGATCACCATGGCCGAGTTCGACTCGTACTTCGCCGCCGCGGTCGCCATGTACACCGAAGAGGTGGGCGTCGACCCCCTGGGTGGTGGTGGACGGGCCGGCTACCGCGCCCACTGCGAAACCACCGTGCGGTCGAACCGTGCCTACGGCATCGTCACCGAGGGCCAGGTGGTGTTCAAGGCCGACGTCGGCATCAGCTGCGACGGCATCGCCCAGGTGCAGGGGGTGTGGCTGGCCCCGCACCTGCGAGGGCGGGCGCTGGCGGCTCCGGCCATGGCCGAGGCCACCCGGCAGATCCTCGACACCCACGAGGTGGTGTCGCTCTACGTCAACGACTTCAACACCCGCGCCGTGCGCACCTATCTGCGCTGCGGGTTCACCGTGGCGGGCGAGTTCGCCACCGTGTTGTACTGACCCATGGGCAACGAGCACGCGCTGCGCTGGGGCCTGCTCGGCGCCGGCGCAATGGCCGGCAGCTTCGCCGACAACCTGCGCACCGAGGGTTTCACGCTGCAGGCGGTAGGCGCCCGCGACGGTGGCCGGGCGCGCGAGTTCGCCGACCGGTACGGCATCGCGACGGCACACGAGGGGTACGACGCTTTGGTGAACGACCCCACGGTCGACGTGGTCTACGTCAACACCACGCACAACCTTCACGCCGAACACGCGCTGCTGGCCATCGAGGCCGGCAAGCCGGTGCTGGTCGAGAAGGCGTTCACGGTCACCGCTGCCGAGGCCCGGCGGGTGGCCGAAGCCGCCCGGGCTGCAGGCGTGTTCGCGATGGAGGCGATGTGGACGCGGTTTCTGCCGTCCACCGACTTCGTGCGCGAGCGCATCGCCGACGGGTCACTGGGCGAGGTGCGCGCGGTGATCACCGACCACAGCCAGAGGCTGACCCATGTGCCACGGCTGAACGACCCGGCCCTGGCCGGGGGTGCGTTGCTCGACCTTGGGGTGTACAACGTCTCGTTCGCGCTCGACCTGCTCGGGCCGCCGTCCGACGTGGTGGCGCGCGGCACGCTCACCGATAGCGGCGTCGACGCCGAGGTGTCGATGATTCTGACCCACGCCGGCGGCGCCCATTGCCACGGGCGCTGCTCGCTGCGCTGCTCGGCGCCCAACGGCGGCGTGGTGACGGGCACCGACGGCTACCTGGTTCTCGACGGCTCGTTCTACAACTGGACGCGAGTGCGCCGCTACTCCAGTGGCCACGAACTGCTCGAGACGTTCGAGCCGCAGCGCACCTCGCAGGGCTTGCACTTCGAGGCGCGTGAGGTCGAGCGCTGCGTGGCGCAGGGGCTGACGGAGAGCCCCCGCATGACCCTCGATGACTCCATCGCCGTGATGCAGGTGCTGGATGAGTTGCGCCGCCAGGTCGGCGCGGTGCTGCCACAAGACCTCGTCCGCCCGGAGTGCTGACTCAGCATCATCTACTGATTCAGCACCTTGGTAGCGCCACACCTTCGGAAAAAGCGCTTATGCGCTGTAGTGACGGCTGATTCAGCAGTACTGCACTTGTTTCTGCGCTGGCACGAGTAAGGATGGATGCGCTCGACCACCCGCGAGACGTTCAACGAGGCCGAATCGGAACGGCTGCTGCACGGCTTCTTGAGCAAGGCGTTGTTCGACGCTGGGTTGTACTGCCGCGCGGACGAC
>ERZ724513.457-NODE-457-length-19752-cov-5.718384_pt1 | contig 19752 bp, 20 predicted proteins | sample MGYA00376046_ERZ724513 | MGnify/ENA primary metagenome ERZ724513 (study PRJEB28724, sample SAMN07190883) | activated sludge metagenome | isolation source: activated sludge of sewage treatment plant in Hong Hong | place: Hong Kong | collected 2016-03-17 ...
GGCCGCCAGAGAAATGAGACGCACACGCCGCTCTCCGCCGCCGCGGCCCTCTTGCGAGGCCATCGGCGCAATGTGTTGGAGCTGGCCGGCATTCCTGCATCCCGGCAGGATGTGGCCCAGTTCGGCACCTTTCGAGTGGGCGAGAACGGTGGCGGAGGATCCTGCCGCTTCTGGCATGTCGCACTGCGCCAGTTGCCGGACACCGATCCATTGGGAGACCACGTTACGCATATCAAAACGAACCTCGGGTTATCGACTGAGGATCAGGCTGCGTTGATTACCGCGGCAGCTCGCCTCGTCGCGAAGGGCCGCGAGGAGCTGAATGGAATGGCCGGGTGGGCCGGTTTCCTGGAAACCAAGCCGGCGCTGTTCTCGCATCCATGACTAGGCCGACGGACAAGCATCGCATTTTCATCACGGGCGCCACCGGATACGTCGGGGCGCGGCTCATTCCGTTGCTGCTCGAGCGAGGGCATGACGTGACGGCGTTGGTTCGCGAGTCCTCTGCCAGAAAGCCTGTCGCCGGGTGCCGGGTTGTGGTCGGCAATCCACTGGATGCGGAGTCCTTCGCGGAATCTGTGCGGGGACACGATACACTCGTGCAGCTGGTGGGCGTACCCAAACCATCACCCTGGAAGGGGCCGCAGTTTCGCGCGATTGATGGGCCCTCGGCCATGGCCGCAATTCACGCCGCCGCTTCGACGGGCGTGCAGCACTATGTCTACGTCAGCGTGGCCCATCCGGCGCCCATCATGCGTGACTACATCGCCGTACGTCGTGACTGTGAAGAGGCTCTCAGGCGAGCCGGATTGGTCGCCACGATTCTGAGGCCCTGGTACATTCTCGGTCCCGGACATTGGTGGCCATTGGCGCTGTTGCCGGTCTATCGTATGCTGGAACGAGTGCCCGCGACGAGGGAGGCCGCCATGCGGTTGGGTTTGGTGACGATTCGAGAGATGGTCGCGGCCCTGCTGTGGTCTGTCGAGCAGCCTCCGGTGAAGACCAGGGTCATCGACGTGCCGGAGATCCGGCGCCTGGGGCGGAGCGAACCATGAAACGGATCGCACTCATCACCGGTGCAGCGGGTTTGATTGGTGGCTACCTCGTCAGGAGTGCCTCGCGCTGGGTGCCTGATTGGGAGGTGGTAGGCGTGACGAGGGCCGAGGCCGATTTCACGGATCGAGCCCAGGTGGAACAGCTTTGGAATCGCCACCGCCCGGCTCTCGTCGTCCATTGCGCGGCCTTGAGCCGCATCGGTCTCTGCGAACAGGATCCCGTACGGGCCAGGTTGACCAATGTCGAGGCCACGCGGCTCCTGGCCGACCTCGCGCGAGACGTGCCCTTCATCTTTCTTTCCACCGACCAAGTGTTTGATGGCGCGAAGGGGCAGTATGTCGAAACCGATGCGGTCCATCCGTTAAACGTCTACGCACAGACGAAGGCCGAGGCGGAGCAGGTCGTCCTCGCCAATCCGGCCCATACAGTCGTGCGTATTGCGCTGACCGCGGGAATGTCACCGACGCGCGACCGGAGTTTCGTCGAGGACATGGTGCGCACGGCATCGAAGGGGGTGACACTCACACTGTTTACAGACGAGTTTCGCTGTCCGATCCCGGCGGGTGCCCTGGTGCGGGCGCTCTGGGAGCTCGGCATGCAGCGCCGGCCGGGTCTGTATCATCTGGGTGGCCATGAGCGGCTCTCTCGGTGGGAGATCGGAGAGCTGGTGGCGATGCGATTCCCGGAATTGCGGTCTTCGATCCAGCCCGGTTCGGTGGCAGATTATCAGGGGCCGCCGCGTCCGCCGGATCTCTCGATGTGCAGTGAGAAGATCCAGGCACTGCTATCGTTCCCTCTGCCGGGATTTCGCCAGTGGCTGACGGAGCATCCGTCGGAGAGTGGCGATCCGTGGGATTATCCCGCTGCCCGCTAGATTGAGGCGAAATCAGTGCGGCAGCGAACGGATGTAGGCCAGCACGCTCGTGATGTCGCGCTCGGAGAGAAGCCCTTTCCACGAAGGCATGTTCGGTTTGCCTTCGTGAATGGTGGTGAGCAACGCCTTGTCTGATTGCTTCCTGGTCGCGGGAGCGGTCAGATTGGCCGGATCCGGGCCGAGTAGTTTGTACCCGTCGCCTTTCCCCTCTGCACCATGACACCCGGCGCAATGCCTCGTGAACACCTGTTTCCCCTTTGCCAGGGCATCGGCCTTTCCTGCCGCTTCACCGTGCACGTCCGCCTGCATCAAGACTGTCCCGACGGCCATGACGATGGCCATCGTAACGGGATGTTCGCCCTTCATCTCTGTTCCTCCTGTGTATCAAGCACCCTTGCTCTGATATGAGCAATCATACGCCCGCTGCGGTGGCAATGCCATGCGATCTCCTCCTCCGTGTGTCGCGATGTCCGTCGTAGTACAATCATCTGAACACGAACCACACGTGATGTATCTTTGCATTTCACGTCGATCACTGATCGCATGACGGCGACAGACCCCCTCTCCCTTCTCATGACCGCTTGGGCCGCTTCAGCGCTCTTGATGGTTGCGCTCTGGTTGCTCGAGCGCCGCCTGCACAATCTTGCTCTCGCCGATGTGGGCTGGTGTTACGGGTTGGCCTTGGTCGTGCTGTGGTACACCACTGCTGTTCCTGGCGAACCGGCGAGGCGTCTGTTGGTGTGCGGGATGATCGTGCTCTACGCCGCACGCCTCGGCACGCATGTCCTCATCGATCGACTGTGGGACAAATCAGAAGACGGCCGCTACCGCGCCCTGCGTGTGCAATGGGGCGAGCAGGGTCCGCTACGCCGGTTCTGGTATTTTCAGTTGCAGGCCGCGGCCATCGTCTGGTTCTCGCTTCCGCCGCTGATCGTCATGCAGAATCCTCATCCGCCGTTTCATCTCATGGAGCTACTCGGGGTCCTTCTCTGGATGGCTGCCGTGACAGGGGAGGCCATGGCCGATTGGCAGTTGGCATCCTTTCGGCGTCAGCCATGGAACCGGGACCGTGTGTGCCGGGAAGGGCTGTGGTACTACTCGCGACACCCAAATTACTTTTTTGAATGGCTGCATTGGTGGAGCTACGTGGTGATGGGACTGGCGAGTCCGCTGGGCAACTGGGCGTTGACGCTGATTGGCCCGCTGACGATGGGCTGGGCACTCCTGAAAGTCACCGGCATTCCCTGGACTGAAGCACAGACCATGACGAGCCGGGGTGAGGAGTATGCCACCTATCGCCGCACCACGAATGCGTTCTTTCCCTGGTTCCCCCGCCGGCTGTAACCCGGACTATTCATGAATGCCTGCTCCGGCGTCCGATCCTGTCGCCCGGCGAGGCTGTTCTCGCTCGGCCTCCTCGACGGACTGCCAGTACGCCTGCGTCGGCCTCACGTGCGAGCAGCCTCGGCGGGTTTCGGTCTCGAACACCTCGCGACGGCATTCATGAATAATCCGGGTTAACAAGAAGCCAAAAACGTCCGCCAGCGGCGTTCGCGACCATCACTGCAGCGCAGCTGGCTGTTGTTATGGTTTGGCGAGTTCCGTCAGCCGTGTCCGTGCGGTCTTGGCGGCGGGACTGTCCGGATAGTGACGGATGATGTCTTCGTACAGTTCCTTCGCGTGGGCCTTGTTGGTTTGTCGCTCTTCAAACTGGGCGGTCTCGAGCATTTGCGACGCCTGATCCGGTCCGCAGGCCGATGTGCTCACGAACAGGATGAGAATGACCCACTTCAGGAATGTATTCATGCGACGGTCCTTTCATGTATCGGTCGCGTGGCGTGCGTGCCGCAGTGTCTGTCACGCTCGCAGGGTTTCCAGTGGTCTGGAGGAGACAGGCCGCATCATCATGAACCGGCCTCTTCCCGGATGCCATATCGTGGAGAGGTAATGGCTTCGCTGCGGCAGCGGGGACACCGGCTTGGTCGCGTGAGCCTGGTTCGATCGCGGAAGGTGTACGTACAATCCTGACAGTGCGACGGTTCCAACAGAAATGTTCGTGAAGTGTCGCGTGCGAGCGTCTTGACGATGTGGGTCAGGTGATCTTCCACCTGGCGCTCCGGCATGCCGACAAGTTGCGCCAACTGATGAGAAGATAACAACGTACCGGTCAACAGCGTCATGATTCGCTGCCGGGGTGTCTGCGGTGGAGTGATCATGCCATCTTGATTGTAGGTGAACCGCCTGTCGATGAAAAGGCAGGCACGAGCGACCGCGATCTTGTTATACTACGCGAAACTGCCTGTGCATTCGGCGCAGAGAAAGACGCCGCTATGAGTGGATCGCAGTGGGACGAGCTGGCCGAATTGGCCTTGTCTCGTGTGTCTTCGGCCGGAGTCGAGTATGCGGATATCCGCCTGCTTGATACGACGACGCGGACCATCAGCGGCGAAGACCGCCGCATCGCCCATATCCGCGAGTCCACCGATCGAGGGTTCGGTATCCGCGTGCTGCACCGCGGCGCCTGGGGTTTTGCCGCCAGCTCCATCATTTCACTCGAAGAAATTCCTCGTGTCGCCGATCTGGCCGTCGAAATTGCCAAAGGTTCGGCCTCTCTCGCGATCACCAAAGTCCACCTGGCCCCCGAGCCGGTGCATCGAGACCGCATTGTTACTCCCTCCCGCCTTGATCCCTTCGCGGTTCCATTGGAAGAACAAACCGCACTGCTTCTGAGTACGATGGACCTCATCCAGCGGCATCCCGGTGTGGTGAGGAGTCACGCCAGCCTATGGGCTCAACGTGATCGCAAACTGTTCGTCTCCACTGAAGGTTCGCATCTCGAGTTTGACCTGCTGGCGATGCAGGGCGATTGTACGGCAACGGCCGTCCATAACGGACGGTTTGCGAGCCGGTCGTTCAACACTCCCCATCTGCGTACGGGCTATGAGCTTGTGCGCGACGCCGACTGGGCGCGTGAAGGGGCGCGCATCGCGGAACAGGCCGTGGAGAAAGTGCGGGCTCCGGCAATCGATGCGGGACGGTACGACCTGGTGCTGGATCCCGAGCACCTGTCCTTGACGATGCATGAGTCCTGCGGACATCCGAGCGAATTGGATCGCGCCCTCGGGTATGAAGCCAATTATGCCGGAACCAGTTTTCTGACACCCGACAAACGCGGCACGTACCGGTATGGCTCAGCGGACGTGAACCTCGTGGCGGACAACACCGAACCGGGGACGCTGGCGGCGACCGGGTATGACGATGACGGCGTCAGCTGCCAGAAGTGGGACATTGTCCGAGAGGGCATTTTCGTCGGGTACTGCACAAATCGGGAGGTGGCACCACGAATCAAGGAAGAGCGGTCACGCGGATCGAACCGCGCCGATAGCTGGGGATCGGTTCCCATGGTCCGGATTGCGAACATCGGTCTTGAAGCGGGAACCTCCACGTTGGATGACCTGCTGGCCGACGTGAAGCGGGGCATTTATATCGAAGGCCATGGGTCCTATAGTATCGACCAGCGGCGGTATAATTTTCAGTTCGGTGGCGACGCGTTCTGGCTGATTGAGAATGGCCGGCGGACGCACATGGTGCGGGATGTCATCTATCACGGCATCACCCCGGAATTCTGGGGCCGCTGCGACGGCGTCGCCGATGCCACTCATCGTCGCCGGTATGGCTTCATCACGTGCGGTAAAGGGCAGCCCGGCCAATCGGGCTGGATGACTCACGCTGCATCCCACGCCCGCTTCCGGCGCGTGGACGTGATCAGCGGACACACGAAGGCGGACGCATGACGTCATCGATCACGTCCTCATGGCCGAAACTGACGAGTCGCCAGGAGTTTGAGTTTCTGGCGGACCTCGTGATGAGTCACTCTACGGGCGATCACACCTTCTTCTCATTGCGCGATAGCCACGGCGGTACCACGCGGTTCGCCAACAACCAGATCATTCAGAACGTCAATCTGCGGCGGGGCCACCTCTCCGTCACCGTGGCCTTCGGGCGCCAGCATGGCACCGCCAGCACCACGGATTTTACCGCCGGGGCAGTTCGGGAAACCCTGAAGCAGGCCGAATCGCTCGCGCGGCTCTCCCCCGACGATCCGGAATACCTTCCGCCGGTCGGCGCGCAAACCTATTTGTCCCTGCCCACGTCCCGTCCGGAAACGACTGCCGCCGGCCCGGCCCGACGGCTCGACTATGCGCGTGAAGCGATCGGGCAATGCAAAATGGAAAATCTCAACGCCGCCGGCACCGTGTCGTCCAGCACGACGACTGTGGGATTGGCTGCTGAGACGGGATTGCGCGCCTATGAAGAACGCACCGAAGGGCGGTTCAGCCTGACCGTGCAGGCCGGCGATGCCACCGGATGGTCGGCTGCGGCCCATCGATCCATCGACCGCCTGCATGTGCAGGAGCGCACCCTGGCAGCCATTATCAAGGCCAAGCGCGGGGCGGACGAGCCACAGGAGCTGCCGCCGGGCCGGTACACGGTCATCCTGGAACCGGCTGCCGTGGCCGGACTCCTCAGCTGGATGATCTGGATGTTGGATGCCAAGTCTTTTTATAAGGGGACCAGCCCATTCAGCGGAAAGTTGGGCTCACGAATCATCGATCGCCGGCTCTCGCTGGTGAATCAACCGGCCCATGCGGACCTCCTGGGAAACGGCTTTACGCACGAAGGGTTGCCGGTGATCGAGTCCGGCTGGATCGAGTCGGGTGTCCTAACGCAGCTTCTGCATGATCGGTATACGGCTCGCGAGCATCAGATCGAACCCCTCACGACATTGGAGTCGCCCCACTTATCAGGCGAACGTCCTATCGGCACCAGGGTGGACGACCTCATTCGCACGACGCAACGAGGCATCCTCGTGACGAACTTCTGGTATATCCGTCCCGTCAATCCGTCCGACCTGACGCTGACCGGCATGACCAGGGATGGCACATTCCTGATAGAAAACGGGGAGATCACGTCCGCCGTCCGAAATTTTCGCTTTCACGAGAGTCCGCTGCGCGCCTTTAATCAAGTAGAAACCTATACCGCGCCGGCTGAGGCCGTGACGTCCGAAACAGGAAAAGCGCTGGTGCCTGCCATGCGCATCCACGATTTTCACTTCTAGAGCGTGACCAAGTTTTAGGCTGGCCTGTCGCCCAGACCCTGTCTCGGTCCGGGCGCGTCAGTCGGACCGGGGGAGAAAAAAACACCCACTCGCCATTGACTCGGACTATCGGAAAGAGTAATGAATTGGGAAAAGTTTGCCGATAAGGCTCGGAAGGCTTCGATCGTCCTATGACGCGGAAACAGCAGCGTTTGGCGGAAAAACCCATTCATCTTCTCACGCTCGCCCCGGATAAGGGTGAGAAGGGGGCGGTGAATCCGTTTGCGCCTTCCCCATTGCGTGCGGCAATCGGCAAGGTGTTCGTCAAGCTGGAAGATATGACGGAGCGGTTCGAAGACTGGTGCCAGTACGGCAACTCCGAAGAGCGGACGGAACAGCCGTTGGGGCAGCGGGTGTCGAACTGGCTGGGCGCTCCTGTCGCGCGGCACATCGAGCATCAGGTTCAAGCGGAACATGGGCTGGTGCCGGCGCGCCGGTGGGATGGTGCCGTTGGTGACCTCATTTTCCGGTTGCGTGATCGTGCGGGGTTTGTCCAGCGTGCCTTAACCGCCCAAGCCCGTGAGCTCAAGGACTGGGTCATCCAGCATACTCAATCCACTCAGGCGGAACTCCATGATTTACGCGAGCAGGTCGCCACGCAACAGGTGCAGATGGAAGATCTGTCGGCGCAGCTTCATGACTTGCGTGCCCTGGTGAAGTCCCAGCAGCAGGTCTTGATGTACATGGGCAAGGACATGGAGATGGCCCCGCCCGCAGAGCTGGAGCTGTCCCTGGTGTCTCCCCGATCGATTCCCTATCGCGAACGGGACAAGAAATCATCGCGTGATCGACGGGACACGTCCAACGAAGCTTCCCAGATTCCCTACCTCAACGCCTAGCAGGATGCGGAAAAAGTCCGCCAGCGGCGTTCTCGCGTCACTCCGAGACTCACCGTACCGCGGGAGTACGATTCGCCTCTTCGCTCGCTGCGGCCTTGCTGGACGATCCTTTTGCGCATCCTGCTAGATTTCTGGGGTCGAGCAGGACGCTGAAAACAACCGTCAGCTTTGTTCTCACATCGTTCGGACCCTCAACGTCCTCCAGACGGTACGCCTCCGCGCCTTCACTCGCTGCGGCCTCGCTGGTCCATGATTTTGATCGTCCCGCATCAATACGTATTCAGCCCTTCTTTCTTCTCAGCCTGCTCCGACTAGCAACTTCTCGTCGGGACTGCTAATTTGTGCCCTTCTGTGCGCGGCGGAGTCGTCGCAGTGTGACGGCATTGCCCGTCTCGCATACGAAAAACGAGCAGGAGCGGGGAACATGAAAAACGCGCGGTATGTGAGAGGGGTGGTCTACGGCTTGGTGATCGCAGGTCTGGCGCTGCCTGTGTCCGATGGAATTGCCCGGTCAGAGGTGCCGCTGTTCGAGAATCTCGGTGTGCTGCAGCATAAGATCACTACCCACTCGGACCTTGCCCAGAAGTATTTCGACCAGGGATTGAGGCTGGTCTATGCCTTCAACCATGAGGAGGCTCTAGCGGCCTTCACCGAGGCGTCCCGTCTCGATCCTGATGCGCCCATGCCCTATTGGGGCGTGGCGCTGAGCCTGGGGCCGAATATCAATGCCGGGATGGATTCCAAGGCAGAATCGCGGGCCGTAGAGGCCGTACAGAAAGCCACGGCACGGCTGGCGCATGCGACTCCCACAGAGCGGGCGTATGTGGAGGCCCTTGCCGCGCGGTATTCGCTCAAGAAAGCTGCGACTCGCAAGGGCAAGGACGAAGCCTATGCCAAGGCGATGCGACGCCTGGCCCATGACTATCCGGAGGACGCGGATGCAGCGACCATATTTGCCGAGGCCTTGATGGTGCTCCGCCCCTGGGACTATTGGCGAGCCGATGGCCGCCCGCAGCCCGGGACCGAGGAAATTGTGACGACCTTGGAGGCCGTGCTGCAGCATCAGCCGGATCACCCCGGTGCTTGTCACTATTACATTCATGCGGTGGAAGCGTCTCCCGACCCTCAACGCGGCCTGCCTTGCGCCATGCGTCTGCCGTCGCTCATGCCGGGCGCCGGGCATCTGGTGCACATGCCGGCGCACATTTACATGCGGGTGGGGCGCTATCGGGACGCCTCGGAACGGAATGCCAAGGCTGCGACCGTGGATCATGAGTATTTGCTTCAGCACCCCCTTGAGGGCAACTACGCATCGGGATACTATGCGCACAACCTTCACTTCTTGAATGCGTCATTAGTGATGGAAGGGCGAAGCGCGGAAGCTCTGCAGGCGGCACGGGATCTCCTGAGCAAGATTTCGGTCAACGAAATCGTGAAAGAGCCTTCGCTGGAATGGTATGCGCCCACGGTCCTGCTTACGATGGCCCGGTTTGGTCAGTGGGGTGAGTTGATCAGGCAACCGCCGCCCCCAAAAGAACTGCGGTATACGACCGGTCTCTGGCATTACGTGCGCGGACTGGCCTTTGCGGCGACGACGCGGTTCGGCAGCGCGGAGGGTGAGCTCTCGAATCTTCGAAAGTCATTGAAGGGATTGGCCAGAGCGAAGACGGCTGAAGCCAAGATCAGCCGCACGCTGCTAAAGATTGCCGAGCGGGTGCTGGCGGGAGAAATCGCGGCACGGAAGGGGGATTTCGACGCCGGGATCCAGGCCTTGCGCGAGGCCCTCCAGTTGGAAGCCACGGTGCCGTATAGCGAACCACCATTCTGGTTTCAGCCGGTTCGTCACAACCTGGGGGCGGTACTGCTCTTGGCGGGACGTCCTGGCGACGCGGAATCTGTGTATCGCGAGGATTTGCGCCTCAATCCCGAGAACGGCTGGGCTTTGCATGGATTAGTGCATAGTCTGCAGGCTCAGCGGAAAGAGACTGCGCAGGAGAGTGCGCGGTTGCATACCGCCTGGGCCCAGGCCGACGTCACACTGACCGGGTCTCGCTTCTAGGATCAGCTGACTTGCGGCCACGAGGTGGCGTCATGGTACGGAATAAAGGATAAGACATGTTGAAGACGGATTATGTGTTTCAGGCCACCGAGGAAGCGCGTGAATTGCAGCGCCTGCAGATGTTGGAGCGCATCTTCGATGCCGGGACGCAACGCCGTATGCTGGCGACCGGCCTGACGACCGGCTGGCACTGTCTGGAAGTCGGTGCGGGTGCCGGTTCCATTGTGCGTTGGTTGGAACAACGTGTCGGGCCATCGGGCAAAGTGGTCGCGCTCGATACCAATCCGCGCTTTTTGCGTGGCAGCAGCACCTCGACCATCGACATCCTCCAAGGAGATATCTGCGACACGGATCTCCCGCTCGCCATGTTTGATCTGGTGCATGCGCGGTACGTCATGATTCATATCGCCGACTATCAGAAGGCGTTTGAGCGGATGTTGCGCTGTGTCAAACCGGGCGGGTGGGTCGTCATCGAAGAGCCAGATTTTGAGGCGGCTCGCGCCGTCACCGCGTCGGATGACGCCAGAACCTCTTTCACGCGCGTCACCGCTGCAATCGAGCGTATGTTCACGTCGCTCGGGATGGACTATGCGCTCGGGGCGAAGTTGCCGGCCTTGTTTCAACGACAGGATCTGAGTCACCTAACGGTGGAGCATGAAGGACATCTGTCAGCGGGCGGTGGAGCGACCGCGCAGCTGATGAAACTCTCCGCCGAACAATTGCGGGAGAAATATGTGGCCACCGGCCTGGTAACGGAGTCGGACATCGAGCAGTATTGCCGGCTCGCCGACGATCCGGATTCCTGGGCCATTTATTATGCGACAGTGGCCGTGACTGGCTGGTGGCAGCCGCAATGCGGCGGGAGAACGCAAGGATAGGCATGCGATACATTGTCGGAGTGATGGGGCCGGCCAAGGCCAGGAAAAAGGATGTTGATAATGCCCGGGTCCTGGGTGAACTGATCGCGCGCCGGGAATGGGTCGTGTTGACGGGTGGCCGCGATGTGGGTGTCATGGACGCGGCCTGTCAGGGCGCCAAGAAAGTCCCCGGTAGTTTGACGATCGGTGTGTTGCCGTCAGCGCGCGAGCGCGTGTCGAAGTATGTCGATCTGGCGATTATTACGGAGATGGGCAATGCGCGCAATAACGTCAACGTCATGTCCAGCAACGTGGTCGTCGTGTGCGGGCTGCTGGGCGCAGGGACGGTGTCGGAAGTTGCCTTGGCGTTAAAGGCGGGGAAGCCGGTCATTCTGGTCGGGGCCACGCCGACCGAAGAGAAATTCTTCAAAAAGCTGGGCGGACGCCTGATCGCCTCGGTGGATAGTCCGGAAGAAGCGATCACCCTGATGATGAAACAGTTTGAGCAGCAGCAGCCGGATCTGGTCCAGGGCGCACGCTCCTGGGGTGTTTAGCAGGTGGCTGAAACAGCTTCCCAGCGGCGTTCTCGCGGGACACTGCCGCCTCACTACCTCGGCGGCGTTCACAAACGTGCCGCGCTTTATTCAGCGCGTCGTGAACCTCTCAGACTCAACGTACCGCAAGGGTACGCCTCGCCTTGCTGCGGCTTTTCTCGACGAACTGTTTGAACAGCTTGAGAGCGGGGAACGAACGTCACTTCACGAATGACGTGTGAAAGGCTCGTCTCACTGGGCAGCGGGAGAGCTGGACACGGCTCCTGTGTCCAGGAGCACGCCGGAGTTATCGAAAGGCAAGCGGCCTGCCTTGGTGTGGACCACGCCTGTCAGGTGATAAGTCAGCGGCTGATTGCCGGAGAACGACAACAGCTGCCTGACGACCTGGAGGGTGGACGTGCTGGTTTCGACGGACGTCACCGCGTCGCTCAAGCGCGGCACGACCAATTCTTTGTTCCCCAACCCACGCGCGAGCCGGTTTCCATTCAGATCCAGCTTGAAATCGATCCCTGTGACGGCGAGGTCGAAGTCGTTGGGATTCCGGATACGAAGATCAACCTGAAGTCGCTGCTCAAAGGCACTCGCCTCCAGCGGCGTCACATTCGTGACCAGCACTTCCGGTGGCTCGCCTTTCATCATCCAGAAGGCGCAACCGGAAACCATCAGCGCCGTTAGTAGTCCCGCCACTCCACGCAGGTAGGTCATGCTGCCTATCATACACACCCATCCAATCGATTGCGACGCACGTAAAGAGTTGAAGAAGGGGACGCTGTCCGGATCGCGGCGGTCCCTATGCTCTGGTATGATGATCGAAAGTCGCTCAGCTTTGAGAGGAGGCGTCCAATGAGGTCCATCATAGGTCGGTTCGGTGCCCTCGGGGTGTTGCCGATGCTGCTCGCAGGATTGCTGGTCTCGCAGAGTCAGGGGGCCGATCCGTCTGGCGCCGCCAAAGCCTATTTCGCCGGAGGCTGTTTCTGGTGCATGGAGGAAGTGTTCGAGAAGGTTCCCGGCGTCACGGCTGTGGTCAGCGGATATATGGGCGGACGAGTCGAGCATCCCAGTTACGAGCAGGTGTCTGCAGGGGGAACAGGGCATGCCGAGTCCGTTGAAGTCGTGTATGACCCGGCCAAGGCGAGTTACACCACGTTGCTCGAAGCCTTTTGGCACAATGTGGATCCGGTCACGCCGAACGCGCAGTTTTGTGACCATGGCAGCCAGTACCGGTCCGTCATCTTCTACCAAGGGGAAGAACAGAAGCGCCTGGCGGAGGAGTCAAAGCGCGCGATTGAACAGTCCCAACGGCTGACGCAGCCGATTGTCACCGAACTGACCAAGGCCTCGCAGTTTTATCCGGCCGAAGAGTACCACCAGGATTTTTATAAGAAGAATCCGATCCGGTATAAGTTCTATAAATTTAATTGCGGTCGCGCGCAGCGGCTCGAAGAAGTCTGGGGTGCACCGTGACGGATCACGCTTCCTCCCGGGAGGAGATCGCACGTCTCTTGCGAGATTGCCGTACTATTGCTGTGGTCGGATTATCATCGAATCCGGCCCGCCCGTCCTATCGTGTGGCCAGCTACATGCAGCAGCAGGGCAGGGTGGTGATCCCGGTGAATCCGCGCGAGACCGATGTATTAGGTGAACGGGCCTATCCGTCATTATCGGCTGTTCCCGGTTCGATTGATCTCGTAAATGTCTTCCGGCGATCCGAGGAGGCTGGCGCCGTGGTCGATGAAGCGATACGTATTCAGGCCAAGGCTGTCTGGCTCCAGGAGGGAGTCGTCGATGAGGCGGCCGCTCTGCGCGCACGCCAGGCGGGATTACAGGTCGTGATGGATCGCTGTTGGCTTAAAGAATATGTTCGATGCGTCGGTGAGTAGAGCGGGCCCTGGCTGCCGGTATGACACAAGCTCTCAGGAACCGATCGCCCGCCACTGCCGGCTAATCTTTCCTTCTTCGCTCCTCCGCTTCATCCGTCAGTTTCCCTCATTTCCTTGAGCATTCCGCCGCTCCATGGAATAGTGACGTGACGGTGCGCTCACACCCGTCCTGCACCGTTCACCACGCCATTCATCGATGGAGGTTCCAGCCATGATGCGTTTGCTCGCGGATTGTCGCTCTCTGATGCTTATCCTGCCCTTGATGGTTACTGCGACCGGCTGCGCCGAGACTGCGCTCCAGGGACATTCCGCTCAGGAAGACCTCGGCATGGGGATCGTATCCGGAACCTTGGGCGCGCAAAGCCGGTCTGCCGTTTCCTCCGGCGAGCAATCCACCGCGTCAGTCGTCGGCCAAGTGCAAGCCGTCGAGGGCGGCGCCTACCTGGTTCGGGATGTCCGCGGACAGGAACATCGCATTCCCCATGACGAAAACACCAGAATCGATCGGCCAGCCCACGTGGGTGATCGCATTCAATCCTGGTTCGATCGGCATGGCCGTGCCGTCCTCATTCGGAGCCTCGATGAGGAAGGCCGCTAGGGCTGTCCGGTCGAGACTGCTTCTCCCAATGATGCAACAGCCTGAATGGAATACCCGCTGGAGCCGAGTGGCCCGTGCACTCTTTCCTTTAGCGGTGGCGGGATGCCTGATGGCCCTGATGCCTCCAGCCAGCCGGCTGGCCTTCGACCCGATCATGAAGGAGGTGGCGGGCCGGCCTACCGCCGAACCCATTGCCTCGCTCATTGCGACCTATGCCGAGCAATATGCCCTCGACCCTGCGCTCCTGCAGGCGGTCATCAAGGTCGAGTCGAATTTTAATTCGGACGCCGTGTCCTCGAAAGGGGCGATCGGGCTCATGCAGCTGATGCCGTTGACGGCGGCGGCGTTCCACGTGTTGGATCCATTCGATCCTAAAGACAACATTCGCGCGGGTGCTGCGCTGCTTCGCGGATTGCTGGACCGGTTCGGTGGAGACCTGTCGTTGGCGTTGGCAGCCTATCATCTCGGCGAGGCGCGCGTCAGGCAGGCCATCGGTGTACCGGCGCTGCCTGCAACGCAGCTCTATGTCAATCGGGTACTCGGCCACTATGACCGTTTTCGTGCCGGAACCAGCCGGCTTCCCACGCGTGTGACGACGCGCCGGGAAGAACGTCGTACGCTCTGGTCTCTGCAGCAGGCTCCCGAATAACGGCCTGGCGCTGATTCGCAAGGCTGTTGGCTCTTTCCAGAACCCACGATGGCTGTTTGCCGGTTGCATTTTTTGTGGGAACGGCGTAGGGACATCTGCCTTGCGAGGCAGGATCCGCAAACTTCATGAATCAAGACATGACCTGGACATTGAGGGTGTGATGAAGAAGAGTGATCGTACAGCCCGATTGGCTCAATCCGATATCAGAGCGATGACCCTAGCCTGTGCAAAGGTCAACGGCATCAATATGTCTCAAGGGGTGTGCGACACTCCTGTCCCTCCGGTGGTCGTGCAAGGCGCGCAGCAGGCGATGTCGCAGGGACACAATATTTATGCTCGGTTTGATGGCATTGCGGAACTGCGGCAGGCAATCGCAGACAAGGTGGCGTCGTTCAATCGAATCACCGCCGATCCGGAGACCAATGTGACGGTGAGTGCCGGCGCGACCGGATCGTTTCAAGCCACCTGCATGGCGCTCCTCAACCCTGGCGATGAAGTGATTCTGTTTGAACCGTTTTATGCTTACCACGTCCAGGCGATTCTCGCCGTGGAGGGCGTGCCCCGGTATGTGACGATGCGGCCGCCGGATTGGACGATGGACGTGAAGAGCCTGGAACAAGCCGTGACGTCCAAGACTAAAGCCATCGTGGTCAATACGCCGGGGAATCCATCCGGCAAGGTCTTCACGCGGCGTGAATTGGAGCAGATCGCTGAGATCGCCTGCCGCCGTGACCTGTTAGTGATCACGGACGAAATCTATGAGTATTTTGTCTTCGACGGGCGAGAGCACGTGAGCATGGCCTCATTGCCCGGCATGGCCGATCGGACCATTACCATCGGCGGCTATTCCAAAACCTTCAGCATCACCGGATGGCGCATCGGCTACAGCGTGGCGGAGGCTTCCTGGGCGAAGGCCATCGGCGCGATGAGTGATGTGTTGTATGTCTGCGCTCCCACGCCTTTACAGCACGGTGTGGCCGCCGGCATCCGCGCACTCGGTCCGTCCTATTACAAGGAACTGGCCCTGGACCACCAACGGAAGCGCGATCGGTTCTGCGGGGCTTTAGCGAAAGCAGGCTTGCCTCCAGCCGTGCCGCAAGGAGCCTACTACGTGCTGGCCGACGTATCCCGCCTCCCGGGAAACACCAGTCGGGAGCGGGCGATGTATTTGTTGGACAAGACCGGTGTAGCGGGCGTGCCGGGCGAAGCATTTTTTGAAGGGACGGAGGGCAGTCGCTTTATGCGGTTTTGTATGGCGAAGACCGACGCCGACCTCGAGCGGGCCAGCCAGGCGATCGAACGATTGACCTCATAAACTCAGTGACAGCACCAGCATCCTTACCGCGCCTGCCAGGATGCAGTCCTCGTCATGGTTCCCCAAGTCGCTTTCTTCCCGCAGACCCATCGATACAAGCCGATTAACTTCCACAGGGAATTCAACTGGCGGAATCCAAAATTCTCCAGGATGGCTGCCAGCAACAGTTTCAACACGTCGCGCTGATCCGGGTAGACGTGGAACGACATTTCTTCCAGTAAAAGCGCACTCACCGACAACAACACGCCCAGGCCGATGGCCGCCACGAGCAGGATCAGCCACGCCTGGATCGAGACGAATCCCATGACAAAACTGAAGATCAGGAAGCAGTAGCCGAACACCTCAATGGCCGGGCCGATCCACTCGAACACGGCCATGAACGGAAACGCCAGCCAGCCGATCGTGCCGCCCTTCGGATGGCACAGGAGATCGAGGTTTTTTGTCAGGCTTTCGCACAGCCCGCGTTGCCAGCGGATGCGCTGATTCTTGAGCGTACGCAAGTCCTCCGGCGCCTCGGTCCAACAGACGGAATCGGGCACGAAGGTGATGCGATACGGTTTGTCGCCCATCCGCAGATGGCGATGCAGGCGCACGACCAGTTCCATGTCTTCCCCGATCGTATCCGATCGATAGCCTCCTACGGTGACGACGGCCTCTTTCCGGAAAATGCCGAATGCGCCGGAGATAATCAGCATGGCATTCAGCGGCGACCAGCCCAGTCGTCCGAAGAGAAAGGCACGGAGGTATTCCACGATTTGGAACAGTGCCAGCAGATTGGAGGGCAATCCAATCTTGGTCAGGAAGCCGTTTTCGACGCGGCAACCGTTCGCGATGCGCACCGTCCCTCCGCTGGCGACCGTGCGATGGTCGTCCAGAAACGGTTGCACCGCTCGCCGCAGGCTGTCCGGCTGGAGAATGGAATCTGCATCGATGCAGCAGAACAGGGGATAGATCGACAGGTTGATGCCGGCGTTCAGGGAGTCCGCCTTGCCGCCGTTTTCTTTGTCGATGACGCGCAGATTGGTATGACTCGAGGAGTGATAAATTCCTCTGATTTCCGCCGTCGGCAGTTGCGTATTACAGGCTTCGGGGAACGGAAACAGATCAAATTCTTTGCGGAGGACATCGATCGTGGCATCCTTTGATCCATCGTTGATCACCACGATTTCATATTCCGAATAGCTGAGTTGCAGCAGCGACCGAATAGAGCCGGCGATGGTGGCGGCCTCGTTATAGGCGGGGACCAGGATGCTGATCTGCGGTTCGAAACCGGTGTAACTGTGCGGCAGGCTTTCCAGCACACGCTCCTGCAGGTATTGCCGCAGGTGAACGATCGCGATGAGATCCAGCATTAAGTATCCGGCGGTCAGGCCGAGAAAGTAGAGCAGGAACAGCCACTCAGAAGTTGAAATGAGCGTGTCTACCCACATCGATCAATGCGTCTCCGCGAGGGATGGTGTCGCTCGAGACCAGATTGACGGGAAATCCGTCGGTCGGGGCACAGAGGCCGTCGGGCGGCGCCTCTTCGCGACCGTGTTATGCAGTGCTGCCGTCATCTCCATCCTGTGGCTTTCTCTTGCGCAGGCGGAGGACATTCCCCTGTCCCCGCCGATTCCTTCCACGATCCATGAGATCGAACTGACCTATGCCGGGAACAGCACCGATCCAGCCGTGGCATTCAGCGGGCCAGTGCCTCCTGCGGGTCCTCTTCCTTATCGACCGTTTTTACCCATTCTTGAACTGTTACCGGGATTCGGGGTGGCCCATGTCTTTGGTCCCTGCCATGGACAGGCGGTACGAAGCGACTCGCATCTCGAATTGGAGTGGACTGCCGGGGACGCGGGACGTTGTGGTCAGCGTATCGAGCTGCGTCCCGCCGGAAGGCCGATGGATCTCATGTCCTACCAGATGCTGCGGCTTCGTGGGCGAGCCACCGGCCAGGTGGTGGTAGCCATAGAAGATCTGGCCGGTCATCAGCGGGAGCACAACCAGTCGCTGGCAACAGTGACGGGGACATTTGATCTCACTATTCCCCTGAAAGAGATTGGTCGCGGAGTGGACCTTCGATATGTGACGGCACTCGTCGTGTCCGCTGAAGGACCACGCGGCCGGATCGAATTCGAGCAGCTGACGGTGTCGCAACGTAATACGGTGAAGAAGCCACCCGGTGGGACTGGTTTCTGGGTGTGGAACTACCGTGCGGCGATACAGGAGCCACAGCCACTGCTGGCTACCTGCCGCAGGCAAGCCTGTTCGAGAATGCTCATCCAAATGCCATCACTCAACGATGATGAGGCGATCTGGCAAGGCTACGCGTCGTTGATGGCTCAGGTGCAGAAGGCCGGGATTGATGCACTGGCGCTGGATGGGTACCCCGAAGCCATTCAGGAACCTCACCTTTTGGCCGATAAGGTACAGAGACTGTTTCACCTGGTGCGGGCTGGTGCGGTATCCGGCATACAGCTCGATATCGAGCCGTATCTTTTGCCGGGATTCCTCGATGATGACGCGCAGCTCCGTCGGTATCTCGGCGCGATCGAGACGGTGAGCGAGGCCATCCACGGCCGCGCCAAATTGTCGATGGTGATCCCCTTCTGGCTGGCCACCCCGACCGTGGGTGGTCGACCGCTCGCCTATGCCGTGATGGATCGGGCTGATGAAGTGGCGGTCATGAGTTATCGCACCGATCTCGAGGAAGTGCAGGACATCGCCGAGGACATCCTGCGGTATGGCGATGTGAGTGAGAAGCCGGTATGGCTGGCCGTTGAGACAACGGTGTTGCCGCTTGAAGAGCATGTCGTGCTGCGGCGTGATCTCCGTCCGGACCATGCCGATGCCTTGTTAGATCGCGAGCACAAACGGCTACGGTGGAAGCCGATCTCCGAGGCCGACCGGCTGACGGGATCCGGCGAATGGTTCCGCATCCATCGTCGATTTACGGTCAGGCCCGAACGTCTGACCTTTGCCGGACGTTCCCGCGTGGAAGTGTCCCAGGCTATTAGTCATATGCTCGACACCACGATGCATCCGAGTTTTGCTGGGGTGATTATTCACGATCTCGATGGATTCCGGGCCCTCCCCGAATAGGGCGTGCCTGTTGGAAGCACAGAGTCTTCACGGATGAACGACTCCTTCACCTGGATCAATCAACGAACGTCTGTAGCAGGGCTGCTCGCGGTGATTGCGCTTGCCGCGGCGTGGTTCTTTGCACCCGCGACGATGATTGCCGCCATGGCGCCGGAGCTCTCGCCCCGCCAGACTCTGCAACAAGCCAGAGTCTTGGAGGACGAGAAGCGGTACGAGGAAGCCATTGCGGCGTACCGGCAATACCTCCAGGCCAAACCTGACGATGACGATGTCCGTGCGTCGGTCGCCAAACTTCTGTCCTGGCAGGGCCAATGGGACGCGGCTGCGGCCGCCTATCGCGACCTCCTGACCAGGCACCCCCTCGATCACGACATCCGCGTCGGTCTCGCCCAAGTTCTTTCTTGGCAGAAACAATATGATCTCGCGCGAGAGGAGTACAAACGGGTGCTCCACGACGAACCGGACCATGTCGAGGCCCTCACCGGCCTGGGCAATGTGTTCTTGTGGAGCGGTCATCAGGATCAGGCCATTCCGTACTATGAACGAGTGGTCGCATTGACCGGCGATGCGGACGTGGCCGCGCGCCTTCAATCCTTGAAGGCCGCTTCTCGTTCACCGGTAGTCCCTGTCAATCCGTCCGGCGCTGCTGATGGGAACGATTCCCTGACCGCTCACGCGGCTCAAACATTGGAGCGGGGCGGACGTCTGGAAACGATGCGTCAATACGCCGATGCGGTGACCCTCTATCGCGAGGAACTACAACTGTCGCCGGCGAATGACGAGGTGCGCGCCGCGTTGGCACGGGTCCTGTCCTGGCAAGGGGTTC
>ERZ724513.458-NODE-458-length-19750-cov-5.609546_pt1 | contig 19750 bp, 12 predicted proteins | sample MGYA00376046_ERZ724513 | MGnify/ENA primary metagenome ERZ724513 (study PRJEB28724, sample SAMN07190883) | activated sludge metagenome | isolation source: activated sludge of sewage treatment plant in Hong Hong | place: Hong Kong | collected 2016-03-17 ...
GGGTTGAGCATTCTGTGGTCAGACATCCACCGGTCACCATTCCAGCCGGCGACACGATTCTCGATGTGCTGCGTTGGCGGGCTGAGCATCAGCCTGACCAGACGGCCTACGTCTATCTCCGTGAAGGACTGAGCGCTGACAGCGTACTGACGTATCGAGACCTGCTGACGCGCGCTCGTTCGATCGCCAGCTACCTTCAGGCCCGATTCGCGCCAGGGGACCGACTTCTCCTGGTATATCCGCCGGGGCTTGAATTCGTACAAGCCTTTTGGGGCGCGCTCTATGCCGGCCTCATTGCCGTGCCGGTCCCTCCTCCGGATGCGTTCCGCCTGAAGGCCGGCGTGGCGCGCGTTCAACGCCTCGCTGAAGATGCCGGCGCCGCGGGAGCGTTGACCACAGCTCAGATGCTGGAGACACTCAGGTCGCAGGAGCTTGTCGCGTCGTTACACCAGTGGGTTTCGAGCGACCAGGCGCTCTCAGCAGATTCTTCCGGTTGGACTGACCTACAGCAACTGCCCACACACCTCGCATATTTGCAATATACGTCCGGCTCGACCTCGGCACCGAAAGGGGTGATGGTCAGCCATGGGAATATGACCGCGCAGAGCCGGTGTATTACCGATGCGGGTGGTTACGATGCCGGATCCGTGACTCTGTCCTGGATGCCCCATTTTCATGATTACGGATTGGTGAAGGGCATCATTCAACCTGCGTGGATCGGGCGTCCGTCGTATCTCATGTCGCCGCTCACGTTCCTCAAACGCCCCTTGCGATGGCTCGAAGCTATTCAACGCTATGCCGTTACGCATAGCGGCGCGCCGAACTTTGCCTATCGCCGTTGCGTGGAGGCCACAACGCCAGAGGAACGGGCAGGATTGGATCTTAGCCAGTGGCAGGTGGCGAGTTGCGGGGCGGAGCCTATCGCACCGGACACGATCCAGCGGTTTGCCGCAGCGTTTGCGCCATCCGGATTCCAGCGCGAAGCCTTCTTTCCCGCCTACGGAATGGCGGAATACACGTTGCTGATTTCGCTCAAGCGAAGAGGAGCGGCGCCTACCGTGACCACGCTGGATGCCGCAGCGTTGGAAAAGGGTGCCGTCATCGAAGCTGTGGCGGACGACAAGCCAGTTCGAAAGGTCGTGGGATGCGGCATGCCGGTCGGCGACACTCGCGTGGTGATTGCCCATCCTGAGACGCGGTGCCGTTGCGCCGTGCAACAGATCGGTGAAATCTGGCTGGCCGGCGCCAGCACGACACAAGGCTATTGGAACAATCCCGACGAAACCGCGCACACGTTCGGCGCGAGACTGGCGGATACCGGCGACGGGCCGTTCCTCCGTACCGGCGACCTCGGATTTGTGAAGGATGGCGAAGTCTTCGTGACGGGGCGGTTCAAAGATCTGCTGATCGTTCGAGGCCGCAACCATTATCCCCAGGATCTCGAGCGAACCGTCGAGTCATGCCATGGCGCGCTTCGGGCGGGAGGCGCGGCAGCGTTTACTGTTGAAGAGGCCGGCGAAGAGACAGTCGTGCTGGTCCAGGAAGTGGAGCGACAGGCGTCGCCCTGTTCCACCGAGGATTTGGCCGCGGCTATACGTGCAGCCCTGTCCGAGCAGCACGACCTCCATGCGTCGACCATCGTCTTCATCAAGGCCGGCAGCCTTCCGAAGACTTCCAGTGGGAAGGTGCAACGGCGCGCCTGCCGTGAGCAGTACCTGGCAGGTCGATTGTCGATCATCGGAACCAGTGTGGCGCCGCATCCGGTGGCACAATCATCTCCCGCACCCATTCACACGGACGCGTGGCAGCGGCTTTCAGGGGAGGCGCGCACAAGCGCCATTCTGCAAACAGTGCAGAAGCTATTGGCTGATCGGCTCGGTTGCATGCCGCAGGCCATTGCGGTTGATCGGCCGATTCATCTCCTGGGACTCGATTCGTTGATGGCAGCAGATGTGCTGCATCGCCTGGAAGAATCGTTTCATCTGTCGCTGTCGCTGTCCGCGCTTCTGGGCGGTGCGACACCCGCCGATCTGACGACGATGATTGAACGGGGGCTGGCCGGTGAATCGCGAGCCCAGTCCGTTGCTGCTATTGCAGATCCCGCTATCGCGACGGTGTTTCCACTCTCGGAAAACCAGGCCGCCCTATGGTTTTTGAGTCAACTGGATCCCGACAGTGCCGCGGCGAATGTGTCCGTGTTGTTGCCTCTGCCGTCCGACCTTAAGGCAGACCGGTTGCGAGCGGCCCTTGAAGCCATCGGCGACCAGCAGGCCATGCTGCGCACCACCTTCGAAACGCAGGAAGATGGACCGGTTCAACGAATCCATGACCGGATGCCGTTGAGTTGGAGTGAAATCGACAGCTCCACTTGGGAGTGGCCGCAGTTGCGGGGCGAGAGTGTAAAGGCTGCAGCCGTCCCCTTCAACCTGACGCAGGGCCCCCTGTGGCGCGCGACTCTTTTTCATGGCGGACAGCAGAGCTGGTTGTTGTTGGTCGCCCACCATATCGTTGTGGATGGCTGGTCAATGATGCAGTTGGTCGATGATTTGAAGCGGCGCTGTGAAGTCGCCGGGTCATGTTCATCCGAGTATTCGCCGGAACCTCAAGACCGTCCCGCACCATACCGGGAATTCGTCGAGTGGCATCGGGCGATCCTGGAAGGGGAAGAGGGGAGCCGCCTGGGCCAATACTGGAAAGCGAAGCTGGCCGGTGAGTTGCCGAATTATGACATGCTGTACGACCGGCCTGAGACAACGGTCGAGCCGAGCCACTATGCCTGGCATGCCTTCCACATCGATGAGAACCTGACTCGCCGCCTCAAGAAGTTTGCGCGGACCGAGGGCACGACCTTGTATGCCGTCTGCCTGAGCGCGCTGCAGATCCTGCTCACTCGCTACACCGCTCAAGAAGACACGGCGATTGTCACGCCGGTGTTCGGCCGTAGCCGGGCTCGATTCGCCCGGACGGTTGGTGACTTTGTGAACATGTTGGTGTTGCGAGAGAGCCTGCAGTCTGAGTTGACCGGCCGTGAGCTGTTGGCGCGGACAAAGCAGACGCTGTTGGACGCGTTGGCCCATCAGGATTATCCGTACGCGCGGCTGGTGGCCGACATACGATCGGCTCGCCAGGGACCTCGTGCCCCCTTGGCGCAGGTGTTGTTCGTCTTGCAGCAGTTCAAACTGTTGGCGGAACTCGATCTGCGGATGGGCGTATCGACGGGCGCGGCCTCAAACGTTGGATTCCTCGCATGGGATGCCTATGTCATTCCACAGCAAAGCGGCCAATTCGATCTCTGCCTTGAACTCGCAGAATCGAAGGATGGGCTGAGCGGATATGTCGAATACAAGGATGCCCTGTTTGGCGAGGAGCGGATCACGCGGATGCAGGAGCATTTCGTGCGTCTGCTGCAGGAACTGGTCAGTCATCCAACCGACAGAATCGTGAGCTTGCCGCTCATGTCGGAAGCGGAAACACAGCAAACGGTGCTTGCATGGGGACAACCCTCCGGCACGGCGGACCCTGAGTTGTGCCTCCACCGTATGATCGAAAAGCAAGCCAGAAGATCCCCTGAGGCCGTAGCGGTCGAACAGGGGGGGCAGTCGCTGACCTATGGGGAGTTGGATACGCGCGCAAACCGGGTCGCTCATTATCTCCGCCGCCGCGGCGTTGAACCCGGTGTCGTCGTTGGCCTCTGTCTCGAGCGCTCGCTCAACATGATTGTGGGGCTGCTCGGTATTCTGAAGTCGGGCGGCGCTTATCTCCCGTTGGATGCCGATTATCCGACCGAACGGCTGGAATACATGTTGCGGGACAGTCAGGTGCGGGTGTTGGTGACGCAACAGGATCAACTCGTGCGGCTGCCCGCCACGAATCCGCACACGATCTGTCTCGATTCGGAATGGGCGCACATTGCGAAATGTCCCGACAGCCCTATCGACGGGACCGATGCGTTGGACAATCTGGCCTATGTGATCTACACGTCGGGGTCCACGGGTCATCCGAAAGGGGTGATGATCGAGCATCGCTCGATCGCCAACTATGTGCGAGCCATCACGAAGATCGTCGACCTGACAGGAGAAGATCGAGTACTACAATTTGCCTCGTTGAGTTTCGATACCGCCGCCGAAGAGATTTTTCCCTGTCTGGCCGCGGGGGCGACATTAGTGCTGCGTACCGCGACGATGGTCGATTCGGTATCCGGCTTTCTGGATCGCTGCCGTGACTTGAACCTGACGATCCTGGATCTGCCCACGGCCTACTGGCATGAGCTGGTTACCCGGATGGCGCTCGAGCAGGTCGCGTTTCCTTCCTCTATCAGATCGGTGATCATCGGTGGCGAGCGAGTGCTGCCGCAGATCGTGCAGCGCTGGACGGACTTGATCGGGGCGACCGTCCGATTGATCAATACCTATGGGCCAACGGAAACGACTGTTGCGGTCACCTGGTCGGATCTGACCGGTCCGGAGGCGCACGATGAATTGGTCGGCGATCTGCCAATCGGACGCCCCATTCCGCACACGTCCGTCTTCGTATTGGATCGGAATCAACAGCCGGTTCCAGTGGGCGTGGCGGGGGAGCTCTATATCGGTGGCGTCGGAGTCGCGCGCGGCTATCGGGGCAGGCCGGATCTTACGGAGACTAAATTCGTTCCCGATCCATTTTCCAAGCAGCCGGGAGCCCGACTGTATCGCACAGGCGACCTGGTGCGATGGCGACCCGACGGGCAATTGGATTATCGGGGCCGAGCCGATCGCCAGGTCAAGATTCGCGGCTACCGGATCGAATTGGAAGAAATCGAGGCCGTCCTGAACCGGCATCCGGATCTGGAGCGGGCGGTAGTCGAGGTACGGGAGGACCAGCCCGGAGACAAGCGGATCGTAGCGTTCATGGTGCCACGTCCGAACAATCGGCTTGGATTGGTGCAGTTGCGCGAACAGCTTCGCAGCCAATTGCCAGCGCACATGATTCCCTCGACCTTCATCGAGATGGAAACGCTTCCGCTGACGGTGAACGGCAAGGTGGATCGAAAGGCGCTGCAAGTTGCCGCGGACAGTCGCGCCAGCAAGGTCGAGCTGACCTCTCAGTACCTGGCGCCACGTACTCCCACGGAACAGGTCCTGGCCGATATCTGGGGGGAGATTCTTCAGCTCAAAGACGTCGGCGTGCATGATCACTTCTTTGAACTGGGTGGGCATTCGCTCCTCGCCACACAACTGGTATCCAGAGTCCAATCTCTGTTCCGCATCACGCTCCCGCTCCGGCAGATTTTCGAACGTCCGACGATTGCCACCTTGGCCGAGGTCATCACACAGGCACAGGCCGGAGCCAATTCCCATCAGGGGGAGAGTGGGTACGTGATCACGCGAGCCAGAAGAGGAATCCCGCTTCCGCTGTCGTTCGCGCAGGAGCGGATGTGGTTCCTCTATCGACTCTCGCCGGATGCCGTGGCCTATAACATCCCGGCCAGCGTCCGGTTGCATGGTCCGCTCAACAAGCCGGCCTTGCGATGGGCGGTTGCTGAACTGGTCCGGCGCCATGACGCGCTCAGGACCACCTTTGCGCACGTGGACGGTCAGCCACGTCAAATCATTCAGGACGTATTGGACCCGACTTGGACGGAGGAGGATCTGCGCGGAGTGCCGGCTGAGCTGCGCGAACCACGGGCTCTGGAACTTGCGACCGCGGAGGCGCGACGACCGTTTGATCTCGAACAGGGACCGCTTCTGCGCGTGTTTCTGATCCAGCTTGGTGATGAAGATCAGATCGTGATCCTCAATACGCATCACATCATCTCCGATCAATGGTCCTATGGAATCATCGCGCGGGAACTCGTCACGTCCTACAATGCCTTCTGCGCGGGCAGACCGTTTGCCGTTCAACCGGATCTCGCTATTCAGTATGCGGACTTCGCGCAGTGGCAACGGGGATGGCTCACCGGTCCTGTGCTGGAAGAACAACTCGCGCATTGGAAGACCAAACTTGTCGATCTGCCTGTCCTGACCTTGCCGACAGACCGGCCGCGCTTGCCGGTGCATTCCTTCAAAGGCGATCATGTGTCGCTCGACTTGTCCTGGTCGCTGATCAATCGTCTCAAGCAGCTGAGTGTGCGCGAAGGCGTTACCCTGTACATGGTATTCCTGGCCGGATTCTTCGGGCTCCTCCACCGCCTCACACAACAGAAGGACCTGGTCATTGGCACCCCGATCGCTAACCGTAACCGTCTCGAGATCGAGGATCTGATCGGAACCTTCGTCAATACGCTGGTGTTGCGAGCGGACGTGACAGGTGAGCTGACATTTCGTGACCTGTTGCGAAAGGTGCGGGACCTGTCACTCGACGCCTATGCGCACCAGGACATTCCTTTTGAGAAGCTCGTGGAAGAATTGCGGCCGGACCGTAGTCAGGGAGGCTTGCCGCTCGTCCAAGTGTTGTTCAACTTTGCCAATACGCCCTTTGCCCGCACCGAGTTTCATCAACTCTCCTGGACTCCCTATGAAGTGAGCCGTGGCGCGGCTCAACTTGATCTCGGCCTTTCTATCGATCCCTACGCGTCGCGAAAAGCCTATTTGGAATTCAATACGGATCTGTTCGATCGCGCCTCCGCCGAGCGGTGGATTTCGCAATACCGGCAGCTGATGGAAACGGTTGCCGAGCATGCCGATGCAGAACTCGGGCGCGTGTCGATTCTCACCGGGCAGGAGCAGCATCGAATCTTGCGCGAATGGAATGCCACGGATCGACCGGTAGATCAGGGCCTGTGTTTTTATCAACTGTTCGAGGCGCAGGTCAGTCGGACGCCGGATGCCGTGGCCGTTCGCTTTGAAGGGCGGGAATGGTCCTATGCGGAACTGAATCGTCGCGCCAACCGGTTGGCGCATCGTTTGCGTGAGTGTGGCGTAGGGCCGGATGCGGTCGTCCCCGTTTTCCTGGAGCGCTCGCCGGATCTGCTGATCAGTCTCCTGGCCGTGATGAAAGCAGGGGGTGCCTACCTGCCTTTGGTACCGGGGTTGCCGATACGAAGGCTGGCGGCGATGATCGAGGCCAGTCACGCGGCAGTCCTGATCACTGAGTCCGCCTTGCTCGGCGGGCTGCCGCAGCATCAACTTCCTGTGCTGTGTCTGGATCAGGAGGCGGAGGCCTTGGCGCGTCAAGCGGAAGAGAATCCGTCGCCGCAATCCGGTCCGGAGCATCTCGTGTACGTGTTGTTCACCTCCGGGTCCACCGGCCAGCCGAAGGGGGTCGAAATTGAGCATCGCGCACTGGTGAATTTTCTCCGTTCCATGCAGCAGGAACCGGGGATCACTCATCGCGATGTCCTGGTCGCACTGACCCCGCTGTCGTTCGATATCGCGGGGCTGGAACTCTACCTTCCGCTCCTGGTGGGCGCCACAATCATACTGGCCAATCGGCAGCAGGCGATGGACGGGGCCTGGTTGCAACGGGAGCTCGATCATGGCGCGGTGACCATGCTGCAAGCGACCCCTGCCACCTGGCGAATGATTTTGCAGTTCGGGTGGAAGGGTGGACGCGGAGTGAAAGTCTTGTGTGGAGGAGAGGCACTGCCGCGCGAATTGGCGCAGGAACTGCTCGCCAGGGCCGGATCCGTATGGAACGTCTATGGGCCGACCGAAACGACGATTTGGTCAACATTGGAACGCGTGCGTAACGCTGAACGGACGATTTCTCTCGGCCGTCCGATCGCGAACACGCAGGTCTACGTATTGGATGGCAATCTCGAGCCGGTCCCGGTCGGGATTCCAGGTGAGTTGTATATCGGCGGGATGGGTCTCGCCAGAGGCTACCGAGGCCAGTCTCAATTGACGGCGGAGCGTTTCATCACCAACCCGTTCAAGGCTGGTGAGCGACTCTATCGCACCGGCGATCAGGTGAAATGGTTGCCCGATGGACGACTGGATTATGTCGGTCGAATCGACCACCAGGTGAAATTGCGCGGGTTCCGGATCGAGCTGGGTGAAATTGAATCAGTGTTGGGGAATGATGCGACCGTGAAACAGGCGGTCGTGATCGTGCGGGAAGATTCGCCGGGCGATAAACGTCTGGTGGCCTATGTGGCGCCGCGAGAGGGTAGTGCCTGTGACCCATCCAGCCTTCGCCGGGCACTGCGGGAGGTGCTGCCTGATTACATGGTGCCGGCTGCCATTGTTCCTCTCGCGGAATTTCCGTTAACCCCCAACGGGAAGGTGGATCGTGCGTCCTTGCCGGCGCCCTCTGCCAAGCCGGTGCATGACGGCGCCCAAGCGATCGAACCCCGAAATCGGGTGGAGCTGCAGCTGGTGGCGATTTGGGAGCAGGTTCTGGGGATGACGCCCATCGGTGTGCGCGACAACTTTTTCGCATTGGGCGGCTATTCCCTGCTGGCGCTTCGCATGTTCAGCGCGATTGAGCAGACATTCGGCACGCGGTTACCGATGGCCGTCTTGTTCCAGGCGCCGACGATCGAACAACTGGCGGATGTCCTGGCCGACGAAGGTTGCACGGTACGGTGGCGCTCCCTCGTGGCCATTCAGCCGGAAGGAAAGCGGCCACCACTATTTGCCGTGCCCGGGGTCGGAGGCAATGTGCTGGTGTTCGCGCGGCTCGCCAAGTTATTGGGCGACGACCAACCCTTTTACGGATTGCAGGCTCGCGGACTCGACGGCAAAGAAAAGCCGTTCATGCGGGTGGAAGAGATGGCGGCGCATTACATTGAGGAGATCCGGTCGGTGCAGCCGCACGGTCCCTATTTCATCGGAGGTACCTGCACCGGCGGCCTGGCCGCCTATGAAGTCGCACAACAGTTCACGGCACAGGGAGAAGAAGTCATCCTGGCTGTCATGGAATCCTGGCATCCACGATCCTACCTGAACCACTGGAGTCGTCCGCCCTATCTGCTCTGGCCGTTGTTGTTCGTGTGGATGAAGGTCACGACCTACCTTCGGCTGATGCGCCGGTTGCCTGCCGATGAATGGGCGTCGTTCTGGAAGGGAAAGTTGAAACGCATGTGGAATCTCATGCACCATACCGAAGCCGCCGAGCATCAGGACGAGTTCTTATACAAAGATCAAGTCACATACGCGACCTTCCATGCCGTGGCGCGGTACGAGCTGAAGCCCTTCCGTGGGCAGGTGTTGAATGTGATCGCATCCAAGCACCCCCTCACGAACTCGAGTGATGATACCCGGTTGGTGTTCGGCGAATGGGCGATGGGCATGAGCCGGACGGTGTATCTTCCGGCGGAAGATTCCGGACGCTTGTTCGTCGCGCCGCATGTGCAAGAATTGGCACGTCAGCTCAAGGCGTTTTGGCAGGAGGCGGAAGCCGTGCACCGGAAGCGGCCTGACGGTCAGGGTGATGGACCAACCACCAAGGCCGCATAGCATCTCCCACGATTGCCAGCCATGAGTCACCCCTACGCGGAATTCACGATACGATGATGAAGTTGTACCGGTTTCTCCTGTTTCTGCTTCGGGACGCCAGGACCATGATGATCCTCATGGTCATGACGGGGCTGTTGGCCGGTCTCTCCAGCGTGGGTTTGTTGGCCGTGATCAACAAGCTGATCAACGGGGCCGGCACCACCTCGGAGTTGTTTGCCCTGGCATTTATCGGGTTGGCCGTCCTCAAAGTCGGATCGAATTATCTGTCCCAGCTCTTGCTGGTCACCTTCGCGCAAAAGACCATCTTAAAATTGGGCATGGATCTCTGCTGGAAAGTGGTGCGGGCGCCCTATCGCACGCTGGAGCGTCGCGGGTCGCACGAGATTCTTGCAACCCTGACGGACGACACGAATGCCCTGGCCTGGGCGGTGAACGGGTTGCCGGGCTTGGCGATCAATGTGGCGATCCTGGGCGGCTGCTCGCTCTATCTGGCCTGGTTATCCTGGCAGGCGTTCCTAGGCGTGGTGATTCTGGCCGTATTGGGATTGCTCGGATATCGCCAGCTCTACAATCGTGTCCTGCAATCGTCGTTGGCGGTACGTGATTCAAAAGGCGTTCTCTTCGAACATTTCCGGAGTTTGACGGAAGGCATGAAGGAACTGATGCTCCATCGCGGCCGCCGGGAAACGTTTGTCGAAGAGGATATCCGGCAAGCAGCCGACGCGCTGCGGCGTCATAACCTGACCACGACCAAGCAGTATCTCGTCACGGATTCCTGGACCCAGGTGCTGTTCTACGGTTTGATCGGCGTCATCCTCCTGCTTTTTCCTCGCATCCTTTCGCTGTCCGGTGAATCGCTGACCGGGTATGCCTTCGCCATGCTCTACATGATCGGTCCGATGTGGGGCCTGCTGGGCATGGTGCCGACGTTGAGCCGCGGGCAGGTGGCGCTGGAAAAGATTGAATCGTTGGGGTTGGCGCTGGATGAAGGCGGTCGGGAAGGTGGAGCGGAGCGTCCGATGGCGCAGGGTAAGCCTTGTGTGGAATTCTCCAACGCGGTGTTTGCCTACGAATCGAAGGGCGAGGATGAACGGTCATTTCGTTTGGGGTCGCTGGATCTTTCCATTCGCGCGGGTGAGCTGGTTTTCATCATCGGCGGGAACGGCAGCGGCAAATCGACATTTGTGAAAGTGCTCACGGGACTCTATCTACCGCAACAGGGGCAGGTGACATTGAACGGGGAGGCGATCACGCCCGCGACTCAGGACTGGTACCGCCAACATTTTGCTGCGGTCTTTTCTGATTTTTATCTCTTTAAAAAGCTGCTCGGACTCGACCCGTCGTTAGTTGCCAGTCAGGCGGACGGATGGCTGAAGACCCTGCGTATCGATCACAAGGTCCGCATTGAACAGGGCGAGTATTCGACGGTGAACTTGTCTCAGGGGCAACGAAAACGTCTCGCCCTGGTGACTGCCATGCTGGAAGATCGGCCGTTTTACGTCTTTGATGAATGGGCTGCCGATCAAGATCCGCAATATAAAGACGTGTTCTACGGAGAATTGTTGCCGAATCTACGGGCCCGAGGGAAAGGGGTCATTGTCGTCACGCACGATGACCGGTATTTCCATGTGGGTGACCGCGTGTTAAAACTGGACGACGGCAGAATCGTCGATGTGTCACCCGGCGCTGCCTTCAATGCTACGCACCGTCCTCCGACGCTCCTGAAACCGGTGGCACGGTCATCAGCGTAATGCAGGCCGTGACCGTGAGAGTAGCCAATGATGTCGCGTGCGCCAGATCCCATGTGTGCATCCCTCTCGTTTCCCCATCTCGATCTCACGTCCGTGCATGTCTGGTTTTGCGAACTGCCCCGCTATGCCGATGTTCAGGAATCCTTCGCGGCGCTGCTTTCCGATGAGGAACGAACGCGTGCGGCCCGCTTTGCGTTTGAGCGGGATCGTCAACGCTTCGTGCTCTCGCATGGAGTATTGCGGCAGCTGCTGGCCCGCTATACGCACATAAAAGCAGGAGAGATTCAGTTCATCACTGGCCGGCATGGAAAACCGGCTCTCGCCGTTCCATCAGTCCCGTCCGAGAACATTCAGTTTAGTCTTTCCCATTCGGGAGAATATGCTCTCGTAGCTGTCGCTCGCGGCCGTGAAGTCGGCGTTGATGTCGAGGTGTTCAAGGCAAACATGGACTGCGTCAAACTGGCCGAACGGTTCTTTGCTCCGCGGGAAGCGCAGGCGATGGCAACGCTATGCGGAGAAGCGCAGCAACGCCTGTTTTATCGATTGTGGACGGCGAAGGAAGCCTATTTCAAAGGGCTCGGTGTGGGATTGTCACTTGGCCTGGAGCGGTGTGAAATTGTGTTTGATGAGGAATCGCCTCATGCGCGTGTGAGTCTGGCCGATTCCGGAACCTTCGACCACGCGTGGCAGATTCAGTCGCTGTCGCTGCCGGATGGCCTCGCGGGGGCGGTGGCCGTGTCAGGCGGTGACTGGGAATTGCAACGCTATGATTCGGCGGCTTATTCTCTGGCCTAGCCGGACCTCCTCTGGGCCGCATCTCTCCTCAGTCCTCGGAAAAAATCCTGCAGCAGGGCCTGGCTGTCTTCCGCACAGAGCCCGCCGACCACGTCTACGCGATGATTCAGCCTTGGCTCAGGTGGAATATCCATGATCGATCCGCATGCGCCCGCTTTGGGGTCGAACGCTCCGAAGACCAGACGGGAAATCCGGGCCAGCACAATGGCGCCGATGCACATGCAGCAGGGTTCCAGGGTGACATAGAGGGTGCTCTCGGTGAGGCGCCAGCTGTTCATCTGTTTGGCTGCTTCACGGATGACAAGCAGCTCTGCATGTGCTGTGGGGTCCTGAACGGTTTCCCGCAGATTGTGCGCCCGGGCGATGACGACGCCATCGCGGACGAGGAGGGCGGCGATGGGGACTTCGCCGATCAGCGGGGCTTCCCGCGCAAGGCTGAGGGCCTCTTGCATGAATTGTCTATCGAGGTCGTCGGGCAGGGACATGGTGTCGTGAGTGATTCCCGTCAACGAGAGCACGCATCGGGTTCTGACGATGGGCATGCTAGCATGTTTGGGCCGGGAATCGCAGGCGACGTTCGTTGGAGAAACTGAGGCTAGATTTGACCGATCAGGTAGATGGCCCCCGACGGTTCGGGGCGTCCGCCGTCCGGTTCCACGGTCACGGCGAATTTCTTCATCCGGGGAAACTCACCCATATTCTTAATCAGCATGCGGGCTTTCTGGCCTGCATCCAGGCCAAACACCCCGGCACTGACCGGTTTGTCATCGATGGCCCAGAGTTGATACACCTTGCCGTTCGGGAGCGCTGGTAAGTTGAAGGCGTAGAGCCATGCCTTCTTGCTCGCGGGATCGATCAGGAGAAATGCGCCGGCTGATTTCGCCATGTCGGAGCCGGATAGTAAGACGACTTTCGATGTTGGATTTTTAAACAGCCCGACAAATGTTTCGCTTTGCTGGGCAAGCCGCTGTAATGAACTGTCATGCTGAGTGAGTTGTTGATGCGCATCATCCAGCTCGGCCTCCCGTTGAAGTAATTGATCCCGCAACTCGGCCACTTCAGTCGTGCGTTGATCCAAATCAGTCTTCAGCGAATCCAAGGTCTGTTCGCGCTGGCGCAATTCCGACTGCAGACTGGACGCGCGGGAGGTTTCGCGCTGCACCGCGGCTTGCAACTGCTGGATTTCGCCTGAGCGCTGGGCTGTCTGCGTGTAGTTCATCCAGGCGAGATATCCGCCTCCAACAACCACCACGAGGGCTGCAAATCCCATGGCGATGCGGAACGGCAGGGAACGGGCAGGCGTGATGGGAGGAAACAGATGGTTCATCCATTCGCCCGGTTCGAGGCTGGATCGAGGTCCCGGCTGCTCCGTTTCAGGCTGGCTTGTGGTCGATGCCGGGGCCATCAGGATCTTGGCTTTGAGCGTGTTCGGGGGCGTTGCGGGCGTCAGTCCGAACGGCAGCAGCGAAGCGACGGTTTGATAATCTTTCAAGGCGGCATGACAGGCGGCGCAGCCGGAGAGTAGATGTGCCTCGATGGCCTGCCGCTCAGAGCGTTCGAGGGCGCCGATCGCATAGAGGGGAACCGCTTCTTCCAGTTCCTCGTGGGTCATAGTTGGTGCCCTTGCGGCAGCGTCTCCTGCAAGGAGGCGCGAAGTTTCGACATGGCCAGTTTGATTCTCGTCTTGACGGTGCCCAAGGGCTGATTTAATTTCGCCGCGATCTCCGTATGCGTCAGTCCCTGATAAAAAGCCATTTCGATCGCTTGTTGCTGAGGAAGCGGCAGATCGAGAATGGCCTTCGCCATCATTTGGCGCATCTCAGTGTCTTCCCTGGCTTCATATGGATTGGGGCTCACGTCCGGCGTGACGGAGACCAGCGGGTGCTCGAACGAATCGGCGACGACGTGCTGCCCGCGCGAGGCGCGCGACCGCAGGCGATCGATGGCACGGCTACGGGTCAGGGTCACCAGCCAGGCGATGGGGCTTCCGCGACCGACATCGTATTTGGCGATTTTTCGCCAGACTTCCAGGTACACATCCTGGAGCAGTTCCGTCGCCTCATCGCGATCGTTGAGGATCCGGTACGCCAGGGTAAAGAGCAGGGTGGAGGATTGATCGTAAAGCTGGCCGAATGCCGCTTGATCCCCCTTCGCCACGCGGGCCAGGAGTTTGGGTTCAATTGTGGATGCGGCTTGTCGGGGGGCGGATTCCATGCAGTCGGCCTAAGAGCGCGGCAGTCCTCGGGATCAGAATTGGGCCCACTATAACACTGTCTGAGAAAAACGACTAATCAGATGTAAGTTTGCGCGTCGTGCGCGGCTGGCATGAGGCGTCTGTTTAGAAATACGTATGCAGGATGTTGGCGGCATCGTGGGCCCCTGACAAGGGTGGAGGCGGTGATGCTGGTGACTGGGCCAGGGCCTCCCGGATGGCCGGCTCCCATTGTCCCTGGTGAAAAGCATCGAGAGAGAGTTCAGCGGATCGGCCGTGCCGCTGCAGGTAATCCACGAGAGATTGTTCGTCTGCGAAGTTGTAGCGACGTACGTAGACCACGGGAATCCCGAGCGCGACCGATTCAACAGTGGTGCCATACCCGGGCTTGGTCAGCACCAGATCGACTGATGCCAGGATGTGCTTGAACGGCAGTCCGACAGCGGAGAGCGACGAGACCCGGGACAGTCCCGCCGGGACAGGACCATCAAAGAGAAACCGAAAGCCGTGCATGGCTTCCATGTGCTTAAACGGAGGAGCTTGCAGCGCAATGCCACCGAACCCCACCAGAATGACCTTCTCGGATGGCGCCGCTCCCACGGCTTGACGGAGGGTGGCAGTGTGCGGTCCGCTGGGTTCCGCGATCGGGCCCACGTCGCGCATCTGCCGAAACGCGGTGACCGTCAGACCGGGAGCCACGCGCAGGAAACAGTCGGCGTTAGCGTAGGCTTCGCGGATCTGTCGCATGATGACGGCATGGTCCGGTTCAGCAGGATCGACGAACGGTTCCAGGACCAGGTCCCACGAGAGCGAACAGAGCCCGATCGTTGGAATTCCGGCTGCCGCGCCGGCGGCAATGCCTAGATGTGACACGTCAGACAGGACCAGGCGGGGGCTAGCCTGGCGGATGAGCGAGGCTTCCGCTTCGATCTTTGTTTCCCAATCGGCATGCAGGGTTCGATGGGCGGACCACGTGCCTGCCACGTCGATGGTCAGCGGGCCGTTCTGGATGCATCCGATATCCTGTTGCGCGGGGCTGAGTTGCCAAGGAATGGTCAGGCGAGGCTCAAAGAATCCGGAGGGAACCGATGTTCGGAGGAGCGCCTTGAGATCGGGTACGAGACGAGCGAGCGCGTTGAGCACCGGTACGACTTGCGCGGCATGGCCGTAGCCGTGGCCGGAAATGGAGCACCAGATCAACGGCATCGCAGGCTGCTGAAAAAGGCCCCCAACGTCGTTCTCGACTCGGAATCCTCCTCAACGTACCTCTGAACGTACGTCTCCGGGTCTTCCTCGTCTGCGGCCTCGTTGGATGGCCTTTTTGAGCACCCTAGAAGGGCTGTGCAGTTCAGCTCCATCTTGCTTTAGCTGTTCGAGTAATCGGATTCCATCGGAGCGATGTTGTACATGAGTTCCAAATCGAACTCATCGATCAGTTCGTTCACGGCGTCACGGCCCATGTCGGAGCGGACCTCGTTGATGACCAGTTCAATGGCCATGGCTGCATGCTGCCCATATTGAGTGATCGCGGATTCAATCCGCTGTCTGGCTGCGTCGAGAGTCATAAGTCCTCCAGCCGGCCTTAGCCGAGCGTTCGTAGCAACTGTTGTAGTTCCGGCACCAAGTCCACGCCCCCGTTGGATCGGCCGGACACGGCCGCGTCAATACCGGCTTTCAAGACGGGCTTGGCATCCTCTTTCTTCCCCAGTTTCACGAGCGCGCGTCCGAGGGCAAGGTGTGAAGCGACGTGCGTCGGATCCAATTGCGTCGCCACCGTCAGGTGCTCTGCCGCTTCCTCAAGGCTGCCGCCTTCCTGCAAAATTTTATTGCCCAGACCGTACCGGCCCAGAAATCCTTTGGGATTTTTCTCCACCATTTGACGAAACGCGCTGATATCCATGGCACTCCTTGTGAAGCATCGTTGTTCAATCGAGACGGGCGAATTTTAGCATCACCCCCATCCGTTCAGCTATGGGCGGCGCGAAGCCGTGTGAGGCGATCCCGGTCTGCCGGCGAAGGGGTACGCCCGGTGCCCAAGGCCAGGTGATGGAGCCGCTCCACGCAACGGATAGCAGCAATGGTGTCCTGCCGTTGCTCATAGAGGTCGGCGAGTTCCCGCAACACCGCGGCCTCGCCGGACGGGTTGCCGAGCTTGATGAAATGTTCGGTGGCATTGTTGAAACAGCGTTCCGCCTCCACAGAGCGTCCACTGTCCAGAAACATTTTTCCCATCTGACTGTAGGTTCCCGCCAGGCCTTCTTCATTGCCCACCACGCGATGGGAATCCAGGGCCTGGGTGAACAGCCGCACGGATTCATCCCACTGCTGTTGCCGGGCTTCTTCCAGCGCGAGATTGTGGTAGAGAATGCCCAGCGCTCGATGGTCATTGAGTGGCTTCAACAGGTCCAGCGCTTCGAGATAGTAGGGACGGGCTTTCTCCGGTTTATCCGCGCCGATGTGGAGATTGCCCAGATTTACGAGAGTGTGGGCAATGGCATGCGGGTCGCGCTCGTTGCGTTGGATGGCGAGCACTTCTTTGTAACAGGCATCAGCTTCCTCGAAGGCGCCGGCGAGTGCCAGGGTGTTGCCCAGATTGCCGAGACTATTGGAGAGTTCCCGTGGCGTTCCCGTAAGGCGATCATCCTTCACCGCGGCCTCCCAGGCGGCCCGGGCTTGGACGAGATCCCCTCGATGAAGAAAAATGCGCGCGCGATGTTTATCGTTTTCAGCCATACGTCAGAACCGATGTTGCCTCTCGTTGCTCGTCTCTCGCGTCCGAAACGGTTTCCCGTTCACGGGTGACGTCTCGCGGCCCACGTTAGTCTCCGCCTTTGGGTGTGTCTTTTCGAAACTCCACTACGATGTCGTCTTCCTCATCCAGTCCCAAGCCTGCGCGAAACGAGTCGAGCAATTCGGCGACATGCGCGAGGTGCCGTGGATCCTTCCCATCAGGCGAGGCCAGGTAGGATTCGGCCAGAGTCATGCCGGTCTGAAAGTGACGGGCGATCGTCTCTTCGGTGACCTGCTGCCAGGTGATGTAAATGCAGAAGGCCTGAAACCGATGGGCCTTGGGATGTCGGGCGGCCAGCGCAAGAAGCTGTTCGTAGGCGTCTCTGGCGGTCGCGCCGGCGTTGGAGGAAAACGTCTCCTCCAATTCAGTAGCCTGGTCCCAGTCGTCGCCAAGCTCGATGTGCGCTTCCTGTAACGTTTCTTGTGCGGCCAACGCGGCGTCGAATTGCATGCAGTCCTCAACGGGATTGATGTGGGGCTTCCAGATTGATTGCAGAATACTGGGTGCGCGGAAGGGAGGTCAATGTTGCTGATCCAGAAGGGGGCCCGGTGGAACGGGTTCATCAGGTCGATCAGGAGGGAAACAGGCCTCATCTATAGGCCGAATAGCCCTCGCGCTTCAGAAAAGACGGGCCGCGACCGATAAAGATAGCCGGGGGCCCCTGTGCAGGGCGCACGCAACGCGCACCAAGGAGGATCGTCTATCATGGCATCGGCGCAAGAACTTGTTCAGTCCTGCTCAAATGTCTTTACCCTGCCGGAGATATATTTCCGTGTCCGCGATGTCGTCGACAACCCTGACTCCACCATGGACGACCTGGCGCAGGTCCTCAAGATGGACCCGGCCATTTCCGCCCGCGTGCTCAAGATCGTCAACAGTCCCCTCTACGGATTCCCCAAACAAGTCGATACGGTGACCCGGGCCGTCAATCTGCTCGGCATGCAGGCGGTTCGTGATCTCGTCACGGCCACGACCGTCGGCCGCAGCTTCAGCGGCATGACCGTCCAGATCATGGATCTCTCCGCCTATTGGCGGAAAAGCGTGCTCTGTGCATTGATGGCGGGCAAGATTGCCAAAGCTTGCGGCATCGAAGACAGCGAGCGGTTTTTCATCGAAGGGTTGCTCCGCGACATCGGGCACCTGGTGCTGTACCAGACGATTCCCGAACGGGCGCAATCGGCATTGATCGAAGCCGGTAATTTGGGCGAACCGCTGGCGGAAGTCGAGCAGTCCAATTTCGGATGTGATTTTACGGAAGTCGGCGCGGAACTCATTCATTCCTGGGGTATGCCTGTTCAAATCGAGCAGGCGATCCGTCACCAGTTGTGCCCCGACGATGCGGGTGACTATGCCCTTCACGCCTCCATCGTCCACCTTGCCGGGGTGGTGGCCGATCATAACGAATTGCATCCGGCCGTTGCTCCGCCAGAGGTCTCGTTTCATGCGTCCGCGTTGCAGTCCACCCGGTTTAACGTCAGCGAGCGGCCGGCCCTGCTCAACGAGGCGCTTGATCAATTGCAGGACACGGTGAAACTGTTCAGCCCTGTCGCAATGGCGGCCTAGTCTTCATCTCAGTATCGAGCGATCCGCCGGTGACGCCATCTTTCCGAAGGCGTCGCCGGCGACATCCTACGCCACGTAACTCTTCCTCCTCACGTCGATCACGACACCATCGGGTTCTGCTCCAACGCCATCGGTACATCCGTGTTGCGGTGGGTGACTGATACGTTCTCTGATCCCTTCGCTTGACCAGCGCTGCCAAGACGCGTACACAAGCACCCTAACCAGCCAGACAAGATCCTATGCAGATAGGTCATCTGTTTGCTCGCGTTCGGAAGGAGTATCCCTATGCCGGCGACTCCACATAGTGAAAAACATTTCACGGCCACGGCGACGGTGCGCGACATCGTCATCGGCATGGCCGACGGGTTGACGGTCCCCTTTGCCCTGGCCGCCGGATTGTCGGGTGCGGTGGCTTCGTCCGCTTTAGTAGTTACGGCGGGATTGGCGGAAATCGCCGCCGGCTCGATCGCGATGGGGCTGGGCGGGTATCTCGCGGCCAAGACCGATCTTGAGCATTACGCTGCTGAACGCAAGCGAGAAGTGCGAGAGACTGAGCATATTCCCGAAACGGAGGCCGAGGAGGTGGCCGAGATTTTTCGTGGCTACGGATTGCGCGATGAACACATTGCTCCGCTGATCGCCTCCCTTCGAGCGAACCCCCGCCGGTGGGTCGACTTCATGATGCGGTTTGAATTGGGATTGGAAGAACCGGATCCGGCGCGTGCCAGGTCGAGCGCCTGGACGATTGCGCTCTCGTATGTGATCGGGGGATTGATTCCGTTGTTGCCCTACATGGTGTTCCACGAGATTGCGACGGCGCTGTGGTGGTCGATTGCCGTGACGCCCGTGGCCTTGTTTGTTTTCGGATACGTGAAAAGTGGATTGACCGGTGTGCCGCCCTGGCGTGGCGGAGTCCAAACGGTGTTCGTCGGAGGACTCGCGGCAGCGGCGGCCTTCGGGATCGCAAGACTCCTAGGCTGAACGGACTGTGCGTTTACTTTCCTTCCTCCGCCTCGTTAGACTGCGCGCATGACTCTCGACCAACCGTCTTCCGGCGCGTCTGCCGGGACTACTTCGACAGATCCAATCGACCGCGTGATCGCCTATCACATTCGAACCAAGCATCATTTCAATCGATACGCGCGATCGTTGGGATTTCTGGATTGGGCGAACCAACCCAACCCGTTTCGACGGTTTGAGGGGGCGCAACTGATCCGTTTACCGTTGCTGAGCCCGGAGGACGATCCGCAGTCGCCCTCTT
>ERZ724513.459-NODE-459-length-19711-cov-7.300824_pt1 | contig 19711 bp, 16 predicted proteins | sample MGYA00376046_ERZ724513 | MGnify/ENA primary metagenome ERZ724513 (study PRJEB28724, sample SAMN07190883) | activated sludge metagenome | isolation source: activated sludge of sewage treatment plant in Hong Hong | place: Hong Kong | collected 2016-03-17 ...
TGACGTCGGTGCGCCCGCCGAAGGCCGCCACCGGCAGCCCCCCGCCGATCACCTTTCCGTAGGTGTAGAGGTCTGCGGGGACCCCTTCGAGGCCGAACCATCCACTCGGCGAGACCCGGAAGCCGGTCATCACCTCGTCGCTGATGAGCAGTGCACCGTTCTCCTTGCACAGCCCTGCGAGGCCCTGCGTGAAGCCTGGCGCCGGCGGGACGACACCCATGTTCGCGGGCACGGCTTCCGTGATCACCGCAGCAACGCTGTGCTTGTGCAGGGCATCGGCGACGGCGGCGAGGTCGTTGTACGGCAGCACCAGCGTCGAGGCGGTCTGATCCTTGGTGACCCCCGCGCTGTCCGGCAGACCCAACGTCGCGACACCACTGCCGGCGGCGGCGAGCAGGCCATCGGAGTGGCCGTGGTAGCAGCCCGCGAACTTGATCACCACTTCCCGGCCGGTGAAGCCGCGCGCGACCCGGATTGCGCTCATCGTCGCTTCCGTGCCTGAGTTCACCAGCCGCACCTGCGCCACGGGATCGACCCGCTCGACGATCAGTTCGGCCAGCTCCACCTCGTTCGGGTGCGGTGCTCCGAAACCCATCCCGCGGGCCGCGGCCTGCTGCACCGCCTCCACGACCGCGGGGTGGGCGTGGCCGAGCAGCGCCGGTCCCCACTGTCCGACGAGGTCGACGTAGGTGTTGCCGTCCACGTCCGTCACATACGGTCCCTGACCGCTGACGAAGAAGACCGGATGGCCGCCGACGGCGCGGAACGCACGGACCGGGGAGTTCACACCACCGGGGGTGACCGCCTGGGCGCGTTCCAGCCACCGCTGCGAGGAGCTGCGCTGCATGCTCCGATCGTCGCATGCGACGCCGCGGCGGGCTCGTGCTGGTTCCTGGCTCTCGGTCGGTCCCTGCGACATTCGTGAGCACTCTGGAAATCCGGGAGCACTCCAGATGCGGCGAACCGCTCACGGATGTCCGAAGTGCTCACGGATGACCCCCCGCCCCCAAAGCGGCGCGGATCCGCCGGTCCAGACGCGCCGGATCCGATAGTTGGTCCCAGATCACTCTCAGCACGATGAAGCCGGCGGCTTCCAGTTCAGCTTGGCGACGTTTCTCATTGAGCACCGCCTGAGCCCCGTGCCACGAATCAGGCTGGTACTTGACCGCGCCATCGAATTCGAGGATGACTCGGGTCCCCTTGATCAATAGATCCACCCGTGAGCTCCCCACTACGACCTGGCTCTGCACCTCGTAGCCGAGATCGGTCACCACCATTCGCATCCACGACTCACCCGGGGACTCCGCACCAGGGTCACAGTGCGCAGCCACCCACCGCACACAGTCCACACCTTTACAACCCGCGAGGCGCGCAGACGCCGCCTCGATCTCCTGGGCCATGTACGTGGCCGTCCGCAGAGCGGCGTCAGCGACGATCAGCGCATCACGGCGCGACATCACGCGTGCACAATCGGCCACCGTCCACGCCATCGACGCCAAGCGCATTCCCCCATGCATCTCGACGGTGGCGTCGGCGCCGCTGACCACTTTGACGTCTTGCCCGTAACGACCCCTCGGAACACCCCTCACGAACACGGTCGCCGGAGGGTCCCCGACCATGGGCAGGTTCCACATCAGCGCAGCGGTAGGACCAGTGAGGAAAGCGGTTGGGGCCAATGCACCGAGGACCGCGCGGCCCTGGAGCCTGTATCGCTCCCACTCGCCCGCGACCGAGTCCACATACACTCCGCGCCGCACCCGCACCCCGCGCTGCCGCGCTTTGGAAGGCACCCCCGACGGGAGACCCGGACCCTCCGACATAAGCACACTGTCAAGCCTGCCTTGCCAAGCGGAGAGTGACTGCCTCCCTGTGGATGCCTGTGGACAATCGGATCCGTGAGCACTCTGGAAATCCGGGAGCACTCTGAATGCGCCGAACCGCTAACGGATCTCCGAAGTGCTCACGGATCGGGGCTCAGGCGGGGTCCTCGGGGGGCGTCGCGCGCCTGCGGCTCAACGCCCAGCCCGCCAGCAAGGATCCGACCAACCACCACAGAAGCGCCAGCGTGGGCGACACGAAGGCCATCGGGATGGAAGCCAGGAACACGATCGTCGGGGAGATCGAGCCGAGGATGAGGTAGCGGGCGAAGGGCGGGTCCGGCGGCGCCACGAAGAGTTTCCCGCGCAGTGCGACCAGAATCAGCACGACCTCCATGGCGCTGACCGCACTGGCATAGACCGCGAACAGGGCCACCGCCAAAGAGTTTCCCCAGAACTCGCCGAGCATCTCGGCGGGCACGGGCAACAGCGCGATCAGGGCCAGGTAGACGATCGTCGCGAACACGTACCGCGAATCCATCCCACGCAAGGTCAGGACGAATCGGTGGTTGGCCCGCCAGTAGATCGCCACCCAGATGAACGCCACCAGGTATCCGACCAGGGCAGGCCCTTTGCCCACGATGGCGTCCCACAGCGCCGACACGGAGTTCGGATCACCTTCGACCTCCGGCAACCCGATCTCCACAGCGGCCAGTGTCAGGGCGATCGCGAAGACCGCGTCGGAGAAGAAGATGACGCGATCGAACGCCACCCCGTCCCCCCGCGGGTAGAAGTTCTGCGTCCAGACCGAGGCCATGCACGCACCCTAGTCCCCAGACAGGCGGAAGGGGCCGAACCCACCGGTCCGGCCCCTTCACGTCAGGTCACACGTACTGCTCGCCGCTCTGCGCACGTGCCACCAGCGACGCCGGCGGCTCGAAGCGGTCGCCGAACTTCGCTGCCAGTTCCTGCGCGCGGGCCACGAACTCGGGCAGCCCGTAGCCGTTGATGTACTGCAGCACACCACCGGTCCAGGGCGGGAACCCGATGCCGAAGATCGAGCCGATGTTGGCATCCGGCACGTTCCGCAGGACACCCTCGTCGAAGCACCGCACCGAGTCGATGGCCTCGACGAACAGCATCCGCTCCTGCAGTTCCGTCAGGTCGACGTCCTTGGGGTCGATGTCGGACCCCCATTTCTCAGCCAGGCCCGGCCACAGGCCGACCCGCTTGCCGTCCTCGTAGTCGTAGAAGCCCGCGCCGGCGGCCCGGCCGCCCCGCTCGAACTCCAGCACCATCGTGTCGATCACCGGATACGACGGGTGCCCTGGGAACTCCCATCCCTCCGCCTCGGCCGCTTGCCTGCTGGCCTCCCGGATCCGGTGTCCCAGCACCAGCGACACCTCGTCGAACAGTGCCAGCGGACCGGTCGGATACCCGGCCTGCAGTGCGGCCTGTTCGATGCTGGGGGCGGGGATCCCCTCACCCAGCATCGCGGCGGCCTCACCCATGAACGTGCCGATCACCCGGCTGGTGAAGAACCCGCGGCTGTCGTTGACGACGATCGGCGTCTTCTTGATCTGCAGGGCGACGTCCACCGCCTTGGCGATCGCGGCGTCGGAGGTCTGCTCCCCCACCACGATCTCCAGCAGCGGCATCTTGTCCACCGGCGAGAAGAAGTGCATCCCGATGAAGTCCGCGGGCCGCGAGATCCCCTCCGCGAGCCCTGTGATGGGCAGGGTCGAGGTGTTGGACGCCAGCAGCGAACCCTCGGCCATGAACGGCTCGATCTCGGCGTACACCGTGTGCTTCAGGGACGGGTCCTCGAACACGGCCTCGATCAGCAGGTCCGCACCCTTGGCGTCGGCGGGGTTGTCGGTCGCAGTGATCCGCGCGAGCACCTCGTCGGCGGCCTCTTGCGTCATCTTCCCGCGGGACACGGCCTTGGCCAGCAGCTTCTCGCTGTAGGCCTTGCCCTTCTGCGCCGACTCCAGGGAGACGTCCTTGAGGATGACCTCCATGCCCGCGCGCGCCGAGACGTAGGCGATGCCTGCGCCCATCATGCCTGCGCCGAGGATCACGATCTTCTGCGCTCGGTACGGCTCGAAGCCCTCCGGACGGCTGCCTCCCTTCATGATGCTCTGCAGGTCGAAGAAGAACGCCTTGATCATGTTCTTGCTGACCTGGCCCGTGGCGAGGTTCACGAAGTACTGCGTCTCGATCAGCAACGCGTTGTCGATGTCCACCTGGGACCCCTCGACCGCAGCGGCCATGATCGCCTCCGGGCCGGGCATCGGCGCACCCTTGATCTGCTTGCGCAGGTTGGCCGGGAACGCCGGGAGCATGGCGGCGAACTTGGGGTTCGACGGGGTGCCACCGGGGATCTTGTAGCCCTTGACGTCCCACGGCTGGGTGGCTTGCGGGTTGGCCTTGATCCACGCCTTCGCGGCAGGGATCAACTCGGCCGGATCGCTGACCAGTTCGTCGACGAGCCCCACCTCGAGGGCGGCCGCTGGCTTGCGGCGCTGACCTTGCAGAAGAATCTCCATGAGCGCCTTCTGCAGACCGAACATCCGCACTGTGCGGGCCACGCCGCCACCACCGGGGAGCAGGCCGAGCGACACCTCGGGCAGACCGATCTCGCTGCCCTTGACGTCGAGTGCCACACGGTGGTGACACGACAGGGCGATCTCGAGCCCACCGCCGAGCGCAGCGCCGTTGATGGCGGCGACCACCGGCTTACCCAGCGTCTCGAGCTGCCGGGTCAGGCCCTTGAACTTCTGCAGTTGCGCCGTGAGTTCCTCGGCGTCCGCGGGGGTCGCCTTGCTCAGCAGAGTGAGGTCACCACCGGCGAAGAAGGTCTTCTTCCCCGAGGTCAACACCACCCCCGTGATGTCGTCCCTCTCCGCCACGAGCCGCTCGACCGTCGACTCGAACGACGTCTGGAACGTCTCGTTCATCGTGTTCGCGCCTTGGTCCGGGTCGTCCATCGTCAAAGTGACGATGCCGTCGGCGTCCTTGTCCCACGAGATCATGTTCGTCATTCCCCTCACACCCGCTCGATGATCGTCGCGAGGCCCATGCCGCCGCCGATGCACAACGTGACCAGCCCGTAGCGGCCGCCGGAGCGCTCCAACTCGTCGACCACGGTGCCCAGGATCATGGCGCCGGTCGCCCCGAGCGGGTGCCCCATCGCGATGGCCCCACCGTTGATGTTGACCTTCTCCATCGGCAGGTCGAAGTCCTTGACCCACTTCAGCACGACAGCCGCGAAGGCCTCGTTGAGCTCCCAGACGTCGATGTCGTCCTTGGTCAGCCCGGCGAGGCGCAGGGCCTTCTCCGTGGCCGGCGTCGGCCCGGTCAGCATGATCGTCGGGTCGGCGCCGGAGACCGCCGTGGCGACGACGCGCGCACGCGGGACCATGCCGAAGTCCTTGCCCACCTGCTCGTTGCCGACAACCACTAGTGCGGCACCATCCACGATGCCCGAGGAGTTGCCCGGCGTGTGCACGTGGTTGATCTTCTCGACCCAGTGGAACTTCTGCAGCGCCACCGCGTCGAAACCGCCCATCTCACCGATCCCGGCGAACGAGGGCTTGAGCGAGGCCAGGGACTCCATGGTGGTGTCCGGACGCATGTGCTCGTCGTGGTCGAGCAGGGTCACGCCGTTGCGGTCCTTCACGGGAACGACGGACTTGGCGAAGTTGCCGGCGCTCCAGGCCGCGGCGGAACGCTGCTGCGACTGCACGGCGTAGGCGTCCACGTCTTCACGGGTGAAGCCCTCGGTGGTCGCGATGAGGTCGGCGCTGATGCCCTGCGGGACGAAGTACGTGTCGTAGGCGGTCTCCGGGTCCATCGCCCAGGCCCCACCGTCGGAGCCCATGGGCACGCGGCTCATGCACTCCACACCGCCGGCGATGACCAGCTGGTCCCAGCCGGCACGGACCTTCTGCGCGGCCATGTTGACGGCCTCGAGGGCCGAGGCACAGAAGCGGTTGATCTGGGTTCCGGCCACGGTGTCCGGCAGGCCGGCGAAGATCGCGGCGGTCTTGGCGATGTCCGCCCCCTGATCCCCCACCGGAGTGACGCACCCGAGGACCAGGTCGTCGATGGCGTTGGTGTCCATGCCCGGGTGGCGGGTACGCAACTCGTCGATCAGGCCGGTCACCAGGGTCACGGGCTTCACCCCGTGCAGGGAACCGTTGGCCTTGCCACGTCCGCGCGGGGTGCGGATCGCCTCGTAGATATACGCTTCGCTGGTCAAAATCGAGCCTCCTGGCATCGCATCAACGCCCCGACGTGGGGCGGCGTGCGGCCTATGTTACTGGCAAGTAATAAATGCGGCCACCCCCCTCGGCAAATGCGACTGCCCGCGTCGCCTTGGTGGTGCAGGTGCCGCCCTCGGCGAGCCTTTCGGTGAATATGTGACACGTGAGGTGGCACATCCTCACCGAAAGGTTCAGACCTCCAGCAGTACCGCTGCCCGAAGAGGCCCGAGTCGGGGGGTCACAAACGCGCGACACACGAAAGGAGGGGACCCGGGCTCCCGGATCCCCTCCCTCGAAGCGGGCGTCAGCCGGCCAACGCCTCCTGCAGTTTGGTGGTGCATTCCTGCACCTGCTGGGCCTTCGACGGGTCGTCGATGAGCTCCTGCGTCAACTGCGACGCGGTGTCCTGCAATTCCTGGGCCTTCGCCTGCAGGTCGCTGGCGTTGCCCGAGGTCGGGTCCGCCAGCAGTTTCTTGGCCTCAGCCGCGTATTCATCGACCTTCTGGCAGTAAGCGTCCACGGCGGAACCCGACTCTTCCGTGGTGGCCTCGGTCGTAGGCTCCGTGGTCTCGGCGGTGGTCTCCGCCGGTGTCGCCGCGGCAGTGGTCTCAGTGGTGGAACTGCCGCTGTCGCTGCTGCTGCAGGCGGCGAGCCCGCCGAACAGCAACGGCACTACCACGACAAGTCCGAGCATCTTCTTCATTGCGTTTTCCTCCCGGGGGGTACGGTGCCCGGACTCTACCGGAGTTGATCTGCCGGGCACCAGTGGCCGAAAGGCGTGTTTCGTCGGAATTGCGATCAGCGGGGGCGGCGCTGATCCGTCCACTGGCGGCCGTCCCACCAGCGCAACTGGGTCGGGTCCTCAGGATCGGGGTACCAGGAGCCGACCGGCGTGGGGCCGCCCACGGGCATCTCCGCGCCCCCTGCCTGCACCACTTGCCCTTGCCCGGCAGCGTCGTAATACGGGATGCCCGGTACGGGTGCGGGCTTGGAACCGGAACCGGTGACAGCCGCGACGATGAGCCAGATGAGGCCGACGACGGTGAGGAAGCCGCCGAAGATCGACAGGCCGATCCACCCGAAGGCGCCGCCGACCTCGTTGACGATGCCCCCGATGGCCTCGGCGAAGGACGGTCCCACCACGAGGTTCGCACCGCCCTCGTCACTGGACTCGACGGTGTACTGCCCCCCGGTCCCGGCGGTGAAGGACACCACGCCGATGTAGGTCGTCGACCCCAGCGTGAGGGTCGAACTCGAGGCACCACAGGAGATGCAGGTCGTCGACACGGACTCGCCGTCGGGACCGGAGACCCGGATCGACTCCGGGTCGACAGTCACATTGCCGGGGTTCGAGCCGGCGAAGCCGATGTTCTCGTACACGGTGTAGGTCCCCGGCTCGAGGTCCACGGACGTGGAGCCCGGCGCATCGAAGGTCGCGCTGAGCATCGTCGTGGAGGCGATCGAGCCGATGGAGGACGTCACGCCGCCGATGGCCTGGGACAGACCCACCCCGAACATCACGATGCCGAGCAGGATCAGGATTATCGGGAAGGTCTTGCGCATACCCCAAGGGTGCCACCGTCGTGGCCGCGATGGGCTGATGCCGAACTCCGCAATCGCAACCGCGTCGGACTACCCTCGGACGGGTGAGCGACTTCGACGACTTCATCGACGGCTTCTACCCGTACCGCAAAGAGACGACGAACTACCGCCGGATCCCCGACGAACCGCGCGATCGTGCCGACGTCCTGGCCGAGATCAGTTCGATGGCGCAGCGCGAGGACGCGACCGGGGACGAGGGGAAAGTGTCGGGCTCGCTGTACAGCGGCGACCACGAGCACTACGCCTACCTCGGGGATGTCTTCTCGCAGTTCTCCCACGCGAACGTCCTGCAGCGTGACATGTACCCGTCGGCGACCAAGTTCGAAGGCGAGATCGTCGCGATGGTCCTCGATCTGCTGCACGGCGACGCGAACGCCTGCGGGGTGGTCACCAGCGGTGGGTCCGAGAGCCTGATCACCGCATTGTACACCTACCGCGAGGCCGCCCGTGAACGCGGCGTCACGAAACCCAATGTCGTCATGCCGATCACGGCGCACGTGGCACTGGACAAGGGCGCCTACTGGATGGACATCGAGGTGCGGCATGCACCGCTGACCGATGCCTACACCGCCGACGTCGCCGCGATGGCCGACCTCATCGACGACCAGACAATCGCACTCGTGGGGTCGGCCGGGGACTACGCCCACGGGCTGATCGACCCGATCGCGGACATCGCCACATTGGCCCAGGAGCACGGGATCGGGATGCACGTGGACGGCTGCCTCGGCGGCATGCTCTGGCCGTGGGCCGAGGAACTCGGCTACGACATCCCCGCGTGGGACTTCCGCGTCCCGGGGGTGACCTCGATCTCTGCCGACACCCACAAGTACGGCTACGCCCTCAAGGGCACCTCGACGCTGTCGTACCGCTCCAAGGATCTGCGCCGCCACCAGTACTTCACCTACCCGGACTGGCCGGGCGGTCTCTATCTCTCCCCCGGCCTCGCGGGGTCACGCTCCGGGGGCCTGATCGCCGCGACCTGGGCGGGGATGGTGACCACGGGCCGTTCCGGCTACCTCGCGGCCGCCAAGGGGATCCTGGAGACCGCCACCACGATCCGCGAGGGTGTCGAGGCCATGGACGGGCTGCAGGTCATCGGAGACCCCAAGTTCCTGATCGCCTTCATGTCGGACCGCGATGACCTCGACATCTATCTGGTCAACGACGCCCTCAAGAAGGCGGGCTGGCGGATGAACGCCCTGCAGTTGCCCGCCGCCCTGCACTTCTGCGTGACCCGGCCGAACACCCGCCCCGGTGTCGCGGAGGCGTTCCTGGCGGATCTGCAGGTCGCCGTCCAGTACGCGCTGGACAACGCGGGGACACCAGCGGCCAGTGGTGCCATGTACGGCTTCGGCCACACCCCGCAGGCCAACGAAACCTTGAACACGTTGATGTCGGGGGTGCTCGACGCGATGCACGAGGTGGCACCGGAGTGAGATGGGTCCTGGCCATCGACCTCGGCAACGGGGGCCCGAAGGTGGCCGCCGTCGAGGTCTCCGGCACCATCCTCGCCACAGCGTTCGAACCCGTGTCGGTCTACGTGGGTCTTGACGGCACGGCGACGCAGGACGCCATCGAGTGGGAGGTCGCGCTGCGGGCGGCGGTGGCGGACGTCATCGCCGATGTTCCCAAGGACGGCCTCGTCGGCATCGGCATCACCGGCCAGTGGGGGTCCACGGTCCCCGTCGGACCCGACGACGACCCGGCCGGTCCGGTGATCCTGTGGTCCGACACCAGGTCCCGGTACAACGTCGCCCGCATCCTCGGCGGGCCGATCAGTTTCGGCGGGTACGCACCCCACAAGGTCCTGCCCTGGGTGCGGATCACCGGCGGCGCCCCCAACCCCGCCGGCGCCGATCCCACCGGCCACGCATTGCTGTTGCAGAACGAGTTGTCCGACATCGGCGATCGCTGCCGCGTCCTGCTCGAACCGGTCGACTACCTGGCGTTCCTGCTGACCGGCCGGGCCGCAGCCACTCCGGTCTCGATGACCGCCTCGTGGCTCACCGACAACCACATCGGCGGCAAGCCCGAATACGTCCAGGACCTGGTGCGCCGTTCCGGGCGCAAGCCGGAACTGCTTCCTGAGTTGATCCCCACTGGTTCCATCCAAGGCCCGCTGCTGGACACACCCGCCGAGCGGCTCGGACTCAAGGCCGGCGTCCCGGTGGCCTGCGGCATCCCCGACATCCACGCCGCGATCGTGGGCAGTGGCGCCGTCAAGGCCTACGACACGCATATGGCCGTGTCGACGACGGCGTGGCTGTCCGGACCGGTCCCGTTCAAACGCACGGACATCCTGCACGGGATGGCGACCCTGCCCGGGCTGACCCCGGACATGAACATCGTGGGCAACAACATCGAGACCGGTGGCGCGGCGCTGTCGTGGCTGCGCGAGCAGATCATCGCCCCCAACGACGGACTGCTCGGCGGCGGCAGCGGGATCGGCGCCGACGGTGCGGCCCCCGTGAGCGAACAGCCCACGTACGCCGCCCTCACCGAACTCGCCGCGACGGCACCGGCCGGCGCCGAAGGACTGATCTTCACTCCCTGGCTGGCCGGTGAACGCAGCCCGGTCGAGGACAAGAACCTGCGCGCAGCGTTCCTCAACCTCTCGTTGCGCACCGATAGGGCCATGATCGTGCGCGCGGTCATGGAGGGTGTGGCCCTCAACATCAACTGGCTCTTCGGCTACTACGAGAAGTTCGTGAAGCGCACGGTCCCCTCCATCCGGATCATGGGCGGCGGCGCCCAGTCGGACCTGTGGTGCTCGATCATCGCCTCGACGCTCGACCGCCGCATCGAACAGGTGGCGGACCCGCTCAACGCACAGTTGCGCGGTGTCGCTCTGTGGGCGCTGGTGTGCATGGGTGAGATCACCCTGGACGAGGCGGCAGCGAGGGTTCCGGTGGCGCAGACCTTCGACCCGATCCCGGCCGACCGCGACGTCTACGCCCACCACATGCGTGAGTACAAGAAGCTCTACGGAACGGTGAAGGGCTTCTACAAGCGGATGAACGGCTAGCTGTACCGAACTGGTTGGCGGCCGGGTGCTCAACCAGTTAGGTATGCACCTGCCTCGTCGCACAACCCGCGCAGCCGTTCCCGCAGCCCATCGGCCACCTCCGGCAGTCCACCCCGCGCGAGGTTCTCCTCCGCCCGCGCACGCAGACGCTGTGCACCGGTGGCGTTGCCGCGCAGCGCATGGGTCACAGCGACGGCGAGTTGTGCCATTCCCTGCCAGGCCGCGCGCTGGTCATCCGGCGCGGCCTTCCACGCCGCTTCGAGTGCTTCATGCGCCTGGAACGGCAACCCCTCGTCGAGAAGCCGATCCGCGAGGGCGACCACGGCCGTCGGGGACGGGTCGATGTCATCAGGCAGGGGCGCGACCCCCGCACCGCCGGCCGGCAGCGGGCGACCTAGTGTGTCGCGTGCCCGCGCGTTCAGCGGTCGGCCGGAACCATCGCGATCACGGTCGGCCATCGTCGGCTTTCACCGTCAGATACGCCCGGCGCACGTCCACGGCCTGCTGCAACGACGCTCCGGCATCCTCGGTGAACGAGGCCCGGTACACGGGGTCGCTCGCGGCGTAGATGGTCGTGTAGAAGGCGGCGAACGCGCCGAGGAACGTGGCCACCCGGATCAGTGCCCGGGAAAGCACGTGGTCGTCGCCGATGGTGAAGAACACATCGGTGGCCCCAAGGTCGCCCACCCATGCGGTCTGCACCGGATAGGTGATCGCGACGACGCCGAACGCGATGAAGAAGAGCCAGACCAACGTCCCGATCAGCGCCGCTTGGATGGCCTGAGTGGCCAGCGCGGAGATGAGCATGTTGCGTCGCTGCGGCCGCTCCAACTGCGGCCCGACGAACTCCTCAACACCGTCGACAAGTCCCGCCAGCGGTGTCCGGCGGCAGGCGTCGCGCACCTCCTCCGGAGAGCCGTCCTGCTGCAGCGTGGCGATCTGCTCATGGGTGCGCTCCACTGTGACGAGCACTCCGAGCAGCAGCAACAAACCGCTGCTCGCCCACAGCAGGGGTGAGTCCAGGCTGCTGGCCACCTGCCATACCTCGGTGTTGATGAACAGCACGATCAGCACGATCAGCAGAAGCGGCAGGGCCTTCGTGGCCACGACGTACAGATCGCCGGCGCTGCGGATCGTCTGGCGCACGGCCCACACGATCATCGCGAGCACGGCGAACCTCGTGAAGACGTAGATCACACCGAGCAGCACGGCCTGGATCACCAACGCACCGAGCACGGACAGCCAGTCGACGACCTCCCCGCCCACTCGTTGGCCGAGCTGGACGAGTTCGGCCACCACCCCGACCGCGAGGAAACCCACCAGCACCGGCCACCCCACCCGGTCCGCCGGGGCGAACCAGTAGCCGCGCCGGTACTTCGACCAGAAGCCCCAGCCCACGAGTACCAGGCCCGTGACGACGAGCGCCAGGACCGGCAACAGGCGGGTTCCACTGGTCACCGCGAAGGACAGCGCCGACACCAACTGCACAGTGGCCACCACAGCCATGGCCGGCAACGCCCGCGTCCAGATGTGTTCGGCGGAGTTGTACCCGTCCACGAACTGCGGGAAGCCGTTGCGTGAGAACCACGTCTCGGTGCGCCGGATGGGGTCCACGGACGCCAACGCTATCGGGTGGTTCGTGTCATGACCCGTCACAGTTGTTGTGTTGTTGGGCGACACGCCGCCGGACAGCAACACCTCACCGCAGTTGTTGTGTTGTTGGGCGACACACCGCGCGTGCCCTCCCAACAACACGACAACAACAGGGTGGCGGGCAATGGTCAGCGCGTCACGGTGGCTGCCGCAAGCGCGGTGGCGAACCCGGTCACCGAACCGTCGAGGCCCGCGAGGTCCGTGGGTGAGAGCACCACCCGTAGACCGCCCTCGTTCCGGGCGAGCACCACGGGACTGCCCACTTGCCGCACCATCGCGTCGACATCAGAGGGAGTCTCGTTGAGGTGCAGCAAACGGAACGGGACGCCGAGGTCGGCGACGAAACGGTCCCACTGCTTCTTGCGGCGCACCGGTGAGTGGGTGATGTCGCACAGCGCACATTCGGTACGCCCGAGGAGATGACCCACGATGTATCGGACCTCACCGAGGAACCCGCCGTCCGCGTGGTACACGCCCACGAACTCACGGATCTCCATCTCCCCAGCCTGCGGTGCGCCTAGGCATCCCGCAACTACAGTCGAGGCGTGAAGACCTGGGCAGCAGCGATCCTCGACCTGGTGTGTGTCGTCGCCTTCGTGGCGATGGGCATCCAATCCCATGGGGAGGATGACTCCCTGATCCGCGTGGCGGCACCGTTCGTCGCAGCACTGGCGATCGGCTGGGTCATCGCCATTCCGCTGAAGCCCGCGGAGTCCTTGCGCGCCGGGTTCGTCATCTGGCTCGTCACGCTTGTCGGCGGCATGCTGCTGCGTCGTGTCGGTGGCGACGGCACGGCGTTCACCTTCATCCTCGTGGCCACCGGCTTCCTCGCCGTGACCATGCTCGGCTGGCGTGGCGTGGCCGCCCTGATCCTGAACCGGAAGGCGCAGGCCGCGGACTAATCGGCAGCGAGCCGGATCTCGTCGCCCGTCTCGAGTGGGACCTGCGAGACGAAGACGACCGACTCCTCGTCCACACGCGCCGTGATCAGGTGGTGGCCGTCGCGGAAGGTGCGGCCGGTCACCACCGCATCCCACGACCCGTCGGGGGTGGCGTGGATGTCCTCGGGCCGAAACGCCCGGCCACCGAGGACCGACAACCCCACCAAACGCGCGACGTAGGTGTCCGCAGGGTCGTTCCACAGCTCATCGGGCGTGCCGACCTGAGCCAGCCGCCCCTCCCGCAGCACCGCCACCCGATCCGCGAGGGTGAACGCCTCCTGCCGGTCGTGGGTGACGGCGAGCACGGTCATCCCGAGTTCCCGCAGTACCCGCTGCACGTCGAGCACGAGACCGGCCTTCAGCACCACGTCGAGTGCGCCGAAGGGTTCGTCGAGAAGCAGCAGACGCGGCTGTGGCGCCAGCGCGCGGGCCAGCGCCACCCGCTGGGCCTGACCCCCGCTGAGCGTGTCGACCCTGCGCGTTCCGAACCCGGCGAGGCCGACGAGCTCCAGCATCGCCGACACCCGCTGCCCGTCCGGCGGATCCAGCCCGAACCCCACGTTGGCCGCGACGTCGAGGTGCGGAAAGAGCAGGTCGTCCTGGAACATCATCCCGATCCCCCGGCGGTGGGGCGGCACACCTGCCATGGACTTCCCGGCCACCTCGATGAGCCCCTCGGCCGGCACCAGGCCAGCCACTGCCCGCAGCAGCGTGGACTTGCCACCTCCGCTCGGACCGAGGATGCAGAGGATCTCACCGGCCGCCACCTCCAGATCGACACCCCGCAGTACGGGATGGTCGTACGCCACCGTGAGATCCCGCAGGCGCAGCATCAGAACACCACCGCCTTACCCACGCGGACGCGGTCGATGGCCACGACCACCGCGGCGGTGACCACCATCAGCACCGTGCTCGCTGCGTAGGCCGCGGCCACAGTCACCGCACCGGGCCTGGCGAGCATTCTGGAGATGGCCACCGGCAGCGTCGGGTCGGCCGGGGTGGCGAGGAAGACCGTGGCGCCGAACTCACCGAGCGTGACGGCGAACGCGAAACCGACGGCCACCGCGATCAGCGGCAGCAGCAGCGGCACCGCCACCGAGCGCATCGCCTGCCACGGCGTGCGGCCGAGCAACGCGGCCACCTCCAGGTAACGGCGGTCGAACGACTCGAGGCCGGGCGCAAGCACCCGGACGACGAACGGCATGGCCACCAGGGCCTGGGCCAGCACGATGAGGAGGCCCGTGTTGCGCAGATCGACCGGGGGGCGGCCGAAGGCGAGCAGCATCCCCAGGCCGACCGTGACCGCGGACGTGCCCAGCGGCAAGAGCAACATCGCGTCCACTGAACGCAACCATGTCCCTCGACGCCCCATCGCCAGACCCACCGCCGCGGCACCACCCACAGCCACGGCGAGCAGTGTCGCTGCCACCGACGTGCGCAGCGAGGCGAGCACCGCGCGCCAGGGGTCCACCGCGTTCGTGCTCTCACCCGGCGAGAACAGCAACTGCCAGCCCGCCGTGGACCACTGGTCACCCACCAGCAGGGAGCGGGCTGCGATCACGAGCAAGGGCCCAAGAACGAGCACCGCGGTGACCACGGCCACGCCTCCCACCAGGGCGGACTCGCGCCAGCCGCGCGGGCGACGCGCCACATCCACGGCCCGGCCCGCGACAGTCCGCCGACCGCGGCCGATCACGACCAGCATGGCGACGACTGCGACGAGCTGCAGCAGCGCCAAGGCCGCGGCCGCAGGGAGGTCCAGCAGATAGGCCGTGCGCCGGTAGATCTCGACCTCGAGCGTGCGCATCTGCCCGTCGCCGAGGACCTGGACGACACCGAAGGAGGTGAAACAGAACAGGAAGACGATCGCCGCGGCCGCGCGCACCGAAGGTGCGATCAGCGGCCAGGTCACACGCCGCCACGCCTGCCACCGGGAAGCACCCAGCACCCGGGCGGCACTCTCGAGGTCCGGGTCCAGAGTGGCCAGCGCGGCGCCCAGCACCCGGATCATGACGGCGAGGTTGAGGAACATGTGGGCCAGCACCAGACCCCACACGGTGCCGGACAGGTCCACCCCGAGCAGCCCGGTTGGCCCGATCAGCGCCAGGAAGGCCGCGGCGACCACGACGGTGGGCATGACGAACGGCACAAGGACAAGCGCCCTGAGTAGACCCCGTCCCGGGAACCGGTAGCCGGCGATCACGACCGCGGCGGGGATTGCAACCACCAGGGTCGCCGCCGTCGACAGGGCGGCCTGCAGCACTGTGAATCCGAGGACGGACCAGGTGCGGGCGTCGGCGAAGACCCCGAACATCTGCCCCGGGCCCTCCTCGAGCCCGACCCGCAGGACAGCCGTGACCGGCACCACGAACAGGATCAGCAGGAACAGGACCGGGACGGCCAGGACGGCCGTCCGGCCTACTGACCCATGATCGCGGACCACTCGTCGATCCATTCCTCACGTCCGGCGGCGATCTGCTCGGGAGCCATCACGACCGGATCGGCCGGTGGCGCCGAGTACTTCTCGAAGGCCGCTGGAACCTCTGCACCGGGCATCACGGGGTAGACGAACATCTGCGCCGCGATGTCGTCCTGGAACGGCGCCGACAGCATGAAGTCCACGAAGGCTTTGGCCCCTTGCGGGTTGCGGGCCCCGGCGAGCACCCCCGCGTACTCCACCTGCTGGAAGCAGTCGCTGTCCACATTCGCGGTGGGTGCCGGGGCCTTGGGATCCTCGGCGAACATGACCTCGGCGGCAGGGCTTGTGGAATACGAGACCACGATCGGCCGCGTGCCCTCCCCCGAGCCGCCGGAGAACTGCTGGTAGTACGCGTTCTCCCACCCGTCCACGACCTTCACGCCGTTGGCTTTCAGTTGCTCCCAGTACGACTGCCAGTCGGGCTGCCGGGAGACCGTCGACAGCAGGAAGGCCAGGCCCGGTGACGAGGTGGCGGGGTTCTGCACGACCGTCAGGTCCTTGTACTGCGGTTTCACTAGGTCCGCCGGCGATGCCGGAGGAGGCGTGTCCGCGAAGAACTCGGTGTCGTAGTTCAGGCACACGGCGCCGGTGTCGATCGGCGTCACACCCGGCGCGGCCTCGGCGAGTTCGGTGGGGACGCCATCGGCCTGATAGTCCTCGAACACCCCGGCCTCCTGCGCTCGACTGAGGAAGGTGTTGTCGACGCCGAACAGCACGTCACCCTGGGGCACGCCGGCCGACAGGATCGCGGAATTCACGACCTGCCCCGTGTCACCGTTCTGCACGATCGTCACCTTCAGGCCCGTCTGCTCGGTGAACTCCTGCAGCACCTTCTTGGACATCGCGAATGAGTCGTGCGTGACCACCACCACCTCCGCAGGTGGCGACGACTCGGCCTCCGGCGCATTCGAGGAGCAGGCCACCAGCACGGCGGCGAGGGGCAGAATCAGCAACGACTTCACAGTTCCTCCGCTGGCATTACCCAGATCAGGTTCGGTGGGTCGGCCACGCACGACGGTGACCCTCTCAGCCCGGCTGCCCCGAGCTCCCCTTGCTCCTCCAGCCTAACGGCTGTCCGCGATCGCGCCTACCTGCGCCCGCACAGCGGTGAGCGACCTTACGAGACGTGAGCGACGTGGCGCCGCAGACCCGCTCACCGCTCTTCATCTCGCTCACGCCTGCGGCGCGACGGGACGCCACCGTTCCCGCACGCGGTGATCGGCTGCTGCGCCGCGCCGGGGCCCTGGGCGCACATCAGTATCGTGAGAGCGGTGAGCGTCGAGTGGTTGGCCTACGCGGGGTCCGTGCTGATGACGGCGATGTCCCTGCCACAGATCGCGCGCATCCTGCGCGATCGCAGCGCCGCCGGCGTGAGCCTGCTGACCTGGATCATCTTCGCCCTCTCCGGGGCGAGCTGGTTCGCCTACGGGCTCTTGGTCCAAGCCCCGGGCATCATCGTGGGGAACATCCCCTTCCTGAGCACGACCCTGCCGGTCGTGATGCTGCTCCTTGTGCGCCAGCGCGGCTGGTCGTGGGCGGCCGCCATCGCCGCCCCCGTCGTCGCCGCGGCCGCAGTCGTTGCGCTTCTGCTGCAGCTCCCATCGGCGGTGTCGGGCGGCATCGGTGTCGCCTGCGGCCTGTTGACGACGGTTCCGCAGTTGATCGAGTCCCTGGGGAGGCGGCGTGCGGGGCTGCCATCGGAGGTCTCTCTGGCGACACTCGGCCTTCTCCTGACCGGGCAGTTGCTCTGGCTGTCCTACGGGATCTTCCGACCCGACGTGCCGATCATCCTGACCAACGTGGTCGCAGTGCTCGTCACCGTGAGCCTTCTCGCGGTGGAGGGCAGCCGTCGAACCACTGGCGTAGATACCCACTAGGGGTATACTGATCGGGTGCCGACCTGCCCCCTGACAGCCTTTGCCTCGTGGACTGCTCGCCGGTGGCTCGTGGCCGCTGGCACCGCCTTGGCGACGTTCCTGCTCCTCGGGCTCAGTACCGCCGTGATCCCGAATCCGGTGTTCGGCCGCAGCATCGCGCCCACCGACTGGGCCATGGAGGTGCTGATCGCGACCTCGGTGCTCACCGGACTCCTCACAGCGACCTACGTGGCGACCGGACGCGAAGAGGGCCTGGACAAGAAGGGCACGGTAGGCGCGCTGCTGTCCTACTTCGCGATCGGGTGCCCCGTCTGCAACAAACTGGTCCTCATCGCGCTCGGCGCCTCCGGCGCGTTGCAGTTCTTCGCGCCGATCCAGCCCTACCTGGCCGTCGCGGGCTTGGGTGTCCTGACGTGGGCCCTTATGGTGCGCCTGCGCGGGGAGATGACCTGCTCCTTCTCGCTGCCCGCGGTCACCGAGGACGAGAAGAAGGACGACACCACCGTCGGTCGGTGAACCCGGTCTACTCCGAGGCGATGGCGTCGAGGATGTCCAGTTTGGCCGCCCTCCGCGCGGGCAATGCGGCAGCCAGGATGCCGAGGACGATCGCCAACCCGAGGATCACCAGGACGGTGGCGATCGGGATGACCAGGACGTCGATGCCGTCCCCGGACAGAGCCTGCCGCAGCGCGATACCGGCGACGAGACCGATCAGGACGCCGACAAGTGCACCGGTGAATGCCACCAGGACCGCCTCCCAGCGGATCATCCGGCGGACCTGTCTACGCGACGCACCGACTGCCCGCAGCAGGCCGATCTCCCGCGTGCGTTCGAGGACCGACAGCGCCATCGTGTTCACCACCCCGAGCGCGGCGATGATGATCGACAGCCCCAGCATCCCGTAGATCAGGTACAGCAGATTGTTGATCTGCTGGGAGTTCTGCTCCTTGATCTCGGTCTGGTCGAGAACCTGCAAGAGGGGGTTCTCGCCGGTGACCTCCTCGACCTCCGGAAGCACGATGGCGGGATCGGCGTCCGGCCCCAGCGCCACGTAGAGCAGCGTGTCCTGGGCGGCACCTCCGACCGCGCGGTAATCCTCCTTGGGGATGACCAGACCGCTGAGCAAGCCGGCCTCGGGCGGCACGAAGACGCCGGTGATTGTGAACGCACGGCTCTGCCCCGAGGGGAACAGCGCCGTCACGCGATCCCCGACACCCACACCGGCCTCCGCAGCCCACTCCTTGTCGGCCACCGCGGTGCCCTGTGTGAGCTCACCCACCTCACCGGCGGTCACGTCGAGGTCGAAGACCGCACTGACCGGACCGCCACCCATGGCGGTGATGAGTTGGTCCTGCCCGTCCACCCGCGCCGGCCCCTGCGACTGCGACAGCACGTACTCCACACCGGAGACGTCCCGCAACTTCGTGGCGATCCCCGCGCTGAAAGGATTTCCGGTCTGTGTGGCGACGATGTAGTCGGCGCCGAACGCACGGTCGATCAGCTGGTTGATCGACTCCCGGGCGCTCGCCACGACAACCGCCACCGTGGTGACCAGCGCGAGGCCGATGAGCAGCGCCGAGGCGGTGGCGGCCACCCGCCGCGGACCGCGCTCAGCGTTGCGTCCGGCCAACTGCCCGGACACGCCGCCGATCCTCATCAAGCCGGTCGACGCGTGCGCCGCACCCTTGGCCAACAGCGGCGCCAGCAGCACCGTGGCGATCAGCAGGAGCAGTGCCGCCAACGCCACGAGGCTCACGCTCGGGTCGTCGCCGAAGGCGGTCGCCAGTCCCGCGAGCGCCACGACGGCCAGCAGCCCACCGATGATGCTGCGCACCTTGCCCGGACGTTCGACCGGTGTGGTGGCCTCGCGCAGTGCGGCCACCGGCGGGGTGTGCGCGGCGCGCCACGCCGGGAGCAGCGCGGAAAGCACTGTCACCACGATGGCCAGGACCACTGCGGTGATGACCGCCTGAGGCGTCAGTGCGACCCCTGAGGTCAGGGAGAGCCCGACCTGCTGCAACCCCGCAGTGAGCAGCCGCGCCAGCAGAT
>ERZ724513.460-NODE-460-length-19680-cov-8.749096_pt1 | contig 19680 bp, 11 predicted proteins | sample MGYA00376046_ERZ724513 | MGnify/ENA primary metagenome ERZ724513 (study PRJEB28724, sample SAMN07190883) | activated sludge metagenome | isolation source: activated sludge of sewage treatment plant in Hong Hong | place: Hong Kong | collected 2016-03-17 ...
ACGCGGGCGGCGGTGACATCCGGGCAGAACAGGCAGCTGAAGATCGGGGCCACCACCGGATCGATGGCCACGACGGAGGGGTAGAACCCAAGCCGCCACCGGACCTCGTCGCCGCACCGTTCGCACGTCGTCATCGGGAGGCACGCTAGGAGCCCCGGTGGTGCGTTCGGCGGTCGAATGTGACGCTTCGGCAAGCGTCACAAGTTTTCGGGGAGGGGCGAAAGGGCGCGTCCTACCGGTGCGAAAGCCTCCAGGACCGGCTTGCCGCCGACGTCGGCGGGCAGGGTCAGGCCCAGAAGGAAGGCCGCGGTGGCGGCGGTGTCCATGGTCGAGACGGCGGCCGTGATCGCGTAGTCCTGGCGGATGCGGGGCCCGGCGATGACCCAGGGGATGGTCATGTCCAGGGGGTCGGTGGTGCCGTGGCCCGTGCCGTGGCCGCCGTGGTCCGCGGTCACGATGAGCAGCCCGCCGGCGTAGATGGCGATCTGGCCGATCAGCTTCTCGCGGTCGAGGGCCTGCTGGCCGCGCACGGCTGTCTGGTAGGCCGCCAGCGCTTGCTGGTTGGCGTAAGCCTGCGCGTCGGCCCGCGCCCGGATGGCGTCGGCGTCGGCCTGGGCCAGCGCCCGGGTGCCGGCGGCGTTGGTGGCGGCGATGTCGTAATTGGCGTCCGCCGCGGCCTTCTGCTGCTCATACGGCGCGGCGGCGGCCCACAGGGCTTCCTGGTGCTGGGTCTGCGAGTCGATCTGCCGCATGCGCGCCGCGTCCTGAAGCACGTTGGCGAACCCAAGCACGGCCACGCCCGTCAGCACGATGGCGATGAACACGAAGATCAGCACCTTGCCAAGCATGTTGGCTGGGCCTCGGTCGTACACATTCATGTCGGGTGACTGTCGGTAATAACTCACGGCAATACTCCTGGGCCGGCTGACCCTTTCTGGATGGTCTGATGATTCCTTCCACCGGCTTATCTATATTCAAGCAGTCACCCCTGACAATCACAATCGTCCGCTGCTCCTCCATCCTGGCCGCGTTCTGCGCGCGTGTTTCACTGTCGTGAACTCGATCTGGCACACAAAAGGGGGGAAAGCGCGTCGCTTTCCCCCCATACCTGTCACGGATCTGACAAAGACCGTGGTGCTGTTACTGGCTGTTACTGAAGGTAGCCATTGACCTTCATCAGGCGCAGCCCCTCCAGCCGCAACACGGCCGGCAGCAGGGCGCGATAGAGACCACAGTTGGGACTTTGCACATCCCAGCGGCCGGTGGCGCGGAACGTCTCCAGCGGACAGCCGCCGGCGCAGCGATGGCGGAAGGTGCAGTCGCGGCAGCCGGTCTTCTGCTCCACCGGCAGGTTGAGCAACGGCCCGGCGGCGGCCGTGGCCAGCAGGTCGCCTTGCAGGTCGTCGGCCACGGGTTGGCCCAGGTGCATGGGGCATTGCGACAGCGCGCCGGTGTGGGTGATGACCAGGTAGTTTTGGCCGACGCCGCAAGCGTGGGTGCGCGCTTCGGTGGAGACGCGGTCGAGCAGCCCGCCGGTGAAGGGCCAGGCGGGCAAATCGTTCTCGATTGCGTCATAGGCGGTCAGCATGCCGCGCCGCAGCGCCGCCTCTTCTAGCTGCAACTCGGCCCGGTCGCGGGACAGGAGGTTGGGCCGGTAGAAGGTGAAGGTCGTCGGCAGGCCACGGGCCAGGATGGCCCAGCGGGCGACATCGGCTGCGCCGTGGGCGTTGCGGCCGGTGACGACCATGTTGACGGCGGGGCGGATGGCGCGGGTCAGCAGCAGGTGGTCAACAGTGTGGGCCACGGCGGCGAAGGTGTCGAAGCCGGCGCGGTTGCGCAGCGGTCGCAGGGCGTTGTGGACTTCGCCGACGCCGTCGAGGGAGATCATCACCCGGACGCGCTGTTCGGCCAGCCAATCGGCGTCGTCGGGGCGCAGGTGTACGCCGTTGGTCAGCAGCGTTTCGTATAACTGAATACCCGATTCGGCCGACAGCCGGGCGGCGAAGTCATGGAGCCGGCGCACCAGGGCGAAGTGGAGCGAGGCCTCGCCGCCGGCGTACTTCAGCTTGACGGCGCGGAAGCCGTGGCGGGCGGCGTTGGCGAAGACGGCGGCGACGGCCTGCTGTCCCGTGGCCTCGCTCATGCGCGCCGACGACTTGCGCACGTAACAATAAGGACAATCGAGGTTACAGGCGTTGGTCACGTGGAGCCAGGCAGTCAGTGTGTCGGGCGCGCCGGCGCAGAGGGCGGGTGTCGTGGCTAGCGGCTGGAGGAGGGCCAGAGCCGCCAGCTGCCGATCCATCTCATCGCGCAACGCGGCCGGGGCGCGGAAGCGCTGCCAGCGGGCGAAGGCAGCATCGCCCAGCACGGCCGGGCCGGTGGTTGCCTCCGGGCTATGCACCAGGTGGAAGCCGCGCGGCAGCGGCCCGACGTGAGCGCCGCGCGGGTGGGTGTAAGCGCCGGGGGAGAGGGCGCGCAACGCCGGCGGCAGGGCCGGCCAGCGGCAGTCGTTCTCTATCTCCAACGGCGGGGCGAACTGGGCCGGCGGGGTCATGCAGTCGCAGTCGAAGCGCTGGGTGGGGTCGGGTTGATCGACAAGGATCAGGTCGGCCGCGACGGAGCGAGCGGCCGGGTTTGGGCTGACGCTACTGAGCATGGTTAGCCACCTTTTCAGGCTGGACTTCCTTTGGTTCGGCGATGGGGCCGCCGAAGAACTCGTCCAGGAAGTCGTGCAGCAGTTCGACACTAGGGAGGTTGGGGTAGTCCCGGGAGACCTTATCCAGTTGTTTGCGGAACGCGCCAAGTTCGGTTGAATTCAGCTTGCGCAGCCGTCGGTAGAGGTCATTCTGGATGCCGCCAATGGAGCGGCTGCGGGGTGAGAAGAGTTCGGCGTAGGCGATGCCCTTGGCATAGGCTTCGGCGGCAGCGTATAGAGCCGTCTCTTGCTCTTTGGTGGCTTCGGCTCGCTGTCCGCCAGACCCCGTTGCTTTGTCAGCCTGTCGTGCCTTTCGCTGCTCCACGAGGGCCTCGAAGCGATCCAGCGCCATCCAGCCGCGAAGCCTCTCGGCCGTGCTGAGGTGGCGGAAGGTCCAGTTGCGGTTGCGCAATTTCCTGCGACTGGGCAGAGGAGGCAAGGCCCCGTTCGTCTTGGGCCTAATCAGATAGTCAGTGCCAGCCTCGGCCTCGATCGTGGCCAGGACAGCGTTGACCCGTTCCAGCGCTTTCGCATCGCCCCCGTCCGCCTGCCTGGCCCGGTCGGCGTAGTAGTGGATCTGAGCCAGATTGATACGCGCATCCATCTCGTGCTGGGCGAAACGGTCGCCGGCGAGTTCAAGCGCTTCGTCGAGATAGCGCTGCGCCTCGCGGTAGCTTTTCTGCCAGCCGCGCGGGACTACTTGCTCCCTGGGCCGCATCTGGTCGCGGCGTAGGCTGCCCCACTCGATGCTGACTTCTACCTGGCGCTCGCGTTCTTCCATCGTCTGGAAGATGCCGTAGGCCTCACCCAATAGCTCGTCAGCCACAGCAAACAACTCGTCCGGCCGGGCGGCGACGCGCTGGCCGGTGTCCATGCCCTCGGCAATGTGGCGCAACGATTCGGCCATCTGCCGCAACGCCAGACCGAGTTGCCGCTGTTCGCTGGCCCGGCGACAGTAGGCGATGGCCTTGGCTGCCAGGATGGGCGCGTCCTCATAGCGGCCCATGTCGTCGTAGAGGAGGGCCAGTGTGTTGTAGGAGCCGGCCAAGGGCACTTCCTCGGCCACCTCCCAACGCAGTTCAAGGCCATTAAGGCAGATGCTGAGGGCGTTCCAACCCAAGTCAGCCAACGCGCGGGCCTGGTTGTTGAGCACGACGGCGTGATGGGCCGATACCACCCCTGTCTTGGCCAGACGAATCAGGTAGAGAGCAGCGCCGTAGTACTCCACGGCGCGCTCGATATCTCCCTGCATGCGATAGCTGAAACCGAGGATGTTGTAGGCGTGGGAGATAAGCAGCCGTAGACGCAGGTAGGCCGGGTGGTCGTCAATGCCTTCTTGGAGGCCCTTGAAGCCCCATTCGATGTGGTCGTCAGTACAAAGTTCCTCCACTTTAGTTTTGACGTCGGCGTTGTAGAGTAGTTGGAGCTTGCGGATCGACTCTTTGATCTCTTTAATAGCCTGTTCCGTGTTTTCACCGCGTCGAATACGCGCTCGATTGGTCCAGATGGCGCGCTCTTCGCGGGCCAGGGTATGGTTCCAACTATCCCAAGCGACGCGCTCGGCGTCGGTTGTGCGCGGTTTGTTGCGGCTCCATTTCTCGGCCTGCTCGCCGAACTCGACGGCCCGAGCGTACCGCCCGCGCAGGACAAAGCGCTTGATCCAGCGCGAGACATTTTCCTGCTCGGCGAAGCGCTGCAGGATTACGTGCTGTTTCTCGACAATCGCTTTTGGCTGCTGATGATGTCTGGAGAAGTCAACAAAGGGAATCAGGGCATCATCGTGCAGAACGCGCCACATTTCAGCCTGTGCCCAAAAGTCTTCTTCCTGTCGTGCAGCGCGGTCGTTATTCTCCTCAAGGCGAATGTAGTCAACGTTGACATTGATCTGCGGATCGAGCAGCAACTTATAGACCATGCGCTCGATCTCGAAGATCGACAGCATGTCATGAAGAGCCAGGCGCTGGGCCGTGTCGTCGGAGGAGGGGGCGGGAAACACATAGGTCTGCCGGTTGGCCAGGATGAAATTGTCCTCGAAGCGTTTTTCGTCGTCGCGTAGGTAACGACGCTTCTCGGCCAGGTAGTAGTGATAACGGGAGCCGGCGAAGGCGCTGAGACGAGTGTACTGCTCCTTACGCGCCCTCATTTCATCGATGCGATTCTGGCGATAGTGGGCCGGGTCTTCGCCTTCGCGCACGCCGAACCCGCCCATGTGGGCGGCATAGAGGCGATAGATCTCGTCCTGCAGGCCGATGCGGAAGGTGTAGGCTTTCGGCGTATCCTCATCCAACTCCTTTAGGACGTTCCACGGCGCCCGGCTGCGGCCTAGGTCCAGTTGCTCGATCTCTTCCAGTAGCCGGACGACCTCAGCCAGCCGTTCCTCATCCGCTTGCCAGGTGGCGGGGTCCTGGCCAGGCAGGCTATCGATGCAGAAAAGCACCTGTTCGGCCGTCAGGCCGCGCGGCGCGCGCACGAGAGTCAATAACACCTGCGACATAAGGTCGCGGGTAGTGTCCATTTCATCGGGATCGAAGCGGTTGAAGATCAGGTTGATGAATTCACCTTCGATCTGCCACTGCGCTTCAGCCAGCGCCGGCGTCGCTTGCTCTGCCAACTCCTCGTCTGTACGAATGGCGGCCGGATCACCCAGGCGCGTGCGCGCGCAGGCCTCCGCGAAGCTCTCCAGCAGCAGCCGGGGTATCTTTTTGCCCCACAGGATGACCAGGGTGTAAAGCGCCAGCCGGATGGGCAGGCCGCCGGTGTAGAGGGCCAGCACCTTGTGGCGGTCATTGTTCTCGTCGGCCACCATCGCCAGGCTTTGGGCGAATGACGTCAGCCCTTCCTCTTGGCGATCCTTGGCCAGCTGGGCGAAAAACTCACCCACCTCATCGATACTGAGGCGCTTCAGGCTGATGTCAGCCAGGCGGCGGTTAAGGGCCGGCGGCGCCTCGGCCACCGCTGCGCGCATATTGGCAAAAAACGACTCGCCTTCGGTCTCCTGACTGGCCGCCAAAGGGTCAACGGATGACCCTAGTTTGAGGTTGGGGCCGCGCCCGGCCAGCACCAGGGTGATATTATCAACAGGTTGCGGGCGGTGCTCCTCGCGAGTCGCCCCGCCGATAAACTCGGAGAGCCACTGATGAGTCCGCGTGGCCAGGTCGTCCGGGTAGAGCAGGCCTTCTTCGAGCAACTTCTCCCAGGCTTCGTAGGTTAGTCGTTCGACGGTATCGATCAAGAAGACGACGCGCCTTTCGCGGCCGATCCCACGCAGATCATTCTCAAAGGCCCAGACCGCATTTTGCTGCGCGTCATTCATGCTGTCCTGCAAGGCCCCTTGCGCGCGCAGTCGCTCGACCTTCCCCTTAGCGCTGATGAAACTGCGGAAGTTGAGCTTGCCGCTATAGGCCGCCAGGCTCTCGTAGAGGGCAACGACAAACTGATAGCGGTCGTGCAGGCGAATATCGATCACGTCGACGATATCGGAGATGATGGGATCAGTTAGCTGGGCGTCGAGGACGTTGGGGTCGTCGTTGGGTGTGCGGATGCGGTCGCGAAGTTCTTCTAGTAGCCGGGTCTTACCCATGCCGCCACGCCCTTTCACTAACACGACGTGGAACGCCTTGTCGTCAGAGCCAGTTTCCACAGTCTTCAGGACTTTTTTCCAGGCCCCCTGCTGGCCGATCATCCTGGTACTTGAATAGGCTGCCTTCAGAAATTCAGTGTCTTGGTAGATGTCGGACATGGCTAATTTCCTTGCGGCTGGGCTGGCGCTGGCATGTGGGCAACAAGGTGGACGACGGCCGCTTCCAATTGGAAGCGGGGCGAGTCAGGTACGTGGCTGATGACGCCGGCGCCGACGAGCACGCCCAGTTCCTTCTTGTCATCATACTGGGAGATGTCGAACTGCCCGGCGCGATACTGCTGGGCGCGCCGGACCAGCACCTCGACGTAGTCTCGACTCAGACCCGCCCTCTCGACATACATAGCCAGGCAGTGTTGGCAGTCGTCGGGGCCAAGCGATATAGCGGGGTGCTGGAAATGTCGCTCCAGCAAATGCAGGTTGACGAAGGGGTTGGGCGTCAGCATCGCCTGTAGAGCGGCGACGAGGGCCGCACGCGCGTCGTCATCGAGAGCGGCGATAGCGGCGATCACAGCTGCGGGCGCAACCATTGTTGCGCCGACAGCCGCGGGGTCGGCTCTTAACAGCGCCCATAGCTGCGCGGCCGGGTCGGTCAGCCCTTCCAGAGGGAATGTCACGTCTTCCCAGCGCAACCGGGCCGCCGACAGCGCATACTTATCGCGCCGGGCGAGGACGACGCGACTCTGTGGATTGGCGACTTCGTTGGGGAACAGGAAGGGAATGAGGATATGCTGCTCGACCCACTGGCGCTCGGCGGGCTCGAGTTCGTCGTAGCCATCGGCCAGCAAGACGGGAGCCATACCTTGCGACGATGCGGATGCCGCAATAGCAATGAACTCCTCCACGCCCGCGGCCGCCCGCTCTACATCCCCGGCCGCCAATAAAGGCATCCACACTCCCTGATTCCCAGCCCAGTGCCATTGGCCCGCAAAGTCATCAGGGCGACCATCGGCCAGAGTAAGCCATACCATTGGCACGTCTCTGGCATCGAGTTCCTCTCCAGTCTTATGCAGCAGCGTTGTCTTGCCACAGCCCGGCGGGCCGGTGACAGATCGCATCCGGGTTGGGTTGGGATGCGGAGCGATACACCAGTCAGAAAGGGTAGCTACGGCAATGTTGCGTTCGACATACGAATCCCGATGCATTTGGCTCTACCTTCCCAGAACAGCGGGGTGATCGAAAGACGGACGACATGGAACCTCTGTCGGGATACGTCGTTCCACTCCGGACACAATCCGGCTCCATATGACGACGCAGACAGACTAAGCCATCATAGCATATTCTGATTGATTTGTCAGCCGGCAATTTGGGAGAAAACGAGGGGTCGCTGTCCTTCAATACTGCCCACGGAGGATGTCGTCTGTGAGACGAATGGCCTCCTTCCATTCAGCGTCGGTGATCGGCCGCATGACAGGTGGCCGTGCCGTATGAACGGTAATGAGTTGGTCAATGAGCGTCACCAGGCGGCGCGGGGAGCCGTTGGCCTCGACCAGCACCCGCTCGTCAATGTCGCCCAGCTCCGGCGTGACGAGGTCGGTCAGGCTGCGCCGGGCCGCGCCCGCGGCGATATAGCGTTCCATGAGCAGCGCCTGCAGCCGCTGGCGCTCCCAGTGCAGTTCGATGAACCGCGCGTCTTCGTCGGCCACGCCAGCCCGCAGCAAGCGCTGTTGTACGTCGTCGCGCAACTCCAGGGGTAAAAAGCCTTTCAGATAGATTCCCTGCGCAGCAAAGGCAGGGGCCTTGTCCAACAAAGGCCGCAGGATTTTCATCATGTCTCGGCGCGTGCGTTGCTCGGTGTCGATCCCATCTATTGCCAGGAAGATGGTTTCTATCTCCCAGGCATGGGTGGCCTTAACCGCGTCCTGCCAACTGCCGGCCGGATTGGCGGCTGCCTCACTGCTTGTTAGCCGTTCCTGTAACGACGTAAGCCACGTCTTCAGTAGCTCCGTGGGCATGGCGGGACGGACAATCGGCCGATTCAGCAATCGCCACAGCGCGGCCAGCCCCCATGTCGGTGACGGCTCCCGCTCGCTTAGCAACCGTTCCAGCACACGCCGTAATTCGCGTCCGCCGCGCGCCAGCAGCCAGAGCATGGCCTCGTCTTGCGCCGCCGTCGGTTCTGCCTGGCGATGGGCAAATTGCTCGACGACCTGCACAAATAAGTCAGTGGCGATGGCGCGAATCAAGCGACGGTTGAGGTCAGCGGCGTCAACTGCCGCCTGACCAGTATAATCCACAGTGACATTCAATGTCCGGCGTGGTTCGGTGCGGATGTGGGCTTCCAGGGCGAACCGGGTCGTGGTCTTGCCCGCGCCGGGGCGGCCAAAGACAAAGCTGTGTTGCCGTCGCCGCAGCTCTTCGAGGATGAACCCGTCCAGCCGCCGGGCGTAGACAGGATCGACGAAAAACGCTAATGGTGAGAAAAGCGGCTTTGATTCGGCCAGGGATTGCTGCGGCTGACTGCTTGGAAGGGCGGGCGACGGCGTGAGGGCGATGGCTGGCTTATCGGCCGTTGGCGCCGTCGATAACTCGGCCGATAGGTCGTGTACCTGTCCATTAACGCCTGCGGTAGAGGTGGCACTGATGCCGGGCAATTCTTCCAGTTCAATGCGATCGGCGTGGGCGTATTCCTGTTCGGCGGTCTGATTGGCAAAGGGGTCGCGTCTAAAGCCGTTGCTATTAAGGAACTGCCAGCGAGGTAACTTGAAGTGAGTGGGAAGAGAAGCTATCGGTTTCCCGGTGGTAGTTTCAGCTACGTCCTGATTCGCGACTGTTGGTTGCATCCACAAGCCTCCTGGCAACGAGGTATGATCTAAGCCCGGAGGTTGTGGCGCAGGCTGCGGTCCACCTGAGCAAACGGAGCTGATTGTTGTGGCTATCGTGCCGGTGTCACTTGTCGACCCAAAGTAGGACGCCCCGTGTCGATGATGCGCCCTGAAGTAACTTGGAAACACTGACCTTCTAAAGTCGCCTCTAATTACCCGTCACCACAAAACAATTCAACCAACCCTATCTGTTCCCGGAATCACAGTTTCACCGCCCTCTTTGGGCAACGCTGTGTGCAGCCTGGCCATGCCGGCTGCGAAAGCATAAGGTATTTCCCTGTCTAAGGGATACTTCAATAATAGCCGCGCGGTCTAACGCTCACAATCGATCGGCTGGTCTCAATCTGTCACCAATCTGTCAAAACTAACGGCTAGTACTGGGACACTAGCGTTGTTGGCTATAGTCCTCTAGCCAGTAGTCGCCCAGGCCGGGCTTGTTAAGCAAATAGATAGGGGATTTAGGGTTGGGTTCGACGGCCTTGCGCGCCCGCGAGACGATGGAGTAGAGATTGCTAGCTTCGCCTGCAATCCCCTGCAACTCCGGATCAGTGTCAATGTTTATCCGTCCGCGACGGCGGCGCAGCAGTCGCAGCAATTCGAACGGCTTGTCCTCGATCTTCAGCCGGCGCGCCCCACGCCAAACACAGTGGTTGATCTCGTCAAGGCGCAGTGGAACGTGGCGCTGGAACAGCAACAGCCACAGGGCCTCTATCCCGTCGGTATCGATGGGCAGCGGCGTGGGGGGGATGGCGCGCTGGGTAGCGTAGAGAGCGGTCTCGGCCAGATACAGCCAACCGGCCGGGCTGTGGCCGCCGAACTCCTCGATGAGCAGCTCATCGGCGCGTTTCAAGGCCGCCATCGTTAACAGGTCGGTCAGCAGCAGCGGCGCGTCGGGTCGGGCGCAGCGCAGGTGGCGATCGGCCACATCGCGGCACTCTTCGGCTGTCCAACTGGTGTAGGTCAGGTGGACGCGGGCGCGAGCGCGCTCCAGGATATCGCTGGCGCGCAGCGGTTCGTCGCGCAGAGTGATGGCGACAAGGAAGTCGGGATTGTCGGTCAGATCAAGCCGGCCGAGCAGGTCGCCCAGGCGAGCCATATCGGCCGGTCCCAGCGGCTCCGGCGGGTCGACGGTGAAGAGGACACGCCGGCAATCGAGCGCCTCGGCCAGCAAGACTAGCTCCTGCATCAGAGCGCTGATGCCCATGGGCGTGTCGCCGGTGCCGAAGACGTCGGCCGCGGGCGTGGCCTCATAGACCGGACGCAGTTCGGCGGGCAGAGTACGCAGGAAAGTGTGGTAGCGGCCCGGCCCGCCGTGGCGCTGGAGCAGGGCGCGCAAAAAGCCGCGCTGATACTCGTCCAGGCGGGCGGCGGCGGTGTGGTCATGGCGCAAGCGGCTGGCCACATTTTCGCCGGCGATAGCCAGCATCTGCGCCAGGTGACTCGGTTCGGATGGCAGATAAGCGCCCGGCGCGCCCGGCCAACGCTCCAGTGGATAGGGCAGGTGCAAGATGTCGTTGTGGTGGCGCAGCCAGGCGCTCAGAGCGATAGACTTGCCGCTTCCCGGTGGCCCGGCCAGCAGCAACCAGCGGTCGAGCGTACCCAGCTGCCGGTCGGCCGCGGCAGATACATAGCATACCCGCCACCACAGCTGCTCCTGCTCGTCGGAGCGCACCGTCGGCCGGAAGGGCCAATCGAGGTAGGCGGCATTGGTGGTCACGCGGTGGCTCCCTGGAGGTGGGCAACAAGGTGAACGACGGCCGTTTCCAATTGGAAGCGGGGCGAATTATACACGTAGCTGATGACGCCGGCGTTGACGAGCACGTCCAGTTCTTTCTTGTCGTCATACTGGGTGAGGTCGAACTGCCCGGCGGGAAACTGCTGGGCGCGCCGGACCAGCACCTCGACGTAGTCTCGGCTCAGACCCGCCCTCTCGACATACTTCGCCAGGCAGTGTTGGCAGTCGTCGGGGCCAAGCGGTATGGCGGGGTGCTGGAAATGTCGTTCCAGCAAATGCAGGTTGACGAAGGGGTTGGGCGTCAGCATCGCCTGTAGAGCGGCGACGAGGGCCGCACGCGCGTCGTCATCGTCATCGAGAGCGGTGATCGCGGCGATCACAGCTGCGGGCACGACCATCGTTGCGCCGACAGCCGCGGGGTCGGCCCTCAACAGCGCCCATAGCTGCGCGGCCGGGTCGGTCAGCCCCTCCAGGGTCAAAGCCATGTCTTCCCAGCGCAACCGGGCCGCCGACAGCGCATACTCATCGCGCCGGGCGAGGACGACGCGACTCTGCGGATTGGCGACTTCGTTGGGGAACAGGAAGGGGATGAGGATCTCCTGCTCAACCCGCATGCTCTCGGCGAGCTTGAGTTCGTCGTAGCCATCGGCCAGCAGGACGGGAGCCATACCATGCGACGATGCGGATGCCGCAATAGCAATGAACTCCTCCACGCTCGCGGCCGCCCGCTTGGCGTCTTCAGCCTGCAAATAGCGCGACCAGACGGCTTCATTCTCAGCCCAGGGCCGCCTCGCCAGGCCCTCATGGACTATTGAGAGGTCGAGCCAGAGCACGGCGGCATCCTGCTGCCGGAGCGCTTCGCGCAGTTGACGCAGAAAGGTCGTCTTACCTACGCCCGGTGGGCCTACAATGGAACGCATCCGTGTAGGGTTTGGATGAGAGGCCATCGCCCAGTCAAGTAAAACTTTGGTGCTCAAATTGCGCTCGACGTACGGATCCGCCGGTATAGGTGTGCTCGTGGGATCCGCTTTCATCACGACCTTTCCTTTATCCGCTGCACAGCGCGGTTCACATCGTTCACATCCATCGTTGCTTCGTAGGGTTTTTCACCAGCAGCCTCGCGCCATAGCTCGGCGAGGGTGTGCGGACTGTACTCGTCACTGTCCTCTTCATAGCGGCAAGCATCCAGCAACGCCTGGATGGATTGCGAATCATCAAAGTGCATGGAAACACGGTCCTGTCCCGTGAACTCTGGCTCGAAGTTGATTCGCTTCTCATAAGCCCGACACCGGTGATCGATGAGTTTCTTCAGGTCCTCGCGCGACCAGGCAAGTGGTCGTTTTTCGATATGATCGGGCAGATCGCGGACGGACTCTGGCACAAAGATGAGGAAGCGCGCGCCAATCGCGTGCCAGGTATCGAGCTGACGCCAGAGCAGACTCAAGTCCTGACCACCGTCGCTTGGCGCGTCATAGATGAACAACAGATGCGGTAGGCCCAGGAGTTCCTGGAACTCGCCAATTAACCGCACCACCTCGTCCCAGAGTTCGCGGAGACCAGCCGGGGCTTGTTGGGCACTCTGGGCGCGCTCCTGCAACGCGCGCTTTAGACGCTGCAACTGTAAGGACATCGACCTTGCATCAGGTTTCACCGCGGCTGCTTCCGGCTGAAGGAGCGTCTGCTTCTGGGCCTCTTCCAGCAGGAAGAGCGTCCGGCTGTAGCTGAGGGTGCTAAGCAACAGATCGGCCAAGATGCGTCGCTGGTTGGCATTGAGTAGCTCGAGGCAGGCAGGACTGGCGCAGACTTGCGCGTACAGGGCTTCCAGCGCCAACCGCTTGACATCATCCGGTTGCAACTTGTATTTGAGTGGCACGAGCCACAGATCGAGGGGAAACAGGTCGCGGCGGCGGCTGACGGCCAGCGCCAGGGTTGTCCGGCCACTGCCGGGCATGCACGTATAGATGACACTGCGTTGGATGTAACGCAGTTGTCCCTGCCACACACCCGGACCCATGAACGCACCGTCTTCCTGGAACAGGAAATCCGCTTCCTCGCCATATTCGGCGCGGCTGTTTAAAAAGGGGCCGGCCAGCGTCCTCAGCCCTCCGCTAGCCGTCGCCAGGTTGCCCGTACTCTGGGCATGGCTATGCATCGTCCGCTTCACGAGGGCAGCGTCCAGTTTGTCTTGCAGGTTCTTGTCCTTCAGCGTCAGGGGGTTGTGGCGCAGATCATCGGCCGCCCTCGCCAGTGCGATAGACTTCGCCTCTACATCAGAGCCATCACTAGCCTGGGGGTTAAGCCGTGGAGAATCGAGCGCTTGGTCGGCGCTCAGAAAAGCCGCGGCCAGCTCTTCCGGCCAGAGTCGACCGGCGTCGATGATCGGCATGAAGATATCGGCCGGTTGGCTCGTCGTGGCTGCGGTTTGTGGCGATGGGGCGGGGGATTGCCCAGGCTCTGTTGTGGTCGGGGGAGAGGGCGTGCCGCGCTCCGTCTTCACCGCCCCGTTCCTGGCCGGCGGTGTTGCCTCGGCTTCCGGCGACGGCCGCTCTAGCTTTGCCAACTTTACCAGCTTCTCGCCCAGGTTAGTTACGTCCTTCGCCTGGGCAGCGTAGGCGTGCGTGGTCATCTTATCCAGTTTTCCTTTGGCCGCGTCGATACTGCCCACGCGTAGCAACCCGCGAAATTCCTTCGTTAACTCCTCAAACTCCTGTCGCCGCCGCTTCTTCAAATCGGCGAAGCGCGCATCGACCACCTTTTGCCCCAGCGTGGCCAGGGCCGGCAGGGCCAGCAGCAGCAGGAAGATAAGCGGGCTGGTCTGGTCGACGGTGCTGTTGACGAAGCGGCGCAGCGCCATGCCCCGCTGGCCTTCGATCGTCACCGTCAGCGACAGCGCATCGCCGGTGTTGGGCGTCACGGTGATGGTTGCCTTCCGGTTGTGCAGGCCCCGGAAGCGACCATCGTTGATCAGGGGGATGCTCATCGTAGTCGGCCGCCCCGGCCCTAAAGAGATGGCGACCATGCGGTTGGAAACGTCGACGGCGTTGGGGAAGGTTAGCCCTCCCTTCGGCTCGATGGTGACCACGATATCCCGCGCGGCGATCGGCTGGCTGTCGGTGCGGACGAAGGTTAGCAGCAGGGCGTTGTCGCCCGCGTCCAGCAGAGCGGTCTGTGGGTACGAAGCTGTCAGGGTCAGCGCATCGCCCGCGGCAACGAGCGTATGGGCAGCCGTCAGTAGCTGGCTGGCCGATGCCCAACTGGCGTTAACCCACAGCCACAGCGCCAGCGCGGCGGTGAGGACAAGAGTCATGACAATGCCCAGCGCCAGCAGCCCGTGCTCAATGAGCCACTCTTGCCAGTCGTCTTCCAGCTTGAAGGCCGAGACGGTCAGCACGACCAGGGCAATGGTCAGAAGCCCACCCGCCAGCCAACCAGCCCAATCCCAGTCCGAGCGCAGCGCCCCCAGGGCCAGAAGGATGCACGCGGCTGCCACGGCCCACAGGGCTGCCAGACGCGTGGGCAAAGGGCGGGCTTGCTTGCCCTCCTTGTCCTTGCCGTCATCTTTAGACGGAGGATTTGGGGGCGACGGGTTGGCGGGTTCCGCGCTCATGTGGCTCACCTCGATCGGACGACATCGAGCACACTGGTTCACCTATATTATACATACACAGTGCGCGGCTGTGAACAGTTGCCGGCGGTCGGCACAGGTATTGTCGTCCGGGGCGATCCGGTAACGGGATAACTGGCCCCTCAATGAGGTTCAGAGGTTACAAGTTGTATCCCGCTCATCCTCCCCCTGCCCAAATCCCCCCTTTTCTGCTATCCTTCACCTTTACGACTAGACACACCATTCGCGCGGCGCGCCGCCAGGCAGCCGCGCGGATCGACCACTGAGATTTGCATCTATGACCGTTCGCGTCCGATTTGCGCCCAGCCCGACGGGCTATCTCCACATCGGTGGGGCGCGCACTGCTTTGTTCAACTGGATGTTCGCCCGCGGCCACGGCGGCCAGTTCATTCTGCGCATTGAAGACACCGACCAGAAGCGCACCGTCAAGGGCGCGGTGCAGGCCATCATGGACGCGCTGCGCTGGATGGGCCTCGACTGGGACGAAGGCCCGGACGTTGGCGGCCCCTATGGCCCCTACATCCAGAGCCAGCGCGCGCCGCTCTATCGCCAGTGGGCCGATTGGCTGCTGGAACACGGCTACGCCTACAAGTGCTTCTGCACCGCCGAGGAACTGAAGGCCCGCCGCGCCGCCGCCAAGGCCGCCCGCGGCGACCAGAGCTACGACCGCCGCTGCCGCCTGCTCACTGCTGCTGAAGTCGCCGCCCGCGAGGCCAACGGCATCCCCTACGTCGTGCGCTTCAAGGCCCCGACCGAGGGCGTCACCGTCATCCCCGACGTCATCCGCGGCGACATCCGCGTGCCCAACAGCCAGATCGCCGACGCCGTCCTGCTGAAGTCCGACGGCCTGCCGACCTACCACCTGGCCAACGTTGTCGATGACCACTTCATGGACATCAGCCACATCCTGCGCGCCGACGAGTGGATCAGCAGCGCGCCGCTACACCTGAACCTCTACGCCGCCTTCGGCTGGCCGCATCCCGTCTACGCCCACCTGCCTCTGGTGCTGAACCCCAGCGGCAAGGGCAAGCTGAGCAAGCGGGCGCAAGCCTTCGACGATCACGGCCGCGAGGTGCTGGTCAAGGTCGAGGAGTTCCGCGACGCAGGCTACCTGGCCCCGGCGCTCAACAACTTCCTGGCCAACGTCGGCTGGTCGTTCGGCGACGACCGCGAGATCTTCCCCATCGAGGAAGCTATCCCGCGCTTCGAGTTGCAGGACATCAACCCCGCGCCGACGCGCCTGCCCTACGACAAGCTCGACTGGCTGACGGGGCAGTGGATTCAGGAGATGGATGTGCTGGAACTGGCGCGGGCCGTGCGGGCGACGCTGGAGCGGCAGGGGCACGAGGTCAGCCCGGAGGCGCTGCTGGCGGTCATGCCGGCCTTGCGCGTGCGGCTGAAGAAGCTGACCGACGCCGAGGGGTTCTTGCGTTTTCTGTGGGAAGATGGAGGTTCCGCCGCGCCGGCGACCGACCGACTGGCGAGCGCCAAGCTCCCGGCCGAGGCGGCCCGGCGCGGTTTGCAGGCGGCGCGGACGTTCATCGCCGCCGCGCAACCGCTGGACACCGCCACGCTCAGCGCCGGGCTGACGGCTATCGGCGAGAGCGTGACGACCAACGGCAAGGCCGGCCCCTTCCTGGGCGCGTTGCGGCTGGCCGTGACCGGGCAAGAGGTCTCGCCGCCGGTCTTTGAGTCCATCGTCGCCCTGGGGCGCGATCGCGCCCTGGCCCGGCTCGACGCGGCCCTGGCCGCCCTGCCGGCCGAATAGGAACCTTCACGGATACGGAACAAGCAGATCATCATGACTGATACGACAACACCAACCACTTCTAACTTCATCCGGACGATCATCGACGAGGACAACGCCACGGGCAAATACGGCCGCCGCGTCCACACCCGCTTCCCGCCGGAGCCGAACGGCTACCTCCATATCGGCCACGCCAAGTCGATCAACCTCAACTATGGCATTGCCCAGGACTACGGCGGCCTCTTCAACCTGCGCTTCGACGACACCAACCCGGAGAAGGAAGAGCAGGAATATATCGACGCCATTATGGAAGACGCGCGCTGGCTGGGCGCGGACTGGGACGGCCGGCTCTATCATGCCAGCGACTACTTCGAGCAGCTTTACGACTGGGCCGAGCAGCTCATCCGCGACGGCAAGGCCTACGTCGATGACCTGAGCGCCGACGAAATCCGGGGGTACCGCGGCACGCTGACCGAGCCGGGGCGCGAAAGCCCCTACCGCGACCGCACCGTTGCGGAGAACCTCGACCTCTTCCGCCGCATGCGCGCCGGTGAGTTCGCCGAGGGTTCGCGCGTGCTGCGGGCCAAGATCGACATGACCTCGCCCTTCATCGTCCTGCGCGACCCGGTCATGTACCGCATCCTCCACGCGCCCCACCCGCGCACCGGCAACGCCTGGCACATCTACGCCACCTACGACTGGGCTCACGGCCAGAGCGACTCCATCGAGGGCATCACCCACTCCATCTGCACGCTGGAGTTCGAGAACAACCGCCGCCTCTACGACTGGTTCCAGGAGGCGCTGGGCATCCGCCGCTCACAGCAGATCGAATTCGCGCGGCTGAACCTGACCTACACGGTCATGAGCAAGCGCAAGATGATCAAGCTGGTGCAGGAAGGCTTTGTCGATGGCTGGGACGACCCGCGCTTCTGGACGATCCGCGGTCTGCGCCGGCGCGGCTACACGCCGGATGCTATCCGCGCCTTCACCGACATGATCGGCGTCAGCAAGGCCAACAGCATCGTCGATATGTCCCTGCTGGAGCACGCCGTCCGCGAAGACCTGAACACGCGCACGCCGCGCGTCATGGCCGTGCTGGAGCCGCTCAAGGTCGTCATTGAGAACTATCCCAAGGGGCAGGAAGAGACCTTCGACGTGCCCTACTACAAGCAGGATAAGACACGCACCGAATCACGGCCGCTGCCCTTCGCGCGCGAAATCTACATCGAGCGCGACGACTTCATGGAGGAGCCGGTCAAGGGCTTCACCCGATTGGCCCCGGAGGTCGAGGTGCGGCTGATGAGCGCCTACTACATCGTCTGCACCGGCGTGGTGAAAGACGCCGCCGGGCGCATCGTCGAGCTGCGGGCGATGTATGATCCGGCCACGCGCGGCGGCACGTCGGCCGATGGCCGCAAGGTGCGCGGCACGCTGCACTGGGTCTCGGCCGAGCACGCCCTGCCGGCCGAAGTGCGCCTCTACGACAACCTCTTCACCAAGCCCGATCCGCAGGAGAACGGCGAGAACTTCCTCGACAACATCAACCCCGACTCGCTGAAGATCGTCGACGCGCTGGTGGAGCCAAGCCTGGCCACGACCGCGCCCGGCGACAAATTCCAGTTCGTGCGCGAAGGCTACTTCTGCGTTGACCTCGATTCGACGCCCGACCGGCTGGTGTTTAACCGGACGGTGGGGTTGAAGGAGACGTGGGTTAAGGGGAAAGAGTAGGCCCCGATAAATGATGACGGCCGGGCTTGTGCCCGGCCGTTTTTCTACTTGTTGGGAGTTGGCTCACAGCGTAGATGCCCTACGGCCTTACTTTCTTCCCGCCAGCCACTTATCTAAAGAACGACGCGATTCACGACTTGGCACACCGGCTAACAAAGCGACGACAGGAATCAACTCATCCAGTTGTTCCCAGAAGATAATATCGCGCTCGTCACTGTCTTCGAAGACCCGCCACAGTTGCCGCTCGTCTGATGAGGCATGAAGAAGGCGGGGATACCACTCCAGTGGAACCAGGAGGGTGCGTCCATCCATAAGACGCACGGACAGCATCCTTTCCGCAAACTCGACCGCCTCAACACGGGGTTGTGTTTCAATCGTTGCAATGCTCATCCCACATCTCCAAGAATATCTATAGCCTACGACCAGTCGATCTCTTCCGCGCGATAGAAATTAACCCCCATCGCTGCCAGCCGCGGCCCATGCGCGGCCAGACGGGTGCGATACGCCTCCCAATCGCGGCCGGTGGCCGACCAGGCCACTTCGGCCACGCCCGGCAGCCGCGGGAAGAGCATGAACTCGATGCCGGCGCGCGTCGTCAGCGTCTCTGACCACAGCGCCGCCTCCACGCCCAGCAGTTGCGCCTCGGCCACACCGGGCAGCTGCGTCGCCGGCTCCCAATCATAGGCCGCGCGCACGCCGATGTGGCCGGCCCACGCCAGACCCAGCGGCGTCGTCGCGTCGTATTTCATGTCCAGGTAGACCCGTGGCGCGGGCGAGAGGATGACGCTCGCGCCTTGCGCGGCGGCGGCCGCGGCGTGGCCGGAGGCCCAGTGCTGGGCGATGGCCGCCGGCTCCAACCGCGCCTGGCCGATCTCCTCCCAGCCGACCATGCGCTTGCCGTGGGCGCGGACGATGGTCGCGACGCGCTCGATGAAGCGGACGTAATCCTCTTTGGCCGTAGCCAGGGCTTCGTCGCCGCCGATGTGGAGATAGTCGCCCGGCGTCAGCGCCGCCAGTTCGCCGATGACGTCATCGATGAAGCGGTAAGTCATCTCGTTGTCGATGGCCAGGCTGCTGAAGCCAACCTCGATGCCGGTATAGGGCGGTCGGGATTGGCCGTCGGCGTTCAACTCCGGGTAGGCGGCCAGGGCGGCGTTGGTGTGGCCGGGCAGGTCGATCTCCGGCACGAGCGTGATGTGGCGCGCGGCGGCGTAGGCGACCAGGGCGGCGTAGTCGGCCTGAGTGTAATAGCCGCCTGGCCCATCGCCGACGGCCGTCTGCCCACCGGCGCGCGCCAGTTCCGGCCACGAGGCGATGTCGATGCGCCAGCCCTGGTCATCGGTCAGGTGCAGGTGCAGCCGGTTGAGCTTGTAGGCGGCGGCCAGGTCGATGACCCGCTGCACGTCGGCCACGGGAAAGAAATGGCGGGCGACATCGAGCATCAGGCCGCGCCAGGCGAAGCGGGGCACGTCGCGGATGCGCCCGGCGGGCAGAGGCCACGGGCCGGGCTGCGGCGCGGCGCTCTCGATCGCCGGCGGCAATAGCTGGCGCAGCGTCTGGACGCCGTAGAACAGCCCCGCGTCGGCTGCATGCTGCTGCAGTGTGGCGGTGATCATCCCCGCCTCGACCGTGATCGTGCGTTCCACCGGATCGATCGCCAGCAGGCGATTCATGCGCTCCAGCGCCAC
>ERZ724513.461-NODE-461-length-19651-cov-9.433864_pt1 | contig 19651 bp, 18 predicted proteins | sample MGYA00376046_ERZ724513 | MGnify/ENA primary metagenome ERZ724513 (study PRJEB28724, sample SAMN07190883) | activated sludge metagenome | isolation source: activated sludge of sewage treatment plant in Hong Hong | place: Hong Kong | collected 2016-03-17 ...
TGTCCATCATGCCGGGCATGGAGAACTTGGCGCCGGAGCGGCAGGAGACGAGCAGCGGGTTCTCGGTCCCGCCGAAGGTCTTGCCGGTCAACTTCTCGATCTCCTTCACAGCGGCCAATTCCTGCTCCCACATTCCGGGCGGGAACTGACCGCCCTCGGCCAGGTAGGCGTTGCAGGCTTCCGTGGAGACAGTGAACCCGGGGGGCACGGGAATGCTCTGGCGGGTCATGTCCATGAGGCCGGCGCCCTTGCCGCCCAGGAGGGCGCGCACGCCATCCCACTGGCCGCCGACGGTAGCCTCGGCATCCTTCACTTCACCGAAAAGATAGACCCACTTCTTATTGGTCATAGGTTTGTGTCCGTTGCCGCCCTTGTCCGTGACGGCCGGGGGAGTCATGAGTTGTTCCGACATGGGTGATCTCCTTAAAACAAAACCGAATTGGCCGTAGCTCTGTCAGGCGGCGGCCCTCTTCGAAATACTCGTTGTCAACCTTTGCCATTTTAGGGATTCCGCCGGTTACTGGTTAGTGACAGATTGCACCTGAATAGCTGACAAAAGTCATAGATGCCCGCGATGTCTTTTGTACGGCTGTTGTCTTTGGCTTATACTTGCGACGATATGACCCAGATGTTGCGTCTGATGCTCGTCGATGACCATGAGGTTGTGCGTCTCGGTATGCGCGCGTTGCTAGAGCGCCACCCATCGTTCACCGTCGTCGGCGAGGCGTCCACCGAGGATGAGGCTGTGGCCCTGGCTCTCGAACTCCAGCCCGATCTCGTGCTCATGGACATTCGCCTGGCGGGCGGCAGCGGCATCGAGGCGTGCCAGAAGATCAAGGAGCTGTTGCCGGAGACGCAGGTCATTATGCTGACCTCCTTCGCCGAGGACGAGCTGCTCTTCGCCGCCATCCGCGCCGGGGCGACCGGCTACCTGCTCAAGCAGATTGCCGGCGGCGACGTCATCCGCGCCATCGAGGCGGCCGCCCGCGGCGAGTCGATGCTCGACCCCTCGCTGACCCAGCGCGTCTTCTTCGAGGTGCGCCGCTCCATTAAGAAGGAAGAGGCCATTGCCTTCCAGGACCTGACCGCCCAGGAGCGCCAGGTGCTTCTGCTCATCGCCGGCGGCAAGACCAACCGTGAGATCGCCACCGACCTGTTCCTGAGCGAGGGCACGGTGCGCAACTACGTCAGCAGCATTCTGTCCAAGCTGGGCGTGTCCAACCGCGCCGAAGCAGCGGCCTACGCCATCAAGCACCACCTGCAAGATCACATCTAGCGAGCGCAATGGCCGATTCCCCCCTGCCACAACTGACCGACGACGCCGCCCGCCGGGCGTTGGCGACGTTGACCCGTTCGGCCGTGGCCATTGCCGGCGAGCTGGACGTGGGCAAGGTGCTCCAGCTCATCGTCGATTCGGCCCGCGAGCTGGTCGGGGCGCGCTACGCCGCGCTGGCCGTTGGCGAGTGGCGCAGCGGCAGCCAGGGCGCTGTGCAGCGCTTTGTCTTCAGCGGCCTGTCGCCGGAGGAGGGCCGCCGCGTGCCCCACTGGCCCCACGGCCGCGGGCTGCTGGGCGCGGTCATCCACGGTGGGGAGACGATTCGCGTCGACGACATCGCCGCCGACCCGCGCTCCACCGGCTTCCCCGGCGGCCATCCGGTGATGACCAGCTTCCTGGGCGTGCCCATCGTCGGCGCGGGCGAGACCTACGGCAACCTCTACCTGGCCGACAAGCTCGATGCGCCGTCGTTTAGCGACGGCGATGAGGAGCTGATCCGCATGCTGGCCGCCCATGCCGCTGTGGCCATCCAGAACGCGCGCCTCTACGCGCAGTTGGAGCGGCTGGCCGTGTTGGAGGAGCGCACGCGCATCGGCATGGACCTGCACGATGGCGTCATCCAATCTATCTACGCTGTTGGCCTGACGCTGGAATCGACGCGCCTGGCGCTACCGGAGGGGGCCGACGAGGCCATGACGCTGCTGGACGCCGCTATCGGCGGGCTGAACGACGCCATCCGCGACATTCGCAACTTCATCCTCGACCTACGGCCGCGGCGCTTTGCCGGCGACGTGCAGCAGGGCATGGCCCAGTTGGCGCGCGAGTTCCAGGCCAACACGATGGTGCCTGTGTCGATGAGCATGCCGGAGCGGCTCGACGACCTGCCCTTGCCGCTCGGCCGGGCCATCTTCCTGACCACACAGGAGGCGCTGGCCAACATCGCCCGCCACGCGCGGGCCAAGCGGGTCAACGTCAGCCTGCACCTGAACGCCAACCGGGTGATTCTGAAGGTGCAGGACGATGGCCAGGGCTTCGATACGCAAAATCAGAACCTGCGGCTGGGGCACGGCCTGGCCAACATGCAATCTCGCGCCGAGAGCCTCGGCGGCCTGTTCGACATCCGCTCCAGCCCCGGCGCGGGTACGACCGTGATCCTCGACCTCCCCCGCGAACCCCACGCCTCCGCCAGTATGTGATAGATGTCGCCCGGATGGGTGACTTTCGTCATTGAGTTGGCTGCCTGCCAGTGGCTATACTGGCAACAATGACGCGCGATCAGGCCCATCGCCGCGGCGACAGCGCGGGCGACCAGGCTGCCGCGTCAGCCAGAGGAGGCGCCGGCCATGTTGGGCACACCTCTTGAGACAGGCAAGATGATAAGGCCGCAGAGCACGCCGACAACCAGCATCCTGATCGTGGAGAAGCACACCGCTGTGCGGCGCGCGCTGCGCAAGCGGCTGAGCGCGACGCCCGATCTGGAGGTGCTGGCCGCTGTCCCGGAACCGGCCGCGGCGATGCCCTACTTCGGCGGCGACTGCCGCGCGCCCGATGTCGTCTTGCTGGGCCTCCACAGCGGTTCCGACGAGGAGCTTTTCGCCACACTGACGATGGTGCAGAAGATGGCGCGCTGCTCGGCGGCGGTGATTATTCTGGCCCCCTATGCCGACGAGGTGGAACGCCTGCTGTTGCAGCAGGCCGGCGCCAGCAGCTACCTCCTCAAGTACATCGACTCCTACCGGCTCATTCAGGAAATCAAGGCCGTGTCCCAGCAGGGGCACAGCGCTGTGCAGGGCGACTAAGCCGCCGTGGTCGCGCTCTGCGGCCGGACGATCAGCACCGGCACCGGCGCTGACTGGAGCACGCGCGTGGCCACGCTGCCGAACAGCCAGCGGCTCAGCCCGCCGCGGCCGTGGGTACACATCACCACCGTATCCGCGCCAACGCCGCGCACGGTATTGATGATCTCCGTGGCGACGTCCTCCGCTTCGACCACCTGGTAGTGGGCGCGATAGTGTTGGCTGCGCAGCGACCCCTTCTGGAACTGCAAATACTCGATGGCCTCCTTGTAGAGGTCGTCGCGCACGCGGATGGTGAAGTCGGCTGAATCCGGCGTCAGCGCGCCCTCGCCCAGCCGGGGCGGGGCGATGACGCGCAGCAGGGTGATGTCGCTATCGAATTGGGCGGCCAGTTCCAGGGCATAGGGCAACGCCGCCTCGGCGAACCCGGAGCCGTCGAGGGGGACGAGGAGATGTTTGAACACGGAGAGCCTCTTGGTTGAGCTTAGGCGACATCCAGTCGCTTGCGTTTGTGGTTGCCTGCCTCGTGGGCGTCTAGCGCGTTGCCGGCGCGGTTGGCCGCGCGCAGATAGGCGATCGCTAGGACGAACATGACGGTGACGATTGCGGCGGAGATGAGACAGAAGCGGCAGACGGCGTGGATGACGAAAACCTCCAGCGCGGTCAGGCCGAGCGTAAAGACAAAGGCCAGGCCGGTGAGACCGAGCAGCAACTCCGGCAAATAGCGCCGCACCGGCGGCAGCCAGTCGGCCAGCCACGTGGCCAAGAAGATGGTCGTGTAGCCGGCGAAGCCGATCAGGGCCACGGGGATGGGGCCGATGGAGGCATAGCGCGCGCCGGGGCCGCTGACCAGGCCGCAATCCTCCCAGCCGCCGACCTTGCAGGCCGACACCAGGGCGCCGTTATGGTAGAGCAGCAAGTAGCCGGCCACCAGCAGTCCGGGCACGGCCAGGAGTTGGATGAGTCGCGCTTGCCATCTATCCGGCATCGAAACAGGCTCCCTTCGCCACGCGGCTATTGCGCCGCCAGCAGCGAGTTGATCGTCTCGGCAAAGGCCGACAGCGGCTGCTCGCCGGTCAGGGTCACGTCGTTGAGGAAGAAGGTCGGCGTGCCGCTGACGCGGTTGGTGCGCGCCATGTCGCGATTGGTGTTGACGAGGTCGAGGTTGCGGCCGTCGTCCATGCAGCTGCGGAAGGCGTCCATGTCCAGGCCAATGCTCTCGGCCGCCTGCTCAAAGCCGGCTGCCGTCAGGCGAACATCGAGCGATTCGATGGCGAACAGGGCGTTGGCGAAGCCGAAGTAGTTGTCCTGTTCGCCCGCGCACAGGGCCGCGCCGGCGGCCGGCACGGTCGTGGCGCTCAGCGCGTAGGGCAGCGCCACCCAGCGCATCGTGCCGTCGTCGACGAACTCCGCCTTGAGGTCTTCGGCGGTGGTGTTGTGGAAGGCGGTGCAGTGGCTACAGCCGAAGTCGGAGACCTCGACCATTGTCACTGGGGTATCGGTCTCGCCCATCGCGGCGCAATTCTGGGGGTTGCTTTCGCAGAATTCGGCCAGCGTCTGCACGGTCTGCGACTCGGTCGGCCGCAGGGCCAGGAAGAGCAGCCCGCCGAAGATCACCAGGCTGACGACGATCAGACCGGCGACGACGAGCCAGTTGGTCTCGCGTGTTTGCTGCTGCTTTTTGTGACGTTGGGGGGGTGTCTTGGCCATAATGCTCCTCTGCGGTCTATGAAAGTAGTCGCCAGTGTATCCCTTGCCCGGCGGGGAGGCAACCCTTCTCATTGGCCGGCAGCTAAAAACCCGATGAATGTCATCTCGCAAAGGTGACATTCGCCACCCCACGCCGCCGCGCGAATGGACTACACTTAAGCTAAGGGCGACCCCACGCAGGGGACGCAAGGAGCCGACGATGCTGAGCGTAAACGATCTCATGACCCCTATTCCCGACACGGTGACCCCGCAGACGACCCTGCGACAGGTCATCGAAGTGATGAAGGCCCAGGCTTGCCGCCAATTGCCGGTCATGCAGGACGGCAAGCTCGTCGGCATCATCACCGATCGCGACGTGCGTCTGGTGATGAATTCGCCGCTGATCATGCACGGCCGCTGGCAAGACGAGGAGATTCTGGACACGATCACCGCCGAAAGCTGCATGACTCCCGACCCAATGACCGTGGCTCCGGACATGCCCGCCTATCAGGCCGCCAATATGCTGAGCACCTACAAATTCGGCGCGCTGCCTGTCGTGGACAATGAGGGGCTTGTAGGTATCATTACTGTGACCGACTTCCTGAATTACTTCGCCATGCAACAGCCCGAAGCGATCGACCAACGCGATTAGCCGCCGGCAAGGAGGTAGAGTCATGGTTCCCTTTCGGAAGATTCTGGTTTCCCTGGATGGCTCGGAACTGGCCGAGAACGCTCTCGCGCCGGCGCTGAGGATTGCCGAGGCGATGGCCGCGCGCGCGGGCGGCCAACCGGTGAAGCTCATCTTGCTGCGCGTCGTTGGCCCGGTGGCGCTGGTGGCCGCCGACCCGCTGCTCTACGACGAGCTGATGCGCATGGGCATCGACGAGGCCCAGGCGTACCTGAACACCGTCGTGACCTCGCTCAAGCCGGGGCAGGTGGCCGTTGAGGCCCACGCCGCGGCCGGTTCCGCGGCCAACGCTATTGTCCAATACGCCGAGACCAATGGTGTGGACCTGATTGTCATGTGCAGCCACGGCCGCACCGGCAGCAGCCGTTGGGTCTATGGCAGTGTCGCCGAGAAGGTGCTCCACCACGCCTCTTGTGCCACCATCATCATCCGCGCCCATGTTGGCGTGCCCGCCTTCCAGAACCGCAAGGTGCTTGTGCCGCTGGATGGTTCGCCGCTGGCTGAGCGCGCGCTGGAGCCGGCGCTGACCATCGCCGACGCGGTGGAATCGGACGTGACGCTGCTGCGCGTCACCAGCGGGCGCGAACCGCTGCCGGAGGGCCTGACGCCCAGCGGCGAGGACGCCGCCGCGGCGCTGGACACGGCCGCGGGCCAGGAGCGCGCCGAGGCCGAGGCCTACCTGCAAAAGCTTTGCGCCGCCCACCCGAACCAGCGCCTGGCCTGCGCGGTGGTGACGACGAGTGGCGACATCGCCGATGCGCTGGTGACCTACGCCGACGCCCACGGCGTAGACCTCATCGTCATGTCCAGCCACGGACGTTCCGGCATCGGCCGCTGGCTCCACGGCAGCGTCGCCGAAAAGGTCTTGCGCGGGGCTAATTGCGCCACACTCATCGTTCGCAGCCCGCGCGGCTAGAGGCAGCAATGACACACCCCCAGCCGCTCTCGGCCGAGAAGCTCTACCACGCCTTCGACGCGACGACGCTGCCCTTCGAGACGACGGCCGAGCTGCCCGACGGCCAGGAGATCATCGGCCAACAGCGGGCCATCGACGCCATCCGCTTCGGCATCGGCATGCGCCACCAGGGCTATAACCTCTTCGCCCTTGGCCCCAACGGCACCGGCCGGCAGACGCTCATCAGCCGTTTCCTGCGCCGCCGTGCCGTGGGCGAGCCGATTCCCGATGACTGGTGCTACGTCTACAACTTCGAGCAGCCCTACAAGCCGCGCGCCCTGGGCCTGCCGCCGGGCCGGGCGGTGGCGCTGCGCGACGATATGAAAAAGCTGGTGTCGGAACTGGCCTCCATGCTGCCGGGCGTCTTTGCCGGCGAAGAGTATCAGGCCCAAAAGCACGCCCTGGAAGAGGAGTTGCACGGCCTTCAGGTCGAAGCGCTGGACAAGCTGCGCGAAGAGGCCAAGGGGCACGGCATCGCTCTCATTCAGACGCCCAACGGCTTCGCCTTCGCGCCGCTGAAAGAGGGCGGCGAGGTCATCGCCCCGGACGAGTTCATGCAGCTCGACGCGGAGAAGCAGAAGGAGATCGAGTCGCAAGTGAACGCGCTGGGCGAATCGTTGCAGCACATCATGGAGCAAATGCCCAAGCTCCAGCGCGACATGCAGGCCCGGCTGCGCGAACTGAACGAGCGTGTCGTCGGCTTCAGCATCGCCCCACTGCTGGACGAACTGCGCCAGAAGTACGCCGACGTGGCCGCCGTTGCCGCCCATCTGGACGCCGTGCAAGCCGACATCATCGCTAACTTCGACGCCTTCCTGCAAGATGAGGAATCGGCCGGGCGGCAACTGCTGGGCGCGGCGCTGGGCATCGCCTCGACCGAGAGGCGCGTGTCCCTCTCGCGCTACGAGGTCAACGTCGTCGTTGACAATGGCCAGACCGAGGGGGCGCCGGTCATCTTCCTGGATCAGCCGCGCTATCAAGACCTCGTCGGCCGGGTCGAACACGTCGCCCAGATGGGCGCGCTGGTGACTGACTTCACTCTCATCAAGCCGGGCGCGCTGCATGCGGCCAACGGCGGCTACCTGGTCATCGATGCGCTCAAGCTGCTGACCGAGTCCTTCGCCTACGAGGGGTTGAAGCGCGCCCTGCGCAAGCGAGCCGTCGACATCGAGTCGCTGGGGCAGGTCTACAGCCTGATCAGCACCGTCTCGCTGGAGCCGGAGCCGATCCCTCTGGATGTCAAGGTCGTCCTGATCGGCGAGCGCACGCTTTACTACCTGCTCAGCAGCGCCGATCCCGAATTCAACGAGTTGTTTAAGGTCTCGGCCGACTTCGAGGACGAGATGGGCCGCGGGCCGGATAGCGCCCTGGCCTACGCCCGCGTCATCGCCGAGTTGACCCACGCCGAGGACTTGCGTCCCTTCCACCGCGGCGCGGTCGCCCGCGTCGTCGAGCACGGCTCGCGCCTGGTAGAGGACATCACCAAGCTGTCCACCCACATGCAGAGCGTCACCGACCTGCTGCGCGAGGCCGACTATTGGGCGGGCCAGGCCCTCGCACCAACCGTCAGCGCGGAGCACGTGCAGCGGGCGCTGGACATGCAGACCTATCGCGCCGGGCGTGTTCAGGAGCAGATGCAGGCGGCCATTCTGCGCGACCGCGTCCTCATCGATACCGAGGGGGCCATTGTCGGCCAGGTCAACGGCTTGTCGGTCTATCAGCTCGGCAGCCACATCGGCGGTCATAGCTTTGGCCAGCCCAGCCGCATCACCGCGCGGATTCGCATGGGCAGCGGCGAGGTCATCGACATCGAGCGCCAGGTGGACATGGCCGGGCCGATCCACTCCAAGGGTGTGCTCATCCTGGCGGGCTTTCTGGGGCAGCGTTTCGCTGTTGAGCGGCCGTTGTCGCTGTCGGCGACGCTGGTCTTCGAGCAGTCCTATGGCGGCGTCGAAGGGGATAGCGCGTCGTCGGCCGAACTCTACGCCCTGCTGTCGGCCATCGCCGATGTGCCTGTCAATCAGGCGCTGGCCGTGACCGGCTCGGTCAACCAGCGCGGGCAGATTCAGGCCATCGGCGGCGTCAACGAGAAGATCGAGGGCTTCTTCGATGTCTGCCGCGCCCGCGGCCTGACCGGGGAGCAGGGCGTGCTCATCCCGGCGGCCAACGTCGATAACTTGATGTTGCGGCGCGACGTGGTCGAGGCCGCCGCGGCCGGGCAATTCCACATCTATCCGGTCACGACTGTGGACGAGGGCATCGCCCTGCTGACCGGCCTGCCGGCGGGCGAGCCGGACGAGGATGGCCACTATCCGCCCGATAGCGTCAACGGCCGCATCGTTGCCCGGCTCACGAAGCTGGCCGAGACGCAGCGCGCCTTCAACGCCCCGGCCCGGCCGGAGACGGACGATGCGCCGCAGGAGTCCGATGATGAGCATGGAACCGATGCCGCCGGCTGAGGCCGAGCCGCAGCCCGTGGGCCTTGAGGTGGCCGAGGAGGCGACGACGGCCGAGACGACGGCCGACCACACCCCGCGCCGCATTCTCGTCGCCCTGGACGCCTCGGCCCACAGCCACGCCGCCCTGGCCGCGGCGGTGGCGTTGGCGGCGCGCCTGCACGCGGAGATCGAGGGGCTGTTCGTCGAGGACATCAACCTGCTGCGCTTGGCCGAACTGCCTTTCGCCCGCGAGATTCGCTTTGGGCAGGCGGGCGCGCGCCAGGTCGAGGCCGAGGCGCTGCGGCGCAACCTGCGCGCCCGCGCCGCCGTGCTGCGGCGCGAACTGGAGGAGATCGCCACCGAGAACCATCTCAGCACCACCTTTCGCGTGGCGCAGGGGGCCGTAGCCGAAGAAGTCCTGACTGCCGCCCGTGAGGTTGACCTGCTGGCCCTGGGGCGGCTGGGTCATTCGCTGGCCCAGCGCGTGCGGCTCGGTTCCACTGCCCGCGCGGCGATTGCCCGGGCGGCTTCGGCCGTGCTGCTGGTGCAGCCTGTCGTGGCCTCGGGGCCGGTGGTGGTGCTCTACGATGGCTCGGCTGCCGGCGCGCGCGCCCTGGCGCTGGCCGCTCAGGTCAGCGGCGAGACCAGCGAGTTGCGCGTCCTCGTCTGGGCGCCGGATGAGGAGACCGCTTTCGAGCGCCGCCAGTTGGCCGCCCACGTACTGAGCGCGCGGCAGGCCGACACGCAATATCAACACCTGGCCGACGGCGACGCGCCGCGCGTCCTGGCCTGGGTTAACAGGCAGGGCGGCAGCCTGCTCATCATACCGGCGGCCGAGGGGGATTGGCCGGAGGGCACACAGGCGGCCTTGCTGGACGAAGCGCAGCCACATCTGTTGTTAATCAGGTAAAATCCGAATAGGTGTGCTAAGATATTGCTTCGCGGACGCGCCGCCGGCCGGTGCGACGCGCCCGAGCGCCGATGAGTTACACACCCAGCGATCACCTCGCCGAAGTGCTGAACAGCTTGCCGACCAAGCCCGGCGTCTACCTGCACAAGGACGCCGAGGGCAACGTCCTCTACGTCGGCAAGGCCATCAATCTGCGCAATCGGGTGCGCTCCTACTTCCACAGCAACGTCGATTCGATCAAAACGCTGCGCCTGCGCCAGCACATCGCCGACGTCGAAGTTATCATCACCGATTCCGAGCTGGAAGCGCTGCTGCTAGAGATGAACCTCATCAAGCAGTACCAGCCGCGCTTCAACGTGCGCCTGAAGGACGACAAGCGCTACCCCTACATCAAGGTACACTGGTCGGACCCGTTCCCCAAGGTGACGGTGACGCGACGGATGGTGCGCGACGGCGGGCGCTACTTCGGCCCTTACACCTCCGTCTGGGCTGTACAGCAGACGCTCGACCTGTTGCGCAAGGTCTTCCCTTATCTGACCTGCGACCGCGTCATCACCGGCCAGGATGAGCGTGCCTGCCTCTACTATGACATCAAGCTGTGCAATGCACCCTGCATCGGCGCGGTCAACCAGGAGCAGTACCGGGCGACGATCAAGCAGCTCATGGACTTCCTGGATGGCAAATCGGATCACATCGTCCGCGGGCTGGAGCAGCGCATGGCCGCGGCGGCCGAGAATCTCGACTTCGAGCGCGCCGCCGAAATTCGCGACCAGCTCAAGGCCATCGAGCGCATCACCGCCCGCCAGAAGATCATCGGCCCCGACGAAACCGACCAGGACGTAATCGCCTTTGCCCGCGACGACGGCGAGGCCTGCGTGCAGGTGTTCTTCATTCGCCACGGCAAGCTGATCGGCCGCGAGTACTTCATGCTCGACAACGCTGAGGGCGAGAGCGACCAGGATGTGTTGCAGGAGTTCCTGACGCAGTTCTACGAAGACGCCGCCTACGTGCCCAAAGAGATCTTGTTGCCGGCCGAGGTCGAGGAGGCGCGCATCATTGAGGAGTGGCTGCGCCGCAAGCGCGAAACCAAGGTGACCCTACAGGTGCCGCGGCGAGGCAAGAAGCGCGAACTGGTGCAAATGGCCGCCGAGAACGCCCACGACACGCTGGCGGCGCTGCGGCAGCAGTGGGCCGCCGACCGCTCCAAGCACGTCACGGCCATCACCGAACTCCAGGAGGCGCTGAAGCTGCCCACGCCGCCGGCGCGCATCGAGTGCTACGACATCAGCCACACCCAGGGCCAGCAGACGGTCGGGTCGATGGTCGTCTTTGTGCAGGGCGCGCCGCAGAAGAGCGACTACCGGCGCTTCAACGTGCAGTCGGCCACCAACGACGACTACAGTTCCATGCGCGAGGTGCTGGCGCGCCGCTTCCAGCGCTACCGCGACACGCTGGCGGGCGAGCTACACGATCCCAGCCAGATCAAGCCGCGCGCGGAGCGGCCGACGGCCTGGGCTATCCTGCCCGACCTGCTGATCATCGACGGTGGCAAGGGACAGTTGGCTGTCGGCCAGGAAGTGCTACGGCTGTTCGACCTAGGGGGGGAGGTGCCGCTGGCGGCGCTGGCCAAGCAGGAGGAGGAAATCTTCCTGCCCGACCGGCCGCAATCGGTGCTGCTGCCGCGGCGGTCGGAGGCGCTCTACCTGGTGCAGCGCGTCCGCGACGAGGCCCACCGCTTCGCCAACGAGGGCCACCGCAAGCGCCGGTCGAAGGTCGGTGTGGCCTCCATCCTCGATAGCGTGCCCGGCGTCGGGCCGCGGCGGCGGCAACTGCTGCTGAAACGCTTCGGCTCGCTGGAGGCGCTGCGCGAGGCGTCGATTGAGGAGATCAGCGCCGTGCCCGGCATCCCGGCCGAGGTAGCGGCGGCGATCAAATCCTACTTGCAGTAGCGCCGCGACCGGTGGCTATCCGTTCGTTTTGTCGTCCCTGGCTGCCTTGGCCAGCGCTTCCAGTCGTCCCGCGCAGAGCAGCAGGGCCAGCGCCGTCGGCCCGTCGCTGATCTCCCCGGCGCGGGCCATGCGCAGCGCTGCGGCAATCGGCAGCCGGTGGACATGCATCACCTCGGCCGCTTCGTGGTGGGTCGGCCCGATCGCGACGCCTGTGGCCAGAAAGATGTGGCCGATCTCGTTGCAGATGCCATTGGCCAGGAAAGCGCGGCTGACGTAGGTCAGTTCCCCTCCCTCGCCGCCGACTTCCTCGCGCAGTTCCTCGCGGGCGGCCTCCTCTCGCGTCTGCCCCGGCTTGACGCTGCCGGCGGGCACTTCCCAGCACCACTCATCGACCGTGTAGCGATACTGGTAGACCATAAGCACCTCGCCGGCGGCGGTCACGGGCACGATCCAGACGGCGTCGGCCTTCTCGATGACGTTGTAGACGCCCGGCCGGCCGTCGGGCGTGAGGATGTCGTCTTGCCGGACGCGATACCAGGGGCACTCCCAGGCGATGCGGCTGGCGATGGTTTGGAAGGGGCGCGGCGGCGGGGTGGTCATAGGCGCTCAGGCGGATTTGGCGGCGGCGATGAAGGCGCGCACGCGGTCGGGGTCTTTGATGCCCGGCGCGCTTTCGACGCCGCCGGCGACATCGACGGCGAATGGCCGCACGCGGGCCACGGCGGCGGCGACGTTGTCGGGCGTCAGGCCCCCGGCCAGCATCAGGCGGGGCACAGCCGCGGCCAGCGCCGCCGCCAGCGCCCAGTCGCCCGTCTCGCCTGTGCCGCCGTAGAGCCGGCCGTGGGGTGTGTCCAGCAGCAGGCGCGGGCCGGGCAGCCCGTCGGGCGCGAGATAGCGGGCGCTGCTGGCGGCAGCCCTATGGGCCGAGCGCGGACGCAAGGCCTTGTAGGCCCGGCCGAAGAGGGGCGAAGCAGGGGCGGTCACGACTTCGGGCGACTCGTCGCCGCTCAACTGGGCCAGGTCGAGGCCGCACTGCGCCAGCGTCGCGCTGATAGCCGCTGGCGACTCGTTGACGAAGACGCCGACCAGCCGCGGCCGGTCGGGCCGGGCAAAACGGTCGACCGCCGCGGCGCGTAGCCGGGCCGCCAGGGCGGCGGCGGCCTCCGGCGCGATGGCCCGCGGGCTGGGCGGGTAGAAAATGAAGCCCAGATAGTTCGCGCCCGCCGCTACGGCCGCCAGGGCATCCTCAAGGCGGGTCAGGCCGCAGATCTTAACCTGGGTCATCGCGGCTTCCTCCGTCGCCGGCGACCAGACTGATGAGCGTGTGGCCGGGTTTGGGCGTTGGTCGATTGTCGCTTGTGAAGAACTGTACGCGCCGGTTCTCGTTTAACAGAAGGAGCGGCGTGGCCCGGCCGTCATAGTGGCTCTTATAGTCGGCGTAGGTGAAGGCGCTGCTGAGCGGTGTCGCCCGCAGCGTCGCGCCGCCGTCGAGAGCAGCGGCCAGCGCGTTGAAGTGCGCGTCGAGGCCAAAGAGCATGCGCCCGGCGCGCATGCCGTCGGGCGGGCGCGCGCCCTCGGCCGGCAGGCGGTAGACCTCCGCCCGGCCGAAGACATCGCCGAAGTGGAGCATCGCCAGGGTGTTGACCTCGTCGTTGCCCGTCAGGGCCAGGACGCGCCCCAGCCCGCCCAGGTCCAGCTCGTCGCCGGTCTCCTCGGCCAGCGCGTTGCCGTGGTGGGCCTCCAGCCCGGCCAGCCGGCTTTCGGTGATGTGGTGGTAGTTGGTGTCGATGAGCACGGCGCGCACGTTTTGGTCGGTCAGGGCGCGGGCCAGGGCGCGGGCGAAGGGATGCGCGCCGACGATGAGCGCGCCCTGCGGCTCGCGCTCGGCCAGCCCCAGCCGGCGAGCGACCGGCCCGGCCGTCAGTCCATAGAAGACGACCGTGCCGACGATGACCAAAAAGACGACCGGCGACAGCAAGTCCGCCTCGGCCACACCCGCCGCGGACAGTTCGAAGGCGAAGACCGACGCCACCGACGCGGCGACGATGCCCCGCGGAGCCATCCACATCAGGAAGAGGCGCTCGGCGTTGCTCAGCGGCGTGCGCCAGGTGGACAGCAGCACGCCCAGCGGCCGGGCCACCAGAATGAGCAGGGCGATGAAACCCAGGGCGGGCCAGCCGACGGTCAGCAGGTCGGCCACGTCTACGCGGCCGGCCAACAGGATGAACAGAACGCCAATCAGCAGGACTTGCAGGTTCTCTTTGAACTCGACGATGTGGCGGACGGGAACCCAGGGCTGGTTGGCCAGGGCGATGCCCATGAGGGTGACGGTCAGCAGGCCGCCCTCGGCCGCCAGCAGGTCGCCCAGCGTGAAGAAGCCGACGACGAGCATCAGCGTGACGCCGCTTTGCAGGTAGTCGGGGATGAGGTGGCGGCGCATGAGGGCCACCAGCACCGCCGCGCCGAGCAGGCCCAGGATGACGCCGACGACCAGGCTGCGGCCGACGCCCAGCAGCACGAAGCCAGGCACGTTGATGCCGCCGCCGAGGGCGACGATCTCGACGACGAGCAGGGCCAGCACCGCGCCGACGGGGTCGATGAGGATGCCTTCCCACTTCAGGATGGCCCCGCTGCGCCCTTTGGGCCGAATCTGGCGCAGCAGCGGGCCGACGACGGTGGGGCCGGTGACGATCAGGATTGCGCCGAGGACGATGGCCAGCGACCAGTCGAAGCCGAGCAGGAAGCGCGCCCCCAGCGCGGCCACGAACCAGGTCGCCAGCGCGCCGACGGAGATGAGCCGCGACACGACCGGGCCGCTGTCGGGCAGTTCCTTGAGCTTCAGCGTCAGGCCGCCCTCAAAGAGGATCAGGCCGACGGCCAGCGACACGAACGGGAAAAGCGCTTCCCCCAGCAGCCCGTCGGGGTGAATCAGGCCGAAGACAGGGCCGAGCAGGAAACCAGACAGCAGCAGCAGCAAGATGGACGGCAGGCGCAGATGCCAGGCGACCAATTGCGCCCCCACGCCGACGACGGCAACGAGCGCCAGTTGGACAAGCGGTTCTTCCACAAGGATGTTCCCAGCCTACAGCCCGCGCGGGAAGGGCTATAGTTGCGCCTGGGGGTAGATGGCGTAGGTGCCCACCCAATCCGCCTCAGCCAGGACGTGGCCGCGCATGGCCAGCAGCGCGTCGGCCCCGTCGAACGCGCCGGTCAGGCCCAGCGTGGGCACGTCCAGGGCATAGAGAACAAAGTGGTAGTGGTGGACGCGCTCATCGTTCCAGGGCGGGAAGGGGCCATCGTAGCCGCCGTAGTCGCCCTCCATGCTGGCCTCGCCGGCGAACCAGCTGGTGTAGCTGTTGATGCCGCGCCGGCCGTAGGGCGTCGGGCCGACTTCCTTGCCGCGCACAGTGACGCCCTCGCAGTCGCAGCCGGCCGGCAGCTCGCGCACGTCGGCGGGAATGTCCACCAGCACCCAGTGGTAGAAGTCGACGCGGGCCAGATCGTAGGGCACGGTGCGGCCGGCCTGGTTGGCGTCGTCGCGCACCGATGGCGCGTCGTGGTCGGTGCAGATCAGGGCGAACGACTGCGTGCCCGCCGGCGCGTCGGACCAGACGATGTGGGGGCTGCGGTTAGGGCCGAAGGTGGCCGGCGCGTCGGGCGCGGGGATGCCCATGACGAACTCGGCCGGGATGGGCGCGCCATTCTCGAACGACGGGATGATCAGCTTCATGGGTTACCTCCTTGCCGGTACCTTAAAGATCAGTATGGCCGCCATTTTCCCGCCTTTCGTCCGGAAGGGCAAGGTTGGGCAGGCGCAGGCCGGTCAGCTCTTCGCTGATCGTCCACAGCCGCTCGGCCGCGGCGCGGTCGTAGCTCTGTGGCGCGGACTTGACGGCGCGGCCGTTGGTGAAGTACTGCCCGCTGATGCCCGCCACCTCGGGCGACGACGCCAGATAGACTGAGGTCGCCGCGCCCTCGACAACGGTTTTGGCGAACAGGGGAACGACGCGCGTCATGAACAGGCCGGCGACGCCGCCGTTGTTGCGGCCGAAGTTGCTGGCGACAAAGCCGGGATGGACGGCGTTGATGGTGATGGGCGCGTCGCCGCGGCGGCGGTCGAGTTCGTAGGCGAAGAGCACGTTGGCCAGCTTCGATTGCGCGTAGGCGCGAAAGCCGGCGTACTTGTGCCGGTTTTGCAGGTCATCGAAGTTGAGCTTGGCCTGCCGGTGGGCATCGGAGGCGAGAACGATGACGCGGGCCGACCGGGCGGCCAGGAGGCGATCCCACAGCAGCAGCGTCGTCATGAAGTAGCCCAAGTGGTTGACGGCGAAGGTCATTTCCAGCCCGTCGGCCGTCTCCTCGCGCTTCATCAGGTAGACACCGGCGTTGTTGACCAGTACGTCCAGCCGGTCGTGGCGGGCCTTGAACGCTTCGGTCATGGCCCGAATAGAGGCCGGCGAGGAGAAGTCAGCCAGCAGCAGCTCGACCGAGTGCTCGCCGGCGGCGATCTCGGCCCGCGCCGCCTCGCCCCGTTCGCGGTTGCGGGCGACCAGGACGACGGTGGCCCCCCTTTGCGCCAGTTCGCGCGCCGTTTGCTTGCCGATGCCGGCGTTCGCGCCGGTGACCAGACAGATTTGCCCTTGCATGGGATTCATTTTCGATGTTTACCTTAGTTGTGGTGTTTGGCGGGCACTCGCGGCTATTGTGAGGAACGCCCGCGCCGGCTCAACCCCCGTTCCAGCGCCGCGGCGACACGCCCAACCTCGTCGTAGAAGCGTGGCAAAGTATCCAGCGGCAATGCCTGCTCGCCGTCAGAGAGTGCCGCGGCCGGGTCGGGATGGAACTCGACCAGCAGGCCATCGGCCCCGGCGGCGACGGCGGCGCGGGCGGCGGACAGCACCAGGTCGGCCCGGCCGGTGGCGTGGCTGGGGTCGGCGACGACGGGGTAGGGGGCGATCTGGCGGACGAGGGCGATGGCGTTGGTGTCCAGCGTGTTGCGCGTCGCCGTCTCGAAGGTGCGGATGCCGCGCTCGCACAGGATGATGCGGTTGTTGCCGCGGCTGCTGATGTGGTCGGCGGCCTTGAGCCACTCGTCGATAGTTGACATAAAGCCACGTTTGAGCAGCACCGGCCGGTCGCTCTCGCCCACGGCCCACAGCAGCGGGTAATGCTGCATGTTGCGGCTGCCGACTTGCAGGATGTCGGCGTACTCGGCCACCAGGGGCAGGTTCTCGACGCCCAATACCTCGCTGATGACCAGCAGGCCGAACTCGTCGGCCACGGCGCGCAGGATTTCCAGCCCCTCGCGCCCCAGGCCCTGGAAGCTGTAAGGCGACGTGCGCGGCTTAAACGCGCCGCCGCGCAGCACGCGCCCGCCGGCGGCATGGACGGCCGCGGCCACGGCCCGCGTCTGTTCATAGGTCTCCACGGAGCACGGGCCGGCCATCAAAACCACGTCCCGACCGCCAATGACGACATCGGGCGCAATCATTACCGGCTGGGCCACGTGTGCCGCTTCCGCCTGTTCCATCTCAAAGATTTGTTCTTGTGCCATCGTTTCCGTTACCCCGTTTGGGCTACTCTCTGCTATAAACGCGGCCATGACCACTGCTGTCGATTCGCCGCGTCGCTTTGCTGTCTGGCTCAACGCCGCCCGCCCGCGCACCCTGCCGCTGTCGCTGGCCGGCATCATCACTGGCACGGGCCTGGCCGCGGCCGGCGGCGCGTTCCGCTGGCTCGTGGCGCTGTTGTGCGTCCTCACGGCCATCCTGCTGCAAATTCTGTCCAATCTGGCCAACGACTATGGCGACTCGCTCCACGGCGCCGACCACGTTGAGCGCCGCGGGCCGAAGCGTGCCGTCCAGAGCGGCCTGGTGACGCCGGCGGAGATGCGCCGGGCCATCGTCATCACGGCGCTGGCGACCATCGTCGCCGGTTTGCTGCTGCTGTGGTTCGCCTTCGGCCGCGAGGCGTTCTCGTCTATCCTGCTGTTCATCCTGCTCGGCGGCGCGGCCATCGGCGCGGCCATCACCTACACCGCCGGCCGGCTGCCCTACGGCTACGCCGGGCTGGGAGACCTGTCGGTGTTGATCTTCTTCGGTTGGCTGGGCGTGTTGGGCAGCTACTACGTGCAAGCGCAACGGTTCGAGGTCGCGCTGCTGCTGCCGGCGACGGCCTGCGGCCTGCTGGCTGTGGGCGTACTCAACGTCAACAACATCCGTGATCTGGAGTCTGACCGGCTGGCGGGCAAGCACTCCATCCCGGTGCGCCTGGGTCTGCGGCGCGCGCGCGGCTACCATTGGCTACTCCTGGCCCTCGCCGTCGCCAGCGCCATGGCCTACGTGTGGCTGGCGTACACCTCGCCCTGGCAGCTTCTCTTCCTGCTGGCCGCGCCCTCGCTGGTGCGCAACGGCCTGGCCGTCAGCCGCACCGAAGACCTGGCCACGCTCAACCCCTGGCTCAAGCAGCTGTCTCTGGCGGCGCTGGCCTTCGCCGTCCTGTTCGCCCTCGGTCAGGTGTTGCCGCTCTGGCTGTAACTCTCCCGCGTCCAGAAAACTCAGGATCGCCGCCAGAAACGCCGCCGGCTGCTCCAGGTGAATGGTGTGACCGGCGTCGGGCACGACACGCAACTCGGCCGCCGGCCGCCGCGCGGCCATGCGCCGGTTGATCGCCACGAACTTGTCATCCTCGGCCCCGACGACCAGCAGCGTGGGGACGGCCAACTCCGGCAATCGCTCCCATAGCGACGGCTGTGCGCCCGTGCCCATGCCGCGCAGGCTATTGGCCAGGCCGGCGGCGCTGTTGGCCAGCCGTTGGCGGCGCAGTTCGGCCTGAGCTTCGGCCGGCAGCCGCGCCAGACCGGCGAACAGCGGCAGCCGCTCCCACTCGTCTACAAAACGGGCCACGCCATCGCGTTCGATACGTAGGGCGAGAGACTCATCGGCGGCGCGACGCTGCTGGCGCTCGGATGCCGTGGCCAGGCCGGGCGAGGCGCTTTCCAGCAGCAGCGCGCGGACGGCCCCCGGATGGTGCAGTGCGGCATAGAGGGCCAGACGGCCGCCCATCGAGTAGCCCAGCCAGTGAGCGGGCCGGGCGGCGCGGCGCTTGAGAATCTCTACCAGGTCAGCGGCGACGCGAAATATCGTGTAGCGAGCGGGATCGACCGGGGCGTCGCTGCCGCCGTGACCGGGCAGGTCGATGGCGAGCACGCGGAAGCGCGTCGCCAGCTGCGGCCACAGGTCGCGCCACGTGGCCCGGCTGCCGGTGAAGCCGTGGAGCAGCAGCAGCGGCTCGCCCGCCCCGGCCTCCTCAATGGCATAGCGCAGGCCGTTGACGGTCTCGTGGCTCATGCCGCCTCAGGCTCCTCGGCCGGCCACGCCGTGGCCACCAGCCGGCGCTGAATCTTGCCGGAGGCGGTCTGCGGCAGTTCGTCAACCAACCGTAGGCGGCGCGGACGCTTGTAGCCGGCCAGGCGCGCGCGGCAGTGGGCCAGCAGCTCCTCGGTCGTAGCCGCGCCGGGCTGGCGCAGGACGACGGCGGCGGCGACCTGCTGCCCCCATTCGGGGTGGGGCAGGCCGACGACGGCGGCCAGAGCCACGGCGGGGTGCTCGCGCAGGACGCGCTCGACCTCGGCCGGGTAGACGTTCTCGCCGCCACTGACGATCAGGTCGGCGCGGCGGTCGAGCAGCCACAGGTCGCCGTCGCCGTCGAGCAGGCCGATGTCGCCGGTGTGGAGCCGGCCGTCGCGCAGGGCCGCGGCCGTGGCCGCCTCGTCGCGGTAATAGCCGGCCATGACCGTTGGTCCGGCGACGACGATCTCGCCTGGTGTGTTGGGCGGCAGGGTTTGGCCGGCCTCGTCGATGACGGCCACGTCGGTGAAGAGCAGCGGCCGGCCGGCGCTGCCCGGCTTGGCCGCCGCGCCGTCGGGCAGCAGTGTGGCCACTTGCGAGG
>ERZ724513.463-NODE-463-length-19621-cov-7.812736_pt1 | contig 19621 bp, 20 predicted proteins | sample MGYA00376046_ERZ724513 | MGnify/ENA primary metagenome ERZ724513 (study PRJEB28724, sample SAMN07190883) | activated sludge metagenome | isolation source: activated sludge of sewage treatment plant in Hong Hong | place: Hong Kong | collected 2016-03-17 ...
ACCTGATGTCCCGTGGCCTCACCGAGGACGAGGCCATGGCCATGATCGTGCGCGGCTTCATCGAACCGATCGCGCGGGAACTGCCGATGGAGTACGCGCTGGAACTCAACCGGCTCATCGAACTGCAGATGGAAGGAGCGGTCGGCTGATGGGCGAGATCAGCATGAGCGGTGTCCGCTCCTACGACCTCGCGGAATTCCCGGAACCGACCGGCCGCGAGGAGGTGTGGCGGTTTGCGCCCCGCGCCGCGCTCAAGCCGCTGCTTGAGGATGCCGCCTCCGATGCCCACCTGACGTGGCACGCGACCGTGCCCGCCGGCATCACGGTGCGGGAGATCTCCGCGCAGGAAGCCCGGCAGCGCGCTGCGAGTGCCCCGGTGGACCGGATCTCGGCATTGGCCGCTGCGCATTCCGGCGGTGCGATGCTGCTGGAGGTGCCCGCCGCAGCCGAGCATTCCGAGCCCGTCGTGATCGACCTCACCGGTCAGGGCCGCGATGTCGTTTGGGGCCAAACATTGATCGAAATCGGCGCCGATGCGAAGGCTATCGTCGTGCTGCGCCATAGCGGTACGTCCCTGTACGCCGGGAACATCTCGGTCGTGGTGCACGACGGCGGTTCGCTCGAGTTCGTCATGGTGCAGAACTGGTCCGACGACGCTGTCCATGCGGGTCACATCGCGGCACGGATCGGCCGGGATGCCCGCCTGCGCAGCGTGGTCGTCAGCCTCGGGGGCGAGGCGCTGCGCCTTGTGCAGACGGTGGACTACGCGGGACCCGGCGGTGAGGCCGACATCCGCGGGCTGTTCTTCGCCGACGCCGGCCAGCGCTTCGAGCACCGCTCACTGGTCGACCACGGTCAGCCGCACTGCTCGAGCAACGTGGTCTTCAAGGGCGCGTTGCAGGGCGATGGGGCGCGCAGTGTCTGGGTCGGTGACGTGATCATCCAGCCGACGGCGGTCGGCACGCAGACCTACGAGATCAACCGCAACCTGCTGCTCGACGACGGCGCCCGGGCGGACTCGGTGCCGAACCTGGAGATCCTGACCGGCGACGTCGTGGGCGCGGGGCACGCGAGCGCGACGGGAAGATTCGACGAGGAGCAGTTGTTCTACCTGATGTCTCGCGGCATCCCGGAATCGCAAGCGCGGCGGCTGGTCGTGCTCGGCTTTTTCGCCGACGTGCTGGACGGGATCGACGTGCCGATGGTACGCAGCGAACTGATGCGGGCCGTCGAGGCCGAACTCGGCTACGAGGAGACTGCATGAGTGTGTCCCTGCGGTTGGGTGACCTGCGCGACAAGCAGCCCCGGCGGATCACGATCGACGGCGTGCCGGTCGCCGTGGTGCGGGTGGGCACCGAGGTCTTCGCCGTGAACGACACCTGCTCGCACGCGGAGGTGTCGCTGGCCGAAGGCGAGGTGTCGGGCTGCGAGATCGAATGCTGGTTGCACGGCTCGCGCTTCGACCTGCGCACCGGTGAACCGTCCGGGCCGCCGGCCTTCGAGTCCATAACCACATACCCAGTCCAGATAGAAGGCGTTGGCGACGACGCAGTGGTGCTCGTCGCAGTTCCGGAGGAGGCACGATGAGCGAATTGGTGATCAACGACCTGCATGTCGAGGTGGAGTCCGACGGCTCGCCGAAGGAGATCCTGCGCGGTGTGAATCTCACCGTCGGCAGCGGTGAGACGCACGCGATCATGGGCCCGAACGGCTCCGGCAAGTCCACGCTGGCCTACGCGCTGGCCGGGCATCCCGCCTACACGATCACCGGCGGCACCGTGACCATGGACGGTGCCGACGTGCTGGACATGAGCGTTGACGAGCGCGCCCGCGCTGGGCTGTTCCTCGCGATGCAGTACCCGGTCGAGGTGCCGGGTGTCTCGGTGTCGAACTTCCTGCGCAGCGCGGTCACTGCGGTGCGCGGCGAGGCGCCGGCGCTGCGGCACTGGCTCAAGGAGATGCGCGGCGCGATGGAGCAATTGCACGTCGACCCCGCCTTCGCGGAGCGCAACGTGAACGAGGGGTTCTCCGGTGGTGAGCGCAAGCGGCACGAGATCCTGCAGCTCGAACTGTTGCAGCCCAAGTTCGCCGTGCTGGACGAGACCGACTCCGGGCTCGACGTGGACGCGCTGAAGGTCGTTTCCGAGGGCGTGAACCGCGTGCGGGCGACCGGTGAGTCCGGCATCGTCCTGATCACTCACACGACCCGGCTGCTCAGGCAGATCCCGGCCGAGTTTGTCCACGTCATGTGGCAGGGCCGGATCGTCGCCGAGGGTGGTCCCGAGCTCGCCGAGCAGATCGAGGCCGAGGGCTACGAGCGATTCACGGCTGCGAGTGTCTGATGCTTGACGTCGAGACCCTGCGCAAGGATTTCCCGATCCTTTCGCGCAGTGTCCGTGGCGACCGGCGGCTGGTGTATCTGGACTCCGGGGCCACGTCGCAGAAACCTCGGCAGGTGCTGGACGCCGAGCGCTGGTATTACGAGACGCACAACGCCGCGGTCCACCGTGGTGCTCATCAACTGGCCGAGGAGGCGACTGACGCCTTCGAGGGGGCCCGTGCCACAATTGCGGCCTTCATCGGCGCCCAGCCCGACGAGGTGATTTTCACGCGCAACGCGACGGAGGCCCTGAACCTCGTCAGTTACGCGTTCACGAACTCCACGTCGGGCCGGTTCCTCCTCGGCCCTGGCGACGAGATCCTGATCACTGAGATGGAGCACCACGCGAACCTCGTTCCCTGGCAGATGGTCGCGCAGCGCACCGGGGCGACGCTGCGCTGGTTTGGTGTCACCGAGGACGGCCGGCTGGATCTGGACTCCTCGTTGATCTCCGAGCGCACCAAGGTGGTCGCCCTGACCCACCAGTCCAATGTGATGGGGACGATCAACCCCGTCGCTGAGGTCGTACGTCTAGCCCACGGCGTGGGGGCGCTGGTGGTGGTCGATGCCTGTCAGTCTGTACCGCACATGCCCGTCGACGTGGCATCACTGGGCGCCGACTTCATCGCGTTCAGTGGGCACAAGATGCTCGGGCCGACCGGTGTCGGCTGCTTGTGGGGCCGGGCCGAACTGCTGGCGGAGATGCCCCCCATGCTGACCGGCGGCTCGATGATCGAGCAGGTCTTCATGGACCATTCCACGTTCGCCGCTCCTCCGCAGCGCTTCGAGGCAGGGGTTCCAAACATCGCCCAGGCGGTCGGCCTGGGTGCGGCCTGCGACTACCTCACGGGGGTCGGGCTGGAGGCCATCCACGAGCACGAGGTGCATCTCACCGGTCTCGCCCTGGAAGGTCTGCAAGCGTTGCCGGGAATTCGCATCATCGGCCCCACCGACCTACACGAGCGCGGCGGGGCGGTGTCGTTCGTCGCGGACGGCGTGCACTCCCACGACCTCGGTCAGGTGCTCGACGACTCAGGCGTTGCAGTTCGTGTCGGGCACCATTGCGCGTGGCCGCTGCACCGCCGGTTCGGAATCGCTGCGACCACCCGGGCGACGTTCTACCTCTACAACGACGAGGACGATGTGCAGGCGTTGATCGACGGTACGAGGCGGGCACTGGAGTTCTTCGGATGAACCTCGAGAGCCTGTACCAGGAGATCATCCTGGACCACTACCGGAACCCCCGCAGCAAGGGTCTGCGGGAGCCGTTCGGCGCCCAGGTGCACCACGTCAACCCCACCTGCGGCGACGAGATCACACTGCGGGTGGATCTGCAGGACGGCGTGGTCAAGGACATCTCGTACGACGCCACGGGCTGTTCCATCTCACAGGCCTCTACCTCGGTCATGTTCGAGGATCTGGTCGGCAAACCGCTGGATCAGGTGTGGCCGGTCCATGAGGCCTTCGTGGAACTCATCAACGGCCGCGGCAAGGTCGAGCCGGACGAGGACCTCCTCGAAGACGGCATCGCGTTCGCCGGAGTCGCCTCCTACCCAGCGCGGGTCAAATGCGCGCTGCTGGGCTGGATGGCGTTCAAGGACGCGACTCTGCAAGCACTTGGAAAGGACTTCACATGAGCGTGACGGTTGACGAACTCACCGAGCGGATGCGCGACGTGGTCGACCCCGAGCTGGGCATCAACGTGGTGGACCTCGGGCTGGTGTACGGCGTGCACGTCGACGATGACGAGATCGCGACGATCGACATGACGCTGACCTCGGCGGCCTGCCCGCTGACCGACGAGATCGAGGACCAGACCCGCGTGGCCCTCATGGACGTCGTCAAGGACTTCCGGATCAACTGGGTCTGGATGCCGCCGTGGGGCCCGGACAAGATCACTGACGAAGGTCGCGAGATGCTGCGGGCACTGGGGTTCAACGTTTAATAATCGCGAAGGCTGCGGTCAGCCTTCGCGCGCCCGCAGAACCTCGATCACCTGCTCGCACCAGCGCACGTTCTCGGTCTCGAAAGCGATCCCGCGCATGAGCGTGAGGTAGGGGCCGACCCGCGATGCGTCGGCCAAGAAGCGCTTCTCGGAGCGACCGTAGAGCAGGTGGGCGCGTAGTTTCTCGTAGCGGCCGAGTTTCGCGTGGGCACCTGCTAGGCGCTCTTCCACGGCCTCGATCACGCCGGCAGTGTCCCCGGCGTCGACGGCCTGGACCTTCACGAGCAGGTCGTCGCGGATAGCTGTTGGGCGGGCGGTCCTGCTGGTGAATTCGCGCAATTCCTTGCGTCCCGTGCGGGTCAGGCGGAACAGGCGCTTGTTGGGACGCCGTTCCTGCTGGACCACACGAGCGGCAACCAGGCCCTGCTCCTCCAACCGGTCCAGCTCCCGGTAGAGCTGTTGCGGGGTGGCGGCCCAGAAGTTCGCCACCGAGGAGTCAAATGCCTTCGCCATGTCGTAACCCGAGGCTTCGCCCTCGAGCAGGGAGGCGAGTATCGCGTCACGCAAAGCCATGTCGCCACTGTACTCAACAAATTGACTAATGCGAGGAGTGAGAGTAGCCTCAACTGCATACTCAATTAGTTGACTACTACACGGAGGCGCGATGAGGGACTTTGATGCGGTGGTCATTGGCGCAGGCAACGCCGGCCTCACGGCAGCCGCCACGCTGCAGCGGGCCGGCGTGAGCACGCTGCTCATCGAGCGCCACAACGTGCCCGGCGGGTGTGCCACCTCCTTCCGGCGGGGGCGCTTCGAGTTCGAGACGGCCCTGCACCAGTTGTCCGGTCTCGGCCACGAGGGCCAAGCGTTCTCGCTGCGGGGACTGTTCGACGCCTTGGGCGTCTCAGACAGGATCGAGTTCGTCGAGGAGCACGATCTGTACCGCGCCGTCGTGCCCGGCGTCGTGGATCTCACGCTTCCCGCCGATTTGGAGGGGGCCATCAACGCGATCGAGGAAGGATTCCCGGGCAACGGCGATCGCGCGCGGAAGTTCTTCGATCTGGTCCGGCAGGTGGCCATGTGGCAGGTGGCGGCTATGCGCATGCCGGCCGAACAGATCGATCCGGTCCTGTTCCGTCAGGGTCTGCGACCCACCAAGGAGGTGTTCGACGAGTACTTCGAAGACACTGGCCTGAAGCACGCCCTGGGCGCCTACTGGGGATACCTCGGTCAGCCGCCCGAGAAGCTCCCGTTCCAGGACATGGCGACGCTGTTGTTCGCCTACCTTGAGTACAAGCCGTGGCACATCCGCGGTGGCTCGCAAGCCATGTCCGCGGCCATCTTCGACGCGTTCATAGCGGCTGGCGGCCAGGCGCTGTTCAACACCGAGGTCGAGCAGATTCTGGTGCGGGACGGTCACGTGGCCGGCGTGCGACTCGACGACGGCCAGGAGATCGCAACACGCGATGTGGTCTCGAATTCCTCGCTGCCAGCCACCTACGAGATGCTCGAGGGCATCGCGGTGCCGGAGGCCGTCAGCAAAGACCTGGGCACGCGCCGGATCGGAGTGTCTGCCTTCGTGCTCCATATGGGGCTGAATGCCACGCCTGCCGAGCTCGGCTTCACGACCAGCACGAGCTTCGTCAACGCCGACACGGACGACCTGGCCACCTACGAATCGTGGCGGACCCTGCAGCCTGCGCGAGGTATCTGCCTCACCTCTTACGATGTGGCCCCGATCGGGTTCGCGCCCTCCGGAACGACGCATGTGAGTCTGCTGACCCTGCAATACGCGTCGGCGTGGGAGGGCCTCGACCCAGCCGACTACCACCGCACCAAGTTCGCCTATGCGCAGACCCTGCTGGACCTGAGCGAGACGGTCGTGCCCGACATCCGGGATGCGATCGAGGAGATCGACGTGGCAACGCCGATGACGATGATGCACTACCTCGGTCACCCCGGGGGAGCCATCTACGGATACGACCAGGACGCCACCGAGAACTGGTTGTTCCGCACCAACGAGCGCCGGCCGCAGGTGCCCGGACTTCATCTCGCTGGTTCCTGGACCGGCATGGGCGGCTTCCAGCCCACCCTGCAAGCCGGCTTCAGCGCCGCCCGCCGACTGCTGCGGTCCCAGGCCGCCTGACTTCGAAAGGTACGACATGCCCCACCGGATCGCCGACCTGTACGACGGTTCGGCCGCCATCGAAGCCGAGATCGCATCCCGCGAGCCTGACACCACCGACTACTGGGATCAGGTCCGATCGACCGTCGACACCTACCACCCCAAGCGGCTGCACCTTCGAGTCTCGGAGGTCATCCCCGAGACGGCCAGCAGCGCAACGTTCCGGCTGCGCGATGCCGGCGAGGAGCCATTGCCGCCGTTCTTGGCTGGCCAGTACGTCAACCTCTTCGTCGACGGCACCAGCCGGCCCTACGCGATCTCCTCGAGTCCTGCGGATCGGGAGCACTATGACCTGACCGTGCGGCGGGTCCCCGGCGGTCGCGTAAGCAACTTGCTGCTGGACACCGAGTGGGACGAGGCCACCACGACCGGCCCGATGGGCACGTTCTACTACAACCCGCTCTTCCACGGAGACGACGTGGTGTTCATCGCCGGCGGTTCCGGAGTCGCCCCGGCTATGAGCATGATCCGCGACATCCAGGACAACAACCTCGCGCGGCGTTTCCACCTCATCTACGGTTCACGCACGTCCGACGACGTGATCTTCCGCGAGGAACTGGACCGCGCTGTCGAAGGCGTCCGGGTCGACCACGTCATCGGCGATCTGATCACAGCCGACGTCATCCGGGATCTGGCCGGGGAACTCGACGGGCGGATGGTGTACGTCTGCGGGCCGCAGGCGATGTACCCCTTCACGCTTGCCGAACTGGGCCGCCTCGGTCATCCCCGCCACCGCATCCGCTTCGAAGCCAACGGTGCGCCTTCCGATCCCGCGGCCCAGGCGAGCTGGCCCACCGGATGCGACCCGACGCAGGAGGTGACGGTGACCACCCGCGAGGGGAGTTTCCGCACCCCGCGCAACCGTCCGCTGCTGGACGCGCTCGAGGATCACGGGATCACACCGGAGACGGCGTGCCGGTCCGGGGAGTGCAGTCTGTGCCGGGTGCGCGTGGTGAAGGGCGAGGTGCACAGTGCCGACGAGGCGAAGCTGCGGATGTCCGATGCCACGTTCGGGTACGTTCACTGCTGCGTCGCGTACCCAATGACCGACGTCGAACTCGACGTGTAGTGCGCGGGGTCCCCGGGGGATCGAGAACCCCTGCGACGGACCGCCCACACGTTTGCCACAGTGGAACCCGTGATCCAGGCCTCTGACGTCGAACTCCGCGCGGGGGCGCGGCTGCTGCTCGAGGGCGCGTCATTACGGGTGGGGCCGGGTGATCGGGTGGGGCTTGTGGGCCGTAACGGCGCCGGCAAGACCACGCTGATGAAGGTGATGGCTGGCCTCGGCCAACCGGCCGCCGGCAGCGTGACCCGCGGCGAGGTCGGTTACCTTCCGCAGGATCCCACTGCAGCCGACGGCAGCCAATCCGCACTCGCCCGGATCATGAGCGCCCGCGGCCTCGAGGCCGCCGTGACCCGCATGCAGAAGCAGGCACGCCGCATGGAGGACCCGGCACTGCGCGACGAAGCCATGCGCAAATACGCCGCGGCGGAGGCCGAGTTCCTGGCGCAAGGCGGTTATGCGGCGGAAGCCGAGGCACTGGCCGTCGCCGACGGGCTGGGGCTGTCCGCCGAGCAGTTGGCCCGCGACCTTGGCACTCTGTCCGGTGGGCAGCGCAGGCGGGTCGAGCTGGCCCGGATCCTGTACGGCGGTGCGGGGGTGCTGCTATTGGACGAGCCGACGAACCACCTTGACGCCGACTCGATCATGTGGCTGCGTGGCTACCTGCGGAACTACGCCGGTGGCCTGGTCGTCATCAGCCACGACGTGGACCTGCTGCGCGACGTCGTCAACAGGGTCGCCCACCTCGACGCCACCCGCTCCGTCCTCGACGTGTACGCGATCGGCTGGGATGCCTACCAGAAGCAGATCGAGATCGACACCAGGCGCCGCCGCCGGGAAGCCGCGAACGCTGCGAAACAGGCTGACGCTCTGCGCAGCCAGGCGGAGCGCATGCGCGCCAAGGCCACCAAGGCGCGGCAGGCCCAGACGATGCTGCGGCGCGCCGACCAGTTGCTGGAGGCCGTCGAACCACAGCGGCAGCAGGACAAGACTGCGGCGCTGCGCTTCCCGACCCCACAAGCGTGCGGACGCGTGCCCTTGACCGCCAAGGGGCTGTCCAAGTCCTACGGGTCGGCCGAGGTGTTCATCGACGTGGACCTTGCCATCGACCGCGGTGCTCGCGTTGTCGTGCTCGGCCTGAACGGAGCGGGCAAGACCACCTTGCTGCGCATCCTCGCCGGTCAACTGGACTCCGACACAGGCGAGGTCATCCCCGGTCATGGCTTGGTCACCGGCTACTACGCCCAGGAGCACGAGACGCTGGACCGCGAGGCCAGCGTGCTGGACAACCTGCAGGCGCAGGCCCAACAACTCGGCGAGGGAGAGGCGCGTTCGGTGCTCGGCCGCTTCCTGTTCAGCGGGGACACGGTGTTCCAGCCTGCCGGCACGCTAAGCGGCGGTGAGAAGACCCGGTTGGCCCTGGCCTGTCTCGTGGTGTCCGGCGCCAATGTCCTGCTACTCGACGAGCCGACGAACAACCTCGACCCGGCCTCGCGCGAGCAAGTGCTCTCGGCACTGCACGAGTACGAGGGGGCCGTAGTCCTGGTCACCCACGATCCGGGCGCCGTCGCAGCACTTGCGCCGGACCGAGTATTGCTGCTTCCCGATGGGGTAGAGGACCTCTGGGACGAAGGGTATGCCGACTTGGTGGCACTGGCTTGAGTGTCGCTGACGGTGATGAATTCGAAACGTAGCGTAAACTTCAACCACCCCTCCATCGAGCGAAAGGCTTCTTCGATGACCACTCTGCCCAAGGGGCGCCGCATCACCGGATCGGCGCGTGAGACCCTGACGGCCGACCTCCGCAAGCAGTACGAGAAGGGTGCCAGCATCCGTGAACTGGCATCGCAGACGGGGCGTTCCTACGGCTTCATCCATCGGCTGCTCGTGGAAGCCGACGTCCCCTTGCGCGGCCGCGGCGGACCGACCCGAGGCAATGGCGCGAAGAGCGCCGCGAATGCCTGAGGTCACTGCCTGACGACCCTGCAGGAACCGGCAGTTCATCGAACAGCGGTGAGTTGCCGGTTCCTTCGTTGCACCGGGAATGCAATAGCCCCCCACGCGGTTGCCCCCTAGGGACCGAGAACGAGGTGGGGCCATGTCGATGATGGGTGCGCACAACACAATGCGCTCCTTCCGCCGCGACGAGTCCGTCATCGAGCACAAACTCGCTCCAGGAACGATCCGGCGGATCCTCGGGTACGCGACCCGCTACCGGCGTTTGATCATCGGCTTCCTGCTGCTTCTCGTGGTGGACTCCCTGCTGGTGGTGGCCCAGCCCCTGCTTTTCAAGCGCATCGTCGATGACGGCATCACCCCGGGGAACGCGGCAGTCGTGACCGGGACGGCGATCCTGGTGGCCCTGCTGGCCGTAGTGGACGCGGTCGTCGGACTCATCAGCCGATGGCAGTCATCCCAGATCGGCGAGGGGCTCATCTTCGACTTACGCAGTGAGGTCTACGCGCACGTGCAGCGTCAGCCCATCGCGTTCTTCACCCGGACCCAGACCGGCGCGCTGGTGTCGCGGCTCAACAACGACGTGATCGGGGCCCAGCAGGCCTTCACCTCGACCCTGTCCGGCGTTCTCGGCAACCTGATCAGTCTGGTGGTCGTGCTCGTGACGATGATCGCGCTGTCCTGGCAGATTACGCTGGCGGCGTTGGTGCTCGTGCCCTTGTTCATCCTGCCTGCCAAGTGGATGGGGCGGCGGCTGGCGACCCTCACCCGTCAGCAGATGCAACTCAACTCCGACATGAGCACGCAGATGACCGAGCGGTTCAACGTCGGCGGAGCGCTGCTGGCCAAACTGTTCGGCCGGCCTCTCCAGGAGGATGCCGATTTCGCAGGCAAAGCGGGTCGAGTGCGCGACATCGGCGTGCAGATCGCGATGGCCAACCGGTACTTCCTCACCGCGCTCACGCTGGTGGCCGCCCTTGCCACTGCGCTGGTCTACGGGGTGGGCGGCAATCTGGTCGTCGGTGGGGCGATGACGTTGGGCACGCTGCTCGCGCTAACCGGCTTGCTGGCTCAGCTGTACGGGCCGTTGACAGCCATCAGCAACGTCCGGGTCGACGTCATGACGGCGCTGGTCAGCTTCGAGCGGGTCTTCGAAGTGCTCGACCTGCCACCGCTCATCCGTGAGCGCGAGGGCGCAGTCGACTTGCCGGACGGGCCAGTGGGCGTGCAGTTCGAGAACGTCGACTTCCACTACCCCTCGCCCGACGAGGTCTCCCTGGCCTCCCTGGAGAGCGTGGCGGTCGAGGAGGCGCGCTCGAGCGAACAGATCCTGCACGGCGTTGACTTCAGCATCCCGGCCGGTGCGATGGTCGCGCTGGTCGGTCCCAGTGGCGCCGGCAAGACGACGATCACGCAACTGGTCGCCCGGCTCTACGACGTGGACACCGGTGCCGTACGGCTCGGCGGGATCGACGTGCGAGACGCCACCCTGGCCTCACTGCGCAACACCGTCGGCTATGTGACGCAGGACGCGCACATGTTCCACGACACGATCGGCGCGAACCTGCGCTACGCCGCGCCGGACGCGACCGACGAGCAGATCTGGGCGGCCTGCGAGGATGCCCAGATCGCCGAGCTCATCCGCAGCCTGCCGGACGGACTCAACACCGTCGTTGGGGATCGCGGCTATCGGTTGTCCGGGGGAGAGAAGCAGCGGCTGGCGATCGCCCGATTGCTGCTCAAGCGTCCCGGCGTGGTCGTTCTGGACGAAGCCACCGCCCACCTCGACAGCGAGAACGAACGGGCCGTGCAGCGTGCCCTGTCCGCGGCGCTGACCGGCCGGACGTCGCTGGTGATCGCCCACCGGCTTTCGACCGTGCGCGACGCCGACCTGATCCTGGTCGTCGAGGACGGCCGGATCGTGGAGCGCGGCACGCACGACGACCTGTTGGCCGCCGGTGGCGTCTATGCGCGGCACTACGCGCAGTTCAGCCTGACGACCGTCGGCTGAGGCGGACGGGCCTCGCGCGCTGCGGACCTCAGCCCGCGCGGCTTTCTGACGACCAGTGGCATGTCGGTGGACTCGCAATCGGTTAGCACTCTGGGCATCGGTTAGCCTTCCGGCGACCAAAAACCCCGCCCGCGGTGCTCACGGATGCCCGGAATGCTCACGAATTGGCTCCGCGAGTTCGCCGTAGCTCGCGCCCACATCGTGTCGCCTCACGGCGACCGCAGCGCACCACCCTCGACCGGGATCAACGCGCCGGTGATGTAGGAAGCCGCCGGAGACAGCAGGAACGCCGCTACCGCGCCGAACTCGCCGGGCTCGCCGTAGCGCCGCAGCGGAATCGCGCCCTCCCGGCGCCGCCGCACCGCCATGGGGTCCCCCTGCCGGGCATCCTGGGCGAACACGTTGTCGGTGGCGATCCGGCCGGGCAGGATGCCGTTGATCCGGACCCCCTGCGGGCCGAGTTCGTCGGCGAGGTCCTTGACCATCATGGCCAGGCCCGGCCGCAAGCCGTTGGACAGTGCCAGCCCCTGGATGGGGGAGCGGGCAGAGGTCGACAGCACCATGAGGATGCTGCCCGAGGTGCCCGGCAGGCCCTCTTCCCGGGTCACCGAAGCAGCTGTCGCCCGGGCCATCCGCAGACCGCCGAGGAACAACGTCTCGAAGGCGGCCCGCCAGGCGTCGTCGGACGCAGTCATCGGAGTCCCGGGCGGCGGGCTGCCGGCGCTGATCAGGGCACCGTCGAGCCGGCCGAAGCGGGCGAGGGCCGCCGCCGTCACGATCTCCGAGGTGCTCTCCGCCCCGAGGTCGGCGGAGATTCCGAAGGCTGCCGCTCCCAGGTCGGCGACGGCGTTGTCCAGCGTGGCCTGGTCGCGGGCGACGACCACGACGTTCGCGCCCTCGGCGACCAGCGCCTGGGCGGCCGCGAATCCCAGACCGCGCGACGCGCCGGTCAGTACGAAACAGCGGCCCTGCAGGCCAAGATCCATGCCTCCATCCTGCCTCAGCTGGACACGGTCATGGGGTTGCGTGCCGCACGCGTCTCCCGGATTTCACGCCGAAGGAGTATCACGTAGCCGACAGGCAGCATGAGAGCGAAGATCACCCACTGCCCCGCGTAGCCCTGGTGCGGGCCCAGACCGGGACCACGGACAGGCACTGCCGTCACCGTGTCCGCGGGCTGTGAGGAGATCAACTGCACGTAGGCCCGGTAGCACGCGGCATCTGGGCACAGCGTCTCGGTGTTCAGCGTGGTTGCCTCACCGTTGCTCAGCAGCCCGACACCGCGCTTGCGCTCCGAGGGTTGCAGGACCCCGGTGACGGTGACCTGCCCGGTAGGTGGCGAGGGCAGGTCGGGGCTCTGCACGTTGTCCCGGGTGGCTTCTTGCCAGCCCCGCAGGACCAGCACCACACCGCCGTCAGCCAGTCGCAGCGGACTGACCACCCACATTCCGCGCAATTCGTCCAGCGAACGGTTGCGGATCAGGATCGTCTGCGGGTCATAGGTGCCGGTGGCCGTGACAGGTGTGAACTGGGCCAGTGCTGGTGAGTCTTGGCCCGGCTGCAGGGCAGCGTTCAGCGGTACTGGGGCTGTGCTCTCGACGGCGTCGGCGCGCTGCTGCTCGGCCGACCGTCGTTCATAGCGATCCCATTGCCAGTTGGCGGCCACGAGGCACAGTGCCATCGCGAACGGTAACGCGAGCAGCAGACCCCACCAGGTCGGGCGCTTGAGAACCGTCAGTACGTCGGACAAGTGGCTATTCGTCCTCGAGCCGGAAGCCGATCTTCAGCGTCACCTGGTAGTGGTTCACGTCGCCGTCGCGGATGTACCCGCGGATGTCGGTGACCTCGAACCAGTCGATGTGGCGCAGGGACTGCGACGCCCGGCCGATCCCGTTGCGGACCGCCTGGTCGATGCTGTCGGGGGAGGTGCCCACGATCTCGGTGAGACGGTAGGTGCGGTTGCTCATGGCTGTCTGCCTCCGTTCTCGAGATCCTCGAGTTGATCGGTGATGTCGGTGCCTCCACCGTACGGCAGGTCCGCCGGGACAACCGCGCCTACCTTCACACCGGCGACGCACAGCGAGGCATCGGTGGCCCGCACGGTCACGCTGGCTTCACCCCCCTCTGCGCGCACGAAGACCTGATGGCGTCCGGACACGACCGTGGCCGGGACCGGATCTCCGGAACCGATGGACACCTCGATCACGCCCGCGCGCTGTGCCTGGTAGTCGATCGCGACGGTGTGCAGCCACGCAATCACCGCGTGCTCCAACGGCAGGGTGACAGAGGCGCCCGGGGGCACGGGCGTACAGGTCGTGGCGGTAGAGGCCGGACCGTCCACCGCGGCGGGGACCAGGTGGCCTCGGTTGTCCAAGATTTGCAGCTGACTCGTGCTGGCCGAAACCCCCGGCTGCGGCCGGACCGGCGCGAGGAACCAGCTGATCTGGTTGTAGGGATGGGTCACGGGAAGCAGCAGGAAATCAGGCACGTCCTGGTCCAGCAGGGGAACGGCCGGGTCGGCGCGGGCGAGATCGGCGCGGGCGTTGCCCACCCACGTGCGGGCTGGGTTGTCGCCCCAGATCGCGGCATAACCGAAGACGGAGAACAAGGTCAGCAGACCGGCCAGGGTCAGTCCGCCGACCAACGGCCAGCGCACAGGCGGATGCTGCAGCGCGGACCTCCGGGCGTGGGCCGTGGCGCCCAAGGCAACGGCGATCGCCACCATGCTGGTGGCCACGTAACGTCCGGCTTGCACGACGCCGGGGTCGCCCGCAGGCCCGAGCCTGCCCACCGCGAATGTCGTCAGGTCCAGGGCGAGGTAGATGCCGGCAGCGATCCAGGCTTTGCGGGCCGGACCAGCCTGGCGGACCCCCGCGACGATCGCGAACAGCAGCGCGGCAGCGCCCAGCAGCCGCAGCCAGAACGGGGGATCGGCGAACGAGGCGCTGTAGTCCACGGGCACCCAGCGCACTGGGCCGCCCACCAGGCCCGGGGCGATCGTGGCCGTAAGCGCTCGCCACACGAGGTCGACGACCTGACCCGGACCGGTCGGCAGATGGGTACGACCCTCGGCGACCTGGCCGAAAGCCACGAGATAGGCAAGCCCCAGCACGACCCAGCCAGTCCACAGTCGCCAATGCCGTCGCAGGGTCAGCCTCGTGGCGGCCAGGAAGCCTGATTCGGGAGTCGCAAGCACGGTGAGCAGGAACAGCCAGACCGGGATCAGCAAGCTCTTCTCGAAGAAGCACAGCGACACCGCGACCAGCACATACGCGGTGATTGCCGACCCCGTGGACCCACTGCGCAGATACCTGACCTGCGCCACAGTCGCGAACAGCAAGCAGGTCAGCATCGGCGTGAGGGTGAGCGAGGCCGACCACCAGGTGAAGCCGGGCAGCATGATCGGGCTGAGCAGGAACACGGCAAGTGCAACGACTGACCCCATGCCGTGACCCAGCACGGCCCGGAACGCCAAGACAGCCGACACCACAAGGGCGACCTGGCCGAGCAGCATGCTGACCGCGACGACGCCGTAGTCCAAGCCGCCCAGATCCTGCAGGAACCACACGATGGCGTACACCGCCGGCATGACGTGGCCGTCGTGGTTGTTCAGCAGCAGTTCCGTCGACAGGCCCAGTCGGGCCGCCTGCCCTTGCAGGATGAAGTCGTCCCAGTAGAGCCAGCCCCGGAGCATGGTCAGCCCCCAGAACGCGAAGTGCAGTGTCACGACGGCGGCCGTTGCCAGCGGCCAGGTGCGCACGGCCGCGCGGGGCGGCGTACGTTCGAGCGTGGCAGTCACTGCGGCTCCCGGGTTCGTTGGCGGGTTCGCCGGGCCGAGACTACCGTGGAGGTGTGGCACGGTCCCAGGAGAGCATCTCCATCACGGGTGCCCAGGTCTCGATCCTGGAGGACCAGCGCGCCCGCACCCGCCGCTACCTGATCTCGATGGCGATCCGTACGGTCTGCTTCATCGGCGCCATCATCGCCACGGGCTGGCTGCGCTGGACGCTGGTTGCCGGGGCCGTGGTGCTGCCCTACGTTGCCGTGATCATGGCCAACGCCGGACGTAAGCGCAGCGAGGCCGCACCGCCGACGATGATCGTCAACGACCAGCGGCAGATCGGTTCGCCGCCGCAGGGTTGACCCTTAGGCGCGATGTTCCCCGCGCCGCGGCCCGTCGCGCCCGATCCGTGAGCATTCCGGGCATCCGTTAGGGAGGTACTGATTAACGCTGTTCCGAGCGAGACGTGGCTGAGGGTGTGAGATGCAAGACCCACATCGTGGGTCATAGCAGCGCTATGGCGCTAGATGTGGGGTGAAGCAGATTGCGCGCTCAGGCACGTTGCAGCCGGGGCATGGTTAATCAGTGGTTCCTTAGCACCGCGGGCGGGGTTTTGATGCCCGTGACGCTCACCGATGCCCAGCGTGCTAACCGATTTGCGATTCCACACGCAACGCCGCTGCCAACCAGCCCCCTCCTCACCGTGCGTCGCTGGCGCTGCTGAGGTTGAAGTCGTCCACCACCAGCGCCGGCATCGCGGTCCGCACGAACCAGTCCGCCCATTCCCGCGGCAGGCAGGACTGCGTCCCGGAAGCATCCCGGATCCTGCTCAACAAGTCGGGAACGGCCACGTTGAAGCGGAAGTTGGGCAGCGCCGCCACGATCTGCCCGTCCCGCACGCGGTATACCCCGTCTCGCGTGAGCCCGGTGAGCAGCAACGTCTGCGGATCGACCTCCCGGATGTACCACAGGCAGTTGACGAGCACGGCATCCTGCGTCCGGGCGATCAGATCGGCCATGGTCCCATGCCCGGCGGCGTCCTCGAGGATGAGGTTGTCGGCCAGGTAGAACGGCTGCAGCCCGAAGCGGGTCGCCGTCGGCCGGGACGCGCGCAACCCGACCAGCCTGCCCCCGCGCAGCAGGTCCTGCCGGGCCAGTGGGAGCCCGTTGTCGAATACAGACTCCATGCTCGAGTTGGCTTCCACGACGGCGTGGCCGCAGGTCTGTAGGCCGGGGTAGTCCGGATCCGCGTACAAGGTCAGGTCCCGGTCGGACAGTGCCTCCCCGATCCGGGTGCCACCGCCGGTCCGGGCGAACACGTTGTGCCCCTCGACTGCATCGCGACCGCTTGCCGACCACGTGAGGTAAATCAGCAGGTCGGCCACAGCGGACGGCGTCAGAAGGACGGTGTGCCGGCCAGGTGCGAGCTGCTCGCGGGCCGCCTGCAGCCGTAGGTCCTGCGCTTGTTGGGCGGCCGCAGCGGCGAAGTCGGCATCCCATGTGTTCGTTCCCCACCAGGTCGAACCGGTGTCGTCGCGGGCGCTGGCCTCGAACCGCACCGAATCCTGCACATGCCGCACGCCGGTTCCCGCCGTGGTGCCCAGGTAGGTGGTAACGCGATCGGCCTCCGCGTAGCCGAACTGGGCCGCGCCGGACTCCAGGAACTGGCCCACTCCGGCCAGCATGGTTTCGGTGGTCGAATCGTCAAGCTCGGCGGCGGGTTCGTCGATATCGCGTCGTTCACCGGGTGGCAGAGCTGTCGCGTCCACCGGAGCCGCGTCGCGCATCGCCTGCTGTGCGGCAGACGCCAAAGCAGCCGCTTCGGCGGGGTCCGCAACCTGACCGGACAGGACGGCCACCCGGCGGCCCTGGTCTGCCGCGCCACTGGCCACGACCGTGAGATTCGTGGTCTGCATGTCGCCGTTGGTCGTCAGTGCAGAGTTCGCCCACCGCAGGTTGCGGCTGTGGCCCACTCGCAGGATTGCACTGCCCTCGTCGAGTTCCCCGAGGGCGGCGGCCACCAGTTCGTAACTCATCGGCCGGCCTCCGCGCGGGTGTTGAGGATCGGGATCTGGGTGAACAACGCGCTCGGACAGCCATGAGACACCGGCGCCACCTGTCCCGGCTGGCCTTTCCCGCAGTTGAACGCGCCACCCAGCACGTAGGTCTGCTGGCCGCCGCACGCCGCCAGGGCGTTCCAGAAGTCCAGCGTCGTGGATTGGTAAGCAACGTCTTTGACCTGGCCGTCCAGGCGGCCGTTGCGGATGCGGTGGAAGCGCTGCCCGGTGAACTGGAAGTTGAAGCGCTGCATGTCGATCGACCAGGACTTGTCGCCGACGATGTAGATCCCGTCCTCGACCTGCCCGATCAGCCCGGCGGTGTCCGGACCGTCGGGGCTGGGCTGCAGGTTCACGTTCGGCATCCGCTGGATCGGGACGTGCTCGGCACTGTCGGCGTAGGCGCATCCGTTGGAGCGTTCGGGTGCCGCCATCTGCCGGTCGAGTTGGTAGCCGACCAGCACGCCGTCACGGATCAGATCCCAGGATTGGGCGGCCACCGCCTCGTCGTCCCAGCCGACCGTGGACAGGCCGTGCTCAGCGGTCCGGTCCGCGCGGATGTTCATGTGCGGGCTGCCGTACTGCAGGCGATCGAGCTGGTCGGGAGTCGCGAATGAGGTGCCCGCGTAGTTCGCCTCGTAGCCCAGCGCACGGTCCTTCTCGGTGGCATGCCCCACCGACTCGTGGATGGTCAGCCACAGGTTGGTGGGGTCGATGACCAGGTCGTAGCGGCCCGGTTTGATGCTCGGCGCGGCGCACTTTTCGTCCAGCAGGCCGGGGAGCGCGGTGAGTTCGGACTCCCAGTCGTAACCGTCGAGGCAGTACTCCCACCCGCGCCCCACGGGTGCCGCGATGGTCGACATGTCGTCGAAGCCGTCGGCCGTGATCCGCACTCCGGTGTAGACCGGGTACAAGCGGACGCGCTGCTGGCGGATCTCCGCGCCTGCCAGGTCGGCCAGGAACACTGTCTCCTTGGCGCATTCCAGGCTGACGCTGGTGTGGTCCAGACCCTGCATGAGTCCGGCTCGGTCACGCAGCACGTCCACCATCTGCGCCACCGGCACGTCGAACGGATCGACGGCGTAGGACGAGATGTGCGTGCCCCGGGCGACGGGTTCCTCGGCGATCTGCACGCGTGGCCCGGGCAGCCCGGCACATCGCTGGGCGAGTTCGCAGGCTCGCCTGGCCGCCCTCCGTACTGCCTCCGGGGTCAGCGAACTGGTCGCCGCAAACCCCCAGGCCCCGTCCACTACCACCCGGACGCCCACGCCGAGGTCTCGGTGGTCCAGCGACGTCTCGACCTGCTGGTCGCGAAGATGCAGAACGCGGGTCTTGATCTGCTGCACGCGCATGCAGGCATACGTCGCGTTGAACGCCCTGCACGTGGACAGCGCCGCGTCCTGCAGCAACGCCAGATCGAGCGCGGCGAACTGCGGATCGAGTTGGTGGGTCACACGAGGCATTGTGCTGCAGGCGGGCGTCTTGCGCGACAATCAGTCATGACCTCGACGCTGGTGCTGCTGCGGCACGCCAAGAGTGCCTATCCCTCGGGGGTGCCCGATCATGACCGGCCGCTCAACGGCCGCGGCCGCCGGGATGCGCCGGTGGCCGGGCAGTTGCTGGCCGAGGCGGTCGGTCCCATCGACCTGGCACTGGTCTCGACAGCCCTGCGGGCGCAGATGACGTTCGACCTCGCCTCTGCCGCCCTCTCCGTGGTCCGGCGTCGTGACGAACCCGGTCTGTACCTCGCCGCGCCAAAGGTCATGCTCGAGTACGTGCGCCGCTGCGAGGCGGACACCCTGCTGCTGGTCGCGCACAACCCCGGGACCGAGGATCTGGCCGAGGAGTTGAGCGGGGTGGGTCAGGCCAAGTTCCCGACCGCGGCCTTTGCCGTGCTGCGGGCCGATGTGCCCTTCTCAGGCTGGAAGCCCGGGTGCGCACGGCTGGCTGAGTTCACAGTCGCGCGGGGTTAGCGGGGTTTCGGCGGACAGTTTGGGTGCTGCGCCCAAATGGTCCACCGAAACCCCGCGACCCCAGCGGGGTTGACGCCGGTTTTGTCGTGCTGTTGTCCCAAACCTCGGCGTGTCGTGACAACAACGCGACAACGCCCTGCATCTACCCCAGCGCTTGCACCTGCTCGCGGGTGATCCCCAAGAGGTAAAGGACCGAGTCGAGGTAGGGCGCAGTCACCGCGGCATCCGCGGCCTCGGCAACGGCGGGCTTCGCGTTGAACGCCACCC